>Ga0209465_10000016_pt1 | contig 70060 bp, 58 predicted proteins | sample PanSoiPlot1MoBio_FD_188321 | JGI IMG/M metagenome (GOLD analysis project Ga0209465, IMG submission 188321) | Tropical forest soil microbial communities from Panama analyzed to predict greenhouse gas emissions - Panama Soil Plot 1 MoBio (SPAdes)... | ecosystem: Environmental > Terrestrial > Soil...
AACAGGCCGCGGCGGACGAAATGCGGATCGGCAACGGCATGTTCGAGGTCCGTCACGAGCGTGGTACAGCAATCGGCCGCGGCGAACACCGGGCGCCATTCTTCAGCGGTCCGGCTCGCAATGATGTGGGCGACAGCCGCTGTGGTAGCGTTTGCATCGACGCGATCGTCTGCGAGCGGCGGCGCAAGCCCAATCGCGGCGCAGAACGCGCCCCAGAATTTCTGCTCCAGGGCCGCGCAGGCGACGAGCTTGCCGTCGCGGGTCCGATAGAGTTGATACCGCGGCGATCCGCCGGTCAGCCGCGAGGCGCCCGGCGCCGGAAAGCGATGCTCCGCGAAACCTGACGCGAGCGCGTGCCACGCGAAGGTGAACATCGCGTCGGCCATGGCAATATCGATGAAACACCCCTCCCCGGTGGCATCGCGGCGGCGTAGACCCAAAAGAATGTTCATCACGGCGGGCATCGAGCCGCCGCCGATATCGCCCACGAGCACCGGCGGCACAGTCGGGTGATCCTCGGAGCCGGGGGAAAGCGCAAGTAGCCCGGTGGTGGCGATATAATTGAGGTCGTGGCCTGCCTCGTTACGGCGTGGCCCGTCCTGGCCATAGCCCGTGATGGCGCAATAGACCACGCGGGGATTTACAGCCTTGACGGCTTCATAGTCGAGGCCGAGCCGCGCCATCACGCCAGGGCGGTACTGCTCGACCACTACGTCGCAGCGCGCCAGAAGGGGCGCAAGCCGCGCCCGATCGTCCGGCGCTTTGAGATCGAGCACGATGCTCTTCTTGCCGCGATTGAGCAGCGCATAAACGGCGCTCTCGCCATCGATATGCGGCGGGTACTGTCGCAGCTCTTCGCCGTCCGGCCGCTCGATCTTGATGACCTCGGCGCCCGCTTCGGCCAACATCAAGGTGGCGAGCGGGCCCGGCAATAGCGTCGTGAAATCCAGAACCGTGATCCTGGACAACGGTTGTGTCATTTGGGGGTCCTTTAAGGAAGGTCGGGTGCGACGATTGCGGTTTTCGGCAAGCTTATGCGTCGATTTGACAAGTGGCGAGCATGCAAAGGAAAGGCGGACATGCCATACACAGTCGGGTGATCGTAGGCTGCTGGGCGTATGCGTTTAATTCGGATTAAGCTGTGACCATCGACATGAAGCGGGGGCGACCATGCAACGTAAAGTGATGATCTCGTGCGCCGTCACGGGATCGGCGGATACGCCGGGGAAAAACCCGGCGGTCCCAGTAACGCCGCAACAAATTGCGCAATCGGCGATCGATGCCGCCAAGGCCGGTGCCGCCATCGTGCACATTCATGTGCGTGATCCGCTCACGACGCGGCCCAGCATGGATGGCGCGCTCTATCGCGAGGTGGTCGACCGGATCCGGTCAAGCGGCGTCGACGTCCTCATCAATCTCACCACCGGCCCGGGCGCACGCTTTGCACCCGGCGCCGACGATCCGCTCAAGCCGGGGCCGGCGACCAACATGAAACTGCCGGTCCAGCGCGTCGAACATGTTCTAGCGCTTCTCCCGGACATCTGCAGCCTCGATATGGGCAGCATGAACATGGGAGGGTATGTTTTCGTCAATACGCCGTCCTACCTCGAAGCCATGGCGATCACGATCCGCGACGCGGATGTGGTGCCTGAACTCGAAGTGTTTGAGGCCGGGCACCTGCTGCTCGCCAAACGCATGATCGAGACCGGTCACATCAAGGCGCCAGGCATGTTCCAGATCTGCCTCGGCATTGCCTGGGGGCAGCCCGCAACACCGGAAGCCATGGCCTACATGCGGAGCCTCCTACCGAAGGAATCCCCATGGTTCGCGTTCGGCATTTCGCTTCATCAGTTTCCGATGGTGGCGCAAGCCGTGCTGCTCGGCGGCCATGTGCGCGTGGGCCTCGAAGATAATATCTATCTCGGCAAGGGCCAGCTGGCCCCAAGCAACGCGGCGCTGGTCGAGAAGGCCGTGAAGATCATCGAGCTGCTCGGTGACAGCGTAGCGACACCGACCGAGGCGCGGCAATTGCTGGCGAAATAGGGCGTGCGGACTGAGCGATCAATCGCCAACTTTGCTCGGGGTGGCGCTTTTTACGGCTTTGCACGCCAAAAGCGTTTGACTAGCCTCCTCTGCGTAGTTGTCGTCGCCCGCGCAGGCGGGCGACCCAGTACCCTAACTGGACCTCGACCGATCGCACATGGGCTACTGGATGCCCCGCATTCACGGGGCATGACACCGCACAAATGGAATTACCCATGAAAAATCCACGCCAATTCTTCAAGCCACTCGCCATCGGCGCGCCTGCGCCGCTGCGCGAACTGCCGATCCGGCTCGAACGCATGATCCACTTCGTGCCGCCGCACGTGGAGAAGCTGCGCCAGAAGGTTCCGGACCTCATCCGCCAGGTTGATGTGGTGCTCGGCAATCTGGAAGATGCCATTCCGGCCGATGCCAAGGAGGCGGCGCGGCGCGGCTTCATCGAAATGGGCCAGGCGCATGACTACGGCACGACCGGTCTGTGGACACGAATCAATGCGCTCAATTCTCCCTGGGCACTCTATGACATCATCGAGATTGTCGCTGCCATCGGCAACAAACTCGACGTCGTCATGCTGCCCAAAGTCGAGGGCGCCTGGGACATCCACTACCTCGATCAGCTGTTGGCCCAGCTCGAGGCACGCCATCACATTGCAAAGCCGATCCTCATCCACGCCATCCTGGAGACGGCGGAGGGCGTGAACAATGTCGAGACGATCGCCTGGGCCTCCCCACGCATGCACGGCATCAGCCTCGGCCCGGCGGACCTTGCGGCTTCGCGCGCCATGAAGACGACCAGGGTCGGCGGCGGACATCCGGACTATGCGGTGATCGCGGACGCCGGAGCCGGCAGCGCGCAGGGTCGCGCAGCCTTCCAGCAGGACCTGTGGCACTACACCATTGCCAAGATGGTCGACGCCTGCGCGGCGGCCGGTATCAAGCCGTTCTACGGTCCGTTCGGCGATTTCTCCGACGCTGCCGCCTGCGAGGCGCAATTTCGCAATGCGTTCCTGATGGGCTGCGCCGGTGCATGGTCGTTGCATCCGAGCCAGGTGGAGATTGCTAAACGGGTGTTCTCGCCCAACCCCGCTGAGGTCGCCTTTGCGAAAAAAATCCTTGCTGCCATGCCGGATGGCAGCGGCGCCGTGATGATCGACGGCAAGATGCAGGATGACGCCACCTGGAAGCAGGCGAAGGTGGTGGTCGACCTGGCGCGCCTGGTTGGTACCAAAGATCCATCGATGGCCGTATTGTACCGGATGTAATATGCAACAAAAATTGACTAAACTGAACGAGTATTCAGCAAAAGGGCGACGGAGCGCCACAATTCGGAAGTATATTGGTGAATGAGGCGAATAGCATGAACAAGATTCGCAGCGCGAAGTATACGATCGGCCAAGTTGTGCGGCACCGCGTCTACCCGTTCCGCGGTGTGGTGTTCGATATCGATCCGCTCTTCAGCAACACGGAGGAGTGGTACCAGTCGATCCCTGCGGAAGTGCGTCCTCACAAGGATCAGCCCTATTATCATCTGTTCGCCGAGAACGCCGAATCCGAATATGTCGCCTATGTCTCCGAGCAAAACCTGCTGCCGGATGATTCAGGCGAGCCGCTCCGTCATCCTCAAGTCGCCGAGATTTTCGACCGCGACGACGAAGGCAGCTACCGGCCACGCAATGCGCTTTTGAACTGAAAGTGCGAATCTCCGGTTGCGGTAGTTGTCCCTGGCCTGCGGATGCCGCGCGGCTACCCGGATTGATCTCAAGGCTGATCTAATCTGTTGTTTGGCGCCGGCACCGATAGCAATTTGCATCCGACAGGGATTCGCCGTCACGCCAAATCGCCTCAGTGACGGGATACAGCTACGAAATCAGCGGCTGTCGAGATTTGAGACCTGTTTTATCCCGCGCGTCTCCCGTGGCCGAACGAACCCGCCGGCATCCCCCGCTGCGACGAGTGATCCCTTGGAGGTCGGCGATACCGGATCCTCGTCATGGTCATAAACATCATCGCGGAATTGAACGGTTCCGTTACGTGTCATCCAACCGGTGAGGTAGACCCACGCGACCGGGATTTTCCTGCTCAGGCGGATCTCCGTGCGCTGGCCGGTGGCAATTCCGGCGTCAATCTGCGCGCGGCTCCATCCGGGCGTGTCTTCGAGGATCCACGCTGCGAGGTCGCGGACGTTGTCGACGCGCGTACACCCATGCGACAGGAATCGGTAGTTGGCGGTAAACAGGTTCCTCGAATTCGTGTCGTGCATGTACACAGAATACGGGTTTGGCATGTCAATTTTAACGGCGCCGAGCGCATTCCAACTTCCCGAATCTTGCCGGATGCTGAAGTTGGGCGAACGGGTTGACGACCAATCAACGGAGGCGGGATCGATCTCGCTGTCGTTCGGGCCGAGGACTCGCATATGCATCCGGCTGAGGTAAGTCGGATCCTTGCGCATCTTCGTGATGACTTCGTTCTTCGTAATGGATAACGGCACCGTCCAGGTCGGATTGAGATTGACGGAAGTAATCATTGTGGTCAGCGTTGGCGAAGGTTTATCCGCTTTGCCGACGATGACACGATACCGCCGTTCTACTTTGTCGTTTGCGATGGCCTCGGTGTACGCCGCCGGAATGTTAACGACGACGTAACGCGCACCAAATATGAAATCCATTCCCGCCAGACGCTCAAGAGAGGCGGCGAGTTGCTGCAAGCGTTTCTTTACCGGCACATTAAGGGCAGCGAGCGTCTGCGGATCGACAATGCCGGTAGCATCTAGCCCGTGGCGCAATTGGAAATGTCTTACACCCGCCTCGACCGCGCCGTCATAGGCATCGCCGCGCTGCTTATCGGCGGCAAGGTCCTCGGTAACGGCGAGACGTTGCCGCAATAGGACGACGGCCGGTCCGGTCGACCCGGGACCCAATTTGGCGTCGCCCGGCAGTGTCGGCCACCCGCCACGAACCTGAAGCCCTGAATAGCTCAGCAGCGCATCCTTGAGCCGCGCGAAGGTCCCCTCGTCGAAGGTGGGTTCAGTCGAAGTCGCAAGGATTGCCGCGGAACGCGAATCCGGCGTGGAAACGACTGCGGGCTTTGCGGCCGAGGGCTGCGACGCGGGAGGTGGCGCGGGCCGGGCGGGCGCAGCCGCCGAAGGCGGGCGAGCGGCTTGGCCGAACGCAGGTTCGACCGCAACAGCGATGAATAGTCCCAGGATTGTGGCTTTGCGCATGATTTCTCTTTTCTCCCGGTCAGACAAAATCTTATTGCTGTGGCTGCATTGCGGCCAAGTCGCGCCAGCCGCCGCAGCTAAGACTTATCGATTACCTTCTCTTGAACCGGTCGAGGCCGCGGCAGTAATGTTCGCCGTCCGTGCTTAAACAAACAGGACAGATTTCGGGAGAGATGCCATGCCGGTCTACATCTCGCGTGGTCGTTTCACTGCTGACGCGGTCAAGGGCATGCTGGCCAAGCCTGAAGATCGTGAGGAAGCCGTTGCCAAGCTCTTCAAGAGTGTCGGAGGCAAGCTCATCGGCTGGTACCTGACCTTTGGTCACCATGATTGGATGGCCATCGGCGAGTTCCCCGATGAGAAGGCTGCAGCCTCCGCCATACTGGCGGCTGCTGCGGGAGGCAGTCTGTCCGACATCGAGACAACCGTCGCCATGACAGCAAAGGACGCGGCAGCCACCTTCGAATCTGCCGGCAAGGCGGCGAGGAGCTTCCGGAGCGCCGGGCGCTCGTAGCGCGAACGAGACTTCAGCGCTCGCGTACGAGACTTTCAGCGCTAAGGCAAAAGATCGGCGCCCGTTGTGGATGCCGAGCGCTTGATTTATGGCGCGATACCTTCTGGCGTGAACGCTCGATTGCTTCAAACCATAACTACGCTACCAGGCCCTCAATCGGCTTTACGTCCTCGCTGCCCGGGAAGATATCCGCTGCCAGCACGCGGTCTTCGACGTGCAGGTGATCCTTGAGCAGGCCCTTGAGCACAGCGCGCAGATCGATGGTCGCCTTGAGGTCGCGCTTCTCATAGAGATCGCTCTCCTTGAGGCCCGGCCAGTCGGCAACCACGCGACCGCCCTTGAGCGCGCCGCCGAGCAACAGCGCTACCGTCGCGGTGCCGTGATCGGTGCCCTCGTTGCCGTTGATGCGCGCGGTGCGGCCGAACTCGGTGATGAGCGTCACCACGGTTTCGCTCCAGGCGGCGCCCATATTGGTCTCGATCGCCCCGAGAGCGGCATCGAGCGCACCGAGCAACTGCGACAACCGGCCATTGACCACGCCTTCGTTGATGTGCGTGTCCCAGCCATCGAGCGCCAGCGCGCCGACGCGCGGTCCGTCGGGATTCGCCAAGAACTTCGCGGCCGCTCCCGCCGCTTCGGCGAAATATGCCCGCACCTGGTTGATGTTGCCAATTTGGACGACAGGCCCCGTCTCGCCGGACTTGCGATCGGATGGGGTGCTGGGCACCAGCGCCGCGAGACCGATGCGATCCTCGAGCACGCGCGCCAAAGTCGGGTCGGTATGCCGATAGAGATCGAGCAGGCGCATCGTGGTGTCGTCACTCACCGGCGGCAACCGCGGCGGCACCCAGGACAACACCGGCGCCGGCCCCCGCACCACAAGCGGCGTGATCGGGCCGACCGCGAAGGTGCGCCGACCGTTCGCGCTGGTGCGAACGCGGTCGTCCGGCTCAAGCTTCGTCAGCGTACGGTTGAGCCAGCCGGTATCGACGCGGCCGGGCCACGCAAGGCCGCTCTCCAGCACGTCCTGACCATCGAAATGGGAGCGTTCGCGGTAGGGCGTCGCCACGGCGTGCACAATGATCGCCTGGCCGGCCTGATAGAGCCGGTGCACGTTCGGCATCGCGGGATTGAGGGCGAAGAAATCGCCAAGCAGCAGTGCCGGCGTCGCGCCATCGAGCTTGAGCGCGTTATCGCCGCGCAGCTTGACCCAATCGGGGTCACCGACCGGCGCCACCGCGGCGAGCCCATCGAGCGCGCCACGCAACACGATCGTCAGAAATCGCGGGTCGCGGCCTTCCGCACGCGCGATCCTCGGCGCGAACGCCCAGGCGAACAGCGCGCCGGAGCCGAGCAGCAGCTCGCGACGCGTTGATTCATGGAGCATGGCGGGCATGGTCATCTCCGTTGGAATTCGGGGGCCATCAGCAGAAGAGCTATCGCCTGCTGCTTGGTCTCGGCTCTCGTCACGGCATTGCGGGTCTCCGCCGAGGCGAGCGGGCCAAGCCCGGTTTCGAGCATTTCCTTTGGGTCGATCCGGTCGGCGTAGTTCGGGCTTTGCGCGATGGCGTTGGCAGTATCGAGGCGATGGGCGATGCCATCGATCCATGCACCTTCGTCATCGGGGAATCCTTTGGGAGCCGGCGGTCGCCACAGCGGCTCGCCCAACCGAGTCGTCGCGGCGGCGATGCGGCGAGCGTCGTCGCCAAATCCGGCGGCGCGCGCGCAGGACATGATCCACTCGCTCGGGCGCTTGAGCTTTTTCTGCTCCGGCACCCACGCTTCCGGTGCGGCCACCAGCGCTTTCGAGATCTGCCAGAGATCGCCGTCGGTCTCGACGAACGTCTTCCTCAGCATCTCGATCAGTTCCGGGGGTGGCTCGTCGGCAACAAAATGCCGCGCGAGCTTGGTGGCTACATGCAGCGCCGTCGCCGGATGGCGGGCAAGATCAACGAGCACCGCCCGCCCCTGCTCTACGCCGGTGTCGCGATAGGCCTTGCCAAGCACTGTCTGCGGACCGGGCTCATGTAGGCGCGGGTGGAACAGGAATTCACCGCCGCGGTCCGGATTGGTATTGGTAGCGTAGATCGTCCAGCCGGTGATCACCTTCGCGAAGCTGGTGACATCGTCCTGGGTGTAACCGGCGCGCACACCGAGGGTGTGCAGTTCGAGAATTTCACGGCCGAGATTTTCGTTGAGTCCGCGATCGCGGTTGATGCCCGCGACGGAGTTCGGGCCCATCGAGCTTGCATTGTCGAGATAGATGAGCATCGCTGGATGGCCGTCGGCAGCCAGCACCAGATCGGCGAACTTGCCGAGCACATGCGGGCGGATTGCCTCGCGCTCATACGCGCCGGCCATCACGGTGCTGACGGCATTGACGCAGAAATGATTCGACCAGAACCACACCAGCCGCTCGACGAAACCGATCTCCGCCGTGATAGCAGCTCTGTAATGTGCCTGCGCCTCGCGGAAAAAGTTCTGCAGCATGGGCGTTTCGGGCTCGGGAGCCGGCGCCGGAGGCTTCGGCTCCGCGGGCTTCTCCATGCCTCCATTTTCCATGGCGGCATTTTTTTCTGTGTCGGAGTTTTGCATCGCCGGATTTTCCGCGGCGAGCCTCGCGGCTTCCTGCTTCGCAACCTCTTCGCGCTTCTTCTCCAGCCGCTGCTTGGCGAGGCGTTCGGCATTGAACTCGAACGCCATGCGATTGGCGGCACCGCTGCTCAACAGACCGGCGTCCGAGATCTGGCCCGCGTTAGGGGCATCAAGTTCGGCGATGAGCGCCCCTCGCGGATCGGAAGCGATCGCCGCGATCGTGCCGGCGCGCGGTCCAAAACCGAACCGATGCAGTGCGAGTGCCGCTCCCCGGGGGTCGAGGGCCATGACGTCGTTTCCTTGAAAATTTGAATTTCAGCCGCGAGCTTGATGTCGTTCAATCGAGCTTGATGTCGTTCAATACGGTACTGCGCCACTCGCGGCTCGTCATCTTACGCCACTATTTGGACTCGCGGCAACCATGGCACAGCCGAAAACCCGCTCGAAATGACTGCGCTCCAGGCAGAATTCGTCGAGATGTACAAAATTTAATTCTTCAATGTCGGACCACATCCCCGTTTGCTATGCTGCAACCCAAAAGACCAACGAGCCTCGGTGAGCGCGGATGAGAAGGATGCGGTCTACGGCGCGTCTCGGTGAAATGGAATCGCCGCGCGCGTTGCTCCCTCTCCCCGCTTGCCATCAGGGCGTTTACGCCCGTCTTCGACGGGCTATAGAGAGGGTCGGGGTGAGGGGGCCCTTCCGCGAGTCTGAACCTGTGGAGAGGCCCCCTCACCCGCCCCCACCCTTCCCTCCCCCGCTAGCCGGGGAGGGTCAGGGAGGGGGCGACCCCTCCCCGCAAGCAGGGAGGGGTGAAGAATCCCGCATCAAATTCATCGAGACGCGCCGCAGTACCACACAGAGGTCGCAATGCATTCCAGCCGTCGCACTGGCCCTCGCAACCGGGCTCGCAAGCCTGGCTGCCACTTCGGCTGCGCCGGCTGAGGACTATCCGGTGCGTCCGGTACGGATTATCGTGGGTTTCGGTCCAGGCGCTTCGGGCGATATCGCAGCGCGGGTACTGGCGCAGAAATTCGGCGTGCTCCTCGGCCAGCAATTCGTGGTCGAAAACCGCACCGGCGCCGGCAGCAACATCGCCACCAACTTCGTGGCCCATGCGCCCAAGGATGGCTACACCCTCCTGCAGGGCACGGTGGGCAACACCATCAACGCTGCCATCACACCCAACCTTGGTTTTGACTTGATGAAGGACTTTGCGCCGGTCGCGCTGTTCGCAACCCTGCCAAACATCCTGGTCGTCCATCCTTCGATCGGCGCCAGGAGCGTGAATGACCTGATCGGTATCGCACGCGCCGCCCCCGGGCAATTGTCCTACGGGTCGGCAGGCGTCGGTAGCGGATCACATTTCACCGGAGAATTGTTCAACGTGATGGCCGGCACCAGGCTCGTGCATGTGCCCTATGGGGGGACCGCTCAAGCCCTCACCGATCTTTTGGCGGGCCGACTGCAAGTGATGTTTTCGCCGGCCTCCACGGTGCTGCAACACGTCGGCGAGGGCAAAATCACGGCCCTCGCTTCGACCAGTTTGCAGCGGGCGAGCGCCGCACCCGACCTGCCGACCATAGCGGAAGCGGGCATTGCGGGATTCGATACGTCCGGCTGGTTCGGCCTGCTGGCACCGGCCGGGGTTGCGCGCGACATCGTCGAGCGTCTGGCGCGTGCCACCAACGAAGCGGCAAATTCGCCCGACGTGGTCGCGTCATTGCGGCAGCAGGGCTTCGATATGGAAGTTGGGGGCCCCGAAGATTTCGCCGCCTTCATCCACAACGATCTTGAAAAATGGTCACGTGTCGCCGCTGCCTCCGGACTCAAGCGGTAACAAAATACTGGATCAGTTATCGCGCTGCGCCGAGCCGACTTGACCAGAAAGTCGTCGCATCAGATAGCGCTAATTCTTGGAACCGGCGCCTCGTCTTGTGATCGGCACCGTAGACAACAACATGATACCGTCGCGTGGGCAAAGGCGCCCCCTACGGCCTTCGTAGGGCGCACAGCCTTGCGCGCCGTTCCCACCTTTGCCGATTTCGCTCGTTCTAGTGGGCGCGTTTCGCCCTTGCCGACCCTGCCGCTTCGCCCACTCGACGAGGCGTCGCTGCGACTACGCCCTATTTCTGTGGCGCTCCGCCCTGCTGCTGTTCGAGCTTCTTGCGCAACTCGTCGGCGCGCTTCTGCAAGTCCTCCTGGAGTTTCTTCTGCTGCTCCTCGAACACCTTCGGATCGGTGGGCGGACCTTCATTGGCCTTCTGGAAGCTGTTGCCCGAGTTGTCCGCCAGCGGCAGCGGGAAGGTGATTGCAGCAGCCGCGAGATTGATCGCTTGGATCTGCAGCATCTGGCCTTTCTTGAGCTTGGTCACCAGTTCGGGGGTTGCCTCATAGTCGGCCATGCAGCCATTGGCGAAGCAGGTAAAGAAGGCGCCGCTGATTGGCGCTTCCTTGTCGATCACGATGCGGGTGCCGTACTGAAGCTGCAGCGGGCTCGGCAGCGTGACGCGGAACAACTTCTTCGGCTCCCCTTCCGGCTCAATCAAGGCCGCCGCCACGACTGGCTGACCGGCCTCGGTGCGAGCATCCTTTCCGGTGAAGCAGACCTCCTTCGCGCCAGGGTCATTGCCCTTTCCACAGAATTTCGCCCACGGCGAATAGATGAGCTGAGGCATTTCGGGCCCGCCTGGAGCCCCCGCCTGCGGTGCTGCGCCGGGTGCCGCCGCGGGTGGCTTCTGTGCGGCGGCGGGCGCACCCGGCTTTGGGGCGGCCGGAGCTGGAGCTGCCGGGCGCGGCGGGGTTGCAGGACGCGGCGCGGTGGAAGGCGGCTGCTGAGCGACCGCCGTATCGACGCTAAGGCCCGTCCCGGACAGCAGCGCCGCCGCAACCGCCGAAACGGCTATCCTGTGCGCGTTTGAAATCGGTGCGGACAGTTTGCGATGGGTCATCCGGAATCCTCTATATCTCGCCAAGTTGCGGCTTCAACGCGATGATGTGGGTTATCGTTCGCCCCCGCTCTCTCTGCGTCAATTGCGGCGGCAACGTGACCTTCCCCTACCGGCCTGATAGCCTAATTGCGCGCCCCGCGGAAGCCTCGTTTTGATAACGGCGCCCTCAATATCGTGCACAGCAAAAAGCAAAAAGGCATCTCCCCCTTCAATGCGCATCGCCGCCACTACAATATCCGTGACTGCGGCAATTCCAAAGAGCACGCCACGCGTTGGTCTTCGACTGATGTCGTCCAGCGATGTGGAGTATTCGGCGGAAGCTTCCGTTGCGGCTTCCGCTCTCTTCTTCCAGTTTATTGTACTCTACCTCGGCCTGTTGCGGATCGAAGGCACGACACTCGCTGCCCTGTGGCGACCGGTCGCGGGACGCACTTGCATCCGGCGACGGCATGCGCGTGCGGCGTTGTTTTCGTCGCTGCTACGCAGGGGGAAAGCGGCCCCGCGGGTTTCAGCGAAGCATGCTGAGATACCCAATGTCGGAGCGATTCGAATGAATCCGCAATGTGAACTTGCCATGGCGCAGCGAAGGAACGCGCGCCGACACGGTGGCGGCCTTGCGGTCCTCGTGGCTGCCGGGGCGCTCATTTTCTCAGCCCCGTGCGCAGCGAACGCAAGGCCCGCCATTGCGATGCATGGCGAGCCCGCGCGGCCGCCCGGCTTTACCGCATTCCCGTACGTCAATCCGGATGCGCCCAAGGGCGGCCGGCTCACCCAAGGCGTTCTCGGCACTTTTGACAGTCTCAATCCGTTCATCGTCAAAGGGCTTCCAGTGCCTGCTCTCTCCATTCGAGGCCCAGTGATCGAAAGCCTGATGGCGCGCGGGTACGACGAGCCATTCACGCTGTACGGGTTGCTGGCAAGCTCGGTCGAGACCGATGCCGACCGCAGCTATGTCACCTTCGAGATCGATCCCAGGGCGACATTTGCGGACGGCGTGCCAGTCACCGCCACGGATGTCATTTTTTCGTGGCAATTGTTGCGCGACCACGGCCGGCCTAACTACCGCACGTACTACCTCAAGGTCACAACGGTGACGGCTCTTGCGCCGCGGACCGTCCGCTTCGACCTCACCGGCAACACGGACCGCGAGTTGCCGCTCATCCTCGGCCTGATGCCGATCCTGCCGCGGCATGCCGTGGATCCTGAACGCTTCGAGGAGACCTCGCTCGCCCCACCGCTTGGGAGCGGCCCCTACATGGTGGCCGAGGTTGACGCCGGCCGCAGCGTGACGTTCCGGCGCAATCCCGCCTATTGGGGCCGCGATCTCGCGGTCAACCGTGGCCTGTGGAACTTCGACACGGTGCGGCTCGATTTTTACCGTGACGCCAACAGCCACTTCGAGGCATTCAAGAAGGGCCTTTATGACGTGCGCACCGAGTCCGATCCGGGCCGCTGGGAAGCGTCCTACGACTTTCCGGCCGCGCGCGATCACCGCGTCGTCAAGGAGGAGTTCCCATACGGGCTGCCGAAAGTCATGACAGCGCTGGTTTTCAACACCCGCCGCGCCGTGTTCGCCGATGTGCGCGTGCGAGAAGCGATCTCGATGCTTTTTGATTTCGAGTGGATCAATCGCAGCTTCTTCTTCGGTCGCTATCGTCGCACCGCAAGCTTCTTCGAAGGCAGCGAGTTGTCCGCCCGCGGTCGGCCCGCCGATGCGGCCGAACGCGCTCTGCTGGCGCCGTTTCCCGAGGCGGTGCGCCGCGACGTGCTCGAGGGTACCTGGTCGCCGCCGCTGTCCGATGGCAGCGGGCGCGACCGTGAAGCGCTGCGCCGTGCCCTCGCGCTGTTGCGTGATGCGGGTTACGAGCCCAGTGGCATCGTGCTGCGCCATCGCGGGAGCGGTGAGCAACTCGCGTTCGAGATTCTTGTCCCAGACAAGGACCAGGAACGGCTGGCCCTCGCATTTTCGCAGAATCTCAAGCGCGCCGGCATCGAGATGCGTATTCGCGTGGCGGACGCCGTGCAGTACGAGCAGCGTCGCAACAGTTTCGATTTCGACATGATCCAGAACCGCTGGGATCAGTCGCTATCGCCAGGCAACGAGCAGATGTTCTATTGGGGTTCGGCCGCGGCCGACGAGCCCGGCTCGCGCAATTACATGGGCATGCGCAGTGCCGCTGCGGATGCCATGATCGCAGCCCTGTTGAACGCGCGGGAACGCGACGCGTTCGTCGCTGCTGTGCGCGCGCTCGATCGGGTGCTGATGTCCGGTTTCTACGTCGTTCCGCTCTATCATCTGCCGACCCAATGGGTGGCGCGATGGTCGGCCGTTCGTCACCCGAGCACCACGTCGCTGTCCGGCTATTTGCCGGAGACCTGGTGGCGCGAGCCCGCCAAGCCCTGAGTAGCCGAGGCGATCCGCTCGGCGGCATGATCCGCACGAATCTCGCACGAGCCATGGATCGGCCGATTCGCCGCACCAAACACAATGCATTGATTTCACGAAAGCATTATTGGCCAGCGAAGCCCACTTTCGGCACCGAATTGATTAGAGGCGCAGCCCAGAATTCCTATGAGGCGCGGCCCCGACCGGCTGGCGTGAGGCGGACGTCGGAGCCGTTGACCTGACCGCTTGTGCGGCCGAGCAGCGGCCCTCTTCCGATGCTCTTTGCCACGTATCGGCGATGTTGCGGGAGCCGCTTGGCCTCCCTATTATGTCCGCCTTGAAACATCGGCCTTCGGCGAAGCCATACGTGGCGAACTCCGCGGCCGTTCCCATTCACTCAAATCTGCGAAACGCCCATGCTTCGAGGTCTACGAAAAGCCTCCTCCAATTGGCTCGGCAAAGTCATCATGGCGGCGGTGGTCGGGTTTCTGATCATCAGCTTCGGGATATGGGGCATTGGCGACATTTTCCGCGGTTTCGGGGTCTACACCGTTGCCAAGGTCGGCCGCAGCGAAATTTCGATCGACCAATTCCGTTATCGCTACAATGAGCAGCTGCAGCAGCTCGGCCGTCAGGTCGGCCGGCCGGTTACGCCGGACCAGGCACGGGCATTGGGTATCGAGCAGCAAGTGCTCGGCCAACTGATCGCCGGCATGGCACTCGACGAGCGCGCACGGCAACTTCGGCTCGGCATTTCAGACGCGGAGGTGGTGAAGCAGATCACGGCGGATCCGGCATTCCGCGGCTTCAATGGCCAGTTCGACCACAACTTGTTTCTCCAGCGCATCCGTGAGGCCGGCTACACCGAGCCGCGTTTTGTCTTCGAGCAGCGCCAGAACACGCTGCGCCGCCAGATCGCAAACTCGATCGGCACGCAGGTGACGCCCCCCAAAGTCATGGCGGAGGTGGTTGATCATTTTCGCGACGAGGAACGCAGCGTTGAATATGTGACGCTTGATGCCGGCAAGGCCGCGGACATTCCGGCGCCTACGCCGGAACAACTGGCGGTCTATTTCGACGAGCGCAAGGTCGCGTTCCGGGCCCCCGAATATCGCAAGGTGCAGCTGATTACGATATCTCAGCAGGACATCGCCGGCGCCGTCGAGATCGGCGAGGATGAAGCAAAACTGATATACCAGGATCGGCTCAAAGCTTATGCGACGCCGGAACGCCGCCAGCTGCAGCAGATCTCGTTTGCCAATGCAGATGAGGCCAAGCGTGCGTCCGATCGCATTGCCGCCGGCCTCGCCTTCGACGATCTCGTCAAGGAACCGGAAATTGCCGACAAACTGGTCGATCTCGGCGCGGTAACCAAGGCCGACATCATCGACCCGGCCGTCGCCGATGCCGCCTTCAGCCTTGCCGAAGGCGGCGTCAGCGGTCCGGTTACCGGGCGGTTCGGCACCGTGATGTTGCGGGTGACCAAGATCGAGCCGGCCTCGGCGAAACCGTTTGCCGAGGTCGAAGCTGACCTTAAGCGCGACATCGCGGCCGAGCGCGCCAAGGCCGAAGTGAACAAGATCAGGGACAAGATCGACGAAGAACTCGGCGGCGGCGCACAACTTGAGGAGATCGCCAAGAAGCTCAATGTGAAGCTGCGCACCATCGAGGCAGTCGATCGCTCCGGGCGGACGCCGGAAGGCCAACCGGTTCCCGACCTCCCGGCCGGGGTCGACGTCATCAACAGTGCGTTCAGCACCGAAATCGGCAACGAGAATGACCCGCTGCAGCTCACGGGCGGCGGATTCGTCTGGTACGACGTCGTTAACATCACGCCGTCACGCGAACGCAAGCTCGATGAGGTCAAGGACCAGGTGGAGGCCCGCTTTCGCCAGGACGAGATCATCAAACGCATCAGCGCGAAGACCACAGAGATCATCAGCAAGCTCAAATCCGGTACCTCGATCGCCGATGTGGCGGCGGCGGACGGGCTCATGGTCGAAACCAAATCGGGTCTGAAGCGTCAGGGCAGCACGGAATTGCCTGCCCGCGTGATTGCTGAAGTTTTCCGCACAGCGAAGGATGGGATCGGAAGCGCCGAAGGCCAGAATGCCACCGACCGCATGATCTTCCGGGTCACTGACATCAAGGTGCCGACTTTCGACGCCAATTCCGAAGCCGTGAAGAAACTGACCGACCAGATCAAGAGCGCCTACAACGACGAGCTGATGACCCAATACGTGAGGCGCCTTGAAAATGACCTCGGCACTGATATTAACCAGGCCGCCATTGCCCAGGCCCTTGGCCGTGCATCGAATTAGGGCGGATCACCGCACTTGGATTTGGAAAGAGATGGGTTCCAACGATAGCTCAGGATACTGGGTACTCCGCTTTCGCGGAGCATGATACCGTCGGTTGAACCAACCGTTAAAGCCAGGACCCCATTCTCCCATGCAGATCGAGCCTCCCGCTGGCGCATTCGCCGCGACCTACGCTCGCGGCGCCACACAGGTCGTGTGGACCACACTGGTTGCAGACCTTGAAACGCCGGTCTCGGCCTTTCTCAAGACCGGCGCCGACAAGTCGCTGAGCTTTCTTCTCGAATCCGTCGAGGGCGGCGCGGTGCGCGGGCGCTACTCGATCATTGGCCTCGATCCCGACGTGGTGTGGCGCGCGCGTGGCGACAGCGCCGAGATCAACCGTGCGGCACGCCTGGACAGCAACACGTTCCATCCCTGCCAGGAGACTCCCCTCGCCGCGCTGCGCACCTTCATCAACGAAAGCCGGTTCGTGCTGCCGGACAGTTTGCCGCCGATGGCGGCCGGGGTGTTCGGTTATCTGAGCTACGACATGGTTCGGCTGATGGAAGAGCTGCCGCGCCCCAATCCGGACCCGATCGGGATTCCGGACGCTATCCTGGTGCGGCCGACCGTGGTCATCATTTTCGACTCTGTGCTCGACACGCTGACGCTGGTCACGCCGGTACGGCCGATGAAGAGGGTAGCCGCGGATGCCGCGCTGGCGCGTGCGGTTGACCGACTGACCGCTGTGGTCGACGCACTCGACAAGCCCCTTCCAAAGGAACCCGCGAGCACCGCCGTCGCCGCACTCAATATCGCGCCAACTTCGAATACCACTGCGGCGGAGTTCTGCGCCATGGTGGCGCGGGCCAAGGAATATATCGCGGCCGGCGACGTGTTCCAGGTGGTGCTGGCGCAGCGTTTCGAAACGCCGTTCGCGCTGCCGCCCTTTGCACTCTACCGGGCGCTGCGCAGGGTCAACCCGGCACCCTTCCTGTTCTATCTCGATTATGCGGACTTTGCGGTGGCGGGCTCCAGTCCGGAAATTCTGGTGCGCACACGCAGCGACACGGTAACGATCCGGCCGATCGCCGGCACCAGGCCGCGCGGACCAACGCCGCATGAAGACAAGGCACTGGAAGAGGAGCTTTTAGCCGACCCCAAGGAGCGCGCCGAACACCTGATGCTGCTCGACCTCGGCCGCAATGATGTCGGCCGTGTCGCTGCGATTGGCACCGTCACGGTCACCGACCAGTTCTTCATCGAGCGCTACAGCCAGGTCATGCACATCGTCTCCAACGTGGAAGGCAAGCTCGATCCGCGTCATGACGCCCTTGACGCGCTCGCCGCCGGCTTTCCGGCCGGCACCGTGTCGGGCGCGCCCAAAGTGCGCGCCATGGAGATCATCGATGAACTGGAGAAGGAAAAGCGCGGCCTCTATGCAGGGTGTGTCGGTTATTTTTCCGCTGCCGGCGACATGGACAGCTGCATCGTGCTGCGCACCGCGCTGATCAAGGATGGCAGGATGTACGTTCAGGCCGGCGCCGGCATCGTGGCGGACTCCGATCCCAACAGTGAGCAGCAGGAATGCATCAACAAAGCCAAGGCGCTGTTCCGCGCCGCCGAGGAAGCGCGCCGGTTTGCGAGCGGGGTTGGGAAGGGGCAGTAATCAACCTTTGCAGGTCCGGGAGGCCGGCTGTGGCACAACAAGCTTTGTTGTGCTATCGGTGAAACTATGACGGCAAAAGCACTCCAAGATGTTTTGCGGCGCGCAGAAACTTGGCCGCAGGAGGACCAGGAAGCGCTGGCCGAATACGCACGCGAACTTGAAGCGCGGCGCAGTGGCATTTATCGGCTGATCGATGACGAGCGCGCTGCAATTCACCGGGCGCGCGAGGGAGAATACGTACCTGACGAGGAAATGGACGCCTACTGGAAGCGCCATGATATTGCATGAGGATTCGATATCGCGCACAGGCACTCGCTGATATCGACGAGATCGGGCGCTACCTCATAAAGCGAAGTCCGAGCGGGGCCCGCAACGTGCTGCGGTCGATCCGCGCGTCAGTCAGGTTCATTGCAGAGAATCCGCTCGCTTCAGAAAAAACGGACTTTGCTGACGTGCGGATGAAAGTGGTGGTCGAATATCCGTACAAAATCTTCTATAGCGTCCATCCTGATTTCATCGAGGTCCTTCACATCCGGCATTCGGCGCGGCGACCCTGGGAAGGAACGCAGTAGGCATGATCGTCCTCATCGACAATTACGACAGCTTCACGTTCAACCTCGTCCACTATCTCGGCAAGCTGGGCGCCCGTGTCATAGTGCACCGTAACAACAAGATCGCCGCTTCCGAGGTGATTGCCACCAGCCCCGATGCCATCGTGCTGTCGCCGGGCCCGTGTACTCCCAACGAAGCCGGGATTTGCCTGGAATTGATCGCCGAGGCTTCGCCTACCATTCCAGTGTTCGGGGTCTGCCTCGGCCATCAGGCGATCGGCCAGGTGTTCGGCGGCCACGTGGTGCGGGCGCCTGCGCCGGTACATGGCAAGCTCTCCGAGATGAGGCACCGTGGCGAGGGCGTGTTCCGCGGTATCAACGGGCCGTTCCGGGCGACGCGCTACCACTCGCTCGTCGTCGACCACGACACCATGCCGAATGAACTCGCGGTGACTGCCGAGACCGATGGCCGACTCGTCATGGGCCTCGCCCATCGCACGCTTCCGGTTCACGGCGTGCAATTCCATCCCGAAAGCATCGCGTCCGAGCAGGGCTATCTCATCCTGAAGAATTTCCTCGATATCGCGGCGGACTGGAACATTGCGACAGGGCGGCGCGCAGCACCGATTGCGCTAGCGCGGGCTTAGCGCCGGTATTGTGGCGTCTCTGCGCATCGACTTCTCCCTCCCCTCCCTCCCCGCTTGCTCAGGGGTGAGGGGTCTTTCTGCGAATCTGAGCCGGTGGAGAGGCCCCCTCACCCGGAATGAGCGCGCAGGAACGCGCTCATTCCGACCTCCCCGCAAGCGGGGAGAGGTAAAAGAAGCTGCGCGTCAAATTCGCCGGCACGTGGTCTGGCGCGCAGCGCCGAAAAGTTGCAGAGTTTCCCAACGAGTAAAATCAAACGGGCTGGGCATATGGTGGATATCAAGGCGCTGATCGGGCAAGTGGCCTCCGGCGCAACCCTGTCGCGCGAGATGGCCTATGAGGCGTTCGACAGCATGATGTCGGGCGAGGTGACGCCGTCGCAGATCGGCGCGCTGCTGATGGCACTGCGGGTGCGCGGCGAGACCGTCGACGAGATCACCGGCGCCGTCACCGCCATGCGGGCCAAGATGCTGACCGTTGACGCCCCCGACAACGCGATAGACGTGGTCGGCACCGGCGGCGACGCATCGGGCTCGTTCAACATCTCCACATGTGCGGCTTTCATCGTTGCGGGCGCCGGCGTGCCGGTGGCAAAACACGGCAATCGCGCTCTGTCGTCGCAGTCCGGTTCGGCGGACGTGCTGACGGCGCTCGGTGTCAAGATCGATATTCCGCCGGAAACGATCACCGCCTGCATCAAGACGGCGGGGATCGGATTCATGTTCGCGCCGGCGCATCATCCGGCCATGAAGCATGTCGGCCCGACCCGGGTCGAGCTTGGCACGCGGACTATTTTCAATCTGCTGGGACCATTGTCGAACCCGGCGCGCGTGACGCGCCAGATGGTCGGCGTGTTTTCGCGCCAATGGGTCGAGCCGCTGGCCCATGTGCTGAAAAATCTCGGCTCCGAGCGCGCTTATGTTGTGCACGGCTCCGACGGCCTCGACGAGATCACGACCGCGGGACCGACCGCGGTGGCGGCGCTCGAAAACGGCACCGTGAGGACCTTCGAGATCGTGCCGGAGAATCTGGGCATCGCGCGCGTCAAGCCGGAAGCGCTGCGCGGCGGCAATCCCGAGACCAATGCGGCCGCCCTCAAGGCGGTGCTCGAAGGCCGCAAGAGCCCCTATCGGGATGTCGCTGTGTTCAACGCCGCCGCCGCCCTGGTGGTGGCTGCCAAGGCGAAGACGCTCGCCGAGGGCATGAAGCTTGCCCAGCATACGATCGATTCCGGCGAAGCCGAGGGAAGCCTCGGGAGGCTGATTGCCGTGTCGAATGGGTGAAGCCGCGGGCAAAGAGGGTATGGGCGCAGTGGTGAGGGGTACGAGTGCCTCGCGACGATGGGTCTGTGAGGGAATCCCTCCCCGTCTTCGGGGAGGGTGACTGGAGGGATTAACCCTAGATCCGGAAGTTGGCGTCGCTGATTTTCGCGAAGCCCTTCGCCCACGAGAGATAGAATGCTTGAGAGCACCCAATTGTAACTGCTCCGCAGCAGGCTGATTTTCGAAGTTTTATCGATTTATCAGCACTTTCCGCGCAAGGTGCGTGCTTCCAACTCACGAATTTAGGTTAACTCACTCCCCGCTCGCCTCCCCCTCCTCGCTCAGCCGGTCCACCGCGACCACACGCTCGCCGTCGGCGGTGTTGAAGATGATCACGCCCCTGGTCTTGCGGCCCTTGATGCTGATCTCGGCGACGCCACAGCGGATCAGCTGGCCGCCGTCGGTGACCAGCATGAGCTGGTCGGATTCCTCGACCGGGAACGAAGCCACCAGGCGGCCGATCTTGGAGCGCAGGGTGCCGTCGCGTTCGCGGTTGTCCATGGCGACGATGCCTTTGCCGCCGCGGCCTGTAGTGCGGTATTCAAATGACGATGTGCGCTTGCCGTAGCCCCGCTCCGAAACGGTGAGCACGAACTGCTCCGCCGCCGAAAGCTCCACATAGCGTTGCTCGCCGAGTTCGATAGCGCCGGCTGCCTCCTCAGGATCGGGCTCGGCGTCGACCGCCTCCTCGGGCGTCTCGTCCAGGCCGCGGCGCACCGCATTGGCGCGTTTCAAATACGCGACGCGTTCGTCGCTGGTGGCGTCGACATGGCGCAGAATGGAGAGCGAGATCACCTTGTCGCCGTTGTCGAGCGCAATGCCGCGCACACCCATCGAAGTACGGCCGGTGAACACCCGCACATCGTCGACCGGAAAGCGGATGCACTGGCCGATTGCGGTGGTGAGCAGCACGTTGTCCTTATCGGTGCAGATCTGCACATCGACGATCGCCTCGCCTTCATCGAGCTTCATGGCGATCATGCCGGAGCGGCGCACGTCGACGAAATCGGAGAGCTTGTTGCGCCGTACCGTGCCTTTGGTGGTCGCGAACATGACGTCGAGATCGGCCCAGCTCGATTCGTCCTCCGGCAGCGGCATGATGGTGGTAATGCGTTCATCCTGTGCCAGCGGCAGGATGTTGATCAGTGCCTTGCCGCGCGCCTGCGGAGCAGCCAGCGGCAGCCGCCACACCTTCTCCTTGTAGACCTGGCCGCGCGAGGAGAAGAACAGCACCGGCGTGTGGGTGTTGGCGACGAACAGCCGCGCGACGAAATCCTCCTCCCGGGTCTGCATGCCGGCGCGGCCCTTGCCGCCGCGGCGCTGCGCCCGGTAGGTCGACAGCGGGACGCGCTTGACGTAGCCGAGATGGGAGACGGTAACGACCATGTCCTCGCGCTGGATCAGGTCTTCATCCTCCATCTCGCCTTCCTGATCGACGATCTGGGTGCGGCGTGGGGTAGCGAACTCGTCTTTCACGGCGATCATTTCGGCTTTGACGATCGCCTGGATGCGCGCGCGGGAGCGCAGGATGTCGAGATAGTCGGCGATTTCGGCGGCGAGCTTGTCGAGCTCGTCCTTGATCTCGTCGCGGCCGAGCGCGGTGAGCCGCTGCAGGCGCAGATCGAGGATGGCGCGGGCCTGCTCCTCCGACAGCCGCGCGGTACCGGCCGTCGTTACCCGATGGCGCGGATCATCGATCAGCGCGATCAGCGGGGCCACTGCGGCGGCCGGCCATTCGCGCGCCATCAGGGCTTCGCGGGCCGTATTCGGATCCGGCGAGGTGCGAATCAGGTGGATCACCTCGTCGATGTTGGCGACCGCAATGGCGAGGCCGACCAGGACATGGGCGCGATCGCGCGCCTTGTTGAGCAGGAACTTGGTGCGCCGCGAAACCACTTCCTCGCGGAAGGCAGTGAAGCAGGTCAACAGGTCCTTGAGCGTCATCACCAGCGGACGGCCACCGTCGAGCGCCACCATGTTGGCAGGGAACGAAGATTGCAGGGGTGTAAAGCGGTAGAGTTGGTTGAGCACCACGTCCGGCTCGGCGTCGCGGCGCAACTCGATGACAACCCGGTAGCCGTCGCGGTCCGACTCGTCGCGCAGGTCGGCTATGCCGTCGATCTTCTTTTCGCGCACCAGCTCGGCGATCCGCTCTACCATGTTGGCCTTGTTCACCTGGTAAGGGATCTCGGTGATAATGATGGCTTCGCGCTCGCGACGGATCGTTTCGATGCGGTGCCTGCCGCGCATGATGATGGAGCCGCGGCCGAGATGATAGGCGGCACGGATGCCGGCGCGGCCCAGGATGACGCCGCCGGTCGGAAAATCCGGACCCGGAATGATCTTGATGAGGTCGTCAATGGACAGCGCCGGATCGTCGATCAGCGCTACGGCGCCGTCAATGACTTCGCCCAGATTGTGGGGTGGGATGTTGGTCGCCATGCCGACCGCAATCCCGCCGGAGCCGTTGACCAGAAGGTTCGGGAAGCGCGCCGGCAGCACCACCGGCTCGCGCTCGGAATTGTCATAGTTGGCGACGAAATCGACGGTGTCCTTGTCGAGGTCCTCGACCAGCGCCTCGGCGACCTTTTGCAGCCGCACCTCGGTATAGCGCATCGCCGCCGGCGGGTCGCCGTCCACCGAACCGAAATTGCCCTGGCCGTCGATCAGCGGCAGGCGCATGGAGAAATCCTGCGCCATGCGCACCAGCGCATCATAGACCGCCTGGTCGCCGTGGGGATGATATTTACCGATGACATCGCCGACCACGCGGGCGGACTTGCGATACGGTTTGTTCCAGTTGTAGCCGTTCTCGTGCATCGAATAGAGGATCCGACGGTGAACGGGCTTGAGGCCGTCGCGCGCATCCGGCAGCGCCCGGGCCACGATCACGCTCATGGCGTAATCGAGATAGGAGCGCTTCATTTCATCGGTAATGGAAACCGGTCGGACATCGGACGGCCCAGGACCGGGCTCGCCGGATTGATTATTGGAATCGGACAAGGGTCTGCAACCGCCTGAATCTCTTGAGTGTCTGTCGGGCTTTAGAGCGCGTCCCGCTGATATTCATCCAAGGTCATTGCCGGGCTTGACCCGGCAATCCAGCCTCCTGCGAAGATGGACCCGCGGGTCAAGCCCGCGGGTGACGGCGAAGATGAATCAAACTCATCGAGACACACTGTAGATAGCGTGTCCGGGGCGCGAATTCCACCCTGAGCGGCTCCCGGAAATGCGAATTTGAGTTAAAAACATCAATAGCTTGGACTTGAGCGCCGCGCAAATCAGACAGCCAGCCAGAACGGCAAATGACGCAACGCTGCCTGTATTGCAGTATGGCGTCAGCAAACTGTTGTCATGGACGCGCATTACGCGGTCGCGCACACATCTGCGGCGCATATGAACGGTGGACCTCTCCAAATGGGCAGGTAGTCAGCTTCGTCATCCGTCCTATACTCGCCAGCCCCACAAGCGAAGCCCCAAGACGCCAGCCGCTGCGGAATTGAACCCGGAGGTACCACATGTCATTGGCTGAGATCGACCGCCGCGATCTGCTGCGAGGCGCGGGCGCGCTGGTGATCGGACTGCAGGCCGGCTCATTCATCCCTCGAGCCAAGGCGGCGGCCAATCCAGCCGCAATGCTCACCGCCTGGGTACGCATTACGCCCGATGACCAGGTAAGCCTGATCCTGTCCCAGGCCGAGATCGGACAGGGCATCTCGACCACGTTGCCGGCAATCCTGGCCGACGAACTTGGTGCCGACTGGTCGCGCATCATTGTGGAGAATGCGCCGGTTGAGCAGGTGGACATCAGCCCGTATCAGAATCCGCGCATTCACTTCATGTTCACCGGCAACAGCGAGAGCATCGCAAGTTTCTCCGCCCTGATGCACCAAACCGGAGCGGCCGCCCGGGAGATGCTGATTGAGGCGGCTGTGCGGCGCTGGCCCGGCGCACGGGCTGCGGATTGCACGACCGCTTCCGGCAAGGTGGTCCATCGCCCGAGCGGACGGTCGCTTTCTTTCGGGGCTCTCGCGGCCGATGCCGCCAAATTGCCGGTGCCGGAAAAGCCCAATTTGCGACCGGACGCCGAACTGACGCTCATCGGCCGCACCCTGCCGCGTCGGGACATTCCTGGCAAGACCGACGGCTCAGCGGTGTTCGGACTGGATTTCAAGCTTCCCGGCATGGTCTATGCCGCGGTCCGCCAGACGCCCTCATTCGGCGGATCGGTGCTGCGGTTCGATGCGGGTTCGATCGCAAAGCGGGCTGGCGTGCTCGGCACATTCGCGATCCCGAACGGCGTAGCCGTAGTGGCGGACCATTTCTGGCAAGCAAAAACGGCTGCGGACGCCCTCGACGTGACGTTCGCACCCGGACCGCACGCCGCTGTCGATTCGGCGAGCGTCGAAGCACAATACCGCGCCGCTCTCGATGGAGCGTCCTGGGGCACAATCTCGAACAAAGGTGATACCGAAGGCGCCATAGCGGCGGCCACCCGGAAATTCGAAGCCGAATACTGGTCACCGTTCCAGGCTCACGCCACCATGGAGCCGATGAACTGCACCGCATCGGTCACATCGGACGGTTGCGAAATCTGGGCGCCGACCCAGGGACCTGAGTTGACCCGCATCGTAGCGGGCCGCGGTCACCCAACTGCCGCCGGAAAAAATTCATGTCCACTGGACCTATTCGGGGGGCGGTTTCGGCCGGCGGCTGCTTGCCGATTTCGTGGCGCAGGCGGTCGTGCTGTCCAAGGCGGTCCAACGCCCTGTCAAGGTGGTGTGGACCCGCGAACAGGACATGACCCATGATTTCTATCGGCCGGCAACGCTGACGCGGATCGCCGCGGCGCTCGATGCACAGGGCATGCCCACCGCGATCGCCGCACGCCTTGTTTCCGCAACCCAACTTGCCCTGGTGTCGCCAGCTCCGCTACCCGCGAACGTCGATCCGCGCTGCACCGAAGGGCTGGAGGAGACACGCTACGGCGTCGCGAATTTCCGGCTTGACTACAACAAACCTGAGCTTGCGGTTCCGACGTCGGTGCTGCGCACCACCGGTTTCGGGCCTAACATCTTTGCGCTCGAAACGTTCATCGACGAATTAGCCCATGCGGCGGGCGCAGACCCCTACGGCTATCGCCGTGCACTACTGCAGCATGACGCACGCGCCCTAAAGGTGCTCGATCTCGCGGCGGAAAGATCCGAAAACCTGCAGGGCGGCGCCATATGGGGCCTGACCAGTGCGATGAAAAGCGAAATCACCTTCGCCAAGGGCGGCACGGTCCAGGAAAACTTCGGCGACTACGACGTGGTGCACCTGTGGGAAGCGCCGGCGATCAACGAGGTGCACCTCCTCGAAGGCAACCGCGATAGTCCCGGCGAACAGAAGATCGGGGGACTGGGCGAAGTGGGGCCGACTGGCATTCCGCCTGCCTTCGCGAACGCTCTCTTTGCGGCCACCGGCGAGCGGTTGCGCACATTGCCGCTGTTGCGCCACGGCTATTCATTCGCTCAGGATTAGGAGACGATCATGATCAGGCTCATCGTCAATGGCTACGCGCGGGACGTCGACGCCGATCCGGACACGCCGTTGCTGTGGCTGCTGCGCGACCATCTCGGGCTCACTGGAACGAAATTCGGCTGTGGCGCGGCGCTGTGCGGAGCCTGTACGGTGCATATCGACGGCGAAGCAACGCGATCCTGTTCGGTGCCGCTCTCAGAGGTTTCCGGCAAGCGCGTCACCACCATCGAGGGGCTCTCGGAGAACCGTTCGCATCCGCTGCAGAAGGCGTGGATCGCCGAGCAGGTGCCGCAATGCGGCTACTGTCAATCCGGCGTGATCATGGCAGCGGCGGCGCTGCTCGCCGCAAAGCCGCTACCGACCGACGAGGACATCGACCGCGCCATCACCAATATCTGCCGCTGTGGCACCTATGCGCGCGTCCGCAAAGCCATCCATGTCGCCGCGCGAGGGTGACATGCCCATGATCGGCACTCGCACCTTCGCTGCAACGCTGCTTGCCGCCGAGGTCTTCTTCGGAGCATCCGATCGGCCAGCTGCCGCACAGGACTCGTCACGTACGGATTCAGTGGCTGCATTTGAGCGCGTCGCCCCGGTGTTTCGGCATCCGCGCTGCGCGAACTGCCATACGGTCACTGATTTTCCGCGCCAGGGCAACGACAGGCATCGCCACCAGTTGAATGTCCGCCGGGGGCCCGACGGCCACGGCGTCGCGGCGCAACGATGCCAGGCCTGTCACCAGCACGCCAATCAGGCGGCAAGCGGCGTCCCCGGCGCCGATGAGGATTGGCATCTTGCGCCGCTTTCCATGGGTTGGGAGGGGCTATCGGATTCTGAGCTATGCCGGAACCTGCTCGACCCGACACGCAATGGTGGCCGCAGTGGAGCCGGCGTGCTCGACCATCTCGGCACCAATCTGGTGCGCTGGGCATGGTCGCCCGGTATTACACGAACTGGCACTGCCCGGACGCCGCCATCGATCGACTACGACACCTTTATCCGCGATGCACGCCGCTGGATCGAATTGGGCGCTGCCTGCCCGGCCTCGTGAACTTGACGCTGGTCAGAACGGAATTTCGTCGTTCATGTCCTCGCGCGATCCGGCGCCGGCTCCCGCCATGGCGGGCTGGCGTGCCGGCGCGCTGCGGCCGCCGAACGATCCGAAATTGGAGCCGCTGTCATCTGAGCCGAAATCCCCTGCGCCGCCGCCCGCGCGATCGAGCATGGTGAGCTGCGAACTGAAGCCCTGCAGGACCACCTCAGTGGAGTATCGGTCCTGGCCCTGTTGATCCTGCCATTTCCGCGTCTGCAACTGGCCCTCGACATAAATCTTCGAGCCCTTCTTCAAGTACTGCTCGGCCACCTTGGCGAGCGTCTCATTGAAGATCACCACGCGGTGCCACTCGGTCCGCTCCCGGCGCTCGCCGGTGACCTTGTCACGCCAGGTGTCAGTGGTCGCCATCCTAAGGTTGACAATGGGCCGGCCGTCCTGGGTCCGACGGATTTCAGGATCGGCGCCCAGATTGCCGATCAGGATGACCTTGTTGACGCTGCCGCCCATGTCCGTTCTCCATCGCGCCAGGAATGCTGCTCAAATTGACGCTTTACCAATGTGACTTAAGCTTATCGGCTAAACGTAGAACCGTTTCGATGTCTCGTTCCCGTATATATCTGCTTATCGCCATCACGGTATTCAACGCACCCTGCGGCAAAGCCGGGCCGGAGGCGAGCCCGCCGTTGCGGCCAAAGCATGTTACCCACAATTGCTTTGCCCGCACCGGACAGGCAATCCCGTAAAGATGTACCCGTGTTCTTCATTTGTTCTTATCATCGAATGCCCGCGGATGCAAGCGTGCCGTGGATCCGGGAGAACGGCACAAATCAAACGTTGAATAATCGCAGTTGCACCCCCTCTACACAATTTGGGCACGCATGGTAGGGCCACGGCTAAATTCCGGCAATTAAAGGGAGATCCCAAAATCAAATCCCGTCGCCTGTTGCGCCGTGGTGACAGCTTTTTTCGCCTCACAGTCGTAGTATGCGTCCCGCAATGGGACAGATGGGGAAGGAGTTCTGAATGAAGGGAACATTGGCTGTCGCAAATCTAGTTACCGCGAGCGCCCTGGCGATCGCGTCTTGCACGTCTGCCTACGCCGCCGATGTGAGACGCCCGCCGCCACCTCCGATGATGCAGCCAATCTACACATGGAATGGATTCTACTTCGGTGGCCATATCGGTGGCGTGTCCAGCCGTGAGGATGTGACCGACGGCTTCGTGACGGTTTCGCCCGACCCGAGCGGCTTCCTGGGCGGCGTGCAAGCAGGCTATAATTATCAGATAGCTCCCTTTTGGTTGATCGGCATCGAGGGGGAGCTCTCCTGGACGTCGGCAAGTGCCACTGCTGACGACTTCCACAGCAGACATAACTGGTACGACACCTTGGACGGCCGGCTGGGCTATCTGGTGGGCCCCTCCTGGCTGCTTTACGCAAAGGGCGGCGTGGCCTGGATGAACGCCGATTATTCGGTGCCATTCAGTTCCATCAACGTCACGCGCACCGGCTTTAACATCGGCGCAGGCGCTGAATTCATGTTCGCGCCGCAGTGGTCGGCCAAAGCGGAATACACCTTTCTCGATTTCGGTACCGAAAATCTCGGCTTTCCGCTCAACGGCATCGCAGTCGACACCCAGGTGCATGAGTTCAAAGTCGGCGTGAACTACCATTTGGTGCCGGGAACCCTATTCGGACGTTGGTGAGCTGGGGGCTCACGCTGAGGAGGAAGGGCCGGCAATCCAGCCGGCCCTTTCCATTTGTGAGCAGATCGGCGCGTAGGGCGGATTGGCGCTAGCGGTAATCCGCCCCTCCACACCGAGTGGCGGGTTACGTCTTCGGCTAACCCGCCCTACGGCGACATCCACTCAATCTCAGCTCACAGTGCGGTTTTCAGGAACCGCAGCACTCTCGGGGCCACCTGGGCCGAGAAACTTATGGTTTCGTCCTGGGGCTCGTTCATGAAGGCATGTCCAGCGCCTGGAACGAGCGCGATATTCGCCGAAAAGCCGGCCTGCTTGAGCAGCAGATGGAACTCGGTCGCCTGCTTCGGATCAACGATGTCGTCCTCCTGGCCGTGGATCAGCATGAAGCGCGTGCGGTTCTTGTCGACCGTCGCATAAGCGACGGGCGAAGCCTCGAAGTAGATATGCCGGTTCTTCATCGGTGGCACGCCGAGGAACTTCTCGGTGATCGAATCGACAGGCCGGCTCACCACGTCATGGGTCCATTGTGCCTGCATGTCGTAGACGCCGTAATACGAGATCACCGCCTTCACGTCGGCCGGGACCGCAGCATTGGGATCATCGCGGTACTGGGTCGAGAACTGTGGCTCGCCGCCGGCAATTCCCACCAGGGACGCAAGGTGGGCACCGGCGGACGCGCCCGCAAGCGCCACGCGGGCGGGATCGAAACCGAACTCGCCGGCCTTGGCCCGCACGAACTGCACCGCCGCTTTCACGTCATAGACCGCAGCCGGATAACTGCTGACGCCAGGTTTCGACAGCCGGTAGCGAATGGCGTACACCGCATAGCCGTGGCGCGCCATGAACGGCGCCCAAGCATTGAGCGAATCCGGGCTGCCGGCCTGCCAGCCGCCACCGTGAACCGCGACGATCACAGGGGCTTTGTCGAGTCCCTTGGGGAGGTAGAAATCGCCGGTGAGCTTGACGCCCTCATGGACGACATATTCGACGTTGGGCCGGGTGTCGACCGCATAGGTCTGTGCCGGCGCAATCTGCGCTGCAACCAGCAGCGGCGCCGCAACCGCAAGCGCCCAGGCGGCGTGTGCAAACCGTACAACCGGATCTTTCATGGCGTTCCTCCTGATATCTTATTCGTCCCGGCAGCGTAGCCGACCAGCCGCCGCCGCGAAAGCCGCATCTGGCGGCGACTTGTCCACATCTCAGAGGCTGAGAATGCCGCCAACCGTGGGCGCTCTGGCGGAATGGTCGCGCAGCCACTAGGTTGGGGCGGGCGGGTCGCCGGGCGCGGGAAAATGCCAACGCGCTGGTGACGACTGACCGCGCCAATTGCTATCCCCTCCCCGCTCGCGGGGGAGGGTTAGGGAGGGGGCTACTCCACGGCACGAACTTGTGGCAAGAGCCCCATCCCCGACCCTCCCCCGCAAGCGGGGAGGGGAAGTGTGGCGCGCCCCGTCCCAAGAACTGAAGCGATTATTTTGGCGGGAAGCCTCGGCGGACGTCGGAAATTTTGGCATGAACGATCTTTTCAACAACCGCCCGCGCCGCAATCTCGACGGTGGTCGCGTGATCTCGATCCGCGGCGCGCGCGAGCACAATCTTAAGAACATCGATCTCGAAATTCCGCGCGACCGGCTGGTCGTGTTCACCGGCCTGTCGGGCTCCGGCAAGTCCTCGCTTGCTTTCGACACCATCTATGCGGAAGGCCAGCGGCGCTATGTGGAAAGCCTGTCCGCCTACGCGCGCCAGTTCCTGGAGATGATGCAGAAGCCGGATGTCGACCAGATCGACGGCCTGTCTCCGGCGATCTCCATCGAGCAGAAGACGACCTCGAAGAACCCGCGTTCCACGGTCGGCACCGTCACGGAAATCTACGACTACATGCGCCTGTTGTGGGCGCGCATCGGCATCGCCTATTCGCCCGCCACCGGCCTGCCGATCGAGAGCCAGACCATCTCGCAGATGGTCGACCGCGTGATGGCGCTGCCGGAAGGCACGCGGCTCTACCTGCTTGCTCCGGTGGTGCGCGGCCGCAAGGGCGAGTACCGCAAGGAGCTTGCCGAATATCTCAAAAAGGGCTTCCAGCGGGTCAAGATCGACGGTGCCTTCTACGAGATCACGTCCGCGCCGGCGCTCGACAAGAAATTCACCCACGACATCGACGTGGTGGTGGACCGAATCGTGGTGCGCCCCGACATCGCCCAGCGGCTTGCCGAGAGCTTCGAGCAGGCGCTTAAGCTCGCCGACGGCATTGCGGTGGTGGAGTTCGCTTCTCCCTCCCCCCTTGTGGGGGAGGGTCGGGGTGGGGGGTCGGGGGCTGTTGGCCCGGATGTGCCCCATGGCCTGCCCCCCACCCCCGACCCCTCCCCAGCCGAACCTCGCTGTAGTGAGGGTTCGGCCAATCAACAAAGTGATCGAAGTCGGCAACAACCGACTTCGGTTGGGGGAGGGGAGAAGAAAGCGCGGATGAAGGAGACCAAACTCGCCACAGCTGCCGCCGCCGATGCACAGCGCATCACGTTTTCCGAGAAATTCGCCTGCCCGGTGTCCGGCTTCACGATTTCGGAAATCGAACCGCGCCTGTTCTCGTTCAACAATCCGTTCGGCGCCTGCCCGGCCTGTGGCGGGCTGGGCGTGGAGCAGCACATCGATGCCGAGCTGATCATCCCCGACAAGAGCGCCACCCTGCGCAAGGGTGCAATCGCACCGTGGGCGCGCTCGACCTCGCCCTATTACACCCAAACACTGGAGGCGCTGGCCAAGTTCTACAAATTCACGCTCGAAACCAAATGGAAGGACCTTCCCAAGAAGGTGCAGGACGCGATCCTCTACGGGTCGGGCGAAGATGTGATCCGCTTCGTCTACGACGACGGCCTGCGCTCCTACGAGACCAGAAAGCCGTTCGAGGGCGTGATCACCAACCTGGAGCGTCGCTTCCGCGAGACCGAGAGCGAGTGGGCCCGCGAGGAGCTGACCAAGTACTTCACCGACGTGCCGTGCAGCGTCTGCCATGGCTTTCGTCTCAAGCCCGAAGCGCTGTCGGTGCAGATCGCGGGTCTCCACATCGGCGAAGCGGCCCAGATGAGCGTGAAACGCGCCGGCGAATGGTTCACGGCGCTGCCCGGGCAACTCAGCGCCAAGCACAACGAAATCGCCGGCCGGGTGCTCAAGGAAATCCGCGAGCGGCTGAAGTTCCTGAGCGATGTCGGGCTCGAATATCTCACCCTTGCGCGCGCCTCCGGCACGTTGTCCGGCGGCGAGAGCCAGCGCATCCGGCTGGCCTCGCAGATCGGCTCCGGCCTGACCGGCGTGCTCTACGTGCTCGACGAGCCATCGATCGGCCTGCACCAGCGCGACAATGCCCGGCTGCTCGAAACGCTCAAGCGGTTGCGGGACCTCGGCAACACCGTGATCGTGGTCGAACACGACGAGGACGCGATCCGCACCGCCGACCACGTGGTCGATGTCGGCCGCGGCGCCGGCATCCACGGCGGCGAGATCGTGGCGCAAGGCACGCCCGCCGATATCATGGCGAACAAGCATTCGCTGACCGGCCAGTATCTCACGGGCGCTCTCACCATCGACGTGCCGGAGCGGCGGGCGATCAACGCGCTGCGGCTGCTCAAGGTCATCAATGCGCGCGGCAACAACCTGAAAAACGTCACCGCGGAAATCCCGCTCGGCGTGTTCACCTGCATCACCGGCGTGTCAGGCGGCGGCAAGTCGACGCTCCTGATCGACACGCTCTACAAAGCGGTGGCGCGCAGGCTCAACAATGCCAGCGAGGCCCCGGCCCCGCACGATCGCATCGAGGGCATGGAGCACATCGACAAGATCATCGACATCGACCAGTCACCGATCGGCCGCACGCCGCGCTCCAACCCGGCCACCTATACGGGCGCGTTCACGCCGATCCGCGAATGGTTCGCGGCTCTGCCAGAGTCAAAGGCGCGCGGCTATGAGCCGGGCCGCTTCTCCTTCAACGTCAAGGGCGGCCGCTGCGAGGCCTGCCAGGGCGACGGCGTCATCAAGATCGAGATGCACTTTCTTCCCGATGTCTATGTCACCTGTGACGTCTGCAAGGGCAAGCGCTACAACCGCGAAACGCTCGACGTGCTGTTCAAGGGGAAATCGATTGCCGACGTGCTCGACATGACGGTCGAGGAGGCGCTCGATTTCTTCAAGGCAGTGCCGCGGGTGCGCGAACCACTGGCGCTGCTGCACCGCGTCGGGCTTGACTATATCCACGTCGGCCAGCAGGCGACCACGCTCTCGGGCGGCGAGGCGCAGCGCGTCAAGCTCGCCAAGGAGCTGAGTAGGCGCGCCACCGGCCGCACGCTCTACATTCTCGATGAGCCCACCACCGGCCTGCACTTCCACGACGTGAAGAAGCTCCTGGATGTGCTCCACGAGCTGACCGACCAGGGCAATACGGTCGTCGTCATCGAGCACAATCTCGAAGTGATCAAGACCGCCGACTGGATCATCGACCTCGGCCCCGAAGGCGGCGACGGCGGCGGCGAGATCATCGCCGCCGGCACGCCCGATGACATCGTCAAGGTGAAGGGGAGCTATACGGGGAAATTCCTCGGCCCTGTGCTGGCGCGGCGCGCGGCCAAGGGGAAGAAGAGGGTGGTGGCGGCGGAGTGAGGTAAAAACAAATTTTATGACGAAAGATGAAGCAAGACTTGATGCCACACTTCATGCGGACATTGCATCTTTAACGCACATTTTTGTCGTCGGCCGCCGCGCAAATTGGAATATAGTGGTCTCGCACAAAACTATCGGAGAGCTATCTGAAACTCCAGGCGATGATCTGCGAGAGCGGTTGCTGGCTTATGGGGACGATCTTGTTGAATGCTCAATGGCCAATGGTATAGGACGCGAGGATCACAGATACGCGTGAGACCTCGCACGACGCTTAATCGACTCGTCATTTCTTGCTCCGCTACCCGATGCCAACGATCGAGAACTAGTGGCACATGCCATAGCATTAAAATGCGATACATTTTGCACGCGCGATCGTCGTTCTATACATCGCAAGAGACAGCAGTTGCGATCACTCAGGCTACGAATTTTGACGCCAGATGAGTGGTGGCGGCACATTAGACCCTGGGCCGCATTATGGATCTGAGACTATCAAAGCGCAGCGCGGCGCGGACATTCACGCGGCATCCGCCGGCTGCACGCGGCGCGCAATCTCCGGTCCCCGCTCCCTCTCGACTATCGCAATGTCGTATTGGCTTTGCAGGTCGAGCCAGAACTGGGCACTGTTGCCGAAATATCGTCCGAGCCGCACCGCTGTGTCGGCCGTGATCGCGCGGCGTCCCTTGAGGATGTCGGTAATGCGGCGGGATGGCACGCCCAGATCGAGTGCGAGACGATTCGCAGTGAGCGCTCGCGCCTTCAATTCCCGTTTGAGCAGGCGCCCTGGATGAACGGCAGGAGTCTCGCCCTTTGTGATAGTCGACGATTTCAGCGTCATAGGCATCGCCCCTTTCGATTCAAAGCCTCACCCCTCCATGATCGGGGGCAAGCATCTGACGCAGTCTTCACCTCTCCCCGCTTGCGGGGAGAGGTCGGAATTTGCGGACTTCGCGCAAAATTCCGGGTGAGGGGGGCTCTCCGCGAGTCTGAGCTTGTGGAAAGGCCCCCTCACCCCGACCCTCTCCCCGCAAGCGGGGAGAGGGAGAAGAGGTACGCCGTCAAATGCGATTACCTCGCTCCATCATCGGCCGGCGCGCTTTCGCTCGCAGCGGCACCTTCACCAGCGCCTCGCCGTCGAGCACGGTCTCCTCGCCGACCTTGCATGCACAGGCCAGGCGCGCGCGCGACTTCTCGACGATCAGTTCCGCGACCGTAACGGTCACCACGACGGTATCGCCGATCCGCACCGGCGCCCGAAAATTGAGCGTCTGCGAAATGTAGATCGCGCCAGGGCCCGGCAGCCTGGTGCCGAGCAGCGCCGAGATCAGGCTCGCCGTGTAGAGGCCGTGGGCAATCCGTGTGCCGAACGTGGTGCGCGCCGCAAAGTGCTCAGACAGATGGATGGGGTTGCGGTCTCCGGTGACCTCGGCGAAGCCGACCACGTCGGATGATGACACAGTTTTCGAGAAGCTTTCGGTCATGCCGACCGTAAGGTCCTCGAAATAGAGAACGCGCAGCGGCAGGATCGCAGCCCCGTGTTCCGAGCCTTTCGGTCCCGCAATTGTCGGTCCCACAATTGTTGCTCCCTTATGGTCCGCAATTTCGATCGGCTTGAGTCACCATGCCGGCGTCGTCGCCGGGCTTGTCCCGGCGACCCCCGAGCTTCAGGGCACACAGCACGAATAATCGAGGTGGCCGGGACAAGCCCGGCCACGACCGGAGAGAGACGGCAGGTGCTCAAACATGATCGGAATACGCCCCTAATGACCGAGATGCAAAAACCACGACGAGTCCAGCGCGCAAATGGTCGAAGGCCAAACCGGTCGAAGGCCAAAATGGTCGAAAAACCAGACGGATGGCGATGCTGACGAAGGTAGCGGCGGACGGCCCAACAATTGGACGCCTCCGCAGCCTGTGCTAAGATCGACTTGCAAATCGCGGGCGGGTCGTTTCCATCATGACATATGTGACGAGAGAAGAGTTCGAGGCGCGCGTCGGCGTGCTCGAACGCGAGGTCGAGGGCGAGAAGCTGGTCACACGCCACATCCTCGAACAGACGCGCCGCAACGGTGACGATTTGGCGGCGATCAAGACCCGTCTCGGTCGCGTCGAGGAGAAGGTCGACAGCCTGGACCGGAAATTCGATAGCCTAGGTCAAACCGTCAAGGATCTGGCCAAGAGTCTGCCCGCCATCGTTGCAGATGTCATGCGCGAGGTCCGGCGAGAGCAGGACGCCAAGTGAGACCGTAGAGCCTTCTGTCAAAGGCCCGCCAATTCAGTAATTGATCACCCGCGCGTCCGCTGCCATGGCGGCAGCGTGGAAATCGTTCATGCCGCCGAGCTTGATCCGGCGGTCAAGCGGCGCGTTGGCGAGGCCGCGCACCTCTACGCAGGGCTTGCAGGCCCATAGCGTCACCTTGGGATGGCCGGCGACCTCTTCGTACCGGTTCGGCGGCCCGACCGGCACCAGCTTCGCCCCGGCCCCTTCCACTGCCGTGTAGACAGCGTCATGGAACAGCATCAGCGTCACCTCGTCGCCCGCCTGCACCGCGGAGGCGGCGAAAACGAACGGCAGCATGGCACGGGTAGGATCGGTGGGTCCCCAGGTGGCGGAAATCACGAAGTGCATGGCGCGGCTCCTGTTGTTTCGCTCACGGACATCGCGGGCACCCTGACACGGCGTGCCCGCGCCGGCAAACCGCTGGCAGATCAGCAACGACGCGTTAATATGCCGTCATGAGCCTGCTTCTCCCAACGATCGACCACGATTCCATCGCAGCCGAGAGCTTTGCCGCGCTGGCCGCTGCCCGATCGATTCCGCCATTCTCGCAACGCTATCCCGGAATCAGCCTCGATGATGCCTATCGGGCGACGGCGCGCTTGCGCGAACTGCGTGTCGCAGGCGGCGAAATCGTGGTCGGCCGCAAGATCGGTTTCACCAACCGCACCATCTGGGCCGAGTACGGCGTCTACGCGCCGATGTGGGGCTTCATGTTCGCCTCGACCGTCCATGATCTTGCTAGCTGCGAAGCGTTTCCGCTAGCTCGGTTTGCCGAACCGCGAATCGAGCCCGAGATCATATTCGGTCTTGCGCGCAGCCCGACGCCTGACATGGACGAAGCGGCCCTGCTCGGCTGCATCGATTGGATCGCGCATGGCTTCGAGATCGTGCAGTCGATCTTCCCGGGCTGGAAGTTCACCGCGGCTGACACGGTCATCGCCAACGGCCTGCATGGCGCACTGCTGATCGGGCCGCGCCATCCGGCCACTGGGCGCGCAGCACCGTGGCTATCGACACTGGCAAGCTTCGAGATCGACCTCTTCCGCGACGGGGTCGCCGTGGACCGCGGCCACGCCGCCAACGTGCTCGACGGCCCGCTGTCGGCCTTGCGGCATCTGGTCGGCCTGCTGGCGCGCGATCCGGTCAACCGGCCGCTCGACCCCGGTGAGATCGTCACCACCGGAACCCTCACGCGCGCGTTCCCGATCAAGCCCGGCGAGACCTGGAGCACGATCCTGCATGGCATCGCGCTTGACGGCGTGCGCATCCGCTTTTCGTGATCGGTTCCGTTGCGGCGGCGGTCCGGTCAAACCATCCGTTGACTTCCGGTCATTGCCGGGCTTGACCCGCGGGTGACGGGCGAACAGTGGACCAAGGCGGCGTCTTTCGGCTAGACATCGCTTCATACAATTTTACAACACGTGGCAGATTATCGACTCGGGCCTCGTGCTACGCTCGCCCGCCACTCCGTGTTGAGAGTATCCAATGTCTTATCCCTCCCTGCTCGCCGAAACTGTCACATTCACCGGCCACAACGGGGATCGCGGCGAGGCGTATTACGCTCGACCTACTCGTGCCGAAAAATTTCCGGGCATTGTCGTCGTCCATCATTTGCCCGGCTGGGACGAATGGATCATCGAGGTGGTGCGCAAATTCGCCCATCACGGCTTTGCGGCGATTTCCCCCCACCTGTATTTTCGCAATGGCCCTGGAAGCCCCGACGACGTGGGCGCGCGGGTGCGCGCGTCAGGCGGCGTTCCGGATGATCAGGTCGTCGGCGATGTCGCGGGCGCCATGGCGTTTCTGCGCGCCCAGGCCAACGCCAACGGCAAGGTCGCGATCATCGGCTTCTGCTCGGGCGGACGGCACGCCTATCTCTGCGCCTGCTGCATCGACAATGTCGACGCCGTCGTCGATTGCTGGGGCGGCAACGTGATCGTCGACGACAAGACCCAGCTCAATGCCAAGCGGCCGGTAGCGCCCATCGATCTCACCGAGAACCTCCGCGCCCCGTTGCTCGGCCTGTTCGGCAATGACGACCAGAATCCGACACCGGAGCACGTCAACCGTACCGAGGCTGTCTTGCGGCGGCTTGGCAAAAATTACGAGTTCCATCGCTATCCCGACGCCGGTCACGCCTTCTTCAACACCAAGCGTACGGCATTCCGGGCCGAACAGGCGGCCGACGGCTGGGCCAAGATCTTCGCCTTCCTGCGCAAGCATCTCGCTGCATAGAGCGTATTTGAGCGACAGCGAGTCCGCCTCAAGACGAACGCGCCAGCGCTAGGGAACCGGTGCCGCACCTTTCAAAATGCATCCATCCGGGGAGAAAGCCATGTGCTCCTACATCGTTGAAAAAACCGCCGTGTCCGGCAGCGCCAAGGGTCCGAACGGCTGGATGCGCATCGATACCGCCAACGTGTATTTCGATCATCCCTATCACGCGCCGCTCGACCACGCGCTGGCGATCGATTTCGTATGCGAGGCCGATGGGGCTAACGAGCGGGTTGCGGTGGAGTTGAGCGCGGACTCGGCGCGTGCACTGGTGAAGAACATTCTCGCTGCGCTGACGAGCGGCGAGGGCGCGCACGCGGCTTAGGGTGGGTAGAGGCGCCTGCCAGAGCTTCGCGAGCTTGCGATGCGCCTATCGCGCCTTTGCCCAGGCCGTCTTTTGCTTCGAGGAGTCACGACCGCGTGGGCAAAGGCGAGAATCTTCGTATTTTTCGCTGGCGCCGTGCCAGGCGCCTTTGCCCACCCTACGCGCTGGGCTTCTCACACCTTCGCGAGTTCCTCATCCTTCGCCTGCGCACGCTTCGCTGCGGGACGATCGACGAAGCGGGCGACGTAATCGGAGAATTCCTTGCGCTCCGGAATCATCTTGAACATCGTCCCCCACCGCAGGTTGGAACCGATCATGACGTCGGCCGCGGTAAACTTGTCGCCCATCAGGAACGGGCCGGGCGTAACTGCCCTCGCGACCACATCCATCGTGGTATCGAAATCACCATAGCCGATGGCCTCGCGCCGCACCTCGCCCGCGCGCGGGAATGCTCGATCCATTACAGCGCTCTCAAGCACGCCGGGTCCGAAGAACAGCCATTTGAGATAAGGGCCGCGCTGCGGATCACCGACCGGAATGTTGAGGGCGGCCTGTGGAAACGCGTCGGCAAGATAGGTGCAGATTGCCGCGCATTCGGTAATGACGGTGTCGCCATGCCGGAGCGCCGGCACCTTGCCCATGGGGTTGACCGCCAGATAGGCAGGCTCCCGGTTGGTGCCCTTCTTCATGCTCAGCAGGTGGATGTCATAGGGTTCACCGATTTCCTCCAGCATCCACAGCACGACCGACGAGCGCGACGGCGCGATATGGTAAAGCGTGAGATCAGTCATGAATACACCTTTGGTCTGTCATGATTATGCGCGTCTTGAGCATCACCACCACGCTCGGCTTGAGCGGGCAATCCAACATCCCCGGCGGGTATTTACCGGATCGCCTAGTCAACCCCCGAGTCAAGTCTCGGGAGGCCGACAACAGCCGTTGGCGGTCGAACCTAACGGAAACATGGTGAGACGCGCATCGACGAATTCAGTTCGGCGTCTCCTCGTCGAGCGGCATCAAGTGCACTTGCCGTAACCCCCAATTCTGGCGGCCCCATGACCACAGCCGAATGCAACGGGACAGCGCGAGCGCGGCTCACTCGCCCCGCTCGCAGATAGCCCCCCGCGACCGCTTACGGCACGATCGGTCCCAGTTCCTGCTCCATCAGGCCGACAAAGGCTTCGTCGCCGCCACTTTTTTTGCCGAAGCGACGGAAGCCCAGGCCGTTGTCGAGCGGACCAAAAAGGGACGACGTCGTGCTTGGCCGCAAGATCATCGCCGTCGTCCGCCGCCGCGTCCACCGCCACCGCCCGCGCGCGCGCCTCCGCCTCCAGCCGCCGCTCGGGCTCCGCCGCCTCGTGCAGCAGCGACATTTCCGCGCCCGCCACCCCCGCCGCCACCGACGTTCGGTCGTGGACCCGCGGAAGGCCGGGTTGCGGCGCCGGGCCGATTGGCGCCTGTCGAAGGCCTGGTCCCTGCGCTGGGCCGATTGGCGCCTGTGGAAGGCCCGGTCCCCGCGCTGGGCCGATTAGCGCCTGTCGAAGGCCTGGTCCCCGCGCTGGGCCGGTTCGCGCCTGACGACGGACGGTTTGCCCCCGAGGAGGGGAGGTTCCCGGCGCTAGGCCGCTGGCCGACGCGGTCCCCGGCGCCAGGCCGCTGGCCGACCCGATCTGCGCCACCCGGGCCGCCGCCCGGTCTGAGGACCTGATTGCCGCCAGCGCCACGAAAATCCGGTCGTCCCTGGTTTCCGGACCCGATGTTGGTGTTGCCGAACCGTTGCTGCACATTGGTGTTGCTGTATCTCACGCCTCCACGATGTGCAGGATTATGCTGCCAGTTGTTGCCAATATTATTGATGTTGTTGATGTTGACGGGCCGGTTCACGTTGATAGTGTTGCCGCCCCAGTTGACGCCGCCGCCCCAGTAATTTCCGCCCGAGGCCCAGCGGCCCAGGGCGTATCCGGCACCGAATGCAAGTCCGGTCGCGACGATCCCGCCGGCTATGTAGCCGGGAGGCGGAAAATAATACGGCGGATAGGCCGGATATGGCCACCCTCCGTAGACGACGGCGGGATTGTAGTAAGGCACGTAAATGGTGTTAGGTTCGGTCGGCTCTATAACGATGACTTGCTTGCTCTCCTCCTGTCTCACCGTGACTTTTTGCTCCTTGGTCGAGGTCAGCTGGTTGTTGGCCTGCGCCTTTGATCGCAGACGTTGGACCGCATCCATGAGGTCCGGCTGTTGCGCAAGAACCGCATCGCCCAGCGCCTGCGTCCAATCAAGCTTCGAACTCATCATCTCGAGGACTTCCGGCGTTGCAGCCAGCGCTTTGACGCTGCCGTCCCATGGCTGCTTGTCGACCGCCGCCTTCAATTGATCTCCCTTTAGCTTCTTGTTCTGGTTCACCCACCGTTCAGCCTGCACCACCTCGGTCGGATAAGTCGAGGCCATCAGCACTTGGGCCAGCAAGGTGTCCGGGTACAAGGCGATCGGCGCGACGAGCGCGTCAAGCTCCTCGGCTTTAAGCAGTTGCTCGCCGGAAGTGGTTGCCGGCGCATTTGCACTCGGATTTGGCGTTTGCGCCAAAGCTACCAACGGCGTCAGCACAAAAAGGGCAGGCAACAAGAACCTTATCCATGACGTCATTTTTACCCCTCCCGTCAGGTCCATCCGTGTCGTTGGTCGGACAGCTGAGGCAGTCCATCAGCAATCCGCAATGAAGCAATTTCAATTGAAAGATGAATTGATTATTGTCAAAGAAGCGGTCCAGAATAGTGCGGATCATCAGCACACTCATTTCGGGCAGGCTGCACAACGTTCGCGCCCCTCGATTGGCTGCTCCCGGCGCGGGCGAACGGTTGACTCGCCGCGTTTTTCCAATATCCACAGGGCGATGCAACCCATCCACATCATCGGCGGCGGGCTCGCGGGCAGCGAGGCGGCTTGGCAGATCGCAAACCGCGGGGTTCCCGTGGTGCTTCACGAGATGCGCCCGGCGCAGACCACGGCGGCCCACAAGACCAGCGGCCTCGCCGAGCTGGTTTGCTCGAATTCGTTCCGCTCCGACGATCGCGACCACAACGCGGTCGGTCTGCTGCATGAGGAGATGCGCCGATTGGGCTCGCTGGTGATGCGCGCCGGCGATGCCAACCAGGTACCGGCCGGCGGCGCGCTCGCGGTGGACCGCGACGGATTTTCGCAGGCCGTGACGCGAACGCTTCTGTCGCACCCGCTGGTCGAGATCCGCCGCGAGGAAGTCACGGCGCTGCCATCCGCCGCGTGCGGCAGCGTCGTCATCGCAACCGGCCCCCTCACCTCGGCCCCCCTCGCCGCCGCAATTCGGACCGCAACCGGCGAAGATGCGCTCGCCTTCTTTGACGCCATCGCGCCGATCGTCCATCGGGACTCCATCGACATGTCGGTGGCCTGGTTTCAGTCACGCTACGATCGCGCGGGACCGGGCGGCACCGGCGCCGACTACATCAATTGCCCGCTGGATCAGCCGCAATACGAAGCTTTCCTTGATGCGCTTCTTGCCGGCGACCGCGTGTCGTTTCACCAATGGGAGACCGCGACGCCCTATTTCGACGGCTGTTTGCCGATCGAAGTGATGGCCGAGCGTGGTCGCGAAACCCTCCGCTTCGGCCCGATGAAACCAGTCGGCCTCACCAACCCGCACCAGCCAGGAAAAAAGCCTTACGCCATCGTGCAACTGCGCCAAGACAACCTGCTCGGCACGCTGTTCAACATGGTGGGCTTCCAGACGAAGCTCAAGCACAGCGAACAGACCCGGATATTTTGCATGATTCCTGGCCTTGAACATGCCGAGTTCGCGCGCCTTGGTGGGCTGCATCGCAACACTTTCCTCAACGCGCCCAAGCTGCTTGACGGCACGCTGCGCCTGAAGGCGATGCCGCGGCTGCGGTTTGCTGGGCAGATCACCGGCTGTGAGGGCTATGTGGAGTCAGCCGCGATCGGGCTCTTGGCCGGCCGCTTTGCGGCGGCGGAATGGCGCGGAGAAGAACCCCAGGTACCCCCGCCCACCACCGCTCATGGCGCGCTGCTTGCCCACATCACGGGCGGGCACGTGGAAACGATCGACGCCGGGCCGCGCTCGTTCCAGCCCATGAATGTCAATTTCGGCCTGTTCCCGCCGCTCGCGAAATCGCCGAGCGGCGCCGCCAAGGCACTGGCCAAGCGGCGCGCTCTGACCGCGCGCGCCCTCAGCGACCTCGACGCCTGGGCCGCCGGCGCCGCGGCGGCGACAACGCAAACCGTCAGCTTGGTACCGCATCCTGAAAGCGCGCCGGTTCCGGAGCCGCATTCGCGATGACCGGCGATGCTGTCGCCGGGCGCTGGCAAACCGCGGTCGTGCTCAAGCGCGATGTGTTCTCGACGGTCGAGCGCGGCACCTTCCGCAGTAATGGCGGCGATGTTGCCGCTGTGTTGCGACGGCTTGACGAGGTGCCGTGGTGGTCACGCCCCCTCGCCCATCACTTGTTCAACCGCGAGCGCCGAGCACTCGCTGCCGCAACACCACTCGGTATTGCACCGCCTTTGATCTATGCCGATGACCACCGGCTGGTGCGCGGCTACATCCCGGGCAGCGCACTCAAAATATCTCGCCCTTACGGCGACCACGCTTATTTTCGCTCCGCCCGCACAGCACTACACGCGCTGCATCGTGCTGGCATTTCCCATAACGATCTCGCCAAGGAGCAGAACTGGCTACGCAGTCCTGATGGGCGCGCCTATCTGCTCGACTTCCAGCTCGCCTCGGTGTTCGAGAGGCGTAGTTGGCTGTTTCGCATGGCGGCCTATGAGGACCTGCGCCATTTCCTCAAGCATAAGCGGCGCTATGTTCCAGATGCCCTGACACCCGCGGAGCGTCGCGTGCTGGCGCGCAAGAGTCTGCCAACCCGCATCTGGATGATGACCGGCAAGAAGATCTACATGCTCATCACCCGCGGCCTGCTGGGCTTCATCGATTCCGAAGGCGGCGGCGCGCGGCTCGCCTACGACGCGCCGGCGATCGAGGCCGCGCTGAAGACCTTTCCGGGGGTCCGCGATGCCGCCGTGCTGGATTTTCCCGATCGCAAGAGTGGCACCGGCCTCTACGCCTTCGTGGAGTCCGATGCGCCGCTGCGAGAGAATGACGTGCGCAAGCAACTGGCGTTGGCCGTAGGCCCCGAAAAGCTGCCCGAATTCATCCAGATCACCGACGCCCTGCCGCGCCGGACAGACGGGGAGGCGCGACGCGATATTCTCCGGCTCATCAGCACCAACCAGGTCGATCTGATCGAGCCGCTCTTTGCATCGAAGGAGGAAGGGTGGATCACGGATCGGCTGGTGGCGTCGCGCAAGAACCTTTACGGCGCGCCGGCTATCACGGCAGCATTGATGGCACATCCCGATGTCCGCGATGCAGCCGTTCTGGCCTATCCGGATCGACTTACCGGCACCGGACTTTATGCATTCGTGGAGGCTCGTGAAGGCACAGGCGCTCGGGATCTCAGCGAGCAGCAGCTCGCGCCTTATGTCGCCAAGGCAGTCGGGCAAGAGAATGCCCCGAAGTTTATCCAGGTCGTACCTGCCTTGCCGCGGAACGCTGCCGGCCATGTGCGCACCGATATCCTGCAGCTCGTTGCGACCAACCAAGTGGACAGTATCGATGCGCTCATCACGTCGGAAGCTGAACGCACGACCGTGGAGCACATCTTGAACGCGCGCCACAACATGCGGGATCGATTTGTGCTGTAACCGACGGAACGGGTCAGACCATCGGCCACTTCCGCGCTGCGCGCCATAGGGTCCACTGGTGCCGCCATTGTGGTAGCTCCACAGGCGCGAACGGATCGGCCGCCGCCGCATCAAGCCGGGCGAGCAACGGCGGCACCAGCGCAGTCACCAGAAATGCCGGCGCGCAGTCCTCGGGGATACGCGGTGCAGCCGACAGGAACCGGGCGAATGCCGTGCGCGCGTGATCGCGCAATGCCGCAAGCGCGGTGCGCAGGCCGGCACTGTTCTGATGCGCCTCGATCTTCTCACGGACAACGCCGTGCTGCTGCATCAGATCAGCCGGCAGGAACAGTTGCCGGCGCGCAATATCACGAGGAAAGGTGCGCAGCCGCTGCGCCAGCACGTAGGCAACCCCTGCCGGAACGGCCGCGGCGGCGATTGTATCCGCACCATCAGTGCTCCCGAGAATTTGCGCCCCCAGCCGAAACGAGGCCCCGGCGGTGCGCTCGGCGTAAACATCGAGATCGGCGAGGCTCGGCATCGCTTCGTCGTAAAGATCGAAAGCATGGGCATCGATCAGCGCGATCAAGAGCCCTTTGGGCAGAGCGCATTGCGCGAGGGTCTCGAGAAGCGCGGCGGCAACCGGATTGGCCAACACGTCACCGCGCCCCTCCCCGCCCAGCACATCGCGCCACCATTGCAGACGAATCTCGCCCGGCAACGGCTCACGCGCTGCCTCGCGAACGCGTGCGATTTCGCTCGCGAAAGCGTAGAGCGCATAGAGATGCGGCCGTGCCGCTGCCGGCGCGAACAAGCCGGCAAGATAACGGTCCTTGTCGGCGGCACGAACCAGCGCTTCGCAATGGGCGTAGGGACTTTGCATGCTGACCGTTTCGATTGGTTTTGGAATGCGCATGTTTTCGCCGGTCGATCGCTTCAACCGATCTGGAGGGTTGGAGTATTGACCAAGCCATAACGTCGGAGAGGGGCCGCACAACGGGCCTCCTCCAACACCGCCCCTACATCATCCTTACGTCGGGAACTTCAATCCACCGCTACCAGTAACGCCCCGATTCGACGCCGCTCGCCGAGCAGGATGTTGTAGGTGCGCACCGCCGCGCCGGTGGTCATCGCTTCGAGCGCGATGCGCCGCGCCCGGAACACTTCGCGGAGCGATGAAGGCATGATGGGAAAATCCCTGCCGCCGCCGATCAGGAAATGATCGATTGCAGCTTCGGGCGTTGCCGGATGGAGCACGGGCGCGAGCACCGCTTCATCAATCTCGCCCATCGACTTCACATCGCTCGCCCAGATGCCGGTCGGCAGGCACAACAGCGAGCCGCGGTGGGACATGCCGCCAAAGCGAAACCCGCCATTGCCGTAGGCATCGATCGGCGCAAGGCTAGGCAGATGGCGGCCTGATGGATCCATGTTTTTTCGGCCGGGGTCTGACCTCTCCCCGCTTGCGGGGCAAGGTCGGAATTTGCGCACTCTTTGCGCAAATTCCGGGTGAGGGGGCCTCTCCACAGCCTGAGCTTGGGGGCGAGCCCCTCACCCCGACCCTCTCCCCGCAAGCGGAAAGAGGGAGCAGTGCCAGGCGCGTGTTTCGCGTTCATCGGAACTCAGGCTAGCGGCGCGCCCGTGCTGGCGCGGGCGCGCGGGCGGGCGCCGTCGGCGGTGACTCCACAGCTATTTCCTCAGGCGCGTCGGGAACGTACTGCCGGCCGGTGCCGACGCCGAGATAGATCAGGATCGGCGAGGCGATGAACACCGAGGTATAGGTTCCGACCAGCGCGGCGCCGAACATCATGGTCGCGGTGAACGAATGGATGGCCTGGCCGCCGAACAGCAGCAGCGCCAGCAATGCCAGCAGCACCGTGACATGGGTGATGACCGAGCGCGACAGGGTCGCGTTGATCGACACGTTGAGCAGGTCGGTCATCGGCATTTTCTTGTAGCGCCGCAGCATCTCGCGGATGCGGTCATAGATGACCACCGTATCGTTGAGCGAATAGCCAAGAATGGTGAGCAGCGCCGCGATGCTGGTGAGGTCGAAGTCGATCTGGGTGATCGACATGAAGCCCAGCGTGAGCACGATATCGTGCACGTTGGCGATCATGGCGCCGAGCGCGAACTGCCATTCGAAGCGGAACCACAGGTAGAGCAGAATAGCCCCGATGGCGACGAAGATGCCGATGATCCCCCAATGCAATAGCTCGCCCGAAATGCGCGGCCCCACCACGTCGACGCTGCGGTAATCGACCTCGTCCCCGAGCGCTGACCGCACCTTCTGCACCACCGCCTGCTGCGCCTGCTCGCCACCGGGCTGCTGCGTGATTTTGACCTCCACGGTATCAGAGCCGCCGAATTCCTTGAGCTGGATCTCGCCGAGCCCAAGTTGCGAGAGCGTCGAGCGCATCTTGGCGATATCGATCGGGCCTGACTTTGACTGCACCTCCATGCGGGTGCCGCCGATGAAGTCGATTCCGAAATTCAGGCCATGGCTGAAATAGAGCGTGATGGCGACGATCGACAGGATCGCCGACATCGGAAAGCTGAATCTCCGAAAGCGGATGAAATCGAAGTTCGTGTTGTCAGGTACGATACGAAGGAGGCGCACGTCGTTTGTCCTAGCTGGCGTCTAGATCGGCACGGTTTGCGGGCGCACCATGCGCACCCACCAGGCCATGATCAGCCGCGTCATGGTGAAGGCCGTGAACAGTGTGGTGATGATGCCGATCCCGAGCGTGACCGCAAAGCCGCGCACCGGGCCGGTACCGATGAAGAACAACACCGCGGCGGCTATGAAGGTGGTGATGTTGGAGTCAAGGATCGTAGCGAGCGCCCGCGTGAAGCCCGCGTCGATCGCCGTGATGGCGCTGCGGCCGTTGCGCGCCTCCTCGCGGATGCGCTCGTAGATCAGCACGTTGGAGTCGACCGCAATACCGACCGTGAGCACGATACCGGCAATGCCAGGCAGGGTCAGCGTGGCGTTGAGGAACGACAGTATGCCGAGGATCATCGCCACGTTGACGGCGACCGCGACGTTGGCGAAGAAGCCGAACAGCGCATAGGTCACCAGCATGAAGATCACGACCAGGAGTGCGCCCGCAATAGACGCATGCTCGCCGGCCTTGATCGAATCGAGGCCGAGGCCCGGCCCGACCACGCGCTGCTCGATGACCGTGAGCTTTGCCGGCAGCGCGCCGGCGCGCAGCAGGATCGCGAGATTGTTCGCGCTCTCGACCGTGAAGCTGCCGGAAATCTGGCCCGATCCGCCCAGGATCGGCTCGCGGATCACTGGCGCCGAGATCACCTCGTTGTCGAGCACGATCGCGAATGGACGCCCGACATTGTCCTGCGTGGCGCGCCCGAACTTGCGGGCGCCGGTACTGTTGAATTTGAAGTTCACGATCGGCTCGCCGGTGCGCTGATCGAACGAGGCCTGGGCATCGGTCAGATCCGCGCCCTCCACCAGCGCCTGTTTCTTCACGAGTATCGGAACCCTCTGGTCACCCTGTTTCTCATACAGCACTTCGCTGTCCGAAGGCGCCCGGCCCTGCAGCGCGTCCTGGGCGCTCATCGATGTGTCGACCATGCGGAATTCGAGCTTGGCGGTTTTGCCGACGATTTCGATCAGCCGCGCCGGATCGCCAAGTCCCGGCACCTCGACCAGAATGCGGTCGCTGCCCTGGCGCTGAATGGTCGGCTCGACGAGGCCTAGCTCGTTGACGCGCTTTTCGATGATGGGGACCGACTGATCGATCGTCTGCCGCGTGCGCTCGATCATGGCGGCTTCGGTAGGCGTGATCCGGACCAGCCCGCCGCCGGCGTCCACAACCTCGAGGGTGCGCATTCCATTGCCTTGCAACACGCCGCCCAGCGGCTGCGACAGGTCGCGCAGCTTGCCAAATGCCGTGGGGAAGTCGGGGCCTTCGCGCAGCCGCACCTCAACGCTGTTGCCGCGAACGGCCGGAGCGTTGGCCCAGGTTATGCGGGCCTCGCGCAGTGTCCGCACCACCTCGTCACGCAGCGTGTCGAGGCGCTGCTTGCGGATGTCGTTCTGGTCCACTTCCAGCAGGATGTGCGAGCCACCCTGCAGGTCGAGGCCGAGCACGAGGCGGCGCTGCGCCCATGCGGGCCAATTTTTGACGGTCTGCTCGGGAAAGAAATTCGGTATCATGAAGCCGCACACCACTAGAGCGGTGAGCAGGATGGCCGCAGCCTTTGCGCGCGAAAAATACAACATTACCGTTCTCCCGGTCTGCAGCCGGTCGATCTACCAATCGACCGGCGCATTCCTTCCGTTTCAACTTTAACCGGCGCCCTTTTCGTCCTTTACCGGCTCGCTCCTCGCCCGTACGTCAGCAACCATGCTGCGCATCTGCCGCACCCGCACACCGTCGGCAATCTCAATCTCGACCTGATCGTCGTCCACCACCTTGGTTACCTTGCCGACCAACCCGCCGGACGTAACGAGGGTGTCGCCGCGACGCACATTCTTGACCATTTCCTGGTGCTGCTTTGCCCGTTTCTGCTGGGGCCGCAGGAGGAGGAAATACATGATGATGAAAATAAGCGCGAAAGGCAGCAGCTGGTAGAGCATGTCCGGGCCGGCACCTCCCACACCCTGTGCGTAAGCGGGTGTAATCATGCGCTTAATTCTCCTCTGCAGGTCTTCCCCTGTTGGGGCGTTCTGCTGGCCCGGAAACCCGGCGAAAACCTCTATGGGCGGAAGTCGCGCGGACTATAACGGCCGCTGGCCCGATTGCAACGAGGCAGGCTTCACCGCTCCCCGCTCGCGGGGAGAGGGAGAGAGCGTGTGGCATGGCGCCTTGCAGTATCGCCTCCGGCTCGCTAAGGGAACCCTTTCGTAAAGGCAGCTCAATGTCCCTACCGAAAAAATCCGTCCGTCCATCCATCATCCCCGGGGATGTCTCCGAGGATGTGTTCGAACGCATCGCGAACGTACTGGAGCGCCTCGCGCCTAGTCCTCCCAGGGCTCCCGATTTTAGGGCTGCCGACGCCTTCATCTGGTATCCGGGCAGTCGCACGCTAGCTCCGGTGCCACGCGTCAACCGCGTTGAAATGTCGCTTCTCAAGGGCATCGACCGGATGCGCGATATTCTGGTGGAGAATACCGAGAGGTTCGCCCGCGGCCTGCCGGCCAACAACGCCCTGCTGTGGGGCGCTCGCGGGATGGGTAAATCGTCGCTGGTCAAGGCCGCTCATGCGGCGGTGAACGCAGGTTTGGGACCCGACGCCGGCCTGCTCAAGCTAGTCGAAATCCATCGCGAGGATATCGAAAGTCTCCCTGACCTGATGGCCCTCCTGCGCGGCGCTCCATTCCGGTTCCTGGTCTTCTGCGACGATCTCTCCTTCGACGCTCAGGATACCTCGTACAAATCCCTCAAGGCGGTGCTCGAAGGCGGCATCGAGGGCCGGCCGGACAATGTCGTTCTCTATGCCACCTCGAATCGGCGGCATCTCATGTCGCGCGATATGATCGAGAATGAACGCTCAAGCGCCATCAATCCCGGCGAAGCAGTCGAGGAGAAGGTATCGCTGTCGGACCGCTTTGGCCTTTGGCTCGGCTTTCACCGCTGCAACCAGGAGGAGTTCCTCGCCATGGTGGACGGCTACGTCAATTATTATGGCGTGCCGATCGACAGCGCGACGCAGCAACGCGAGGCGCTCGAATGGGCGACCACGCGCGGGTCGCGCTCCGGCCGCGTCGCCTGGCAATACGTTCAGGACCTCGCCGGCCGGCTTGGGGTGACACTCAGCGAGAAGAGCCGGTAATGCTGTAGGATGGTTGAGCGCAGCGAAACCCATCACCGGCCACGCCGCGTATATGGGCCCCTTGGGCCCTTTAATCGGTTTCGGTATCGCCGCAAGTATTAAGCTCGCCCGAACTCAGCCTCGCATGGAGCAATTGGTTTCGAGCCGCAGCGGCGTAGCGCGCGGACTTTCGTCCTGCGATCGGCTCACGCCAGCACGACCATACCGCTCCACCACTGGGTATAGCCTCCCACATCGAGGTCGTATTTGCGCACAAAGTCGAGCTTGCCGTCCGGGCTCACTCGAAACACCGATAGACCCGCGGGAATGGCCACCACCTTGTCGCCCCCACGCACGGCGGTCGGCGCCAGCGACGCGGCTACCAACAGCTTCGCGCTTGCATCGAGTGAGAAAGTCCGTGGATGCGCGGCATGGATGTCGGCGTGCTGGATGGCGTTGGGCTCCCCGGTTTTGTCGGCGATGGCGAACACCGCGATATTGCTTTCGCCGCCGCTGAACACTTTCTTGCCGTCTATCTCCTCGACACCCGGCACCACGGCGGCCGTCACGCCGGAGCGGTTGCCGAGATAGACAAATCGGCCGTTGGGGTGAATGTGTATCGGACCGGCGCTCTGGACCGGGAACTTGTGGGCCGGGTCCGCCAAGGTGGGCTTGGTGAACAAAGGCTCGGGCATAAGATCGCCATCGGGCGTGAGCTGATAGACGATGAGCTGGTTCTGCCGCTCGATCGAAACATAAACCAGCGGCCTTGCCGGATGAATGTCGAGATGGCGCGGGCCAAAGCCGTAGCCGCCATTGGGCGCTATCTTGCGCAGGTTCGACAACACGCCGTTCTTGAACCCGAAAACGTGGAGCGATCCCGGATCCTCGGGCTTGTTGCCTTCCGGGTTGTTGCCGCGCGCCACCACTAGAATCGTCTTATTGCCCGGAGTCGCGCGGACTTGATGGAAATAGATACCCTTCTCAAGGTTGTCCGGCTGGACCACCTCGTCGCCGATTGTGCCGTCGCCTTTGATCTTGTGCACGCTGAGGCCGGCCGGAAAATTGTAGGCAACCAGCACATATTCGCCGGCCACATCGATGCTCGAATGGATCGGCCGCCACCTCAGCTTCACCATCTCGCCATGCGGCGTCAGCTCGCCGGTCGGCCCGATGCGAAACGCCGCCAGATGGTGCTGGTTCGCTGGAAAGCCCGGCCCGGGATTGAACCCTGGTCCACCGGTGCTGGACGTCACGTAGAGATATTTGTTCGACGGATGCGGCCAAGCGTATTGAATACCGCCCGGCATCTTGATCGAGCCCCGCCTGGCAAGCCCGGCCTCGGCGGCGTCGACCTCGTAATGGGTCAGCTCGTTTCCGACTCCCGAGTAGAACGCCGATTGCTGAGTTTCGCGTTGCGCAAAAGCGAAGCTCGGAGCCGCAACCGTACCTGCAAGCATGGCCGACACCGTGCGACGGTTGAACATCGTAACTCCTCCCCTCGATTCGCGCCTTTTATCGGTATCCTCGCGGCCATCTTGGGCCGCGGCGCATGAATTCGCAACCGGGAAAGGGGCCTGGGTGGCACGACTACGGCACCCCAGCGAACGGGCGGCACGGCGTCAAGAACGACGGCTCAGGTCAGGGCGCGTCGAACGTCACAGGCGCAAAGCCCGCGGCGACGGCGTCGCCGTCACATGGCACAAACACCCGAACAGGCTTAGGAACATCGGGAGGTCCGAAAACTTCAAAGCAGCGGAAATAAGTCAGGGTCACGGTTCCGGCGCCGGAAGTGAGCCCAGACGCCTTTACGCCTGAGCTGTCGGGATCGGTGACATTCACCGTCGCGCCGACAATCGGGCCGCCTGTTCCCGAGTTGGTGACGGTAATGAGGATCTTGTGCCTTCCCGGAGGTGCCGTTTCGGAGGAGACGCGAACCGAGAGCGGAGCGAGGGAGAGCGGCTGAAGCGAGCTGCCCGGGAAATTGAATATGTGGCTCACGTCGGTGGTCGCACGACCAAACGAGCTGCCACCGTTCAAATCAAAGTGACAGCTGAAGCAATTCGAGCCGCCGCTCGCGGCCGTGGTGTCCGTCCCCTGCTGATAGGTCTCCATGGTGCTGCCGGCCAGCATGCTGGTCCCCACCTGATTGCTTTGGTTCGGAGAGCCGCCGGAAATGGTCCAGGTAGCACCTGCCATGTAGTAGTTGCTGCGAACGTCGCCGGCCGGCATCATGCCGCGAACGCTGTTGTTGATCGCGATGATTTCCGTGTTGGAGGCCGCAGCGCTGCCGTCAATGGGGTTGGGAGAAACGTCCGAGGCGGCGCCCCATGCTTTTTGCCTGAGGGTGTCGCTCGCCGTGAAAGAGCCTGCGGGACAGGGGGACCCGGGGTTGGCCGGCACGATATTTCCGCCGGATTCAATCATGTGCATGCAGTTGAAAGGCCCGCTGGAATTGCTTTTGGAGAAGAGCCAGGTACCCGCGGTGCTCCGGTTCACGCTCTTGGGGCCGGTGGTCGAGTTGTAGGCGTAGGTGGCGAGGGGCGTGTTGCCGAGATGCTCGAAGGTCGCCCAGATCATTTCGGGATGGCCCGGGCCGCTTGGGCTGCCGTTGCTTCCGGTACTGCCGACAACGTGCATGCCCACTAATGCCAATTGCACAGTCTTTGTGCCGTTCGGAGTCCATTGATTGGGGTTGGAGGTATCATACGTGGGTATGGTGCCGGTCATGGTGACGTAATTGCCTGGGTCGGGGAGGCTGGAGGCCTCGACCCAGGACGTTTTGATTTCAACGGCAAGCGCGTTGGGATCTGGGAAAGTTGCTGCGTGTGTCGAGGCGTACGCGGTGATCTGCGCCAGATCCGCGGGCGTGGTGGGGAATTGACCGAAAGGCTCGCCTGCTGTTGCTCCCGTCGGCGTGATTTGATGATCCTTCAGGCCGGTCAGGAAGTAGGCGTAGACGTCGTTGGTCATGATCGCGTAGTAGACGAGCGAACCTGTCTGCGCCATCAAGACACCGCCAGTCTGCGCTTGACCTTGCTCGAACTCAACCACATTGCCGAAGGGATCAACAAAGATTGGCAGCGGCCCGATCATGAATTTCTGAACAATGGGGGCTTTCTTCGCGAGTGTTGGAGACAAAGAAGTATGGAGGATAGGTCTCGCCCCCGCGATCGGTTTCCCGGCTTTGTCCAGAAAAATCGGCTTTTTGTCTTTGCCCACGGTGATGCGTTGGACCTCTACTGATTCGTCTGAGGAACTGAACACAAGCGGTTTCCCGGTGGGGCCGGTGAGCGGCGTCTCGACTTCGAGCATTCTGCCCGCATTGTTGAAAATGACGGGCAGTCCATGGGGTCCTGGTTGCGAAGCACGCAAGCTGAGGAACCGGTTCACCCCCGCGACTGGACTGCAGGTGTGGCTTATGAACACGCGGTTGCCGCCCGGATCGGGAGGCGAAACATCAAAGAATGCCGACGAATCGAAAACGTGTGCCCCGCCGCCGCAATAGGTCGGCGGAGCAGGTGACGTAAGCCACAGAAACATCTGTTCCGCCCATTGATAAAAGGAGCAGTTCGGCCGATCGAGGAAGTTCAAACTGTCTGCCGGTTTTACGACACCGTTCAGGGACGGGGTTCCCGTTTCGAACCAACCGGCAAATTGTGTGGGGGCGACAGTGCAGGTGGTTTGAGCGTCAGTTGGAATGGTTTGGGCCTTGACCGGCAATGGCCCCGACAGCAGGGCCAGCATTATCGATAGTGCCGTGGCAACAAGCAGTGGCCTCGCTATTCCTATCGACTTTGACATAATCATCTCCTCTTTTAATTGTACAACAATAGTACTGCGCCTTTAGAGAGTAGGCGTGTGGGTTGAGACTCTCCGCAGCGCAACTGTGCGCGCGCCGCTGAACCGTATAGTGTGCGTGACGGACAATCCGGTTCATGGAACGGGCTGCCGGGAGGGCATCCATTCGCGCAGACGTGCAAAAAACTCTGGGACTATCGATGCCGTGGCGTCGCCTGGTGTTGATTCCCTTGTGGTTCGGCCGCTCGGTACGAACCCAGATTCTGATCGTGTTCATCGCCGTCAATCTGGTTGCCGCGTCGATTGCCGGCGGCGTCATCATCTTCAAGGCCGGCGCTTCGACTCGCATCGAAATCGCCGCTTCCATGCGGCTGGCCGAACTTATGGTGAGCGAAGCTGTGCAGCTCATCCAACAAGGCATCCCGGCGGAACAATTCTTAAAGACCTTGCCGGGTCAATTGCGGTTCCTGCGTCATGTGCGCATCGGCGTGCGAGACGCGGCCGGGCAGCCGATTTCCGATCAAGCTGTCGAACGAAGCGAGCCGCAGCGGGAGGATAGTCGCGCGGCCGCGCCTGCATGGTTTGCGATGCTGATCGGTCCGCCGATCGAACGACACGACGTATCCGTCGTCGTCGATGGCCACACTATCGGCACCGTGGAAATCGTCAGCGAGCCCCGCGACGAGATCGCGGAGGCCTGGGAGAACAGCGTAGCGCTGGCAGCGGTCGCGTTCGCGACGGTGCTGGTGATCGTCGGCATCCTCTATTGGGTGCTCGGTCGCGTGCTCGACCCGCTCACAGCGCTCGGCACCGGACTGCGGGGCCTGGAGCGGCGCGACTACAAGGTGCGGCTTGCGCGTCCGAAGGTGCAGGAATTCGCCGTCATCGTCGATCGTTTCAACGCGCTTGCAAGTGCGCTCGATGATGTCCGCACCGAGAACCTTGCGCTTAATCGACGCGTAATCACCGCCCAGGACGACGAGCGCCGACGCACCGCACTGGAGCTGCATGACGAAGTCGGACCGAGCCTGTTTGGCCTGCGGGCCAATGTCGCTTCGATCGCCAAAGCGGCACCGGCGTTGCCGCAAGCTGCAGCACAGACCATCTTGGAGCGCGCGCGCGATCTCACTGCGATCGTTGATCATCTGCAGGGCCTCAACCGCAGCATGCTTAAACGGTTGCGGCCGATGGCCCTTGGCCATGTGCCACTGCGCGACATTCTTGCGGAGCTTGTGCGCGATCGCGCCCGCGAGCACCCGCATATTGCTTTCAGGCACGATATCGATGTGCTCAACCGCAGCTACGACGATACGGTGGATTTGACTCTGTATCGCTGCGTTCAGGAAAGCCTGACCAACGCGATTCGCCACGCCAACGCCAAGTCCATCGACGTGAGCGTGGCGGTCAGCCACGGCGCCTCTTCTCCCTCTCCCCGCTTGCCATCAGGGCGTTTACGCCCGTCTTCGACGGGCTATGGAGAGGGTCGGGGTGAAGGGGCTTCTCCACAAGCTCAGCCTCGCGGAGAGGCCCCCTCACCCGCCCCCATCCTTTCCTCTGTCGCACGCGGGGGAGGAAAGGATGGGGGCGACCTCTCCCCGCAGGCGGGGAGAGGTGAATCCCACGGCCGAATGCGATTCCCGTTTCCACAATCAAGCGGGGACCAGAATGGAGGCGGGAGATGGCTGGAACTGACGGTGCGCGACGACGGCTTCGGCATCGCGACAGGCCAGACGCAAGGCTTCGGTTTGCGCGGAATGCAGGAACGCGTTCAGGCGCTCGGCGGCGATTTTACCGTCGAAACCGAGCGCGGCCTCGGCACCTGCGTGCGCATCGTCATCCCCCTGCCGTCACCGTCGAACGGCTCGGCGCGTGCCGCCGACTATGTTAGCAATGCCCGATGACCTCCGTTCTCATCATCGATGACCACCCCATCGTGCTGCAAGGATGCCGACGGGTGCTCGAGGATGCGAGTATTGAACCGGTACTGACCGCAAGCGACCTCGTCGCCGGTTATCGACTTTATCGGCGCCACCGACCTGATGTCGTGATCGTCGACCTCGCCATCCAGGGCAAAGGACTCGGTGGTCTCGATCTCATCCGCCGCATTCGCACCCACAATCCGCGTGCCCACATATTGGTGCTCAGCATGCACAATGACGCGATGATTGTGGCGCGCTCGCTGGAGGCGGGGGCAAGTGGCTATGTCCTCAAGGACACCTCGTCGGAGGAGCTGATCAAGGCCGTGCAACAGGTCGCGAGCGGGGCGCCCTACCTCGACAGTGAACTCGCCATGCAGGTGGCCCTGTCAGGATCGGGTGCGCGCGGCAATCCGCTATCGGACCTGACGCCGCGCGAATTGCAGGTACTGGCGCTGCTTGCCGACGGCAAGCCCTACGACCGCATCGCGAACGAACTCAACGTGAGCTACAAAACAGTCGTCAACGTCAGCTCCCAGCTCAAGCAGAAGCTCCAGGCAAGCAATCTTCCTGAGCTGGTCAGCACCGCCGTAAAGCTCCTGGCACCGCACCCCTGACGGCTCGATTCGTCAGATCAAATTGCCAAAAGTTCCCGTTGGATTTGGAACTTGGTCCCGCGACAGGCAGAGAAGAATCGATCAAGACTATCGGTTCGCGAAGATGCGTGGCGGGGGCGTAGTGAGACATCGTGACATTTTCGACGCGTTAGCGGCGCCATCACGGCGTAAGTTAACGCCCATGTGGGGCGCGCGCTTGTCCGTCGTCGCCCCAGCGATTGCAATCGCGCTGTCTTGTGCCCCGTCCGGCGCGCCCGCCCAAACCGTGCTCCCCGATATCAACGTGATCGCACCCTCGCCGTTGCCGGCGCGCCGCACCCCGCCTCGTCCGGCCGCTCCGCGACGCCAGGCAACCGCGGCTCCTGCCCCGGCACACGGCGTCCAACCTGGTCCGCCCCAAGCCGCTCCCCCGCCCGCTCCGACTGGCGCCATCGATCGCGACAAGGTGCCGGCCAATACCCAGGTGCTGACGGCGGCGGACCTTGATCACACCCAGTCGCCAACCATGCTTGATGCCCTGATCCGGACGCTGCCAGGCGTATCGGTGACCGACCAGAACGGAAATCCGTTCCAGCGTGATCTCAACTACCGGGGCTTCACAGCCTCGCCGGTGATCGGTACTCCCCAGGGGCTTGCGGTCTATCAGAACGGCGTGCGCGTCAACGAAGTGTTCGGCGACACCGTCAATTGGGACCTCATACCGGATGTGGCCGTGCACCGCCTGTCGCTGGTGCCCAACAATCCGGTCTACGGGCTCAATGCACTGGGCGGCGCCGTATCGATCGAGATGAAGAACGGCTTCACATATCAGGGAAGGGAATTCGAAGTCATGGGCGGCTCCTACGGCCGCATCCAAGGGGTTGCCCAGGCCGGTTTCCAGGACGGGAACATCGCCGGATACGTCAGCGCCGACGCCATCAGAGACAATGGATGGCGGCAGTTCGCTTCATCGTCCCAGCTCAACCGTCTCTACATGGACTTCGGCACACGCAGCGAGCAGGGCGAATTCCACCTCTCCTTCGCGGGCGCCGATACCAAGCTTTCCGGCACCATCGCCACGCCTGTGGAGATGCTCAACCGGCAATGGTCGAGCGTCTACACTTGGCCGCAGGAGACGCACAATCAGCTCGCCTTCCTCACCGCCAACGCGAGCCAGAATCTGACCGATACGTTCACGCTTTCCGGCAACGCCTACTTTCGTGGTTATTGGCAGCGCCACGTGGACGGCAACAACACCGAGGCGCAGTTCTGCGATCCCGGGTTCGGGCCACTGCTTTGTTTCGGCGACGGCACGACCCCGCTCAACGGCGCCGGCAGCCTCGTCATCCCAACCTCTGCGACGCTCGGCCAGGTAGACCGCACGCTCTCGGCCGCCGCCGGTTATGGTGGCTCGGTGCAGGCCACCAGCACTTCGCAAATCCTGGATCGCCCCAACAACATCGTGGTCGGCATGAGCATCGATCGCGGGCACATGCAATTCAATGCCGCCAGCGAACTCGGCACCATTGACCAGGAGCTGTTCGTCAGCGGCACCGGCTTGATCATCAACCAGCCGCCCGATCCCCAGAACCCGAATCAGCCTAGTCTCGCGCCCGTGAGCCTGTTGTCGAACACGACCTATACGGGGTTGTTCGCCACCGATACCTTCGAGATCACGCCGCGGTTCGCGCTTACCGCGGGCGGACGCTTCAACATCGCCCAGATCAACCTTGAAGACCAGCTTGGCAGCGCGCTCTCAAGCGACAACCGGTTCCAGCGTTTCAATCCGGTGGTCGGAGCGACGTACAAGGTCCTCCCCAACGCCACCGTCTATGCGGGCTACTCGGAAGCAAACCGCGCGCCGACGCCGCTGGAGCTCGGCTGTTCCGATCCGGCCCGCCCGTGCTTGATCGACAACTTCCTCATCTCGGACCCGCCGCTCAAGCAGGTCGTATCGCACACGGTCGAAGCCGGCCTGCGGGGCTACTTCCAGCCGGGCGCCAATAGCGAGCTGCGCTGGAACATCGGGGCGTTTCGCACCCTGAACACCGACGACATCATCAACGTGGCCAGCAGCATCGTGCTCGGCCAGGGCTTTTTCCTCAATGCAGCCAAAACCCTGCGCCAGGGGGTCGAAACCGGCGTTTCATACAGGTCAAATCCGTGGAACGTTTATGCGAACTACACCTTTGTGGATGCCACTTTCCAAACCGCGCTCACCCTGCCCTCACCGAATAATCCGGCTGCGAGCCTCGACGCTGAGGGAAACAGATTCATCTTCGTCACGTCGGGAGACCATATTCCGGCGGCGCCCCAGCATCGCTTCAAAGCCGGCATCGAATACGCCGTCGCCGACTCCTGGAAGTTTGGCGTCGACCTGAATGCAGTCGGCAGCCAATTTCTCATCGGCGATCAATCCAACCAGAACCCCAAGGTGCCACCCTACGCGGTCGTGAATCTGCACGGCTCCTATCAGGTGAACAAGAACGTCGAGGTTTTCGCCATGGTGCAGAACCTGCTCAATCAGCACTATTATACGACCGGCACATTCTTCAGCACCGGCTCGATCCCATTCCTCAACCTCACCGACCCGCGCATGTTCGTGCCCGGCATGCCGCTTGCCGCCTACGCCGGTGTGCGGGCGAAGTTTTGATCGCCGGCACTGCTATAAGGGCGACGCGCAAGCGATATTCACTTCTCCCAGCTTGCCGAGGCTGATTTCGACGTCGATGAGAGAGATACGTGGCGCCGCCCCTACCACCTGTCCGCCGGGCAGGTTGGTGGCGATGCCGCATGGTTCTGCGCGCCAATTCCGGGGCCAGTTACCGCGGCAGCTTCATTCACGTCAGCTGCAACGCGACTTCATTCGGCAGTGCCGACCATCTGCCGGTCCGGATTAAGGTTGCGGCCGAACCGATCGTAACCTCGATAGGGCACCGCATAATACGGCGCCGCATAGCTATACAGTGGCGCATACCGCGGGGCGATTGCATAGGCACCGAAGAAATTGCGATAGAGGCCATGGCGCGCCTCAGCGCGCGATGAGATCGCCGCAGAAGCGACGACGAGCATTGCCGCAGTTGCAACCGGCATCACCGGTTTCCGCATCATGATCTCCCTCCAAGAGTTTGCTTCAGACGCGCTTAAGCCCATACGCCCGCGCTTGAGATATCCATCGCAAGCGATTGGCCCGCTGCCGCATTATGCTGGCAGTCGCGCGGTCAACGCAGCCCCTTGGCAAGGGTTCCGGACTTGCGCGGACGACGGCCATCGGAACGTGCCCCACAACGACGCACGTGGCATTTGACCATTGGCGGTCAGTTACTTAGCCGCACGAAGAGGTCACTCCACTTGAGGACCGCTGGAGAACTCACGTTGTTTTTCTGAGGATCGCCTTTTCTGCGGCCGGCGCAAAGCGGGCATGAAAGGCCTCTGCGTCAGCCGCATGCTCGAAGCAGTATCGAATGAACGCATCGCCGTTTGCGATCTCCCCATCCAGGTTGAAGGCGCCGGGGCGACTTTCGAGAAACTGAATTATTTCCTCTTCCACATTATCGGGAAAACCGTCCAGCGGCGGGACGAGATCGACACAATGAGGGCATTCTATGCCTGTTTCCTTGCTCCATTTCGCAAGGTTCAAGGGCCGCATCTCAAGGCATCCAACTGACTTTCATTCCTAATTGTTCTCTATTTGTTCTCATGAGTCAAGATCGCCCCTGAGCTATACGTGCGCGCCCGGATAGCAGCATCGCGGGGACCCGAAACCGGAGAGATTGCGGTGGACTGTTCCGGTTATCTGAATTGCTGGTTACGGTGATCGGGGTCGCGGCGGCAACGCAAACCACGCCGAACGGGCTGATCGCGCTCGGCGAAACAGATGCTATTGATTGCCGGATGTTTTGGCGACAGCGAGCTGCTACGAGGTAGGAACTTCGGACCACTTGCGATGTCACTCCATAGACTCCCAGGGGGACTGTCATGCGGCAAGCCGCACTCGTTCTCGCGATCGCTCTCGGCCTTGCGCCCGGGTTGGCGCAGGCGCAGTCGAAGCCGCAGTTCATTGCTTTTGCGGGTATCAGCAAAGGGGCGCTGTACAACCCTGATTCCGGTCCGGCCCCGCATGTCGGCATTCTCGCCATGCACCGCACCGCGAACTACCTCAGCCATCGCGCCTGCACCGAGTTGTCGCGTCGCGGCTTCCTGCTGCTGTGCATGAACACGCGCTACGAAAACAACGAGGCGCTGGTCGATTTCGAGAAGCTACCGCTCGACGTGAAAACCGGGGTCGATTACCTGCGTCGGCAGCCCGGCATCACCAGGGTCGTGCTGTTCGCCCACAGCGGCGGCGGACCGCTGATGTCGTTCTACCAGGCGGTCGCCGAGAACGGCCCCGTCTATTGCAAGGGGTCGAACAAGCTCACCCAATGCGCCGACGATCTCGCCGGCTTGGTTCCGGCGGACGGCATCGTATTCGCCGATGCGCATCCGGGCAATGCGATCAACCTGCTGCGCAGCCTCAATCCCGCCGTCGCCAACGAGAACAATCCGCCCGATGCGGCGCCGATCGCCGCGCTCGACATGTTCGATCCGGAGAACGGCTTCAGTCCCAGCGGACCGTCGCATTATTCGGCGGAATTCCAGGCGCGCTACTTCAAGGCGCAGGCCGACCGCATGAACCGGCTTATCGATATCGCCCGCGACAAACTCGACCGCATCAAGCGTGGCGCCTATGGGTATCCGGACGACGACATCATGATCATCCCGCGCGGCGGCAATCCAGGCGCGGGCTCCGGCGCGGATGCGCGGCTGTTCGTCACCCAGCCCGACATCGCCGCGATCAACAGCACGTCGCGTCCGGTCAAGCTGCTGCGCAACGACGGAACCGTGACGACGCAGATCGTCAACAGCGTATTCGTCGCCAATCCGGGCGTGGCGCGCGGCAACCTCCGCTTCCGCTCCGGCACCAAGATTTTCACGCTGCGCTCGTTTCTGAGCGCGCAGGCCGTGCGCGCCGGAAACGCGGCTGACGACATCGATTACTGCTCGACCAACAACTCGACCATCTGCGCGGTGCAGTCGATTTCCGTGCCGGTGCTGTTCGCCGCCATGGGCGCGCACTACTTCATTCGCGACAACGAGGTCCAATACGATCTGGCGCGCAGCAAGGACAAGGACTTTATCGTGATCGAAGGCGCCAATCACGGCTTCACGCCGTGCGAGCCCTGCGCGACCAGTCCCGGCCAGTACTCGAACACGGTGAAGAATTTATTCGACTACGTGGCGGAGTGGATGAACGCGCGGTTTTGAACCGGGACGGCCGCCAGCGAGTCTCTTGACGTGTCGTGCACCTCAAGAGGCGGTGCTCGACAACCCGAGAAGACCGCTGCAGCGGATTTCAATATTGGAATCACTTGTAGGGTGGGCAAAGGCGCGCACTTCGCGCGCCGTGCCCACCGGGGCTCGGTCGTGGTGGGCACGCTTCCTTTGCCCACCCTGCGACCGCGCTTCCACGTTGTCGCACCCACTCTAGCGGGCCGCCGTCACAGGCAGATGCGCCTTCAGGAAGCTACGCACCCGGTTGATCGTCCGGGCCTTCAGCTCCGGCGGCTCCTTCCAGGGATAGACCGTCACCTCGGCATTCGGCGCCAGCGATGCGACGTCGACCGCCACCTGGTACGCGTGCGCCGGGGTGTCGTCGGGCAGGACGAGCATCGGCGTCTGGCAGTTACGCACAAACTCGCGCGACACGCTGTACACGAAGTCGGGCCGCACTTCGTAAAGGTTGTGCAGATACTTCTCGATGGTTTCCATCGAGACCTCCGGCCGTCGCTCGCGCAATTCTTTCGCCCAGACATCGTGGCCGGACTTGTACATCACGCCCGGGTTCTCAGGCCGGTGGCCGATCGGCTGGCTCAGCACGGCTGCGACGACGCGTTCCGGGGCCCGCTCCATCAGCTTGAGGGCAAACGAGCCGCCGATGCAGTTGCCGAAGAAGACGAACTGGCGGATGCCGAGGTGGTCCATCAGCCCCAACTGGTCGTCGGCAAAGGCGCCCCACGGGTCATCGACCGGGACCGGCCCCGTGGATTCGCCGCCGGTGGCGTTGCGCTGGTCCATGGTGATGCAGCGGAAGTCGTTCTTGAACTGCTCCATCACATTGATGACCGCGGTCGACCAGTTGCTGATGCGCGAGTTCAAGCCCCCGCCCGGGGCGGCCAGCAGCGGAAAGCCTGAGCCGACCTCCTGGTAACGGATGCGGACGTTGCCCTTTTCGTAGAACGAGGTCTTGGCGCCTGCTTGCCCAGCCTGCTGAGCAAACACGCCCGGCGCTGCAGCCGTCGCCGCCGCTGCGGCGCCGGTTTTCAGTATGGTGCGTCTGATCTCATCCATTATCGGCGTCCTCCCTTGATCACGGTTATGGCTGGTGCCTGCGGCTCGAAGGTGGCGGAATGGACCGAAGCCGCTGGCAGGTTTTCAGGTGATCCTTGGTGCGCAGTCTTTGTAACACAGATTCTATTGGCGCCGAAGGACTGAATGCCTGCTTGTGGCCCCGACTCTGCCAAGTTGGGCAATGCTGCAAGCCGGTACACCGGTCGTAGCTCTAACGTATGCGCGAAGGCAGCCCGTGACCCCAATCCTGCCGTCGCGCCGATTATCAAAAGCCAGGTGACGAGATCATCACACAGCCTGTTGTGGAGGCGGCCTAAAATGAAAGGGCCTCGCCGTCTGATACGACGAGGCGCCACCAGTATATGGAGCGCCGCACGCAGAAAAAGACGAGCGCGCAGGAGCTGCCAAGGTCGCGCGACCTTGCCATCGCATACCACGCCGCGAGATACCGCAAGCTCGACCATGCGTGTTGCGAGCGGCGAATTCCACAATCAGCTGCTAGCAACTGCCGCCATAGCCGGGATCATCACTGGGACAAGTACACTATGCGAACATCGCATCGTGTACGCTCCCATCGCGAGCTACGAACCAGGGTTGGATGGCATTGAAGTGAGTGGTGCGGCTGGGTTTTTCCAGTTCGGTGATGCCCCAGTTTTTATACAACTCCGCCTTCGACGGCTGAACGTCACCTTGGTCATCCGTGCAACGGGACATGAGCACCGCCTCTTCTCCGTCCCAAGCCCAGTCAAAGGTGAACCGGGTGTGCGCCTTCACGTGCACCGGGGTCTGAAGCTTCGCTTCCTTCCAGCTCTTGCCGCCGTCGGTGGAGACTTCGACCTTGCTGACAGCGCCTCCACCGGACCAAGCCAAGCCGGTAATCTGGACGTATCCCCGGCCGGGTAGCTTCATTCCGCCTGAGGGCTGCGTAATCACGGATTTCGCCGCCCATTGAAAATGGTACCAGCGCGATTTGCCGCCCAGATCGGCCCTTGGGATGGAGTGATTCATGGCTTCATTCCAGGCGTGGTAGGGCTGGTCGACCAACTTGATATGTCTCAGGTACTTCACGCTGAAGGGCCCTTCCCAGCCGGGAACGATCATCCGGATCGGGTAACCCTGCTCAACACGCAATGGCTCGCCATTCTGGCCGTAGGCCACGAAAACGTCGTCGAGCGCCTTTCCCAGCGGAAGGGTGTGACTGAACTTGCCAGGGTCGGCCCCTTCGTAAACCAGCCAGGTCGCCTCTTTTTTCAGGCCGACCTCGTTCAACAACACGGACAGCGGCACTCCGGTCCATTCGCTGCAACTGGTCATCCCCCATATATACTGGACCGGCAACCCCATGTTGGGATTGCCACCATGATGGATCAGGCCAGAACTATTTCCCTGGCACTCCAGGAAATGAACCCGGGATACGGAAGGCAGGCGCTTCAGATCGTCCATGGATAAACTCAAAGGACGATCCACCAAGCCGTGGATCGTGAGGCGATGTTGCTGCGCATCGATCTCAGGGAAGTGGGAGGAGTGTTGTTGCACGAAGTGGAGCTGGGCCGGGGTGATGATTCCCCCATAATCCTGAAGCGGCGTGTAGAAAGTGATGTGGTCAACGCTCATTCTCGTCCCTCGGCGCGAGGGGACCCCTCGGCGCAAGTGTTCGCCGGGGTCGTGGGCGTCCTTTGGTGGCACTTCAGGCTTGCCCGACTGGCTTCTCGCGGTCCATTCAGCGCCAGCGCCGGCGCCTGCCGCCACACCCGCCAGTGCAGCCGTGTGCTTCAGGAATTGCCTCCGGCCAGATCGAGTGGAATTAGCCATGAGTCCCTCCTGCGCAATTAGCGCAAATACGATTGGTAGCTGAAAGTGCATGCCCGCCGACGGCACGATCGCTGCCACTGGAAATGGGAGTTCGGCACGTCCCGGGCTCGGCAGCTCTGTCGATTATCAGGCTATATGCTACATGGTGAGGAGTGGACGCGAAAGGGGTGTACGGCAGGAATTGGCCTTCCGTGATCGGCATCCGGCGGACACGGCAGCTATCCACCCTGCCCTCCCCTCCGAACACCCCCAGATCTCCTCGGGCGTCCCGGTCGCCTTTGCGGATTGTCCGACAGCTTCACGGCGGGGGCGCCCGTTGGCAGCCTAGACCTTGCAGACCGGGGACGATCGATCAGGCCAAGTTTGGCGAAGCGGCAAGTCAGCCTATTCGGGGTACGCCGGTCATCGCGCTAGCGAACGGCGCGGCCATGCAGAGCGTGCAAACAAATTGGTCTCATGCTAAACACAGCCCATGAATACAGATGTGAAGCATGTGCTGTCGCGGGTCGCGCATTGGCCCGAGGACGATCAGGATGAGCTTGCGCAGATTGCCCTCGAAATCGAGGCGCGGCGACACGGCGTCTATGATGCGACGCCGGAGGAACTCCAAGCGATCGATGAGGCCCTTGCGGCGGTAGCCCGCGGTGAGATTGCGTCTGATGAGGAAGTGGAAGCCGTCTTTGCCTAACGTCGGCGGACGTGAAAGCAGCTCGCGAAATCCTGCGTAGTCCGGATTGAACGAAGTGAAATCCAGGACGATACTCGATGCGTGGCAACGACGGCCTCGGCCCGCTACGCTCAACCCGAGCGTTCAGGATGCCCCTCGATCAGCGTCCGGGCTGAAAACGAACTATGCAGGCTCATCACCACATCAGCGACTCACGACGGAACTAGCGAGAAACGACAGGTCGATCTGGAGTACGTGTAGCAGTCCGAAGGGACTCAGGACATGCCTCCTTTTCTGCGACCTTGCCATCATCCGGGGGCGGAAACTCAACTAACTGGCATTGCTGCCTCAGGGCTCCCTGATATTGCTTCATGGCGCGAGCTTGGTCCTTCGCGAGTACCATGTTGCACTCCTTAATTATTTGACCTCGATTAGTGCATATGTTTATGCGTGCACGCCCTGTATACATCCCATCATCGCTCTCAGTGAGGAAATATTCGCCTATTCCATGCAGAGGGGGATCGGATTTGTAGGTAAGTACAAGATATCCATCACCCCCAAGGAACCCACTATATACGCGCCTTCCGCCCTCTGGCGGGATATTACGACTTCCATCTGGAGGAATATGTAGCTCCCCAGATAATAGCCCATTGTACTCAGTTAGTGCGAGATTTGTGATGGCTGGATGATCATTTGCGTTTGTATCATTCGCCCTAAGTATTACATACGGTCCAAAAGTCCTTCCCCAGATAAACCTATTTACCTTTTCCAATACCTGAGGAAATAATACGTGGACTGTGGTAATAAGTACTGCTCCAATAACGGGTAGCCCCACAATTTCAATAATTTTGATGCCCAATTCTTGCGAGATTTTCGAGGTCGTGCTGTTTTTGGCTGATCCGTCATGATGACCTCCATCACGGCCAGGAAGTTGCCAGCCAATCCCTAAGCTGGTATAAGCGGGGAAGTTAATGCAATGTTAGGTTACGCGCAAGTGGAAAGCAGCATGGCCGGTCCTGCAGCTTGGATCGAAGATGGCGAGAAGTACGCACTTGTTGGTCTCAGCGTTAAAGTTGAAGGTCAGATTTCGACGGGAAAGGTCACGCCTCACCTTTCGGTGTTGGCGGACACAAAGTTCGATATTCCACTACATTGGCGAGAATGGCTTGGCAGCATCCGCGCCGAAGAGGTCGAAGATTGCAATTTGCTTCTTATCAGTAAGCTAACTTCATCCAGGCCCGATGTTCTGGACGCCGAGAATCAAAAGCTCCAAGAACGTGTCTCAAACTTTTACGTCGGCCTTTTGCTGGCAGCCACGTTCGCGCCCGCGCATAAGCCCGTCATGCTCACGGGCTCCCGACGCGACGCGAAAATAGACATTCGTCAGCAGAACGACTTCGACTCCCCAATTCCTTGCATTTTTCGGCCTTATCCGCCGGTTGTAGATAGTGAGATTCGCCTGGCGGGCCAGCTTGCTGGCCAAATTGAAGCCCTCGGTACAGCACCGCTGAACGGGGGACATTGGCGTCTATTCCGCACACTCGATATTTATAGAAAGACGCGCGCGGTTCCGGATATCCTCGAACGGCTTCATCAATATGCGCGTTGCATCGATGGACTGATCTTACCCGATCCTGGGAAGACCAAACAACAATTCAAGCACAGAACCGAACTTTTTATCGGTCCTCATCATCACGACATGATGGGCGAAATTTATGATGTGCGTAGCGCTGTGGAGCATCTGCACGAGAACCGATATTTGGAAGGTTTTGATCGCGAGATACGCCTTGATCTCCTGAAGAAGGAAGCAATCACAGCGCACATCGCACGGACGGCCCTTGGAAGGATCATCGGCAACAGCAGTCTTTGGCCATACTTCGCAAACACAACGTCGTTGGGATCCTTTTGGGCGTTGAGGGAGGCCGACCGGCGACGGATTTGGGGTAATCCCATCAATCCCCTAGATGCGGTCGCCGATTTTGATCCTCAATATATTCACAATGGCTTGCTGGGCGGACGCTGAGGCCGGCTCTCAGCGACACGCGAAAAAGCCTGCGGCGTATCTTAACTATGGGGCAATGCGCCCCCCTCACACCACCACCTCCCGCGCCACCCTCCCCTCGCCGCCGAACACCCGCAGATAGCGCGCGATCTCCTGCGGCGTCCCGGTCGCCTTGTGCGGATTGTCTGACAGCTTTACCGCTGGCCGGCCGTTGGCGGCTGAGACCTTGCACACCAGCGAGATGGCGCGCAGGCCTTCGTCGGGCTGCGGCGCGCAGCCTGCGAAATCGTTGGTGAGGTTGGTGCCCCAACCGAAGCTCATGCGCGCCTTGCCGTCGAAATGCCGGTAGGTCGCCGCGATGGTGTCGGCGTCGAGCGCATCGGAAAACACCAGCAGCTTGTCGCGCGGGTCGCGGCCCTTCTGTTTCCACCATGCAATGATCTCCTCACCGCCCTCCACCGGCGGCGCCGAGTCCGGGCGGAAGCCGGTCCATTCGGCGACCCAGTCGGGCGCATCGCGCAGGAACGCCGTGGTGCCGAAGGTGTCGGGCAGCACGATCAGGAGATTGCCGCCGTAGTAGCGCTGCCAGTCGCGCAGCACCTGGTAGGGCGCGCGGCGCAGCTCCTGGTCGTCGCGGGCGAGCGCCGTCAGCACCATGGGCAACTCGTGAGCGTTGGTGCCGATCGCCTCCAACTCGCTGTCCATGGCGAGCAGCACGTTGCTGGTTCCAATGAAGGCCTCGCCAAGCCCCTCCTTGAGCGCCTCTACGCACCAGCGCTGCCACAGAAAGCCGTGCCGCCGCCGGGTGCCGAAATCGGAAATGCGCAGGGCCGGCAAGTGGCGCAGTTGCTCCACCTTCGCCCACAGCTTGGCCTTGGCGCGCGCATAGAGTACGTCGAGGGTGAAGCGGCCGTAGCACTTGAGCGCCGCACGCGAGCGTAACTCGCTGATGATGGCGAGCGCCGGAATCTCCCACATGGTGGTATGCGTCCAGGGCCCGTGGAAGTGCAGCACATATTGCCCGTCTTCGCGGGCGAGCTCGTATTCGGGCAGCGCGAAATCCGCGAGCCAGGCGAGGAATTTGGCGTCGAAGATATGGGCGCGGCCGTAGAAGCTGTTGCCGGCGAGCCAGATCATCTCCTTCCTGGTGAAGCGCAAGGTGCGGGCATGGTCGAGCTGGTCGCGCAATTGCCGTTCGTCGACCTCCTCGGCAACGCGCACCCGATGGGTGCGGTTGATGAGCGAGAACGTCACGTCGACATCGCGATAGAGGCCCCAGATCATCTGGAGCATCATCAGCTTGTAGAAATCGGTGTCGAGCAGGCTGCGGACGATCGGATCGAGCTTGAAGGTGTGATCGTAGACCCGCTTGGCGATGTCGGTCGAGATGGTCACGGTGGCCGTTCTCCGCCGCTCGTGCGTAGGATGGGTTGAGCGAAGCGAAACCCATCAGCCGTGGAGCGAAACCCATCGGCAGCTCTTCCCTGCGGCACGGCTGCTGATGGGTTTCGCTCCGCTCAACCCATCCTACATGGCGTTCCTATCACAGCCCGAACACGTACAACACCGTGGCGTTGCGCTGCTCCTTGACCTCCGGCGAGTTGACCAGCGTGCGCCGGCCGGTGGCGTAGAGGCCGGACGCGATGGCGACGTATTGCTTCCCGTTGACCTCGAATGTCATCGGCGGGGCGTTGAAGCCGGAGCCGACGTTGAGCTTCCACAGTTCCTCAAGCGTGGTGTCGTCATACGCCGCGACGGTTCCGTCGGTCAAACCGACGAACACGAGGCCGCCGGCTGTCGCCAGCGTGCCGCTGACATTGGGATAACGCAGGTGAGCGTTTTTCTTGATCTCGCCCGTGATGGGGTCGACCGCGGTGAGATTGCTTTCGAGTCGATCGGCGGTCGAGCGCGTGCCGCCGTTCCATCCCCGTTCCTTGGAATGCATGGCGGTGTCGATCTTGACGTCGTCGCATCCGGTCAGGGCCGGGACATACAAAAGCTTCGTCCTCGGGCTGTAGCTGGACGGCCAATAGTTGTTGCCGCCCAGGATGGTGGGGCACACTTTCCTGACCGGATCGCTCGGCGTGTGGATCGCAATGCCGGAATAGGTCTGAATGTCCTTGGCCGGGTCATAGTCGAGCGGCTTGCCGGTCTTCTGGTCGATGCCCCTGGTCCAGTTTATGTTGTCCATGTAGGGCTTGGCGCCAAGAATCTGGCCGTTGTTGCGGTCCATCGTGTAGACGAAGCCGTTGCGGGCCGAATGGGTGATGAGCTTACGCGGTTGGCCCGCGACCTCGCTGTCGATCAGGATATGGGTGCCGGCCTCATCGAAATCCCACTGGTCGCCGGGCGTGTATTGGAAATACCAGTTCATCGCTCCCGTGTCGGGATCCCAGGAAATGACGCTGTTGGTATAGAGGTTGTCACCTGGCCGGTAGGTGGGATCGAACATCGGCACCGGGTTTCCGGTGCCCCAGAAGGTCTGGTTGGTGTTGACGTCGTAGGTGCCGGTGACCCAGATCGCCGCGCCGCCGGTCTGCCAAGCGTTGTTGACGCCCTTCCAGGTGTCGCCACCGGGTTCGCCCGGTCCCGGCACGGTGTATTTCAGCCACACGCGCTTGCCGGTAGCGGCGTCGAGCGCCGCGATCCAGTCGCGGATGCCGGCGCCGCTGTTCGCGGCGCCGACGATGATCTTGTCCTTGATGGCGAGCGGCGCCGTGGTGATGACCACGCTCGCGATATCCGGAAACGTGGTCTCCCACGCGACCTTGCCGGTCTCCTTGTCGGTGGCGATCACACGCCCCGGCGTATTGGCAGCCGTGATGACGAAATTGCCCCACAGAGCGGCGCCGCGGCTCTGGCGCTGCTGTTCCTGCTTCGGGTCCATGCGCCAGACGATGCGGCCGGCATCTCCCGAGGTGCCGTCGATCTTGTAGAGCACGCCCCAGGAATCTGTGATGTAGATGAAGCCGTCTTCCGCCAACGGCGTCGCCTCGTTGAACTCGTTACCGGCGCTGCCACCGAGCGGAACCGCGTAGGCGAGCCGAAGGTCCCTGACGTTGTCCCGGTTGATCCGGGTGAGCGGCGAAAATCGCTGGCCGTCATAGGTGCGGTGGTTCATCAGCCAGTTGTGCGGTTCCGGATTGGTTAGCCGTTGCGGCGTGACTTCGGCCGCGACGGCCGGCGTAACACCCAGCATGATGGCGATCGTGAGCGATGGGCAGCACAACGGCAGATGACGTGAATTCAGACGATGCAAGGACACGGCGACCTCCCTTGATGTTCTTTGCGCCATGCTACAATGCGGAACGTCGAAGTTGAATGATTGCGAAGCGCGCGATCTTTGCTTCTT
>Ga0209465_10000017_pt1 | contig 66894 bp, 63 predicted proteins | sample PanSoiPlot1MoBio_FD_188321 | JGI IMG/M metagenome (GOLD analysis project Ga0209465, IMG submission 188321) | Tropical forest soil microbial communities from Panama analyzed to predict greenhouse gas emissions - Panama Soil Plot 1 MoBio (SPAdes)... | ecosystem: Environmental > Terrestrial > Soil...
GCGTCGGGCGTGGTCAGCGCTCCATACGTTTCGCCGCGCGGCGAAACGATGCCGACGGTCCCAACGCTGGCCGCGTAATGTCCGTTGATCGTCCAGATCTGGCGGACAAACGAGGCCACCGAAGTTTTGCCGCTCGTTCCGGTCACCGCAGCAATGATTGCGGGCTGGCGCGGGAAGAGCTTTGCCGCAATCGAAGCAAGCGCACGTCGCGCATTGGCAACATGCAAAAATCCGATTTCGCTCGGCAGCGGTTTTGCCGGCCTACGCTCGGCAACCACCGCCACTGCGCCTGAGGCGATCGCCGTATCGACGAACTGCAATCCGTCGGCCTTGCCGCCGGCGACGGCAACGAACAGATCGCCACGCTTGACCGTGCGGCTGTCCGCCGTCACGTCGCGGATTTCGATTTCGGCATGGCGCGCCTCGAACTTTGCGTCTGCGGGCGCAACGTCGCCAAGCTTCATGTCAAGCTTCTTGCTTATTACTGGCGGCTCCGGTCGTCGGGGCGACCACCGGCTTACCTGCTTTCCCGCAGTGTGGCCAGTATCAGCTGATCTGCGTTCGGCAGGTCCATACGGGGCGCGATGCCAAGTAGTGGTGCGATCCGTGCAACCACGGCACCCCCCGTCGGCACGGCGTTCCAACCCGACGTTTTGAAGCCATGCGTCTCGTGCGTCGCGTGCGGCTCGTCCAACATGATCAACAAGAGGTAGCGCGGCTGATCCGCCGGCAACACCGCCATGAAATCGGTCAAGACCTTTGCCGAGGAATAGCGCCCGTTGACGACTTTATCCGCAGTTCCAGTCTTGCCGCCGATATAATAGCCGGGCACGTCGGCTTTGGCGGCAGTTCCGCGTTCGGCATTCAGCCGCATCAGATAGCGCATGATGCCGCTCGTTTCCGGCTTGATAACGCGTTTGCCGAGCGATTGCGCTTCAGCCTCCGAGCGTTTGAGGAATGTCGGCGGAATGAGAACGCCGCCATTCACCAGCGCAGCGATGCCCATGGCGGCTTGCAGCGGCGCCACTGACAGCCCGTGACCGAACGCGATGGTGGCAGTGTTCAGATTCACCCAGCGTTTGGGCACAATGGGTTCGGCGCTTTCCGGCAGTTCGGTGCGCAAGCGGTCAAGCTGACCCATTTTTTTCAGGAAGGCTTTGTGACCGTCGATGCCGACGGCGAGCGCCATGCGCGCAGCGCCGATATTGGAGGAGTAGGTGAAAATCTCCGGCACCGAGAGAATGCGGTGCTGTGCCTCGAAGTCGTGAATGTCGAACCGGCCCATATGCAGCGGCACGCGCGCATCGAAGGTCGACTTCAGCGTTGCTTTGCCGGAATCGAGCGCCATGGCCACGGTGAAGGCCTTAAATGTCGATCCCATTTCGAAGACGCCGGTCGTCAACCGATTGATGCGCGACGGATCGAGCGCCTGGCGCGGATTGTTCGGGTCGTAATCCGGCTCCGACACCATCGCCACGACTTCGCCGGTTCGCACATTGAGGACGAGACCGGCGGCGGCGAGCGCGCCGAACTTCACGCGCGCCGCGGCTAGTTCCTCATGCAGCACGTGTTGAACGCGCAGATCGACCGCGAGCGCGACCGGATTTTGCAGCCGGTCCGTCGCTAGGCCAGCCATGTGCAAGGCAGCAAGTCCTTGGCCGTCGAGCCACTTTTCGATGCCGGCGATGCCCTGATTATCGATATTGACGTGGCCGATGAGATGCGAAATCTCGGCTCCATCGGGGTAATCGCGTTTGTTTTCGTTGAGAAAGCCGATGCCTGGCAGGCCTTGCCGGTAGATTTCGCGTTGCTGCTCCGGCGTGACGTCACGTTTGAGCCAAATGAAACCCCGCTTCGACGAGAGCCGCTCGCGCAGTTCACCGACGTCGAGATCCGGCAGATCTGCCGTGAGCAATTCCATCGCTTCGTCGACGTCGATCAGACGGCGAGGCTCGGCATAAAGCGACGGCACGCGCACGTCGGTGGCGAGAACTTTGCCATTGCGATCGAGAATATCGGGCCGGGCGGTTGCGATCGCATCGCTCGAAACGACACGATGCGCGATGTGACTGTTGGAGGCTAGCGCAAACATGAGAAGTCGCGCGGCGACGATCGAATAGACGGCGGCGAAGGCCAATATGGCCAGGCCAATGCGGGCCCGCGCCTTGGCGTGACGGTCGATTGCACTGCCGTAAAGAATCTTGCCGAGGAACCAATGCCACTGGCGATGCCATCGACGAGTTGCGTGCGCGATCACGGGTGCGGCTGCCCACTGCGCCATGGCGCTCATTATCGTAACCCCGTCGGCGGGCCGTCCGGCTTCTGCCGCAGCGGCAGAGTGCCGGTCGTATCGATCGTTTTCGGCGGTTCGAAGTTTTCGATTATGCTGCCGATTGGGTCGGCGCGCGCAGTGCTATCCTGGGCGGGTCGCTCGGGCAGGCGATCGAGCGAGTCGAATTGCGTGGGAGCGATCGACCGCAGCGGCAAGAATCGCTTCGCCAGAGTTTCGATCCGCGCCGGGTTGTCGAGCTTTTCCCACTCGGCACGCAAGGCCGCAACTTTGTCACGCTCCTGGCGCAGCTCGCCGCGGAGCTTGGCAAGACGCTCGGCCTGAACGGTGGCATCGAATTTGATGCGATAGACGTAAACGGCGGCGAGCACCAGCATCCCAATCACCAGGAAATTAAGGAGGCGCAGGATCAAGGCCGGCCTCGCATAATGTCTGCAAGCTTCGGCAGCGGCGGCAGCAGATGTTCGACGCTGCCTGCGCGGGCAGGCGCGTCGGTTCGCTCCGCGGCCCGCAACTTGGCCGAGCGCGCCCGGGGATTGGCGGCGAGTTCGGATGCGTCCGGCGTCTCAGGTCGCGGGGTAAGCACGCGGAAGGTTGGGGGCGGCGCCGTGATTTCGGGGCGATGCCTTGAGCCCGCGGGGCGGCGGCTGCGCTCGGCGAGGAAAGTCTTAACGATGCGATCTTCAAGCGAGTGGAAGCTGACAGCGACAAGTCGACCTGCCGGCTTAAGGGCCCGCTCGGCAGCAGCCAGCCCGAACGCCAGTTCAGCGAGCTCGTCATTCACGAAGATGCGCAGCGCCTGAAAGGTTCGAGTCGCCGGATGAATTGCCGCTTGCCGCGTGGGGACCGCCGCCGCCACGATCTCAGCCAGCGCGCGGGTTGAATCGATCGCTCGGCTGCCGCGGGCGCGGACAATCGCCCGGGCGACGGCGCGGGCATGTTTTTCTTCTCCCAATCGGGCGATGATCGCGGCGAGATCGCGTTCTCCGGCCTGCGCAATGACGTCGGCGGCACTCGGCCCGTCGTTGCCCATGCGCATATCGAGTGGCCCGTCGAGACGAAACGAGAATCCCCGTACCGGGTCATCAAGCTGCATCGAGGAAACGCCGAAATCGAACACGATGCCGTCAAAGCGGCTCGCGCCATCCACGATCGTCTCCAGAGTGGAGAAGCGGTCCTCGAATAGCGTAAGCCGGCCGTCCGCTTGTTTGGCGAGCGATGCACCTTGGGCAATGGCAGCGTGGTCGCGATCGATCGCAATCACGTGCGTGTTCGCAGTCTGCAAAATCGCCCGCGTATAACCGCCGGCGCCAAAGGTCGCGTCGAGGTACAGACAGCCGGGTTTGACCGCGAGCCATTCGATGGCGTGGCGGGCGAGCACGGGAATGTGACGAGCTGGTCCGCCAGCGACAGCATTGCTGTCGCTGCCCGATGTCATTCCCGTGCTCCGAGCGGTTTTGCCGCCGCCACCCGGGTGCCCAGTTCCTGCTTGAAAGCGCGGACCTTCTCGGTGGCCTCCGCGAGTTCCGCGCGAAAGCGGCTGGGCTCCCAGATTCGAAATTTGTAGCCAAGGCCCACAAATGTCGCCGCGTCGGTAATCCCGGCATGGGCCTTGAGACTGTCGGTCAGTACCACCCGACCCTCGCTGTCGAGTTTGAGCGTTTCGCTGGTGCCATAAAGCGACAGCGCGAACTGCTCCCGCTGTTCGGAATAGGGCGGATAGCCGGCGATGAGCGTTTGTATCTCGGCCAGCAAAGCATTGCCGCCAGCATCGAGAGCCGGCCGGTCGAGGGCCGGATAACAATAAAGTCCATCGAAGCCATCGCGGGCCAAAACTGCGCGAAATGCCGCCGGGACCGAAACACGCCCCTTCGCATCGAGACGAAGCATGCAGTGGGACACAAACTGGTCCATCTCGCCCCTCGCGGCCCGGCTCGGGCGCAAACCAGGGCCCCGCGAGCCGTTGCGGCTGGGCCGGAGCGCCTGGGACCGCATGCCAGAATGGGATAAGATGGGCTATCATGGGTAAGTGTGGCCGTCAACGGGCCGCCAGCCCGTTCAGCAGCAATGGATCGCAGCCGATTAGTGATCCTTAAACTTAAGGAAGAGTTGAAGCCGGCCTGGGCGCTGGGTCGCGTGGACCACCAGGCTGTTTGGCACTCTCGAGCCGCGTCTGGTTCGACGAGATCGGCTCGCCTTGGTTATTTCTGTGAGTCATGCGCAAATCAGCTTGTCGCCCATCGCCCTTCTCCTAGAGTCGAGTCCATGTCGGGTTCCACGTCGCGTCCCGCACCCGATTCCTGCGTCGTCGCCGAAATCAGGCCGTCGCCGAACCACGGCGAGCGCAGCGGCGGCCGGCAGCCGAATATGATTGTGCTGCACTATACCGGCATGCCCGATGCCGAGTCGGCACTGGTGCTATTGTGCGCTGCCGGCAGCAATGTCTCAGCGCACTATTTCGTCTTCGAGGACGGCCGTATCGTGCAAATGGTTCCGGAAAGCCGTCGTGCCTGGCACGCCGGCAAATCCGAGTGGGCCGGCGAGACCGATATCAATTCCTGCTCGATCGGAATCGAAATCGCCAATCCGGGGCACGATCACGGCTATCCGGATTTTTCGAAACGGCAGATCGCGGCAGTAACGGCGCTCTGCCGGAGCATCCAGACCCGCAACACAATTTCCCCGGTCCGCGTCTTGGCCCATTCGGATGTTGCGCCGGCGCGCAAGCAGGATCCGGGGGAGAAATTCCCTTGGCGCGCGCTTTATGAATCCGGCGTCGGGCACTGGGTCAAACCGGCGCCGATCATGAATTTTGGCCAAATCCTGGAGCTGGGCTCCCGCGGTGACGCGGTGATCGCGCTGCAAAAATCTTTGCTGGAATATGGCTACGGCGTCGGTATCAGCGGCGAGTACGACTCGACGACTTTCGAGGTCGTGACAGCGTTTCAGCGCCACTTCCGCCCGGAGCGGATTGATGGCATCGCCGACCCGTCGACGCGCAGCACCCTCCAGGAGCTGCTCGCCAGCAGAGGGCGCGCCCGCACGATCGCTGCTCGGGCGTGAGGCGCCATGCTGCGCGCGGCACCCTGATCCTTAACTTCATGCCGCACCGATCGGCCGGGTGACTTGACGGGCGTGCCCGGCATGCCCATCCCTATTCTCGTCAGTCGGTCGGACGGCCGCTCCGGCGGAACCGAAAGGTTGCCGGAGAGGAAAGTCCGGGCTCCGCGGACAAGCGGTGCCGGATAACATCCGGCGGGTGCGAACCCAGGGACAGTGCCACAGAAAACATACCGCCGCGGCGTGTTGCGTTAGCAGCGGTAAGGGTGAAAAGGTGCGGTAAGAGCGCACCGCACTGGCGGTGACGCCAGCGGCAGGGCAAACCCCACCGGGAGCAAGACCGAATAGGGACGGCGCGAGGCTGGTGCGTACGCACCTGCTTCGGGATCGGTCCGGATTCTGCCGTCCGGGTAGGTTGCTTGAGACGCCGGGCAACCGGCGTCCCAGAGGAATGGCCGTCACGCATGCGAATACGTTCGCATGCCGTCCAGAACCCGGCTTATAGGCCGGCTGACGTGAAAATAAGGGCGCTCGGCGGTAACCCCGTCGGGCGCCCGCCAATTTTGCGGCCCGCTTTGGCACAGGTTTTGAATGCCCGTCGTAGGGGGCGACGTCGGGCACCGTCATGCAGCCGCTGCAAGAATTACGGCCAGTTTCTCCTTAAAACGACCACTTCAAAGGGAAATTATTCCAAATTATGGAGCAAAAATTGCCAGAGCAGAAACATCATTCTATTTCTAAGGTGATGAGCCGCAAGCCCGAACCCATTCGGCCGGCCCGGATCGCCCCCTTATCGCGGCTGCCGGCCTTCTTCGCACTGCAAGGCAAGCGCGTCATCGTTGCTGGCGACAGCGACGCGGCTGCCTGGAAGGTGGAGCTTCTTGCCGCCGCGGGCGCGCGTGTCGATGTTTTTGCCCCGCGGCCATGCGACGGTATGATTGCGCTCGCTGCCGCGTCTTCCAGCGATGCCATTGCTCTCCATCAACGCAGCTGGACAATGCGCGATTTCGCCGGCGCGGCAATTTCCGTGGCCGATTGCCCGGACGACGATGCGGCGGCGCAATTCGCCGCGGCAGCGCGCGGCGCCGGTGTGCCGGTGAACGTCATCGACCGGCCGGCCTTCTGCGATTTCTCGTTCGGCGCGATCGTCAACCGCTCGCCGCTCGTCATCGGAATTTCCACCGAGGGCGCCGCGCCAGTGTTCGGGCAGGCGATCCGAGCCAAGATCGAAGTGCTGATCCCGTCCGGATTTGCACGCTGGGCGGCGGCGGCTCTGGCGTGGCGGCCGCGCATGCGCGCGCTCGCTTTGCCGTTTCGTGCCCGTCGCACCTTCTGGGAGAGATTCGCTGCGCGCGCTTTGGCTGCACCCAATCGCGCGCCGACCGAGGCGGAGCTCGACGGCCTGCTCGCTCCGGCAGCCGGGGCAGCAGGATCAGTCATCTTGGTCGGCGCCGGACCCGGGGATCCCGAATTACTGACCTTGCGCGCGCTGCGCGCGTTGCAGTCGGCGGATGTGATTCTGTTCGATGATCTCGTCTCGATCGACATTCTCGATTTCGCGCGGCGCGAGGCAAAGAAGATGCTTGTCGGCAAGACCGGCCACGCGCCGTCATGCCGCCAGGACGAGATCAATGCGCTGATGGTCTCGCTTGCCAAGGCTGGTCGGGCCGTTGTGCGCCTTAAGGGCGGCGACCCGATGATTTTCGGCCGCGCCGACGAGGAAATCGCGGCCTGCCGCACCGCGGGAATCGCCGTCGAGGTTGTGCCCGGCATCACCAGCGCCCAAGGCGCTGCTGGCCGGCTCCTTGTCTCTTTGACGCGCCGCGGTGCGGCGCCCCGCCTGCAATACATCACCGGTCATAGTCATGACGGTAAATTGCCGGCGGACATCGATTGGCAAAGCCTCGCCGATCCCGCGGTGACGACCGTCGTCTACATGCCGACCAAAACGCTGCCCGATCTCGTCGCTGCTGCGCTTAAGGCCGGCATTGACCCGAAAACGCCCGCTGTTGCCGTCATGTCGGCGACGCGCGCCGACGAGCGGGTTATTGCGGCAAACATTGCCGGCTTGCCGGCGCGGCTTGCTGCCGAGCGGCCCTCCGGCCCAGTCATAGTGATGATCGGGCGGGTTTTCGCAGATCAGCTGACAAACACGACAGCCGACAGCTTTATCGCCAGCGACCGGCTGGCGCGGCGAATGGGCTGAGCCGAAGGTTGCATAATCCCGGTTTCGCCGCCTATCTATCCGTCACATGAGCACTGTCAGCGCACCGCCTTCCGCCGCGAGCTCGACGCATTTGCCGCCGCATCAAGCGGGGCTGATCGAGGCCCGGCTGACGGCTATTCAAGATGTCGCGCGCGACACCAAGCTCTACACGTTTGCGCGCGTTGACGGCGGCAAGCTGCCGGCCTATGCGGCCGGCGCGCACATCGATCTGCATCTTCCCAACGGGCTGGTTCGGCAATTCTCGTTGGTCGCGCCGAATTCCGATCCGGATAGCTATATCGTTGGCGTCAAGCGTGATGCCGCAAGCCGCGGCGGCTCGCGCTACATCATCGAGGAAATGCGCGCCGGCGATCAGATCAAGATCAGCCCGCCGCGCAACAATTTCCCGCTGGTCGAGAATGCCGAGCCCGTCGTACTCATCGCCGGTGGCATCGGCATCACGCCGATCTGGTGCATGGTGCAGGAGCTGGCGGCACGCAAACGAGACTGGAAGCTCTATTATTCCTGCCGTTCGCGCCAGGACATGGCCTTTCTCGAAGACTTGCAGAAATTCGATCCGCAATCGATCCATCTGCATTTTGACGATGAGGCAAGCGGGCAATTCCTGGACCTCGCTGCCGCTATCGTCGCGGCACCGGCGAACGCGCATCTTTATTGCTGCGGACCAAATCCGATGCTCAAGGCCTTTGAGGCCGCAGCCGCGGGCCGGCCGCGCAGCAACATCCATATTGAATATTTCACGCCGAAAGACGACGGCGCCGACACACATCTGGGCGGCTTCTGGGTAGAGCTCGCACGTTCCGGCGAGGAATATTTCATCCCCGAGGGCAAGAAGGTTCTTCAAGTGCTCTTTGAAGCCGGCGTCGATGTCGATTACTCATGCGAGCTCGGTATCTGCGGCGCTTGCGAAACGCGGGTTATTTCCGGCATTCCTGAGCATCATGACTCGGTGCTGAGCGAGGAGGAACAGGCCTCCAATGCCAAGGTCATGATCTGCTGCTGCGGCTGCAAGAGCGAGCGCCTGGTACTCGACCTTTAAGCCTGTCCAGTTTCCACTTTCTGGATGATGCTCTAGGATGCTCGCGCAGCGGCGCTGCCGCTGCGCATTCGAGCCAATCAACGGAAATCGGATGGATACGGCCGTCAAAGCGCGCACCGCCAGCAAGTCCGTCGTCAAGGAACGACAGGACCTGCGCGCCTGGATTGATCAATTGCGCGCGGCCGGCGAGCTAACGGACGTCAAAGGCGCTGAACGTGAGTGTGAGATCGGCGGTATCGTCGACATCTATCAGAGCAGAATCGGCAACAAGGCCGTGCTGTTCGATGACGTTCCGGGTTATCCGCGCGGCCATCGCATCCTGGCCAATATTCTGACCTCGGTACGGCGGGTCAACATCACGCTCGGTCTTCGGCCCGACACCAGCGCCACCGATCTTGTTTTGTATTGGCGGCGCTACATGAAGGAGGCGCACGCCATTGCGCCAGTGACGGTGCAAACCGGGCCGCTCTTGCAAAACGTCCGCACCGGCGCCGATATCGATATTTTCAAGATCCCAGTGCCGCGCTGGCACGAGCATGACGGCGGCTACTACATCGGGACCGGCGACATGGTCGTCATGCGCGATCCCGATACCGGCTGGATCAATTACGGCGCCTATCGCGTGCAAGCGCAGTCGCGCAATGCCGCGACGGTCATGTGCTCAAAGGGCAAGCACGGCGATCTGATCCGCCGCCGCTATCATGAACGCGGCGAGCCCTGTCCGATTGCGGTCGTGTGCGGCATGCATCCGGCTTTGTTCATGATCGCCGGGCTGGAAATCCCCTATGGCAGGAACGAATTCGACGCGGCGGGTGGATTGATCGGCGAACCCGTGGAGGTGATCGCCGGACCGCGTACCGGCCTGCCGATTCCGGCGCATGCAGAAATTGCTTTTGAAGGCTTCATCCATCCAAACGATCTGCTCGATGAAGGACCGCTCGGCGAGTGGACCGGTTATTACGCCGGCGGGCTGAAGAAAGAACCGGCGATCCGCATCGAAACCTTCATGCACCGCGACGACCCGATCCTGCTCGGCGCGATTCCGGGAATTCCACCCGACGACGACTCGTTTTACCGCGGCACCTACCGCGCCGGTGCGGTATGGAATCAGCTTGAGGCCGCAGGCGTGCCGGAAGTCAAAGGCGTTTGGGCGCATCCCGCTGGCGGCAGCCGCTTGTGGCTCACCGTCGCCATCAAGCAGCAATATGCCGGCCACGCCAAACAGGCCGGCCTGATCGCTTCCCAATGCCATGCGGGCGCTTATGCCAACCGCTTCGTCGTGGTGGTCGACGACGACATCGATCCATCGGACATGGACAAAGTCGTATGGGCGATGTGCACGCGCTTTGACCCGCGCGAGGGCATGGAGACGCTGCGCGGATGTTGGTCGACCGCGCTCGATCCGATGGCCTATGATGCCGAGGACCCGCGCAACGCGCGTGTCGTGATTGATGCCTGCAAGCCGTTCAATCGGCGCGATAGTTTTCCGCTCGTGGTGCGCGCCAGCAAAGAAGTCGAGGATTTGGTGCGCGCTAAGTTTTCCGATGTGCTGCCGCGCTAAGCCGAAATGACATGAACGAAAAATTCGACATTACGCTCAACATCAACGGCCGCGACTATCCGATCCGGGTCGAGGCGCGCAAAACCCTGGTCGACGCGATCCGCGACGATTGCGGTCAGACCGGCACCCATATCGGTTGCGAACATGGGGTCTGCGGCACATGCACGATCATTCTCGATGACGAGGCGGTGCGGTCCTGTCTGATGTTTGCCGTTCAGGCGCAAGGCAAGAAGATCCGTACGGTCGAGGGCCTCGCCAATGGCGAGGAACTGCATCCCTTGCAGCGCGCCTTCATCGAAAACCACGGCCTGCAATGCGGCTATTGCACGCCCGGCTTTCTGATGCTTGCGACCAATGCGTTGGAGAAAAATCCGAACATCGGCGACGAGGAATTACTCGACGTGCTGGCCTCGAATCTGTGCCGGTGCACCGGCTATCAGAACATCATCAAGGCGGTGCGCGCGGCGCGCGACGAGATGCGGGGGTCCGGCTAATGTGGGTGAGTTACGCTTCGCTAACCCACCCTACAGGTTCAGCGCCGCCAGCGCCGCTTTCGCTACTTCGATGTCCTGCTCGATCTTGGCGCCGCCCGCGGCAACCGCGCCGATCACCTCGCCCTTGACCTCGATTGGAAATCCGCTCGGGACATTGGTGAAGTCGCCCATGCGCACCGACATGGAGAGTGCGTTTTCTTTCGGCGCGTAGCCGGTCGGCAAGCGCTGCGGGGCGGCGGTAATCGCCTTGCGCTGCATGGTGATGATCGAGAAATGCCGCGCCCCATCCATCATCAGGAATGCGATCAGCCGGCAGCTCTGATCGACCACGGCGAACGAAACCTTGCAGCCAAGCGCCTCGCGGCCTCGATCATCTTCAGGCTCGCTTTATGCGTGAGCCCGTGGGTGCTAACAAAATCCGTCATAGGCATTCCCCGTTCCCGACCATTGCGGCCAAATTCAATGACACAGAAGCGGTCCCACCGGCGGCAGTACTTTCATGAGAGGCATAGCCGTGGATAGGAGCGATCCGCCGTCGCACTGGGACCGCGAGGCCGATGTCGTGGTCATCGGCTCTGGCGCGACCGGCTTGCCGGCCGCGATCGTCGCCCGCGAAGCCGGCGCGTCGGTCATCATCGTCGAAACGCAGCCGCACATTGGCGGGCACGCAATTACCAGCGGCGGCAATCTCCCGCTCGGCGGCGGCACGAGCTATCAGAAGAAATACGGCATCGACGATTCGCCTGATCTTTTCTTCCGCGATTTGACCGATTGGTCCGTGGTCGAGAACAACGGTTTCCCGCCCTATCGCTACAACGATCGCGAGATCATCCGCGCCTTTGCCGACAACAGCGTGGCGGCATTCGATTTCCTGCTGGCCCACGGGGTGAGGGTGATCGACCGGCCGATGAACAATATCGGACACGAGATCGGCGTGTCAGTGCCGCGCACGATGCAGATCGACGTTGCCGATTGGCCGATGGTCCATACCGGCAAGCCGGCCGATCCAAACGACCCCGAAATCCGGGCTGGAGCGGGCCTGATTCGGCCGCTGGAGGTCGCGGGGCGCAAGGCCGGTGTCGAGATTCTGCTTGAACATCGCATGACTGCGATTCATCGCGCAGCGCCGAGGGACGGTCGTGTGCTCGGCATTGCGGTGGATCACGGAGGCGCCATTCGCAACATCCGCGCTCGCAAAGCGGTCATCGTCGCCACTGGTGGCTCAACCGGCAACGTCAACTTCCGCCGTATGTTCGACCCGCGGCTCACGGAAGAATATTGCGGGCTCGCCGGCATGCCGTGGTCCGATCAAGACGCCAGCGGCGAGCTTGCCGCCATGGACATTGGCGCCGCCCTCTGGGGACTGTTCAACTACACCGGTGAATTTGGCTCGGGGATCACCAAGCCGGGCGCGATCGGCTGCCAATACGGCTATGTCAATGTGCGCTGGCATCCGGGCAGCGCGGTATTCGCCAAAGCCCGCGCAATCGGGCTGCCCGTCAGTGACTGGCAGAACGTAATCCTTGTCAACATGCCGGGTCGGCGCTTCTACGACGAGACCGCGGGCCACTTTGGCTACAACACCTATCTGAGCGTCAATCCCTATGAGCCGCATAACTACCTCAACGCCAAAAACGCAAAATATAATCCCAGCAATTTCATCAACGCAGCCTTGGCTGGAATTGGCGACGGCCATAACGGCGGCGGACCGATCTGGGCGATCTTCGACGCCGATGCCGTTGCGCGCGAACAATGGCAGCCGACGCCACCGCACGTCGATTACGACGCAGGCTTCTTCTTCACCGCAGATACGCTCGAAGATCTCGCGCGCAAGATCGTGATGAAATACCAGCGCGTGCCGATGCCGCCGCAAAATCTCGTGGACACCGTCGCGCGCTACAATTCATTTGTCGATGCCGAGAAGGATGCAGATTTTGGCAAGCCTGCCCCGCGCTACGAGATCGCGCGGCCGCCGTTTTATGCCGCCTGGGCAACGCCGGTCGTCCATGACACCCGGGCCGGATTGCGCATCAATGGGCGCTGCCAGGTTGTCGACATGAACGGGGTGGTGATTCCCGGCCTCTATTGCGGGGGCGAATCGGCCGGCGGGTTTTCCATGCATGGCCTGCCGCGGGCGATTTGCCAGGGATTCATCGCGGGACGGAATGCGGCGACGGAGAACGACTGGTCTTAAACCGTCGTCTGTGCCACGCCGCGCCTGGCGCGCAGCGCTTCCTTGGCGCCGTCTTTGAACGGCACGCCCGGCGGCAAAACGACCGAGCAGGATCGGACCGTATGATGGGCTGGGTCGACGCCGGGCGGTATGACGCCCTTGTCGACGAGAGCCTTGGCCGCGCGCATCAAACGATGTCGCGCCATGATGATACCGTTATCGGTTGAGACCAGGTTTTCCTTGGTGCGATCGCAGATCGGGCCCATGCTCTCCTGCAACGACGCATCTTGCATGGCAAAGCCAGCGACGCCGCTAAAGGTCTTGCCTGCTTTCTGTGCCGCCCGGTCGATCAGGTAATCGTTGTCCTTGTTGGCGAGCGGCCGATAGGTGCCAGGCACATATTTGCAATGGACGCCTGCGCCATCCTTCATAGCGTCGACCTCGGTCTTGGTCAGCGCCCGCACCGGGTGGAAGTCGTAGGACCAGGCCCAGCAATTCTCGTCATCGATCGGTACCCAGAAGTGGCCATGGATCGGATGATCACCGCGAGGCGGGATCATTGTGAAGCACGGCATGACCCACGGCGTAATCCGCCAATAGTAGTTTCCGCTCTCGGCGTTGCGTCGCGCGCCGATGAACAGCCCGCCCGGTTGCTCAACAACTTCAAAATGCGGCTGCATGTCCGCGAGGTTGTATTGATTGCCCTTGGCGCCTTTGAACAATGGATCGGAGCCCAAGTCGCCGCGGTGCAGGAATGAGACGTGGCTGGAATCGATGCCACCTTCCATCGCTTGCAGCCAGTTGCATTCCTGCAAGCGCTTGGAGACGAAAGTCTGTTCGGGCGGGACCTGCGCGAATTCCCATTCCGGCAGCGGGGGTTTCTTGTCCGCTCGCCCCATATAGGTCCACAGCACGTCGCCGCGTTTTATCAGTGGGTAGGACGTCAGCTTGATTTTGTTGCAGAAGCCGTTTTCCACCGGCTCGGATGGAACTTCGATGCATTGGCCGGTCACATCGTATTTCCAGCCATGATAGGGGCAGCGCAGGCCGCCTTCCTCGTTGCGGCCAAACCAGAGCGAGACGCCGCGGTGAGCGCAGAATTCATCCATCAAGCCATAGCGGCCCCCGGAATCGCGAAACGCGATTAGCCGCTCGGACAGCAATTTGACCCGCACCGGGGGACAATCGTTCTCCGGCAACTCCGCGGCTAACAACGCCGGCAGCCAGTAGCAACGAAACAGCGACCCCATCGGCGCGCCAGGGCCGGTCTGCGTCAAAAGCTCATTTTGTTCTTTGCGGAGCATGGGCGTGATCGCGCATTGCCGCCAGCGTGCACAACGCTGGTGCTTAAAAGTAGGGATTTAACCAGGCACGGGCAAGCTTCGGCAGCGCGCTGCGACCACGCCACGGTTGGCAGAATGTGTAGGTAAGCGTGGTTGCTCTGCCGGCCCAATTACGCTAAGTCCGCCGCTAAAGCATCATCCCGAAAAGTGGGCACCGTTTTTCGGGAAAGATCATGCGCAAACACAACGCTGCCGTGCGGAGAAGTGTAAATGGCCGAGCACGCCGAGATCGAATACGCGACCGCAACGGGCAATGACTATCCCTCTCACGAGGACACCTATCGCAACTTCATTACGCTGGTGAAAGTATCGCTGGCGGTGGTCGTCATGATCCTTATCCTGATGGCGTTTTTCCTGGTGTGATCTGATTGCAGGTGCCGCCAGCGGCGTAACGCGGGAGCCGTGCGGTCGGAGGGTCCATGAAGGTTGCGGTGATTGCCGAAAGCGATGCGGGCGAGCCGCGCGTGGCCGCAACTCCCGAGACCGTCAAGAAAATGATCGGGCTTGGCGCTACGGTTGCTGTCGAGCCGGGCGCCGGTGTTAAATCCGGTATACGCGATGCAGATTACGCGGCCGTGGGTGCGGCGCTGAGCGTCGACGCCGCAAGCGACGCCGACATCGTGCTTCAAGTGCACCGCCCCGAAGGGCAGCAATTGTCGCGTTTGAAAAAAGGCGCGATCGCCATCGCCATAATGGATCCGTACGGCCACGACGGCGCACTCCGCGCGATGGCGGACGCCGGTATCGTCGCCTTCGCCATGGAGCTTTTGCCACGCATCACGCGTGCGCAGGTGATGGATGTGCTCTCGAGCCAGGCCAATCTGGCTGGCTATCGGTCGGTGATCGATGCGGCGGAAGAATTCGGCCGTGCGCTGCCGATGATGATGACGGCGGCGGGCACTGTTCCGGCCGCCCGGGTTTTCATCATGGGAGCGGGCGTTGCCGGCCTGCAGGCGATCGCGACCGCGCGCCGGCTCGGTGCCATCGTGACCGCAACCGACGTTCGCCCCGCGGCCAAGGAGCAGGTCGAAAGCCTCGGCGCGAAATTCATCGCGGTAGAGGATGAGGAGTTCAAAGCCGCCGAAACGGCGGGCGGCTACGCCAAGGAAATGTCGAGGGAGTACCAGGCAAAGCAAGCTGCTCTGGTGGCCGATCACATCAAAAAGCAGGACATCGTGATCACGACCGCGCTCATCCCCGGCCGCCCGGCGCCTCGCCTTGTCACCAAGGACATGCTCGCCTCCATGCGCCCGGGCTCGATCGTTGTCGACCTTGCCGTCGAGCGTGGCGGCAATGTCGAGGGTGTGCGCGCGGATGCGGTGACCGAGACCGACGGCGTAAAGATCGTCGGCTATCGCAACGTTCCGGGGCGGCTCGCCGCGACGGCTTCAAGCCTCTATGCCAAGAATGTCTATGCCTTCCTCGAAATTCTGATCGACAAAAAGAACAAGACCATTGCCGTGAATTGGGAGGACGAAATCGTCAAAGCCACTGCGCTGACCCGCGACGGCGCGATCGTGCATCAAAGTTTCAGGCCAAAGAGCGCGCCATGAAAGCAACTGGCGGCACTTTGCAATGATCACGCTTTCGATCCTCGGCCAGCTTGACCTGATCGCCGCCGCTACCGGCCATGCGCCTGTCGCGGCAAGCGACGCACCGGATCTTTTCGTGTTCCGCCTGTCGATTTTCGTTCTCGCAGTCTTCGTCGGCTACTACGTCGTCTGGTCGGTCACGCCCGCGCTGCACACGCCGTTGATGTCGGTTACCAACGCAATCTCGTCCGTTATCGTCGTGGGGGCGCTACTGGCCGTCGGCGTAGCGCTCGTCGCCGACGATGCCGGCCCGGTTTGGGCGCGTGCGCTTGGCTTCGTCGCGCTGAGTTTCGCATCGGTGAACATTTTCGGCGGCTTTCTGGTGACGCAGCGCATGCTCGGCATGTTCCAGCGGAAAAAGAAGTGACGGCATGAGCGCCAATCTCGCCGCGCTTTGCTATCTGCTAGCTGCCGCGCTCTTCATTCTGGCGCTGCGTGGCTTGTCGAATCCGGAAACCAGCCGCCGCGGCAACTTGTTCGGCATGACCGGAATGGCGATCGCGATCGCCACTACGCTCGGTTCGCATCCGCCAGCGAGCTACACCGCTTGGGGCCTGGTCGCGGTCGGCATGGCCGTTGGCGGGGGCACCGGTGCCGTCATCGCGCGCCGCGTGCCGATGACCTCGATGCCGGAACTTGTCGCGGCTTTCCATTCGTTGGTCGGCATGGCTGCGGTGTTGGTCGCTGCGGGCGCGCTCTATGCGCCCGCCGCCTTCGGTATCGGCTCCGAAGGCGCCATCCACGGCCAGAGCCTGATCGAAATGTCGCTCGGCGCCGCGATCGGCGCCATCACCTTCACCGGCTCGGTGATTGCCTTTCTTAAACTATCGGGCCGCATGAGCGGAGCGCCGATCATCCTGCCCGCCCGGCACGCCATCAATATCGCGCTCGGACTGGCGCTCGTCGCGCTGATCGCGTGGTTTTTCCAGGCGCAGCAGCACCTCGCGTTTTGGCTCATCGCCGCAGTGTCGTTCCTGCTCGGGGTGCTGATCATCGTTCCGATCGGCGGCGCGGATATGCCGGTCGTGATCTCGATGCTCAATTCCTATTCCGGCTGGGCGGCGGCAGGCATCGGCTTCACGCTCGGCAATTCAGCGCTGATCGTGACTGGCGCGCTGGTCGGCTCTTCGGGTGCGATTCTTTCTTACATCATGTGCAAGGGCATGAACCGCTCGTTCATCTCGGTCATTCTCGGCGGCTTTGGCGGCGAGGTCGCCGGACCCGCGGCGCAAACGGGCGACCGGCCGGTCAAGATCGGGTCGGCGGAGGATGCGGCATTCATCCTCAAGAACGCAGGCAAGGTCATCATCGTGCCGGGTTACGGCATGGCGGTGGCCCAGGCGCAGCATGCCCTTCGCGAGATGGCCGATAAGCTCAAAGCCGCCGGCGTCGAAGTGAAATACGCCATTCATCCGGTGGCCGGACGAATGCCGGGCCATATGAACGTGCTGCTCGCCGAAGCCAACGTTCCTTACGACGAAGTCTTCGAACTGGAGAACATCAACTCGGAGTTTCCCCAAGCCGACGTCGCCTATGTGATCGGCGCCAATGACGTCACCAACCCGGCGGCGGAAGACGATCCGAAATCGCCGATTTACGGCATGCCGGTGCTGCAAGTGTGGAAGGCCGGCACGGTGATGTTCAACAAGCGTTCGCTTGCGTCCGGCTATGCCGGCATCGACAATCCGCTGTTCTATCGCGACAATACCATGATGCTGCTCGGCGACGCCAAGAAGATGACCGAAGAGATCGTCAGGGCCATCTAGCCCACGCGAATACACCACGGCGGAATTGCCGCCGCGAAAAACGTTCTCCCGTCAGGCGATGCGGCTTGCTGCGGTCGCCGGCGTGGTGATCGTCGCTGCCTTGCTCTATCGTGGCCTGCACGATCGCTTTTTCCTGCCGGAATGCGATTCCCGATCGCGCCAAGAAAACGCTTGCCGAGATTCTCAAACAGCTCACGCTCGAACCGCTGCGCTACGAGCGGCTCCAGACTGTTTCGACCAGCAATACCCAAGTGGTGTGCAGTGCCACGTTGCCGCTGCCGGATGGCGGCGCGTCGCAGTGGATTACAGTTTTTATTGGCAGGGTAGTCAGGCCAACATCGGATATTTGACGCGGAAGTGAAAAGCCCAAGCTCTATAAAGTCGGCTTGCCATATCCGCCCGCGGTCGGCGTTTGGATGATGATCGCTTCGCCAGCATCGATGACGGTGGCATCGGCGCCCTGCAAGGCTTCCATGCGGCCGTCCTTGCGCTGCACCCAGTTATTGCCGACCTGCCCATCGCCCCCGTCAGCGAGACCGAACGGCGGGACTCTGCGATGTCCGGAAAGAATTGTGCATTCCATTTTTTCCAGAAACCTGATGGTGCGGCGGACGCCATCGCCCGCGTTCCAGCGTCCACGCCCGCCGGAGCCTTTTCGGATGTGAAAATCTTCCAGCAGGACCGGATAGCGAAACTCCAGCACTTCGGGGTCGGTCAGGCGCGTATTGGTCATGTGGGTGTGCACGGCATCGGTACCGGGGAATCCCGGACCGGCGGGCGATCCCGAGCAGATCGTTTCGTAATACTGATACTCGGCATTGCCGAAATTGAGATTGTTCATGGTGCCCTGCGCTGCCGCCATGGCATCGAGCGCGCCGAACAGGCAATTGGTGACCTCCTGCGACGTCTCGACATTCCCGGCGACGACGGCAGCGGGAAATTCCGGCGAGAGCAGTGACTTTTTTGGAATGATGATGCGGATCGGACGCAAGCAGCCGGCGTTCATCGGGATATCGTCGTCGACCATGACACGAAAAACGTAGAGCACGGCCGCGCGGGTCACCGGCTCGGGCGCGTTGAAATTGCTCGGCTGCTGCGGGCTCGTGCCGGTGAAATCGACGGTTGCCTCACGGCGATCTTTATCGACCGCGATCCGTACCTTGATCTTGTTGCCTTGATCGGTCTCGACCGCAAAGGTGCTGTCGTGCAGCCGGTCGATCACGCGCCGCACGCTTTCCGCGGCATTGTCCTGCACATGCCGCATATAGGCGCGCACGACCGGCAGCGTGAAATAACGCACCATTTTACGCAGTTCGCGCAGGCCCATCTCGTTGGCGGCGATTTGCGCTTTGATGTCATTGACGTTCTGGAGCGGATTGCGTGCCGGATATTTGGCGCCGGTGAGCAGCTTGTAGAGTTCCTTCTCGCTGAAGCGGCCGCGCTCGATCAGCTTGAAATTGTCGATGTAGACGCCTTCCTGTTCGATCGTGGTAGCGTTCGGCGACATCGAGCCCGGTGAAATGCCGCCGACATCGGCGTGGTGCCCGCGCGAGGCGACCCAGAACAGGATTTTGCTGCCGTCGAAAACCGGCGTGCAGACAGTGATATCGGGCAAATGCGTTCCGCCGTTATATGGCGCGTTGATGGCATAGGCGTCGCCCGGCCGGATCTTGCCCCTGTTTTCGCGGATGACGGTCTCGACGGCGCGGTCCATCGATCCGAGATGAACCGGCATATGCGGGGCGTTGGCGACGAGCGAGCCCTCGCCATCGAAGACCGCGCAGGAGAAATCGAGCCGCTCCTTGATATTGACCGAGTAGGCCGTGTTCTGGAGCGCAACCCCCATTTGTTCCGCGATGGACATGAAAAGATTGTTGAACATTTCGAGCATCACCGGATCGGCATGAGTGCCGATGGCGCGTGCGCGGACGAGCTTCTGTACCCTTCGTAGCACGAGATGATCCCGTGGCGTCAGTTCGGCCCGCCAGCCATGTTCGATCACGACGGTCTGATGAGGCTCGATGATGATCGCTGGGCCTTTGATCTTGTGGCCGAGCGCAAGCGTGGCGCGCAGGTAAACGTTCGCGCGCTGCCAATTGCCGCTTGAGAAGAAGCGTGCGTGCCGCGCTGGGGCGGGCAATTTTCGGCCCGTCGTTTTGCGCGATTTCTCCTTGAAGCGAACGCCACCACCGATTGCCTCGACCGAAACCGCCTCGATCACCAAATCTTTGCTGCGGTCGATGAAACCGAACTGCGCCTTATGCGCGCGCTCGAAGCTTGCTTTCATTTTTGAGAGGGTGGCCAAGACCCCACTCCGGCGCGGTCTCGGTTTGAACGTGCCGGCGTCGACGATCAGGGGAGTATCGGTGCCGGCGTAACGGATATGCGCACGGACATGGAGTCTGATTTTCTCGGCGGCGACGCCCTGTGCAGCCACTTCCTCGATAACCACCGCCGCAAGCCGTTTCGCTACCTTTTCAAGCGTTGCGTGCGCCGCCTTTCCGAACGGCGCCTCGATCGCCTGTTGGCGGACGCTACGGATATCGGCGAGACCCATGCCATAGGCCGAGAGCAACGAGGATAGCGGATGAATGAGCACGCGCGTCATGCTGAGCGCGTCAGCGACTAGGCACGCGTGCTGGCCGCCAGCTCCACCGAAGCAGTTGAGCGCGTAGCGGGTCACGTCATAACCGCGCTGAACCGATATTTTCTTGATCGCATTCGCCATATTTTCGACGGCGATTTTGATGAAGCCATCGGCAACCTGTTCGGCGCTGCGGCCATCACCGATTTCCTTGGCGAGCGCGGCAAAACCGTTGCTCACTGCTTCGGCATCGAGCGGTAGGTTTTGTTGCGGACCGAAAATCTGCGGAAAGAAATCCGGAATGAGCTTGCCGACCATTACGTTTGCGTCGGTTACCGCGAGCGGGCCGCCGCGGCGATAACATTTCGGCCCCGGATTGGCGCCGGCCGAATCCGGACCGACGCGAAAGCGAGCGCCATCATAGTGCAGGACCGATCCGCCGCCTGCCGCAACGGTATGGATCAGCATCATCGGCGCGCGCATCCGCACGCCGGCGACTTCGGTTTCAAAAGCCCGCTCATATTCACCGGCAAAATGCGACACATCGGTCGAGGTGCCGCCCATATCGAAGCCGATCAGCCGCGAGAAGCCGGCAGCGCGCCCAGTCTCAGCCATGCCGACAACGCCGGCGGCGGGTCCGGACAGGATCGCATCCTTGCCGCGGAACAAATCCGCTGCCGTAAGCCCGCCCGACGACATCATAAACATCAGGCGGGGTTGTAGCTTCCCTGCCTGACTCTTCCTCGACAAGCTTGCACTCGGGCGTGCGCCAGCGGGGCCCGGGTGGGGGGAGGAAGCATCCAGATCGGCGGCTACTTGCGCCACGTAGCGGCGCAGAATCGGCGAAAGATAGCTGTCGACGACAGTGGTATCGCCGCGGCCGACAAGCTTGATCAGTGGCGATACTTCATGGCTTGCCGACACCTGGGTAAAGCCGACCTCGCGCGCGAGTGCCGCCAGCCGCTGTTCGTGCGCTCCATAGCGATACGCGTGCATGAGGACGATGGCGATAGCATCGATGCCGTCGGCTTTGGCCCGTTCGAGCTCGCGACGTGCGATGTTTACGTTGAGGTCGCGCTCGACGGCACCGTCGGCGCGGACCCGCTCATCGATTTCGACCACACGCTCGTAGAGCATGTCCGGCTTGATGATGTGGCGGGCAAAAATTTTTGGCCTGGCCTGATAACCGATGCGAAGTGCATCGCGAAATCCCTTGGTGATCAAAAGCAGCGTACGCTCGCCCTTGCGCTCAAGGAGGGCATTGGTAGCAACGGTCGTGCCCATCTTGACGGCGCCGATGCGCTCGCTCGGGATTGCCGCGCCAGGCGGCAATTCGAGCAGGTGCCGGATGCCGTGCACCGCAGCGTCCCGATAGGCCTCGGGATTTTCAGAAAGGAGCTTGTGCGTAACAAGAGAACCGTCGGGCCGTCTGCCGATCACGTCGGTAAAGGTGCCGCCGCGATCGATCCAGAATTCCCAGCTCCCGCCCATATTGCCAGTGCTGCGGCCCGATATGCTCTCAGACATGCAGAAAACCACAATCGATTTCGCTTTGGAGCCGTTTTTGTGGCACATTGAGCCACGACCACGACCGCAAGCCGATCGAAGATCGGATCGCAACACGACTAGTTGAGCACGCAACGATGCACAAGATCGCGATCTCTTCTGCCGCACTCGACCGCATGACCGCACGTATGGGCAAATTGCATCCGTTCGATGCGATCGGGCCGCGCAAGACCGCCTTGCTGGTCATCGACATGCAGAACTATTTCGTCAAGCAGGGCCATCAGGGGGAAATTCCGCTGGCGCGTGAAATTGTGCCGAACATCAATAGGCTCGCCGAGGGGCTACGGTCACGCGGAGGTCATGTGGTCTGGATTCGTAATGGGACGCGAGACACGCGGGAAAGCTGGTCCACCTTGCACGAGTCTTTGCTGACGTCTGATCGGGTGGAACGGCGTCTTGCGGCGATGGACATCGATGGCGACGGTTACGCCTATTGGCATCTCAATGACATTCGCCCCGAAGATGCGCAGATAACTAAGACCCGCTACAGCGCCTTTATCCAGGGCGCCTCGAACGTCGAGCAATACTTACGCGCGCGCAACATCGACACGCTCCTGATCGTGGGGACTGCTACCAATGTCTGCTGCGAAAGCTCGGGGCGGGACGCGATGATGCTCAATTTCAAGGTCGTGATGGTGTCGGACGCGCTCGCCACTCACACCGACGCGGAACACAATGCGAGCTTGTCGGCGTTCTACGGTCAGTTCGGCGACGTGCAGACGACAAATGAGGCGCTGCTATCACTGGAGCGCGGCGATAAGGCGAGGGCCGCGGCGTAATTGCCGATTTCACGACGCCGCCTTCATATCCTCCGGCGTCGCAATGTATTTTTCCATTTTTGGCGCCGCTCCGTTGCGGCGCATTTCCTCGAGCCAGATGCGGTGGATACGTGGATCCTGATCCTCGTATTCGATCTGGTCGCCGCCTTCTTTCACGCTTTTCGAAACCGCCGGCGGGTCGCCTTCGCTCGCACCAAGAAGCGAAACGCGCTGCGCCCGCATCGTTGGATAGCGCAAGCCGCCGACCGCTGTGGCGAGATAACGCGCCGGCTCGGCCCAGGTATTGAAGTGCTGATGAAATTGCCGGTCGGCGGGCACCAGCACCATCCCATGCTTCCAATCGATACGCCGGAAGTCCCGCTCGTGCTCGTACCAGAGCAGTGAGAAGCCCTGACCCACCACGCACATCACGTGAAAGCTCGGTCCATGACGATGCGCTTTCTTGTAAGTGCCAACCGGCATTTCCGAAATATGTGCGTGCATGGTGCCGTCGGCGAGCACAAACATGATGTTGGTGCCGCCGGCACCGCGGTCGCCCCAGCTTTTCAGTTCGATTGCGGTCAGGTCTGGAACAAAATTGGTTTCCCACATGTGGTTGCCCGGTCGTACCGTGATGAGGTCGCCCTCGCCGGAGAAGTATTCCTGCTTGCCGGCGCGGTCGCTGAAATCGAAATCGCAGCCGAACACGAACGCCTCATTGTGGAAGGTGTTCATCACCATCGGCAGGTTTGTGGTACTGACAAGGAGCGCCCGCTCGGCGCCGCTAGCGTTGAAGTGGCGGTGCTTGGCGTTGAGCGGAATGGCAAAAAGGCTCTTGGCGCCCCATTCGAAGCTGCGGCGGCTGCCATCGGGCAATTCGAGTTGCGTCGAGCCGTGGCCCTCCAGCACGTAAACGACTTCTTCATAGAGGTGCCGCTGCGGCGCGGTCGATTTGCCAGGTACGATGTCGAAAACAAACATGTTGGCGAAATCGCCGCGACCCTTGAGATGAACGGCTGCGCCGTTGACGCCATACCGTGGCCAGGGTGCGGTGGCGACCTCGAAGAGATAAACACCGTAATCCTCCGTGACCGGAATGCCTTCGCCGGCGAGCCATTCAAGATACGGATCGATACCGTAGCGCGGCTTGGCTTGCGGTGCCTCCCAGATATTCATGCGCTTCTCCCCTTTCACTTTGGCGCCATCATAAACGGCGGAGGATCACGCGAACAGCAGCGATTTGATCACGACAGGGACCACACCAGGCGGGACGATCAATTCGCCGACATCGATGTAATCCAATTCGTGTAATTCCACGCCGTCGATACAGACGAGTTTGCCCGGCCAGTTGAGCTCGCGGTGCACAAGCCGGCCGAACGTCTTGCCGATATCGCCGTCGATCGCCACGAGCAGGAGCTTGATCTTGTCAGGCAGCGGACGCAGCACGCCGAGAATCGCTTCGCCCGCCGCGATTAGGCGCGAATGCTCGGGATCTCCGGTCCAGGCGAATGCGATCCCTATCCCCGGGAGGTCGTCGAAAACAATCTCCTCCAGAGCTCGACGAAGGTCCGCAGCAGTTTGATCCAAGCGTTTCGAATCCAGCGCAATATGAACCACCGGCACATTGCGCACCGGGAGCACGTAGGGGTCGGGAAGATAAATCGTCTTGCCGCTGACCTGTACGCTGAACTGAGAGGCACCAATCGCGGTGGCGCGGATGCGCTGGCCGGGGTCCATCAGGGGCAACCCGCTGCGGCGGCTTAGTTGGAGCGCCAGCTCGTCGGCGAGCGGTTTGGCGATATCGCCGAATTCAGCCGGCTCGCTGCCGAATATGTATTCGGCGACGCCACCGGAGAAGGTCAGCGCCGCCGGCGCGACCTCGCGTGGCAGCGGCTCGGTCAGAAGCAGTGATCGTGCGAGCGTGTCGAGCGGCGAACCGAGAATTATATCCGCCGCCGCCGCGGCGAGTCTTTGCACGATTTTGCGCCGAACGGTCGGATCGGTAAGGCTCGCGGGGGACAATGCTAAGGAAAGATCATCGGCAACAAGCCGCGCCGATTGATCGATACGGGTCCACGCCGCGCTTGCGTCGGCCGCGATCAGTCGGCCGCCGACCGCGAACGCGGCAAGCCCGATGATGGCGCCGCCGTCGATCAAGGCGAGCTTGGTCGTGCCGCCGCCGATATCGACGTGCAAGACACAAATGCCGCGGCGTTTCGACAGCGCCACGGCGCCCGAGCCGTGCGCGGCAAGCCGAGCTTCGAGCTTGTGGCCGGCGCTGGCGCAGACGAATTTGCCAGCCTGTGCCGCAAACAGTTCATTGATGGCGCGCGCGTTGCGCCGTTTGATCGCCTCGCCCGTGAGGATCACAGCGCCGCAGTCGATCGCGTCGCGGCCAAAGCCCGCGTCGCGGCAGCAGCGTTCGATGAATTCGGCGAGCGCAACGGCGTCGATCAGTCCATCGGGCATAAACGGCGTCAGTAGGATGGGCGAACGCCACGCAATCTCCCGGCTTGTGACGACGAAGCGACTCGACAAGGCTTGCGACTGGCGCTGCAAGCCGACTTTCGCGAACAACAGATGCGAGGTTGAACTTCCAATGTCGATGCCGACGGTCGTGAATTGCAAATTATCTTGCGCCCAGATTGTCCGGGCGATCGCGGTGCGTTCGGCCAGCGTCTCGCTATGCTCGTGGGAAAAGTCGGTCTCGTGCATCGGCAAACAAATTTCGGGCGGAACAAGGTCGTCCACACCGCGACACTAGTTCGTCTGCAAAAGATTTGCGACCGTCTTGATCTCATTGCGGGCGTAGTTCGGCAAGCCGGCGCTGATCGAACTGCCTGAATTGAATGACGACCTGCCCATGAGCACCTGTGCCGGTACCAAATTGCGCAGAACGGGCACTTTATCGAATTCACGCTTTTCGTCGAGGACACTGGCCTTGACCGCTAGTGCCATGAAGGCGGTCACGACGGTCTTGCCGGGATCCGATGGGTGCGCTTGAAAAACTGCAAAGAATTTTCCGAATTTCATGATCTGATTGACGTAGAAGATGCTCTGCTCGAGGACGCCGACCACCGGTGTTCCAAGCGTCGTCAGTTCTTGCAGACCGCTTTGGTCGAAATCAGACGGTGGGCGCGCTGAGAATTCGCTCTGAAAATCGATGTGGTCAGCGACCTTCCGGGTCTCGCGGATTTTGTTTACCAGCATGATCCCCACGGGAATCTTACCCTCGAGCTTGTAGTTGGATTGGATGCAGATCGACGCTGCAATTCCGGTGCACCATTTACGATCGGGATTGTCGTTGCCGATTCCTTGCTTGTCTTTGAATGTCGCTACATCGGCGGCCGCAATGACTTTGTGGCTTATGGCGGGATCGATCTTCTGCAAAAACGCAAGCGTCACATAGTGCGGCAAATCGATTGTTGTGGAAGGTTTGGCAAGCGCGAACCGCGCTTGCGCAACATACATATAGAGCTTCTCGGTATACGGCTTCTGCCCCGCGTCGACGGCACTTTGTTCTATCATCGGTTCGACATAACCTGGAAAAAGCGCCAGAAATTTTTTTTCGGCGGATTGGCGGCTTGCCCATTGGTCGAAGGGCATCAGCGCCACCTCACCGTTGTTGCCCGTGGGTCCGGTGTGGTCGTTGAATTCGATTGTTCCTGGCACAAGTTGCGCCGCTTCAAAATTGCGCGCCGAGCTTACGTCGTCGATCCGAAATTGTTGCGCCAGCGCAATCGACGGCGAGTACGACGCAATGAACAAGGCGCCACCGAACAGGGCGAGGATCAACGCTGCGGCGCGCCGCATTGAAGAGTTTTTCAAGGAAGATCTGTCAGTTTAGCCGCCCGCCCCAGAAAAATTCACGGAGCGGCGATGGGTTGTCGCTCCGGCGCCAAGGTTGAAAGAGGCCACCCGCCGGAGGTTGGAGCGGCGGTGATCGCCAGTTCGGATAGTAACTTCGTCCTACCCACGGCCCACCACGATTGTAGCCGCCCCAGAAATAGCCGTTGTTGCCCCACTGATCGCCTTCGTAATAATAGCCGTCGCGCGAGGCGAGTTGGTACTGCGTATCCTCGACTTGGCCATTAGCGTCGCGGCGAAAATGCTCGATGAACCCGCCCCCGGCGACGCGACTTCCCGTCATGTAATCGATCGGCGCGTCAACGAGCATGCGCCTGGCTTCGGGCGACGGTCCGCTGAGAAGTGTTTTCGGAGCGATATGTTGCGCCCAAACCGCTTCGATGATCGGCTGGAAGATCGGCAGCGCCACGCGCGCACCCGTTGCATTGGCGCCCAGCGAGCGGCGCTTATGATCGGCATTATCGAAGCCGACCCAGACTGCGACCGTTACATCATTGGTGAAACCGATGAACCAGCCATCCACGGCGTCTTCGGTGGTGCCGGTCTTGCCAGCGACATAAGGCGACAGCCCGGCGATAGCGCGTGCCGTTCCGCGGGCGACCACGCCCTGTAGCATGGTCTTGAGCTGATAAAACGACGCGCGGTCGGCGGCCCCGATCCAAGGCAGCGGCGTCTTCGGATATTCGTAAACCGTATGGCCATTCTCTTCGATCGAATCGATGCCGTGGGGCTGGGGCAGCGCTCCTTCATTGGCGACGGCGGCATAAAAGGTGGCGAGATCGATCATGCGTACCGGCTCGGCGCCAAGCACGAAAGGATAATAGCGCACGCATTGCGTATAGATTTTCGCGGCCATCGCGGTGGCGCAAACCTCATCGAGGCTTTTTTCGGGACTTGAGCTGATCCCGCCGTCGAGCAGATGCGCGGTCACCACGTTGATTGAATTCTCCAGCCCACGCCGCAGCGTGAACAGGCCGCCTTCGTTGTAGTCGGCGTTGCGTGGCGACCAGTAATCCTGCGGGCGCGCATAGCCCCCGTATTCGCGGCTGATCGCGCCGCGACCGTCTATTCCGTCATTGATCGGCGGCAGCGTGATGGGCTCATTGGGAACGAGCGTATTCGGCTGTAGGCCATGTTGTAGCGCCGTCAGGTAAGTCAGCGGCTTCATTGCCGAGCCGGGCTGTCGCTGCGTTTGCGCCGTACGGTTCAATTGACTGAGCGGATAAGAAAAACTGCCGGCCATGGCGAGGATGCGGCCGGTCTTGTTCTCTAGCACGAGCGCGGCGCCTTGCACGGTCGGCCGCACGCGCAGTTGCGCCTGTCCTGTGCTTGGTGTGTTCGTCGCGGCGGGCTTGCCTTTCGCCTTGGTATCGACGCTTCGCGGCTCGACAACATGGACATAGACCACATCGTAAAGCCCAAGTCCGCGTCGAATTGCGCCGCTCCATACGGCGAGCGGCAGGATGCGTCCGTCGGGAAGCCCGACGCGGATCGTTTCATCGCCCTTCTTGCCCCCGCCCTTGGACAGCACGACGCCAGGGGTCCAGTGCACGTCATAGAGCGGCAGGCGCATTGATTGCAGCGCTTGCTGCCAAGCCGGCGTGCCGGTACGATTGCCGCTTTCAACTTTTCGGATAGCATCGCTGATATTTGCTTCTGGCCCGCGGAATTGCATTCGCCCGGTTGATAGTTCGTAGCGTGCGAGGCCTTCTTGCAACGCCGCCTCGGCGTCGCGCTGCAATTGCGCATCAATTGTTGAGTGCACGGTATAAGAGCGCGCCGTCAGGCTGGAAACGCCATCCGATTTTGCTTCGCGGCCGAGAAAATCGATGAAATGAAAACCGGTCTCGCGTCGCGGATGCTCGTAGGCGACAAGCTTCGGGGGAGCGGCCAGCGCTTCATCCTTCTGCGCGGGAGTGATGACGCCATCGTCCTGCATGCGTTCCAAGACATATGCGAGGCGCTCTTTAGCCCGCTCCGGACGCCGGTCCGGATTGTAGTAATTCGGTCCCTTCAAGAGACCGGCCAGCACCGCCGCTTGACCGACTGAAAGATCCTTGGCCGATTTCCCGAAATAGGTGCGGGCCGCCATTTCGATGCCCCACGAACCGCGGCCGAGATAAGCGGAATTCAGGTAGAGTTCGAGAATCTCCTTCTTGCTGAGTGTGGTCTCGAGCCGCGACGCCACGATCATCTCGCGAATTTTGCGCTCGTAGGTCACGTCGTCGCCGACCAGAAGATTTTTCACCACCTGCTGTGTGATGGTGGAGCCGCCCTGCGGCCGCCGTGGATTGGCGAGGTCGCCCATAAACGCGCGGATGATGCCGCGCTCGTCGACGCCATGATGCTGATAGAAGCGCCGGTCTTCGGCGGCGACGAAGGCCCTTTGCACCGCCTCGGGAATATCGGCCAGCGAAATCCAGACGCGCCGATTGCCGGGCTCGAAAACGTCGGCGAAGTTCCGCCCACTGCCGTCGAGGACGACGCTCATGCTCGGTAAATGCTTGCCCTTGAGAACATTCTGATCGGGCAGGTCGGCCGCAGCATTATTAAAGAATTCGATGACCTGGCGCATGTCGACGACAGGGTTTGCGATCGGCTCGTTCTTGCAGAATTGCTGATAGGCCGTGCTGAGATCGTTGAAGTTGAGGCCGTGAAAGGCCTCGATCTCGGTGCCCATCGCTTTGGGATCATCGAGCGCGGTCGCGATCAGATCGTCGATATTGATCGATTCGATATCGAAGGCCTGCTTCATATGTGCGCAGCCGTCGCGCAGGAGCTGCACGACCGCGTCCTGATCCTTGTTGGGATCAAACTGCGTCTTGATCGCTTGCGGCTGGGTGGTCACTTGGCTCAGCGCGAGCGCCGTCGCAAAAATCTTGACCAGGATCATGTCCATGGGGAAACGCGCGGGCGACCGAGTTCGGGTGACGCAAGCTAACAACGGCGATTATAGCGATCTGATCCGCACAAAAAGACTTTTTTGCGGGTTTATGAGCGCAGAGCTCCCGCCCAGCCGCAGCAACGTCGTTAATTTGTGGCCGCTGCTGCCCGGATTGGTGCTTATTTGTGCGACTGAGGCCTTGTCAGGACCTGTCAGGATTTGGCCGGTGCCAAGCCCTCGAAATGCCCGCGCCGCTGCAGCAAAGCGAGCAGTGCGAGCGCCGGCAGGCCGGCGACGGCGCAAATGGCGTAGAACCAGGCCCATCCGGTCGCCGCCGCAATGAAGCCCGCAGCCGAAGACAGATAGGTCCGGCCGAAGGCAGCCAGCGCGGTCAGGAGCGCATATTGGGTCGCCGTATGCAGGGGATTACGGCATAGAGCGGAGAGATAGGCGACGAAGATCACCGTGCCGACCGCGCTCGTGAAATTCTCGGCAATGATCGCAAACGTGAGCCAGGCGGCGTCGTGGCCGAGCACGGCCTGCCAGGAGAAAGCGAGATTGGCGAGTCCCTGCGCCAAACCTCCGATCCAGAGGCTGGTGGAAAGGGAATAAACGCGCGCAAGCGACCCGCCGGCAAAACCGCCGATCAATGTCGCAGCGAGTCCCACGCCCTTTATGATTGTCGCGTATTCGTTGCGTGAGAAGCCGAGTTCGATCACGAACGGCGCCGTCATCGCGCCGGATAGCGCATCGGTGAACTTGAAAAGGACAACGAAGGCCAACACGGCGATCGCCATGTCACGCGTCAAAAACTCGGAGAACGCGCCGGCTGCCGCTTCCATGACCCGTTGCAGGGTCGATTCCCGTGCCAGGGTCACGACGGCGGCAACCGATTTCGCCGGTTCTTGGGCGACGAGCGTCGTCGCTACGCCGATGAGGACGAGCACTGCCATGACCGCGTAGCCCGCGCTCCACGCGGCATGGTGCGTAAGTCCAAGTCTTTGAAAGCCGCTGACGATAAACAGTGCACCCGCCGTCGAGACCAACATCCCGATGCGGTAAGCAGCGACATATGATGCCATGCCGGCTGCCTGTTCGCTCTCCGCCAAGCTTTCGACGCGGAAGGCATCCACCACGATGTCTTGCGTCGCCGAGGCGGCGGCGACGAGAAGCGCGCCGACGGCCACGATTAATGGTGAAGTCGACGGATTGCATAGCCCAAGAAAAATAATCGCGGCGATGAGCAAAAATTGCGACAGCAGCAACCAACCGCGTCGACGACCGAAACGCCGTGCCAGCAACGGGACGTTCAACGCATCGGTGAGCGGTGCCCAGAGAAACTTGATCGTGTAAGGCGTGCCGACAAGCGCGAACAAGCCGATCGTGCCGAGATTGACGCCAGCTTCGGTCATCCAAACCAATAGCGTCGAGCCCGACAACGCGAGCGGCAGCCCGGACGAGAAGCCAAGGAACATAATCACCAGCACGCGCGGCTTGAGATAAACTGCGAGCGTCTCGGCCAGAGACGGAGGTGTGCCTGTATCCGGACTAGGAACTTCCGACGGCACAACCATGCGCCGCTACTCGCCCGCTTGCAATTTCAATGTCGGTGGCGCAATGCCATCAGCCGCTTCGGCGCGCAGCTCCACCTCCTGTATGCGATCGCCATGCGCTTCGATTTTGCCGATGGACACGATGGCTTGCCGGATGTCCTCGCTTGCCTGATTGAAATGGTTTTGCAATTTGCGGACCCGCTCTCCTAGCAAACTGACATCCTTGACCAGACGCACGACCTCATCCCGAATTTGATCGGCGGCCTCCCGCATGCGGATGTCTTTTTGGATTTGCTGCACCATCTGGATGGCAAGCGAAAGGAGCGACGGCGACACGATCACCACGCGCGCGCGGTAGGCGCGCTGAAACAAGTCGTCAAAGCCCTCATAAAGTTCGGCATAGACCGATTCCGACGGCACGAACATCAAAGCAACTTCATAGGTCTCGCCAGGAATCAAATATTTCGTGCCGATATCGGCGATGTGCTTGCCGATGTCAGCACGCAAGCGCTGTGCCGCCGCTCTGCGCTCCTCCTCGGATTTGGCGTCCCGATGAGCGGTGACCGCTTCCAGCGGAAACTTGGCATCGATTGCCATTGGCCGTTTGTCCGGCAGGAACACGCAGCAATCGGGCCGGGTGCGATTCGATAATGTGTGCTGAAACTCATAGGCGCCCTTAGGCAGCCCGTCTTGGATGATCGCTTCCATGCGCAATTGGCCAAACGCGCCGCGCGACTGCTTGTTGGCGAGGACGCCTTGCAGCGAGGTTACCTCAGTGGCAAGCGCTGTGATGTTCTTCTGCGCATTGTCGATGACGGCCAGACGTTCGTGCAGCTTTTGCAAATTTTCGGCCGTGTGCTGGGTAGTCTTCTGCAACGAATCGCCGACCCTGTGCGTCACCGTGTCGAGCCGTTCGTTGACCGCGTGCTGAACCTGCGACTGCCGCTCGGCGAGCATTCTGATCATTGCCTCAAGCCGCGTCGCGCTGTCGTACTGCGCTTGCATCAGCTCCGAGATAACCGCGCTCTTGCCCTCGGCAGGCGACCGCGCCCGCCACCACGCGAGGCCGAGCGCAGCAAGACCGGCCAGCGCCAGCACAATAAGCCCAAGGGTCGGGACCAGGGTCAGGACGGTGTCGGTCATGCTCCGCTCGGCGATTCGAGTTAAGCGATTCGGGTCCGGAACGAAGAGCGAACGGTCATAGCCGCTTAGCGCCGGATGCGCAAACAAAACCGGCGCATTGACCCCGCTTTACGCACCCCTTACATCGCCGGGCATGGTGGTGTGAAATGGCCGTGCGCGAGATCATCAAGCTCCCGGACAAGCGCTTGCGACTGGTCTCGGAGCCGGTGAAACAGATCGACGCCGCCATTCGCAAGCTCGTCGATGACATGTTCGAGACGATGTACAAGGCGCCGGGCATCGGCCTTGCTGCGATTCAGGTCGGCATCGCCAAGCGCGTCATCACCCTGGACTTATCGAAGAAGGAGGACGATCACGAGCCGCAGGTCTTCATCAATCCGGAAATCACCTGGCGGTCGGAGGAGCGTGCCAAGTTCGAGGAAGGCTGCTTGTCGATTCCGGATTATTATGAGGAAGTCGAGCGGCCGGCCGAGGTAAAGGTCAGATATCTCGACGTTAGCGGCAAAAAGCACGAGATCGATGCGAAGGGCTTGTTGGCAACCTGCCTGCAGCATGAGATCGATCACACCAATGGCGTGCTGTTCATCGATCACCTCTCGAAGCTCAAGCGCGATCGGGTCATCAAAAAGTTCGCCAAAGCAGCCAAGAGCGGCGCGTCCAAGAAGGCGGAGGCGTAATTGCCGCTCCGCCTGGTTTTCATGGGCACACCGGAATTCGCGGTGCCCACATTGGGCGCGATCGTCGGCGGCGGGCACAAGATGGTTGCAGTCTATACCCGGCCGCCACGGCCCGCTGGGCGCGGAATGTCGGTTCAGGCTTCGCCGGTTGCCCATGAAGCCAAACGCTTCGGCTTGCCGGTATACATGCCCAAATCTTTGCAAGGATCGAGCGCGGTCGATGCCGTGCTGGCGCATCACGCCGATGCCGCCATCGTGGTGGCTTATGGCCTGATCCTGCCGAAGCCGATCCTGGATGTTTTTCCCCGCGGCTGTTTCAATTTGCACGCCTCGCTATTGCCGCGCTGGCGTGGCGCGGCGCCAATTCACCGCGCGATCATGGCGGGCGACCGCGAGACAGGCGTCACGGTGATGAAGTTGGAAGAAGGCCTCGATGCCGGGCCAATCGCCACCGTGGGCGAGGCCATGACGGAACGCGTGAGCATCGGTCCGGATGCGACCGCCGGCGATCTGCACGATGAGCTCGCTCGGCTTGGCGCCGGCCTTATGTTGCGGGCGCTCGCAGCGGTTGACAAAGGGGCATTGCGGCTGACGCCGCAACCCACCGCGGGGGCGACCTATGCCAATAAAATCGAGAAGAGCGAGACGCGCCTCGACTGGAAGCAACCCTGGAACAAGGTCCACGATCATTGCCGCGGACTGTCGCCATTTCCGGGCGCCTGGTTCGAGTCTGCAAGCACCGGGCGCATCAAGGTTCTGCGCACTACGAAGGCCAGCGGCTCCGGCGAACCCGGCCGCGTACTCGACGATGCATTGACTGTCGCTTGTGGGGAGGGTGCGATCCGGCTCCTCGAATTGCAGCGCGCCGGGCGGCAACCGATGCGTGCCGAAGAATTTTTACGCGGCATGCCGATCCAACGCGGCAGCGTTCTTCATTGACGCCGGCGAGATGCAGCGATGCCCCGCTACAAGCTCACGATCGAATATGACGGCGCGCCGTTCGTCGGTTGGCAGGCGCAGGATAACGGCGTGTCCGTGCAGGGCGTGCTGGCCGATGCGATCGCCGCTTTTGCCGGTGAGCGGGTGACAATCGGCGCGGCCGGACGGACCGATGCCGGCGTCCATGCCCTGGGTCAGGTCGCTCATGTCGATCTGAGTAAGGACTGGGACGGCGACACCGTGCGTGACGCCACCAATTTTCACTTACGACCCCATCCAGTCGCGGTGCTGGCGGCCGAACGCGTAGCGCCGGATTTCGACGCTCGGTTCTCGGCCATAAAACGCCATTATCTCTATCGCGTGATCAACCGCCGCGCCGATCTCGCACTCGATCACAACCGTGCTTTGCGAGTACCGCGTCCGCTTGATGCCGAGGCGATGCACGCCGCCGCGCAGCGGCTCATCGGCCGACACGACTTTACGACATTCCGCTCCACCGAATGCCAGGCGAAGTCGCCGGTGAAAACGCTCGATCGCCTGGACGTCACACGGGCTGGCGACGAGATACGCTTTAGGGCTTCGGCGCGCTCTTTCCTACAGCACCAGGTGCGGTCGATGGTCGGCTCACTGATCCATGTCGGCGAAGGCAAGTGGAGCGCCGACGACCTCGCGGCAGTGCTCGCCGCGCGCAATCGCGCAGCCTGCGGTCAAGTTGCGCCGCCTCAAGGACTATATTTGATAAAGGTCGATTATTAATCGGCCAGCGTAGCGAGCGGCGCGTCGAAATATTGTTCGATGATCCGCCGGTAAATCGCAGTCAATGTTGTCAAATCGGCAAGCGGCACGCGTTCGTCGACTTGGTGCATGGTTTGCCCAACCAAGCCAAATTCCAGGACCGGGCAATAGTCCTTGATGAATCGCGCGTCGGAGGTGCCGCCGCTCGTTGAAAGCTTCGGGTGCAGCCCGGTAATTTCGGCAATGGCTACGCTGGCAAGCTCTGTGAACGCGCCGGGCTTGGTGACAAAGACATCCGCGTTGGACGGCTGCCACTCGAATGAATAACGCACGTGGCCCGCAGCCGCGGTTTTGGCGCGCCGTTCGATCAAGGTCTTCAGCGCAGTCTGGCTGTGACGGTCGTTGTAGCGGATGTTGAAACGCGCGCGCGCTTCGCCGGGAATGAGATTGACCGTCGTGTTGCCGACGTCGACCGACGTGAATTCCAGATGCGACGGCGAAAAGTGTTCGTTGCCTTCGTCGAGCGGCGCCTGCAAAGCCGCGATCAAGCTTACAAGTCCTGGAATCGGATTATCGGAACGCTCCGGGTATGCAACATGGCCTTGGCGGCCGGTGACGATCAGGGTGCCGTTGAGCGAACCGCGGCGTCCGACCTTGATCGTGTCGCCAATGACCTCGAAATTGCTCGGTTCGCCGAGAATGCAATGATCGAAGCTCTCGCCGCGGTCACCCGCCCACTTGAGAAGCTTGACCGTGCCGTTGACCGCAACGCTCTCCTCATCGCCGGTGATGAGGAGCGAGATCGAGCCTTTCGGTTTGCCGCCGTGCGCTTCCAGATAGTCAAGCGCGGCGGCGACAAAGCAGGCAATGCCGCCCTTCATGTCGACGGCGCCGCGGCCATACAGGCCCTTCTCGGCAACCTCCCCGGCAAATGGCGGATGCGACCACGCGCTTTCGTTACCAGGCGGGACGACGTCGGTGTGCCCCGCGAATAACAGGTTCGGTCGCGCGCTGCCGATCCGGGCATAAAGGTTGTCGACCGGCGCGGTGCCCGGTTCGGCGAAGATCGCGCGATGCACCTCGAAGCCTGATCGCGTCAAAAGCTCTTGAAGGTAAGAGAGCGCGCCGCCTTCGTCGGGAGTAATGGAGCGGCAGCGGATCAGCTCGGAAGCGATCGCGACAGGATCGGCGGTCATGGCGCATCAATGAGAAGCAAGAGGATCCGGTCCATGCTGGTTCGGGCCGATCGTGCCCCGCCGAAAGCCGAGCTCGATCAAGAGCGCCAAGCCAAGCACGGTGAATGGCACTGCGATCATGATAGACATCAGGCTGGGCTGCTCTCTCGTGCCCGTCAATCCCAACACCGTCAGCAAGTCGAGCAGAGCCCCGCCGCCGAAGAAGATAATCAGGAGCCAGAGCGGCAAATTGCGATCGTGAGCGCGTTTGGCGGCGATAGCAAACTCTGGGTATGTGAAAGCGAGGTCGACGATGGCGCTAAGGCGATCGCCCTGGAGCGATTCCGCAATGACGTGGCAGAAAATCTCGGCAACCGTAATGACCGCCATTGCGATCCAGAATGGCTGGCGACTGATCCGGCCTTCGAAGCTATTCAGTAGATAGGCCCAATCCATCGCGCGCCGACCATTCGTTCTTTGTCGCGGTTCAGTCGCGCAGCAATTCATTAATGCTGGTCTTGCTACGCGTCTTTTCGTCGACGCGCTTGACGATGACCGCGCAATAAAGATTGGGCGTGGCTACGCCGCCTTTGCCGGGTTTGCCCGGCATCGTGCCGGGCACGACGACGGAGTAGGGGGGCACTTCACCTTGCATCGCCTCTCCGGACTCGCGATCGATGATCTTGGTCGAGGCGCCGATGAACACACCCATCGAGAGCACGGAACCTTCGCGGACGATCACGCCCTCAGCGACCTCGGAGCGCGCGCCGATAAAGCAGTTGTCTTCGATGACGACAGGTCCGGCCTGAATCGGTTCGAGCACGCCGCCAATGCCGGCACCGCCGGATATATGGCAGTTCTTGCCGATCTGGGCACATGAACCGACGGTCGCCCAGGTGTCGATCATGGTGCCCTGGTCGATATAGGCGCCCAGATTGACGAAACTCGGCATCAGCACCACGCCAGGGGCGATATAGGCCGAGCGCCGCACGACGCAGCCCGGCACTGCGCGAAACCCGGCCGCGCGAAAGCGGTTTTCACCCCAATGATCGAACTTGGATGGGACCTTGTCCCACCACGCAGCATGGCCCGGTCCCCCCGGGATTTCGCTCATATCGTTAAGACGGAACGACAGTAGCACCGCCTTCTTAAGCCACTGATTGACGCGCCAGGACCCGTCACTTTGGCGTTCCGCAACGCGAGCCGCACCGCGGTCCAAGAGGTCGAGCGCATGCTCGACCGCATTGCGGATAACCCCTTTGGTGGCTGGGCTTAATTCATCGCGCCGATCAAAGGCAGTGTCGATCGTCCGGGCGAGTTCGGCTGAGGACATTGGCAAATCCGTGCTGGCGGTTTGTCCGGTCGTTCTGGGGCGATGTCAAGCAAGCCCAAATCCGAGGGAGCGTTAACCGAAACCGGCGGCTGATCGGTGCTCCGGCGGGATTGTAACTTTTCTTGCAAGGCCGGCCGATAGGCGATGATGCAACCGAAGAACCTGCAATGATTGCGATGGGAATAGGCCTCGTTGCCGGCGTCTTTTACTGGCTGGCCTCGTACAAACTGGCGTTCTGGATTTTGATTTACGCGACCGTGTACGGCGCGCTAGGAATCTTGCGCGGCGACAATCATGCCCGGCCGATCTAACGGGGGGATTCCCAGTTTACTGTCGCGCTACTCATGTTTGTCGCCTGGCACATCGGCGGGTTGGCCGGTTATCTTTGAGCTGTCGCCACTCGAAATGCCATGCAAAAAGCTGGTGAGATCGTCGGTGACGTGATCGACGTGCACCGCATCGCGACCGGCGAGCTCCCACTCCTCGCGCAGGACCGCGCGGGCGCCCTCGGGAACGACCAGCACCGTGATCATGCCGAGTGCGTGCGGCACTTCCAGATTGCGTGCGAGATCCTCGAAAATCGCAGCGCGGCGCGCGTCCACCTGGTGGCGCGCAAGGAACCGCTCATACACGATAGGCCGCGGCTTCGGCTCAAGCTTGGCCGCCGTGATATCGAAGACCGCGTCGAAGTGCTGTTCGATCCCAAGCCGCCGCATCACCGCATCGGCGTGACGGCGAGTACCGTTGGTAAGAATGAATTTGCGGCCTGGCAGCGCCGCGATTGCGGCGCCGAGCGCCGGATTGGGCGTCAATGGCGAATGATCGATCTGATGCACGATTTCGAGAAATTGGTCTGGGTCGAGACCGTGCTCCTCCATTAATCCGCGCAGCGTCGTGCCGTAGCGCCGATAGTAATCCTTTTGCAGGCGCAAGGCCTCGTCGTGCGTGACTTTGAGGAAGTCGACAATGTAGTCGCGGATGCGTATATCGACTTGCTGCCACAGATTGAGGTGGTGTGGATAGAGCGTATTGTCGAGATCGAAAATCCATGTATCGATTTTTTTGAAAGTCGCAGCGTCGGTCGACGCCAAGCCGCCAGGGTGCCGCGCACCTGCCGGTTTTCTCGCCGACTCTTTGTTGCCATTTTTCTCGACGAGGAAGTTTCGCCTTCGCCGAATCATTATTGAAACATTCAAATCCAACAGGTGAATATGCCGCACCCAGGCCAATCGATGCGACATGCTTTGCGCAAATCTATGCCATTTGTCTGGGCGTTGCTAATCGGTACCCTGGCCGGTGGATTCGTCGCGGCCCTGGCAGCGTTCGCCGGGCATCGTTGAAGCGGCCGCTTGCGGCGGCTCGATAACTAACCGCGCCACGCAGTGGCCGGCAGCAAGCCCTTCAATGCTCCATCATGTAGGCGTACTGGGTCACGCTCGCCTTCCATGGCCAGCCGTAGGACGCAACGCGCAAGTTCGTCGGGCTTCACTGTTCGGTTGCCGATTGCTTTTAGAGTGAGCCAAGCTTCGTCAAAAGCTGCTTCCAGGAGCACGAGTGTCTGGGGATCGAACGAGCTGTTGTGGAAGCCGCGCATTGCCCCACCCTCGATTTGTACGAACGATTTGGGTGATTAGCCAAAGCTTCGGCGCAAACTTGGCCAAGTTTGTGACAATCGGCACGAACTGTGGCGCGCGAGAATGCGGCTCGCCGATTCGTGACACGCGGGATTAGTCCAAACGCCTGTAGTTTGTCGAGTAAGTAAGAGGCGAGATTAATTCAACGGAACAATTCAAATGCTCGCGACGCGACCGTATGCGGGGTCGGTAGGCTACCTCCAGACCTGGAATGCAATCAAAGCAACCAGCATTATGATGACCCCGGTCGCTTGAACCGGCCGTGACGACCTCTCCGAGGACAACAGTGCTGAGCACGGTCGCGCTCAATGGCTCAAGATGCAGCCAAGGTGGTGCACGCGATCGCCAAACGGGGAAGAACTCATTCGCTGCCAAATATCACAGGGCAGGATCAGCGGCGAAACAATGTGCCGGCGCCAAGCTCGGTGAACAATTCGAGCAGTACGGCGTGCGGGACCTTGCCGTCGAGGATGACAACGGCTTCCACGCCGCGTTCGAGTGCGTCGATGCAGGTTTCGACCTTGGGGATCATTCCACCGGAAATCGTCCCGTCTGCGATCAAGCGGCGCGTCTCGTTCGCCGTAAGCTCTTTGATGAGCTTTTTCGACTTGTCGAACACGCCAGCGACATTGGTAAGGAGCAAGAGACGCTTGGCCTTCAACGCGCCGGCAATCGCGCCGGCAAACGTGTCGGCGTTGACATTGTATGTCCCGCCATTCGCCCCGGCAGCAACCGGCGCCAAAACCGGAATGAGCTTGCGTCCGAGAACCTGATCGAGAACCGTGGTATCGACTTGCTCCGGCTCGCCGACGAATCCAAGATCAACAATCTTCTCGATCGCGGAATCTGGATCGACCACGGTGCGCGCAAGCTTGCGCGCCACCACCATGTTGCCGTCCTTGCCGCACAGGCCGATCGCTTTACCGCCCGCCTCGTTGATGTAGCCGACCATTTGTTTGTTGATCGATCCGGCGAGCACCATTTCAACGATTTCGAGCGTTGCTTCATCGGTGACCCGCAATCCGGCGGCATATTGCGATCTGACGCCAACTCTTTTCAGCATGGCTTCAATTTGCGGCCCGCCGCCATGCACCACCACGGGATTGATGGCAGTCTGTTCTAAAAGCACGATGTCGCGGGCAAATTCCCGCGCCAAGCTCTCCTCGCCCATGGCATGGCCGCCGTATTTCACGACGACGGTGGCCTCGTCGTAGCGCTGCATATACGGCAGGGCTTCCGCCAGAATTTGAGCCTGCTGAAACGGCGTCACGTCCATGAGCAACTCCTTATCGCCACGTGCGGCTATTTAGCCGCGGCCGGCAAGGGGAGAAAGGGCCAATTGGTGAAGAAGTCAAAGTAACGGCAAAATCGGCTGTGCGCGCTCAGCGACAAGCCGCGCGATCGCCGCGCGCAGGCAGTCGATGCCGTCGCGGTTGCGGGCCGATGTGGCGATCAGCTCGGCAAAAGCCGCCGGTCGTTTTTTCATGTCGGCATTGATCGCGTGGGAGCGTTCGGCAAGCGCGGCGTCGCCGACCTGGTCACATTTGGTAAGGATGATTTGGTAGCTGACGGCTGCCTGGCCCAAAGTGCCGAGAATAGCGTTGTCGGCCGGCTTGAGGCCGTGGCGCGCGTCGATCAAGAGATAAACCCGCGCCAGGTTCACTCGATTATGCAAATACCCCTGTACCAGCCGCGACCACGCCGCCGCGTTGTTTTTTCCAGCGGCGGCATAGCCATAACCGGGCATGTCGACGAGTGTGAGTTGGTGTGCTCCAGCGAAGAAGATCAATTGTTGCGTGCGGCCCGGCGTGTTTGAAGTGCGGGCCAAGGCGCGCCGGCCGGTCAGCGTATTGATGAGCGAAGATTTGCCGACATTCGAACGGCCGGCGAAGGCAATCTCGGTCGCGGCCGGCGTCGGGAGCGTCGCCAGGCTTCCGGTCGCAGCAACGAAACTCCATTCTCCTGCAAACAACCGGCGGCCCGCTTCGAATTCAGTAGCGGTAAAGTCCAGCGTCTGCGCGGTTGGGCTCACGGGATCGCGTCCATGCCGGCTGCCCCCGGAACCAAAACCGCGGTATACCGTTCCTCCCGAGGTCCGATTTGGCTTTCGGTCCGATTCGTGCGGGAGGAGGAAATGGACGATTGGTCGAGCGTTCGGCTGTGCGACGTGGTGAACCTCGTCCTCGGCAGCGTGCTCTTCTTTTCGCCCTGGCTCTTTGATCTGTCCTCGGGCGCGCAATGGCAGACCGCCTCGACGGTCGGCATCATCATCGCAGTGCTTTCGATCGCGGCGCTTGCGGCCTTTGCGATCTGGGAAGAATGGTTCATTTTGGGTGCCGGGATTGGGCTAATCGTATCGCCCTGGTTGCTTGGCTTCCAGAACAGCGACGCCATGATTGTCGACGTCGTTGTCGGACTGATCGTGGCGGTCCTGGCGGGTTTCGAGGTCTGGCTGACCCGTCATAAAGTGCAAGTGCCGACGGCCACTTAGGATGGGCCCAGCCGAGGAAGGTACAAAAAGAAGAAAAGGGGGACACCATCTGCGTCCCCCGCTCCAACCCCCCGTTCAATCGACGAGCTTTAGGCCGGGTCCTCCACATACTGGTGGCGCCACTCATTCGACGTAGGGGCATAGGCTTGGTTCTTGGCGACGCCTTGATAGCGCGCCGCCGCAGCAACGGCCGAAATTCCTATTTGCCCATAGCATGCATCGAGCGTCGGCACGGTGGAATTGTCTACGCCGGGAACTTGCTTGAGATCAGTGGTTTGGGTCGTTGTTCTGGCAGCCTTGGCAGTCATATCCGGCATACAAAACCCGTTGATTAATTACATTCAAATTTTGGGCGGTGAGTGCGACGGAAATGGGCGGCAAATCGTGCGTTGCCGTGACATTTCCGGCCGATCGAGACGCAAATACCTGCACAGGTCTGGTAAACCCTTGCTTAAGCGCTGGCGAACATACTTTGGTCTGCGATCGGTCGAGTTCCAGCGTGGGCGCCGCCCCGAGTTATCCACCAGGCGCCAAGGACTGCGGCATTCCTGCCACAGTCGGCGCCGACCTTGCTGGGATACCGCGCTAACGTCTGGCACCGCCGCGACGCTTTAGGTATTTGGAAGTGACGGAGAGTAAACGACCGGCCGCAAGGCCGGGGTGGGGAGAGTTACCGAGTCATGACGGCACGTTTCATTGCCTTTGTCATTGCCGGGCTAACGCTCGGCGGCTGCATGCAAGAGACGCTCGCGCCGGTATCGGAAGCTGGCTGGAAGCCTCGCGATAAGCAGCTCATGGCAAACCTGCCCTACGCGCAGGCTTCGATCCCGGAGCAATTCAAGCGCCACATCGTTGACTACACCCGCAAGGAGGCGCCTGGGTCGATCGTCATCGATAGCGATAACAAATTCCTCTACTACGTGCTGCCGAAGGGACAGGCGATCCGCTACGGCATCGCCGTGGGCGAAGAGGCGCAGGCCTGGAGCGGGATCGCCAAGATCGGCCGTCTCGAAGAATGGCCGGCCTGGGTACCGACCCCTGGTGAGCAACAGCGGCTTGGTCCTTTGCCGGCCTATGTCACCGGTGGGCCGCATAATCCGATGGGCGCGCGCGGTATGTATCTCTATTCTGGCAACAAAGACACACTGTACCGCATTCACGGCACCAATCAGCCGGAATATATCGGTCAGGCGATTTCGTCGGGCTGTATTCGCATGACCAACGAGGACGCGATCGATCTCTACGGTCGCGTCAAGATCGGAACGATCGTAGTTGTATTGGCGCCAAAGCAGGGCGAGGCGTTCAGCTTGGCGTCATTTCCTGAGCCTAAGGCGGGGGGCCGGATGTACTGATCGCCAGGCGCGATCAGGCGAAAGACGGCGCCGGCTCGTCCGGCGCCGTTCTTTTTTGTGCGCCCGATCTCAAGCCTCGTTGAGGCGTTCGCGCCGCACCCAATCGAAAGTCTTGTCGAGAGCGCGGCCGAGGCGATCGAACAGTTCATCGATCTCCTCCGCGCTGATGATCAGCGGCGGACACAGCGTCAGCACGTCGCCAAGCACCGCACGCACGATCACTCCTTCCTGCTCGGTACAGCGGACCGCGCGCGCACCGACGCCGTGCGCCGCTGCAAATGACCGGCGGCTTGCTTTGTCTGCCACCAATTCAACACCGCCGATGAGACCAAGTCCGCGTGCCTGGCCCACGAGCGGATGAGCATTGAGCGCCGCCAATCGGCTTTGGAATTTGGGTGCCTGCTCGGCGGCGCGCTCGAATATGCGGTCGCGTGCGTAGATTTCGATCGCTTTGAGCGCCACTGCGGCCGCGACCGGATGTCCGCCATAGGTAAACCCGTGACCGAATACGCCGATTTTTTTACTTTCCGCGAGCAGCGCCTGATACATCATCTCCGGAATCATGACGCCGGCGATCGGGAGATAGGCTGAAGAAAGTGCCTTAGCAATTGAGATCGCATGCGGAACAAAGTTGAGTTTTTGGCAGCCGAATGCCGTGCCAAGTCGGCCAAAACCGCAGATGACTTCGTCACTCACCATGAACACGTCGTGCTTGGCGCAAACCGCCATGACCTTCTCGAAATAGCTTCGCGGCGGCACGATCACGCCACCGGCTCCCATGACCGGCTCAGCGATGAAGGCGGCTACGGTCTCAGGGCCTTCCTTCACGATCATCTCGTCGAGTTCGGCGGCGAGCCGGGTTGCAAATTCCTCTTCGCTCTCGCCCTCTTGCCCGAAGCGGTAGTAATGCGGGCAGCCGGCGTGCAAGAAACCGGGGAGCGGGAGGTCGAAATCGCGATGATTGGCGGGTAAGCCGGTCAATGATGCCGCTGCCACGGTGACACCGTGATACGCTTTCATTCGGCTGATGATTTTCTTTTTGTGCGGCCGGCCCAGCGCATTGTTGAGATACCAGATGAGCTTGACCTGCGTGTCATTGGCTTCGGAGCCGGAATTGCAAAAGAACACCTTTGAGATCGGGACCGGCGCGATCTCCTTAAGTTTTTCGGCAAGTTCGATCGCGGGATCGTGGCTTCGGCCGGTGAACAGATGAGCAAAGGAGAGCTTGCGCATCTGCTCGGCGGCGACTTCGACGAGCTCCTCATTGCCGTAGCCGAGCGCGGTGCACCAGAGTCCGGCCATGCCTTCGATATAGGCCTTACCAGTAGTGTCGTAGACATAGATGCCGCGCGCACGTTCAATAATAAGCGGCCCGCTCTCACGAAAGCTGGCGAGATTGATGTACGGATGCACCAGCGTTTCGACGTCGCGGGCGGCAAGATTACTCAGCGAAGACATTCGGGCCTGCTGTATGTTCGGGATTATGGAGCGGGATTGTTTTTCAGCCGGTTGCTAGTCAGATTTGCTGTCCTTGGGCGCGGTCGCGGCAGCGGCACATCTTCCGGAAGAATTTCTCCCGCTTGTTCGCCCGCATTGTCGGATGCAGGCGGCTGGCCCTGCGCTTGCGCGACTGGCGGATCGCGAATGTCCCATTGGCAAAGTTTGTAGCCGTTGCGGCGATCGGCCAAATCCACGTGTATGTGCTCCTCGTGATAACCATCCGAGCCCGGCCCCAGCACAGTTGAAAAACGTGCGCAGGCAGTTGAACGGATTTTCTCGCGCCAATCCCTTTCGACTTTCACATCGGTCAGTCCAAGTTCACGGCCATCGGCAAGTCTGAAAGCCCGAATGTCAAGTGCATCGGCGCGGCCATGCTCGCTCAGCGCTGCCGCGCGCACTCTATTGCGGCCACGACATTCGTACGAATCGAAATTGTCGAGAACACGAAGCGGAGGGCCAAACTCGGCGAGTGAGGGTGCGACCTCATTTCGCACCCACTCGGTGATTTGCTCTGCGATAGGGCAGCGCAACGTCGCCGGCGGGGTTAGCGCAACCTTGCTCTGGTCAGGGAGCAGAATTGCTTGAAGCTGCACGGCGTCAGGGGCGCCGCAGTCGCCTGAGCCGACGAGCGTGCCGAGCGCCTGGAAGACGGCGGTCTTAGCGAGGCGCACCTGACAGGTAGACGGGGGCGCCGGCGTCGGGCTGGCGCCGCCCGAATCCGGAAAAGAGGCATAGCTCTCTTGTGGCGGGGCAAATTGCTCGGGGATAGCGGCGGGCATTGACAGTACAGCGCGGCCTCGCTCCGAACGATGCGCGGCAGGGGCCTGCGAACCATTTTGTGCTGCAACCCCGGTAACCGCGCTCAACAACGCGGCAATGCTTATGGCCATTGCAGCACTGAGTTTCACGCTGACGTTCCAACGCAATCGAGCAGGGGTTCACCGAGCATATTGGTCATGGTTAGAGGATGCCCGACGATCGTGGAAGCTCTTTTGCAAAATGGTGACCTTTCGCTCAGTAGGGGAGTTTGCCTGGCCGCAACATCCGATTAATTTGGGCGGGACTGCCGTCTGGGCGATACGGCAGTGCAATACGCGACGGAATTCTATGCGGTTGGTACCGTGTAAGATCGTGCCTGAAACGGGAGGAAACCAATGCTGGGCCTGATGCAGGACTGGCCGCTTTTGTGTCATCGCATCATCGATCATGCCGCGACCAATGCGGCTGAGCGGCCTATCGTCTCGCGCTCCATCGAAGGGCCGATGCACACAACGAACTATGCCGAGATTCGTCGTCGCGCGCTCCGCGTCGCGCAGCGGCTCGAACGCGACGGCGTGCGGCTTGGTGACCGGGTGGCAACGCTTGCTTGGAATACTTGGCGGCATCTCGAGAGCTGGTACGGCATTCTCGGAATCGGCGCGATCTATCATACGGTCAATCCGCGCTTGTTCACCGATCAGATCGCGTGGATCATCAATCATGCGGAAGACTGCGTGATCATGACCGACGTCACGTTCTTGCCGCTACTCGAGAAGATAGCCGATCGAATTCCCACCATCCAACGTACGATCGTGTTCTGCGAGGGTGCCAATCTGCCGGCGACCTCACTTCAAAACGCGGTCGCCTATGAGGACTGGCTTGCCGAAGCCGACGGCGACTTCGCCTGGAAATCGTTCGATGAAAACACCGCGGCCGGCATGTGCTACACGTCGGGGACGACCGGAAATCCCAAGGGCGTCCTTTACTCGCACCGCTCCAATGTGCTGCACGCGATGACGGCGTCGCGGCCCGACATGATTGGAATCTCGGGGCGCGACATCGCCATGCCCGTAGTGCCATTGTTTCATGCCAATGGCTGGGCGATTGGCTTTGCCGCGCCAATGGCTGGGGCGGCGCTGGTGCTGCCAGGGTCAAAACTCGACGGGCCATCGATCTACCAGTTGCTCACCGATTACAAAGTCACATGCACCGCGGCCGTGCCGACGGTCTGGCTGGCGTTGTTGCAAGAGCTGGAAAAAACCGGCGGCAAGCTGCCTTATTTGCGACGGGTCGTGATCGGCGGCTCCGCATGTCCACGTGCCATGATTTCAACTTTCCAAGATACCTACGGCGTCGAAGTCACTCACGCCTGGGGCATGACCGAGATGAGCCCGCTCGGCACCACCTGTTCGCTCAAAGCCGAATATGCCGGGCTTAAAGGCGACGCGCTCCTCGACATCTTGCAGAAGCAGGGTCACTCGCCCTTCGGCGTCGAGATGAAAATCACCGACGACCAAGGCAGGCGCATGCCATGGGACGGCAAGACCTTCGGTCGCCTCAAAGTCCGCGGTCCTGCCATTGCCAAGTCCTATTTCAAGGACGACAGCAATATTCTCGACGAAGAAGGATTTTTCGACACCGGCGACGTCGGCACTATGGATCACTACGGCTATCTGAATATTACCGACCGCTCAAAAGACGTAATCAAATCCGGCGGTGAATGGATTTCCTCGATCGAACTGGAAAATTTGGCGGTCGGTCACCCAAAAATCGCGGAAGCTGCCGTGATCGGCATACGCCATCCAAAATGGGATGAGCGGCCGCTCCTGGTCGTCGTTCTCAAGAAGGATGCGAAAGTGAGCAAAGAAGAACTGCTGGCCTATCTCGAGGGCAAGGTCGCCAAGTGGTGGATGCCGGACGACGTTGCGTTCGTGAATGAAATTCCCCACACGGCGACCGGGAAGATCCAAAAGACGATCTTGCGCACTCAGTTCAAAGATTACGTGCTGCCGAGTGCCGATTAGCGTGAGCGCTCGCTGGTCACCGCGCACACGGCTACCGAAACGCGTTGTAAGCCATTTTGTTGCATTGCAATACAAACATGCGGTGATGCATAGAGCGCATAGCGAAAGCTGCTGAATCCTAATTTCTCGAGAAAATTATATTTATATCAATGTCTTGATACGGTTCACTAGACTCATTGCGGTCGCATTTATTGCACGCTTTGGCCCAAAGCCTTGCCCGGAATGATGCGTCGCACAATGACCACAATTAGTTGGTCATAGCGCACCGCAGTTCGCGAGCCGCGAACCCAATCACCCTTCCCATCAACAATCAAACAGGATGGTCATGGCTGTTACTAGCCTCAAGAAGACTTTGTTTGCCTCAGCTCTTGTCGGTGCCGCCGTCGCACTACCGGTTGCGGCATCTGCGCAGAGTGGAATTGCCTCCGTCTATGCCTATGGAGGGAGCCGTACCGCCAGCGGTGAGCGCGCAGCCCCCGGTGGGTTGACCGCTGCACATCGTACGCTGCCGTTCGGCACCATGGTGCGGGTCACCAACAGGAGTAGCGGGCGCTCAGTTGTGGTGCGGATCAATGATCGTGGGCCCTTCGTCCGCGGCCGCATCATCGACTTGACGCCGGCGGCGGCGCGAGCACTCGGTTTCTCCGGGCTTGCCAATGTGGAGGTCGATGTCGTGGGCCGCAGTTAAACGCCCGGCGTGACGAAGTTCGGCTAGATTCCCAGGCGAACTTGAACGGGAGGCTTGTGCTTAACCTTGAGAGAAACAGCACGTCATTCGGCCGGCTGTTTCGGCTTCGGCTTGACGAATGTGCTTTTCAGATTGTCCCACAGCTCAATCTTGGCGCCATTGCGGTGCATAATTACGCTCTGCTGGATGACCGAGAGCGTGTTGTTCCAGGCCCAATAGATCACCAGCCCGGCGGGGAATGCCGCCAGCATGAAAGTGAAGATAAGTGGCATCCAGTTGAAGATAACCTGTTGAGTGGGATCAGGCGGCGTCGGGTTGAGTTTCATCTGCACCCACATGGTCACGCCCATGATGGCCGGCCACGCGCCGAGATGCAGGAAGCTCGAATACAGCCCCGGATCGAACGGAATAAGCCCGAACAAATTGAAAATATTGGTCGGATCGCCAGCCGAGAGGTCGTGGATCCAGCCGTAGAACGGTGCATGCCGCATTTCGATCGTGACGAACAGCACTTTATATAGCGAGAAGAATACCGGGATCTGGATCGCAATCGGCAGGCAACCGGCGACCGGATTGATCTGCTCTTTCTTGTAGAGCTCCATCATCGCCTGCTGCTGTTTCGGGCGATCGTTGGCATAGCGCTCCTTGATCATGGCCATTTGCGGCTGGACCGCCTTCATCTTGGCCATCGATGCGTAGGACTTGTTGGCGAGCGGGAAGAACAGAATTTTCACCAACACGGTCACGATCAGGATTGAGAGGCCAAAATTGCCGACGAGGTGGAAGAAATAGTCAAGCGCCAGGAACATGGGCTTGGTGATGAAATAGAACCAACCCCAATCGATCAGCAGATCGAAATGATTGAGTTGAAGCGCCTGGTTGTAGCCGCCGGGCCCGAACGGAAAATCGATGCCAACCACGGAGACTTCCTTGGCGCCCGCGAACAGGCGGGCATTGGCGCTGCCGTTCGCACCGGGCGCCACGGTTTGCGGCTGGAGGAGATAATCGGTCTGATAGGTCTTGAGGCCGCCTGCTTCGCCAGCCGAGAAACGGGCACGCACCTTGGCGTCGGTGTCAGGCAGGAGTGTCGCCGCCCAATATTTGTCGGTAATGCCGAGCCAAGCATTGGTAACGTCCCAGGTTACCGACTTCTTATCTTCGATCTTTTTGTAGGCCATTTCCTGAAGGCCTTGATCACCCATCACGCCGATCAGACCTTCGTGCAGGATGTAATAGCCCTGTACTTGCGGAGTGCCGTGGCGGGAAATCAGGGCGTAGGCAAACAGCGCCACCGGGTCTGTGCCGTTATTCTTTACGGCGTCCTTGATGGTGAACAAGTAATGCTCGTCAACTGAAATGGTGCGGGTGAAAACGAGGCCCTGGCCATTGTCATATGTCAGCGCCACCGGATGATTCACGCCGAGCGTGCTGGAGCCTTGCTGCTTCCACACCGTATCCGGCCCAGGCAGCGCCACACTGCTGCCGGCCGCTGCTACCCAGCCGAATTCGGCATAAAATGCCTCCGGCGCGCCGGACGGTGAAAACAGCACAATCGGCGGCGATTTCGGATCGACCTGTTCTCGATATTGCGTCAACGTCAGATCATCGATCCGGCCGCCTTTGAGATCGATGCTGCCGCCAAGCCGCGGCGTTTCGATCCGGATGCGCGGCGAAGACGCGATCACCGCCTCGCGCGAAACCGTTTGCGGCTGTCCGGACGGCGGTGCGATCTTCGGCGTTGCCGGCACTTCCGGTGTCGCCGGCGTTGCGCTCGGCTGCGACGCGCCAGGTTGAGCGGGTTGAGCGGAGCCGGGCCGGGTTTGCGGTTGCTCCTGTTGTTTGAGCTGCGCTTCCTGGCGCTGCCGCTCCATCTGTGGATAGCCGACGAAATATTGCCAGCCGACGATGACAAGCAGCGACAGCACGACGGCAAGGATTGTGTTTTTGTGGTCGCTCATTCCATCAATGCTCTTATTGATCGCCCCGCGACTTGACGGAGCCATGCCGTTTGGGCGGTGGTCGGCGCGGCAGCCTCGCCCGACCCGCTCTATGTAGGGGGCGGTCGTGTAATTCACCAGTTGCAATCATGGTTTTGCCGGAAGCAAGGACGCGGCGTACTGCGCCATCGAGTTCCTTCGCCATGTCGGCGAACGATGCTTTTAGCGCCGAGCGCCTTCCAATCAGGACGTAATCGTGCCCGGGGCGAAGCACCGTCGGTGGCACACAGCGAACGAGCTCGCGCAAGCGGCGCCGTACGCGATTGCGCTCAACAGCGTTGCCGACCTGCTTGCTTACGGTAAAGCCGACCCGTGGCGGACCGGCCTCCTCGCGCATGCGAGCTTGGACGACGAAAGCGCTTGCATGCGCTCGCGCGCCACGCCCCGCGGCTTGAGCGGCGGCCCTAAAGTCACTACGGCGTTTCAACCGCTCCACTTGGCGTCACCGACTTAGCGTCACCGATTTTGGCGTGACCCACTTAAGCAAACCGTTGCAATCGATGTGTGACTGAAACGACCGAACTGCCCGCGCTATTCCGACGCTAGCCGGAGCTAGGCGCTCAGTCGCTTCCGCCCGCGCGCGCGTCGTCCGGCCAAAACCTTGCGGCCGCCCTTGGTCGCCATGCGTGTACGGAAGCCGTGACGCCGCTTGCGCACCAGTTTGCTCGGTTGATAGGTCCGTTTCACAAAAGTTCTCCGCTGCGCGGCTGCCGCGGCGATGGGCCGCAATTGGCGCGGCTTATACGGGAGGCCTTCTGGCCCGTCAACGTAACCTAGGGGCCATTCGCGGGCCTTTCGCCGCCTCGGCAAAACTCCGCAGGCGCGTCCGGCCGGTTGGCGACAGGATTTGACGCAAACCCCGGTGCGGCGCATCATTGTGGCGCTGCAACGCTTGGCTATGCAGCGGACCTAGACCATGACTGAAGATACCGCCGCGCGCTCGGAACAGCTCCGGACGCCCCGCTTCGGGCTTTCGGCCAAACTCCTCGTCCTTACGATTCTTTTCGTGATGATCGCGGAAGTGCTGATCTATGTGCCATCGGTCGCCAATTTCCGGGTCGTCTGGCTGAAGGATCGTCTCGCAACTGCCTACACCGCCGCGCTCGTTCTTGACGCGGCGCCAAACGGGGTAGTTTCCGACGCGCTCGCCAAGCGCATTCTTGATTCAATTGGTGCGCGCGCGGTGGCGATGAAAATGGGTTCGCGTCATCGCATGATCGCCGTCGACGACATGCCGCCCGCTGTCGCAGCTACTTATGACCTGCGCAACGTCTACGCGTTCGATGCGGTGGTCGATGCCTTCACCACCATGCTCAATAACAAAAAAGATGTTGTGCGTGTCATGGGTCCGGCACCGGGCGGTGAATATATCGAGCTCGTTATGGACGAGCAGCCGCTCCGTCGCGCGATGCTGCGTTATTCCGTCGACATTCTGTTGTTGTCGCTTCTGATCTCGGCGATCACTGCGGCACTGGTTTATCTAGCGCTGCATTACATGTTCGTACGGCCGATGCGTCGCGTCACCGCAAACATGATCGCATTCCGCGCCGACCCGGAAAATAGCGACCGTGTCATCGCGCCATCGGGACGTCTCGACGAAATCGGCACGGCCGAGCGCGAGCTTGCCACGATGCAAACCGAGCTCACCTCGATGTTGCATCAGAAGAATAGGCTCGCCGGCCTCGGTCTTGCGGTGTCGAAGATCAATCACGATTTGCGCAATCTTCTGGCTTCGGCACAGCTGTTCTCCGACCGGCTTGCCAAGATTCCCGATCCGGGCGTGCAACGCTTTGCGCCGAAGTTGATGCACGCCCTCGAACGGGCAATCGCTTTTTGCCAGTCGACCTTGTCCTATGGCCGCTTGCAGGAGCCGCCACCCGACCGTCGGCCAGTACTGCTCGAGCCGCTGGTCGAGGAGGTGCATGAAACTTTGGGGCTCGGTCCCGACGCGCCGATCCGCTGGATCAGCGCAGTCGAGCGCGGACTCGTTGTTGAAGCTGATTACGATCAACTATTTCGCATTTTGCTTAATCTCGCGCGCAACGCCGTGCAGGCGATGGAAAGCCAGGCCGCAGACGGCCGTGCCGATCGCGATCCGGGGCGTGACCAGATCCGTATCACCGGCCGCCGCGAGGGCGCGGTCGTCGTGATTGAAGTATCCGATACGGGCCCCGGCTTTTCCGATCAGGCGCGCGCACACTTGTTCGAAGCATTCCAGGGCTCAACCCGTACGGGCGGCACGGGGCTCGGCCTAGCGATCGCAGCTGAGCTCGTGCGCGCCCACGGTGGTGAAATCCGCTTGGTTGAAGGCACGATTGGCGCAACGTTGCGGTTGACGATACCGGATCGGGCGGTGGAGCTTGCCGCCCATCGCGGCGCCCGCGCCCACGGTTAGAGTTTTGTTGCGCTCTTTGGGAGCGGGAGCTATTTTGCGTCATCGACCACAGCCCGCCTTGCCGTCGCCTTGCCATGACGCGCGCGAGCCTATAGCTACGACGCGCCGCGCCCGTAGCTCAGCTGGATAGAGCACCAGACTACGAAGCTGCGAGGCGCTTTGCGCCAACTACTTCAAACCGTTTCACTAATCGGGTTATGGCGGGGGACTAATTTGGCCCTAGCTCTCGCCTAGCACTCAGCCACTGTGAATGGCCGATAGCCTGTCCCTTGGCCGCGCGCGGTGTGACCTTGGTAACAGATAGCTATCCCAAAGCTGTGTAAAAATTCAGTTGGTGAGCCAGGAATAATTTCTGAACTCGCTACGTCGAAGTCCATAGGAGGGAGCCATGGATGCTCTTGCAAATGGTGGAGCCCGGCCACCAGAAGATGTAGTCGTTGATACGCGTTACATCTATACCCTTGCTCTCGCTCTTGTGGGTCTCGCGGCGACGACCAGCGCGATCCTATTTTTGTTTATCGATTTTTGAAAAGGCGTTGGCTAGCCGGGAAGCTGAGCGGGTGCCGTGCCTGCCGATGTGATGAGGGTCACAGCGCACTCCCTGGACTAATGCTTTGCTGTGGCCGCATCGTCGTCCCCGACGGTGCACATGCTCACCTGGGGGTCGCTAATGGCGACCCCTCTTTTTTACTCACTGGCACGGCATGATCATAAATCCAAATCTAGCCTGTAGGTTCCCTCAAGGCATCGTCAGCCGCTCTGCGCTCCTAGCCATCGCTGATGCCTTGGCTCCCGAAAAAGCTCCAAAACGTGATGGCGGTCACGGATTGCGTTGCTCTGTTCTGGCAACCCAACCCCATATCAGTGGGCAGGGCCAACCCAGAATGTAGGGAGATGGCCATGAAAAAGAATTTGTTCCTTGCCGCCCTGATCTTGCTTGCGACCGTTTGGTTTGCGTTAGACGCTGGCGTCGAAGCCTTGATCCTCTTTACTTGAGCGCCGCAAGCACAAGCACATGGAGTTGGATGCTATGACCCATTCATGGCGAGTTACCGATCCAGTTGCTCTCAGACCAACATGGAAGGGAAACCTTTTTTGGCTGCTGGTAATCTTTGTAATTGTCTTAGCTGTTGCCAGCTAAGAAAGATTGCTCGCGCCCCCTGAGAATTCATGGCCGTCGTATGCCCAATCTGCAAATCCTCAGCACAAGAGCTTCCGGCCGGGGAAGCAACAGCCTTCCATTGCCCAACGCATGGTGACTTTAAGGTTGCCGAAACCGTCTTTGCGGAGGCAAAGGCAAAGGACTACACCCGAGACCAATGGGAGGCTGCACTGGACAAGGCAGAAGGACGAATGGAAGCCGACGAGTGGCCTCTAATTATAGTAGATGATTTCTACTGATCCCCGATCCAAGCCCTCGCGTCACTCCCTCGCAGAGTCTCGCTTGCCTTCAATCGGTTGGCGCAGCGTCACTTATCGTGTCGAGATGACGCCATGATTGCCAATAGGCCAATGACAGCCGAACAGGCTGCAACGCTCAAGCGATTGGCAGAAGCTGCTTATGAGCTAGACGCATATAAACCGAACCTCACGAGCGCCGAGGCTGATCTGCGTATCGCGATGTTGACCGCTAAGCTCAAACTGCTTGACGCGCCACCGCATACGCTCTGAGACGCAGTCGCTCATTTCCCCTCCAAGGCGGCGTCGATCATGGCTTGCCAGCCCCCTTTAATGGCGCCCGGAGCCCTGGCCCAAGCGTCCATCATTTCCTCCGTTGGCTCCCGCATCGCTGCGATGGCGGCGCGGGCCAGAGCGAAAGATGCTGCCGTTTCATCAAATCGAGCAGTCCCCATTTCTTGCTGGAGTGCCTGCGCCACGCGCTTGACCATGGTGCTCATTGACCTTGCTCCACCGGTTCAGTTAGTGGCTCAGCCGTACCTATGTCTATTTCGAAGAAGAACCACGAACGGATCATATTCCTGGGGCGTAGACGAGATCGCCGCCCGTACCGCTCAGCAGTTCTTCCATTTTCTTGACGGCTCGGCCAATTGTACTGCGAACCATGTGGTGCAGCTGGATTTGGCTCTTCAGCTCAATGACAACTTGATTTGCGAGATTGAGACGCTGCGCCAGGATTGCCGCAACGTATAAGAGTATGACGGGATCTTGTTCGAGTAGCTCGGCGCGCGCAACGCGAAACTCCGAGGTCTCCAAGGTTCGCACGTCGGCAGTATGCGGCTGATTTAGCAGCGCTGAAAGCTCACCGAATACAGCGCCGGGTTCCATCACCTTGGTAATCTCCGTGCCTTCTTTTTCGATTGTGACCGCGCCCTTCCTGAGGATCAGTAAGCGACCGGTTTTTGTACCGGCGGTGAGCACGGTTTCGCCAGCCTGATAAGTTGCAATTGGCAACGTGGCGATACGCTGGAGCACGGCAGCATTTTGGATGTGTGGCATCTTCAGTACCCCCTGTGACGAGCGTCAAACTAAAAAATGTCCCCTGCTCGTCCTCTCCCGAAAACGCCACCGCCCATGCTTTGTTCCAACCCTCAGGCGATGAAGCGCGTCGCATCGCGGCCAACGTGGCGAAGCTGCCGGAGCTAGTGCGAAGGCCCTTAAGCGTCTACGTTGGGCGCTAAGGGCGGGGGCCTCGCACTTTCAATTCTGGAAATTTCTCTGAGCGTCGCAAAGGCACTGTGAGCTACTTCGATAAGGTCGTGCCCGCCTATTTTCCACGTATTTGCGTTATTGGTGTCAATGCCAGTGGAGGACAACGTGACGCCATCATCCTGGTGGGTCCGCACATGTTTGAGTGTATCGGCGCAAACCTGTAAGTTTGCAAGATTAAGATCATTACGTATCTGTCGTGCATCTCGCTGGTCACCCGAAACATCGGGAAGGTATCCGCGCTGATGAGGTCCTAGGTATTCCACCTCCGCATACATCGAAAGAATGGCGTTCTCCAACAAATGAAAATCGCTCGGGCTTCGAAGGAAATTATTGTAGTCAGGTACTACCCATTTCCGAAAATGCTGCCAAGCATCCATCACCGCCTCCCTTTCCTCGACCTTAATCTCCGCAACTTTGCGCTACAAGGCACGTCTTGGGTCGAGGAATTTCCAACACGCAAATAATTTTTAAAAACGAGAAGGGACGCTACTTCTGAACCCTCCGATAAACCCAGCGTGGTGAGGCAGGCACGCCATTCACAACAGCGTGGTTCCTGCGGATGCTCCAACGAACAGGTCGAGCAGCAAAGCTGCCCTTCCCCGTTCATCCGCATATGCTCAGGCACTCGACTGGTTACAAGCTAGCAAATGATGGACATGACACGCGTTCGCTAGCCCATTACCTTGGATACAAGAACTTACAGCCCACCGCACGCTATACGGCACTGGCACCGGATCGCTTTAAGTGCTTTTGGCGAGATTAGGTGCCCAAAATGCTAAAACAGGCCCTAGCACAGTCGTAGGCGTGGTGTTGGCGTAGGATGGGCGGGATCAGCGATGGTCCTGCCCTACTGCATTTTGTGGCAACGTCCGCCACCCCCGGCATGCAGTCTGCGGATACATGCGTGATGCGTTGCAAAACGGCAATCGGGCGCTGTAGCGCCCTTTATCTGGGCGCACCAGATTGCAGGATTTGCGGAGCCCGGAGCGTAGAAGGCAGTCGCGATGATGATGGTCGCCGACAGGATGACGAAACGGAACATGTCTGCCTCCCTAGACCTACAGGGGTAAAAGCATGAATGTACTGCCGCTGGCCTATGGCATGTAACCTGAACAACACCTCAGAAAGAATTTGTGATCGACCGTATGTCACTCACGGAATTGAGGGCCAGAATTCATTGCGGGGATAATGTCGGCCCCGACCTCATTGGGGTGTCGGGGGATGGGGACTAAGATCGGGGCCGGGCTCTCGCGGACGAGAACCGGCTCCGAAGTTATAGAAACCAGACTTCAATGATGTGACCTAAGTCACACTCTCGCTGGGTCTTTGGGTTCTGGCCATTCGACTTCTCCGCTTCCGCCACCAGATATTTTATGTCCTTCAGATGATCGCGAACGAACACCGCACATTCAGCATCGGAAAACCGCTCCCGTTGCGCCTTGAATTTTCGACAGCGCTGCACTTCGGGAGAGTTGACGAAGCGGTCCCTCGCTGCGCCCACGGTTGAATTGCTGACCCCAATCTGGCGCGCGATCTCCCTGTCGGAGAGGTCGGGATTGCGCCGGATCATCCCTTCGATCATCTCTTGTTTTTGCTTCGTGGTTAGTTGGCGACGATGGAAGTTAGTGGAGATCACCCAAGCTTCGGCTTCGGCAAGGTGCCTTCCCACTGAACGAAGTTGGCGAGTGAATTTGTGGCCCACTGCTTTGGCCGCTGTCCTGGGTCAGCAGTGGTTGCATCTTGGGTCGTCGGTTTGAGCAGGCGTCCTTGCCTGCCGCACCGCGACCTAACGCACCAATCGAATTTTAAGAAAGCGAGGAGAAGTTGCGGGGAGTGAGGGCAATGAGAATAATGAGAAGAGTTTACAACCAAACCGCGTGAGGCGCACGGTCGCATGCGCGCGCGCATATATAATGTCTCGCGCCGCCGCGAATTTATTCGCCGGTCAGGCGGTCGATGTGGTCGGCCCAAAGCTGCAATGCATCACGCACGGCATCGCACATCTTTGCTCTGTTGTAGACACTAGCAACGCCAGCCTTGTGACCCGAGATATGGTTCAACGCGACTTCCACGATATGAGGCAGCACACCAAGTTCAGCCATCTGCGTTGCAGCGGTCCTACGAAGATCATGCAGCCGCCAAGAGGGCAGGGCCTTGGCCCTGCGATCACGCTCACGACGCTTGGTGAGCAGTGCATGGTCAAGGCGTTCTTTGCTCTTGCTCCATCCGCTGAAGCCAGCTTCGCCAATTCCAAATATGAAATCTCGGCCCTTGCGTTTGGGCTGACGCTCGATGATGGCGCGGGCTTGCGTGGATAGTGGCACCTCATGCTGCCGCAAGTTCTTCGTGCGCTCAGGTGGTAGCACAATCAGCCCGCGATCAAGGTCAATCTCGGACCAACGCAAGCTGCCGATCTCCTCTCGGCGTTGGCCGGTGAGCAGAAGCAGGCGCACGATGTCGGCAAACTGTCCATTGCCTCCGGCGGGTAGCGCAGCCCAAAGCTCCGCAAGTTCCTCTTGCATAAGTACCCGCTCGCGCGCACCACGCTCATCAGCCCTTGCGGTTCCAGTCACAGGGTTTCCGTCAAGCAATCCTTCACGGACTGCCCAGTTGAAGAATGCCGACAGGCTCGCGCGTACTCGGTTGCGTGCTGTAGGCCCAGAGGCAGTCTCGGCCTCAGCAAGGCGAAGAGCGATGGTGCGCCGATCAATCTCGCTCAGGCGCAGGCGATGTAACGGCAGTGCATGATTGGTTAGGTGACGTTCTAGTTCTTCGAAGGTGCGGCGCTTCAACGCGCTCTTGCGTTTCGTGAGATAACGTCTCACCTCGTGGCCAAAGGCTTCGGCTGGAACTGGCTTGGCAAAGGGATCATCGCCAGAGACGGCGAGCCCCAACAACTTCTTGGCCTCATTGCGCGCAAGCTCTGGTGTCCATGGTGAACCATGCCGCCCAATCGAGCGCATGTACTGCACACCATTTCTGCGAAAGCGAAGATAATAGTAAGCCCCGTCCTTCTGACGACGCACTCCGAAGCCTTGCACAACGGTGTCCCAAACGCGGCTGCCACGCTGGAGTTGCTCAACCGTTTTCATTGTGATCTTGGATACCGCCATCTCCACACCATGTCGGGCGCCAGTCTCTGGCAGTGTAGCCCTCACGTAGCCCTCAAGCAACCGCGAACACAGGGCGGGGGCTGGCGGCAGGTGGCGGGACTTGTCGTAGCCCTACAGGTACCTCAACAATGTGTTGGAAGTGCCCATACCATCGGCATTACTTTGGTGTGGTTGCGTTAGCGTTCGGTAGGATATAATCTTCGTGCTTGCGCGCGCGCCCGTAGCTCAGCTGGATAGAGCACCAGACTACGAATCTGGGGGTCAGGAGTTCGAATCTCTTCGGGCGCGCCAATAAAATCAGGAACTTCTTGCGTTTTGACCTCACCAACAAATTTGACGGGCTAACCTCAGACCGCATGTCAAGGGCGTGCCATGAATAGTAACGTGAGTGACGTCGCTGAAACAGACGAAGATATTCTGACGTTTGATATTCCAGATGACGCGCTGGAACGCGCTGCTGGTGCCGCGCCGCTCATAACCTTGGTACCTTGCACTTTCCATTGGCCCGATTGCGCCTGGCCTCAATAGCAAAACTTGAGGCACCCACATTTGTACGCTCCAACTGATGTCCACTTTCGGACGTAGAGCGGCGTCAGTCGGACTCAGCGAAATGTCTGCTTTTGACCCAAAGCGGACACAAGCGCCCAGCAAGTACGAGCTGGTGGTCAATCTAAAAACCGCAAAAGTAGCTGCCGTACAACCTAACCCCTAAACCCCGTTTCGCCGGTCACAAATCCCTGTTGTAATTACCCGAGTTGTACAAGGAGGTAGGCCGTGAAAAGCCTCGCGAAATTGACTAAAGGGGTCATCATTGTCGCAATGACGACGCTAATCGGGAGCGCGCCAGTGCTGGCAGGAACATTCGTCTACGTATCGAATGCCGACGATGGCGACATCGGGGTGTACAGCGTGCAGAATGATGGCTCTCTGAAACCTGGCGAGCACGCTAAGGCGGCGAACGTTGTCATGCCGATGACGGTTAGCCCGGACCGTCGCTTTCTTTATGCGGCGGCGCGCTCCAAGCCGTATTCGGTTTTCGTCTATGCGATCGACCCAAACACCGGCGCATTGAAGCCTTTGTCGGTATCCCCGCTCGCCGAGAGCTTCCCGTACATTTCGCTTGACAAGACTGGTCGTTATCTATTTGGCGCGTCGTACGGCTCTAACTTGATCAGCGTCAACGCGGTCGGAGAGGACGGGCGCGTGGCTCACGAGCCGCTGCAGGTGATACCAGTGGGCCGCAACGCGCACTCGATCCGCACCGACGAGAGCAACAAATTCGTTTTCGTCTGCACGCTTGGCAGCGACGAAATATTCCAGTTCACCTTCGATCCGAAGACCGGACACCTTGCTTCGAACACGCCTGCGGTCTTCCTAACGAAACCGGCGCTGGGCCCGCGCCACTTCATTACATCGAGCGACAACAAATTTGTGTACGTGCTGAGCGAACTGACTGGCACGGTCACCACGTTTTCGCTGAACAGCGATACAGGGTTGTTGACGGAAGTTAGCTCGGCATCCGGCTTGCCACCTGAATCCAAGCTCGTGCCCGGGGCGCCGCGAGGCCCAGTAGGTACACGCAACACCGACAACGATATTTGGGCAGCAGATTTGCATCTGACGCCGAACGGCAAATTCCTTTACATGACGGAGCGCACCAGCAATTCCCTCGCTACCTTCAGTGTCGATGGCGCCAGCGGCAAGCTCATTTTTCTGGGCAGTGCGCCCACCGAGAAACAGCCGCGCGGATTTACGATTGATCCCAAGGGAAGATTTCTAGTCGTCTCTGGGGAAAAGTCGGACACGATTTCAGCCTACGCGATCGACGAGGCAAGTGGCGCCGTGAAGTTGATCGGCAAGTATCCGACCGGAAAAGGCGCGAACTGGGTGGAAATCGTCAGTTTTGATTAGACTACTTCGCTTGCAACGGGAGTCCGCTATTGGCACAAAGCGGACATCACTCAGGTGCTGCGATGTCCGCTTTTGACCCAAAGCGGACATCAGCGGCTCAGGATTGCTGCTCTGCAAACGCACTCCGAAGCCTATTTTGCCGGTCACAAATCCCTGCTGTAATCCCACTTTGAAAATCGTGTGCTGCCCCCGCGGTTGCGCCAGCGTGGCCGGCCACGTGGAGCGCGACAATCATGCAAGGCAATGCGGCTAACACGCACGCCGGCGCGCACGCGCAACTGCCGGGCGTCAAGCTCTGGTTCATTGACACCGGCGGCGCCGGCGAGCCGGTCATGCTGCTGCATCCAAACACCGGCACTAGCGAAACGTGGGAGCCGCAGATCGCCGGGCTTTCACAGTCCGGATATCGGGTCATCGCGTTCGACCGGCGCGGCTGGGGCAAAAGCTTTGCCGACGAGAAGCCCGGAGCGAAATCGGGAAGCATAGCCGAAGATCTCGATGCACTGGTCGCCTATCTCAAGCTTGAGCGCTTTCACCTGCTCGGCGTCGCGGGTGGCGGCTTTATTGCGATGGACTATGCCGCCTGGCGGCCGGAGCGGTTACGTAGCCTGATCATCGGCGCCAGCACCGGCATGATCCAGGACAAGGAGATCGCCGATTTCATTGCCCGCATCGCCATTCCGGACATCAGAGCGCAGTCGGCGCACTATCGAGAGATCGGCCCGTCCTACCGCGGCGCGAACCCCGAAGGCGTCAAGCGGTGGAACGAGATCGACGAGCACGCGCGGCAGCCCGGTGTAGGATTTCAGCCATCGCTCCGCACGCCGAACACATTGGCGAAGATTGGATCGATCCCGACGCCAACGCTGGTGATTGCTGCGGACGCCGACCTTCTGGCGCCACCGGGCTTGATGCGCATCTGGGCCGCGCATCTGCGCAATCACGAATGGGCCGTCATCCACGATGCCGGCCACGCCATGGCCTGGGAACAGCCGGGCCGCTTCAACGACATCGTGCTCGACTTTTTGCGGCGGCACTAAATGTTGGGCAATTCGGGTGGCCTCCATGTCTAGCGAGAGAAGAGTAACACCCGTGAGACGGACGTTATCCTTGTGGTCCATCGGCAACTGACTATCGAACTAACGGCACGCTACCGCGTGCCGATGCTCTATCTATACCGCTATTTCGTCACCTCAGGTGGGCTGATCTCATACGGGACTGACGTGTTGGATCAGTACATTAGAGCGGCTGGCTATATGGATCGCATTCTAAAAGGTGCGAAACTGTCTGACCTTCCGGTCCAGAACCCCACCAAGTATGAATTGGTAATAAACCTAAAAAACGCCAAGACTCTTGGCCTCGTCATCCCAGAGGCATTCCTGCAACGCGCCGATGAGGTGATCGAATGAGGCGGGGCGAGTGAGTGGATCATCAAATGAACATTTACCATGCATGGTGTGATTTGAAGCCAGGAGTGATCGCCATTGTCTATTAGACTGACGACGTCATGCGGTGAACAGCCCAGAGGCTTAATAGCTATTTGGCAGCTGCCGCGATGCGGGGCCATTCGTCCATCTGCAGGCGGGCCATAAGTTTGTAGCTCCCGTTCTCCGGCCGAAAGATTGAGGCCTCGCCTTCTTTCACGTCAAACCAGTCTTTGCCAAGCGCCGCAATGATGTTCGGATAGTGCGTGACGAGAATGGTGTTGGTCCCAGCGTTGGGCACTGTTGCAAGCATTTTTCGAAACGCCTCAGAGCGGCGATTATTCTCGTCTGGGGATACGACAAGGCCACCCTCGGTGAGGTCCGCTGTTTTCTCGATGTTCTTCAAGCCAGCGAGCACCGCGGTCTCATAGGCACGGTTATACTTGCTCGTGTAGACCGTACCGACAGGAACGCCAGCCTGACGCAGAGCAGCCCCAAATTGCTTGGCAAGCATCTTGCCCTTATCATTGAGGTTTCGTTGGGCCGTGATGTTGTCGAAATTGAGCGGATCAGTGTCGGCTTGATCAGAGAAGGTAGCGCCGTGGCGGACAACGATCACGAGACCGCCGGCACGCAGCGCTTGCGCAATCTCTTGGTCGTCTGCAGCGGCCGCAGGCGGTGCGAGCATCGCTACGCCAAGTATGGCAGACAGGCCACTGGAGGCCGCAAGCGTGACTGTCCGTCTGGAGAGCTTGAGCATCTTCTACTCCTTTAAGGCAATGAGGTGTTTTACCCTCGCAGGACATTCGCCCGGGGACGGCGCAACCTCGGTCGCAACGTCCCGTTAGCAAAAAGATGATCACTGAGCCCCCGCCTATATTCCCTATTCCCTCGCCGATTCCTCTTCGTATGGCTGTGTTAGCGCCGCCGTCACATCCAAAAAACTTTGCGATGATGTCATGAACCGGCGGGAATAATCAGGCGTGCTCTCCGGTCTCTCTATCCGTCAGCGCCTTCGGCTGAGTCGTCTAAAGCTCAGTCGATTTCGGAAGTGCACGAATGACTGGATTAAGCACCCCGGAGAGGAACACCGGTCTGGAATCCTCTCAATCTCCGAACGTCAACACGATGCCAATACCTAACCGGGCAACGTTTGACAGCGTCACCATAGCGCTGCATTGGATCACGGTTGTACTCGTGCTGGCTCTGCTGACAACAGCATTGCTGCACGCTCAGTCGCATGATGATGCGACCAAAGCACTTCTGCTCCGAATTCACAGGTCACTTGGAGTGACGGTTTGGATGACGACTGCCTTTCGGCTCGTCTGGCGCATGACGAATGCGAAATTGCCACCGTTTCCTGACCATATAACCCACATAGAGCGCGCGCTCGTGCAAACAAGTGAATATTGTCTTTATGCTCTGCTTTTTATTCAGCCGACAACCGGTTTAAGTGCGACGATCACACGTGGTCGTGCGTTCGTTTTGTTCTGGTGGCACATTCCGTCCCTGATGCCCCACTACCCGGCGCTGCAAGCCGCTATTCTTTTGGTGCATCGGATCGGCGCATGGACTCTGGTTGTCTTGATTACGGGGCATGCCGTGACCGCGCTGATCCATTACTTCGTCCTTCGCGATAACGTGCTTCAACGAATGGCACCTATTATCGCAACTCAGCGCAGCCTGAATAAGTTTTCGCTAGAAACCTGACACCTTTCATGAAGGAAGGACGCTTATGCCCGAGACGAGTCAACGTGAAGTCGCAGAAAACGTCTTCGAACGCAATCAGCGTCGCGAAGCGGAAATCAACGACGCACTTAGGCAGGAAGCGGCACGCCGTGAAGCTGTCATTAGGAACATGCACCGCCTGAGGGCGTTGCGCTTGGCGCGAGATGAAAAGTCAAACAGCGGGTAGGCCGGCCGAACACGATCCGAAAGCCAGCGAGTTAATTGAATGACATGCTATTTGCTGCGGTGCATGAGTCCGATTTTGCCACTTAACGAACATGCCAAACGCGTTACCGAACGTCTGCTTTGAGGGGGAGCGGACATCAGTGCTTATCGCTTATCCTCAGATAGTGTTGATGGCAGGGAACCTTTTGCCTTCAAAACACATCCAATCCAGGAGGGATGGAAATTGCATTTCAGCCTAAATACCGATCGAGGGAGTTGCCGTCATGACTAATAAGAATCGACCAGCACGCTCCACATCATATGACAAGAAAGTCGGCTTGGTTCTCCAGGGCGGCGGCGCGCTCGGAAGCTACCAGGCGGGCGTCTTCGAAGCGTTGGCGTCCTCGGAATACCTGCCCGACTGGGTAGCAGGAATTTCCATTGGCGCGATCAATGCCGCGATTATCGCCGGCAATGCGCCGGGGCACCGCGTGCAGCGCTTGCAGAATTTCTGGGACGAGATAACCGCACCAACCAAGATGTGGCCATCTGCTCCCGCCGGACCGCTGGCGGCATGGCAAAATCGCGCGAGCGCGCTGACAACCGTGATGTTCGGCCAGCCCGGCTTTTTTATGCCGCGCCCGCCGCAGGATTGGTTTTCACCCGATAATTGCGTCAGCTATTACGTCACCTCCTCGCTCAAAGGGACGTTAGAGCGGCATGTCGATTTCGATCGCATCAACAGCGCGAAAGACATGCGACTGAGCGTCGGTGCGGTCAACGTGCGGACCGCGCAGTTTGCCTATTTCGACAGCGAGAAGATTACGATTCGTCCCGAGCATGTTATGGCCAGCGGCGCGCTCCCGCCGGCCTTTCCGCCGGTTGAGATCGACGGCGAGCAATATTGGGACGGAGGACTTTTCTCTAATACGCCACTGCAATACATGGTGGATTATTCCCCCCGCCGCAGCCGTCTGATCTTTCAGGTCGACTTGTTCCCGGCACACGGTTCTGTCCCGGACAACTTTGATGAGGTCAACGAGCGCGAGAAGGATGTTCGTTATTCCAGTCGCACGCGCTTAACTACGGATATGTTGCGGGAAAAGCACGATGTGCGGCATGCGATCAACGAACTGCATAAGCTATTGCCGCCCGAGATTGCGAAGTCCGAACAGGCCAAGCGACTCTATGAGTACGGCTGCGTGACCGAAATGGACATCGCGCAACTTATCTATCGTCCGATGGAGCCCCAAGGTGCGCTAAAGGATTTCGAGTTCGGCCGCTCGACCATGGAGGTGCGATGGCAGCAGGGACTTTCCGACGCCAGAACTACTCTGCACGCCTCGCCCTGGCTTGCACCGATGCCGAAGGAGCTTGGGGTCCGCGTGTTCGATGTGATGCACGAAATCCTTGTCGGACATGAGGAACAGACGACCAGCAACGCTCTGGACGACATCCCCCATTACAGCCGACGCAGCGCAACTGCCAGCCCTGCTACGACGCCAACCCTCTGAACGCTCAGACGAGGGATGGACGGATCCGTTTTTGGTGAATGTCCGCTTTTGGCACAAAGCGGAAGTCCCGACCCACTTAGTCAATGTCTGCTTTCGGGGGTAAAGCGGACATTGCCTAAACGTCCTCTGATGTTGCTAGGGTATGAAGTCCTGCCTGAAGGACTGCCGAGGCGGTGGGAACTCGCATTGCTACCTGCGGGATTGCAATGAGCTGGGATATCCTAGTCCGTCGCGGTGTGATCATTGACGGCAGTGGCAGCCCAGGCACCGTCGGTGATATCGCTCTGAACGCCGGTCGCATCGTTGCGCTTGGCCCGTCGCTGGCCGGCGATTCAAACAAGGTCATCGATGCCGGTGGCCTCGCCGTGACGCCGGGCTTTATCGACATCAAGACTCATTCTGACTTTGTCCTACCGATCAATCCGAAAGCCGAAAGCAAAGTACGGCAGGGAGTTACAACCGAGATCATCGGCCATTGCGGTTTCTCGGTCGCGCCGGTCCTGCCAGGCAAGACTCAGCTTCTAGCCGATTACCTGAGCGGAGGCGCGCCGTGGCTGCCGTTCCGGGAAATGAGCTTCCCGGAATACCTCGATACGTTCCCTCCTGTCGCGGTCAACACCGGCATGCTTGTCGGCCATAACACTCTCAGGCTCATGGTAATCGGACTCGAAGATCGAGCGCCGACTAAGGCCGAACTCGGTCAGATGATTGCCTTGCTGGAAGAGGGTCTGCGCGCCGGCGCGCTTGGCATGTCGTCCGGGCTGTTCACGCCGCCTGGCAGCTTTGCCAAACCAGATGAAATGATGGCGCTCTGCACAGTGCTCAAGCGCTATAACGCGTCCTACTTCACCCATATCCGCGATGAATCGAACAAGGTTATGGGCGCGGTGGAAGAAGCGATCGATATCGCCAGCACCTGCGGCGTCCATGTCGAGATCGTGCATCTTAAGTGTTCGGGAATCGATAACTGGGGTAAGGCGGCGATGATTCTCGACAAGCTCGCTGTGGCGCAAGCGAAGGGCTGCGATCTTGATTGCGATGCCTACCCTTACACCGCAGGCTCTAACGCGCTGAAGAATCTGTTTCCGGCATGGGTGCAGATTGGTGACAACGAGACGATGCTGGCGCGTCTCGCTCTGCCGGAGATTCGCGCGCGAATTAGGGTAGAGATCGCCGATCACGGACTCAACAACTGGGGCCGAATCCCATCATGGGACGCTGTGCAGATCTCAGTCTCGCCACGGCTGCCGGAGACGGCCGGTCAGACAGTGGCGGCATTGGCAGCAGCGCGAAGTTGTGACCCGATCGACCAGATCTGCGACCATCTGATCGCCGATAACGGCGCTACCCGCGTTCTGATCACGTCTATGTCCGAAGACGACATTCGCACCCTTGTGCGCTCGCCGACCGCACTCGTCGGCTCAGACGGCAATTGTCTCGCGACTTACGGAATTGTCAGCCAAGGCATGCCGCACCCTCGTTTTTACGGTACCTTTCCAAAAATTATTGGACGCTACGTCCGCGACGAAGGCCTGATCCCGCTCGAGCAAGCGATTTACAAGATGACGGGCGGGTCAGCGAAAGCACTGAAATTATGTGACCGTGGGCTATTGAAGAAGGGCTACCGCGCCGACGTCACGATCTTTGATCCAGATGATTTTCGGGACCAAGCTACTTATGCCAAGCCGCATTGCTATCCAAGCGGCGCGCGAACGACCGTCATCGTCAACGGTACCTTGGTCGTCGAGAATGCCGTTCACACAGGCGCCAGGCCGGGGATCGTCCTGCGCCGCGACATTGACGGCAAAGTCGGTTAAACGCTCCGATGGCAGCGCGCGGTTGTGACGCGTAGACCCAATGTCCGCTTTTGGGGGTAAAGCAGACATGAACCGGCATGTTGGTGTAGCTTAATTCGTGTGCATTGCATCGCTCTAGCCTCACGTTGACACCGATTTGCCCATTCGGAGGCGCACGAATTTCGTGCGCTGAGTCGCAACGCCTGGTCTGAACACGAAATTCGTTTTGGAATTAGACCGCGGCAGTACGTGCCGGCCTCGGAAAACGGCGCTCCCTATAGCGCGGCGCAGCAAAAAATTGCGGCTTTGCAGTATGGTTTTTGCAGCGCGTCAGAGGCTTCCCCGTGTTATCATTCTCAGCAAGGTATGGGGAAGGCGTCGTGTATCAGCGTGTGCTCCCTTACATCACTGCCATTGGCATTGGCATAGCGGCCGCATCTGCACTGTCGTTTTTGTCACTCGTATCGGCGAGTGGGATTCGTTTCGACCTAATGCACTGACGTGCAGCAGGCGGCAAAAATGTCGGGCGGATAAGCGGCGGTGTGTTGCGTCGCACAGCGTTGCGCTGTGGATAATTTTCCGTACTTCGTTACTGGACGTCGTAATAGGAATAATCCTTGTCAAGCCTATAGTAATGGTGAGTGCTATGAGGCTTCCGGATTACATCGCTATCAGCTTTCTGTTTGCTTTGATGCTCTGGTGTGTGGCTGGGCTGGCCCGACACAAGTTTAAATTATAATAGCGTCGGCCTAGTGCCACGGTAAGCCACCGAACGCGAACGCCGCGAACAACGACACCGCTGCTGCAAAGGCAATGGCAAGCCCATAGCGTACTGGCCGCGAAAAACCGTCGCTCTGCATGGCGTCACCGCATTACTGTCCGCGACGAAACGCTACCTGCGTCACCCTGGAGCTTTTTTGACCAAAATCAAAGGCAGGAATGTTCTTGCTGAGTCGCGCGGTAACGCTTTGTTA
>Ga0209465_10000018_pt1 | contig 66156 bp, 63 predicted proteins | sample PanSoiPlot1MoBio_FD_188321 | JGI IMG/M metagenome (GOLD analysis project Ga0209465, IMG submission 188321) | Tropical forest soil microbial communities from Panama analyzed to predict greenhouse gas emissions - Panama Soil Plot 1 MoBio (SPAdes)... | ecosystem: Environmental > Terrestrial > Soil...
CGGCGTCTTGTATGCCCTCATGCAGCACGATCTGAAACGGCTGTTGGCCTATCACACGGTTGAAAACATCGGCATCATCTTCATTGGGCTTGGACTGACGCTGGCGTTTCGCGCCAACGGCATGAATGTGGCAGCGGCATTGGCGCTCACTGCAGCATTGTTTCACGTGTTCAATCACTCGATATTCAAGAGCCTCCTGTTTTTCGGCGCCGGCGCGGTGCTGGCCGCCACCGGCGAACGCGATATGGAGCAGCTGGGCGGCCTCATTCACCGCATGCCGCAGACCGCGGTGGCCTTCCTCATCGGTTGCGCGGCGATTTCGGCTCTGCCGCCGCTCAATGGCTTCGTGTCCGAATGGCTGACCTTCCAGGCGATTCTGGTCAGCCCCGACTTGCCCCAGTGGGGCCTCAAGCTCACGGTGCCGGCCGCGGGCGCGCTCCTCGCCCTTTCGGCTGCGCTCGCGGCGGCGTGCTTCGTCAAGGCATTCGGTGTGACGTTCCTCGGTCGCCCACGCTCATCGGCTGCGAAGGTGGCGAACGAAGTCGATACATTCTCACTCACTGCGATGTACCTGCTTGCTGCGATCTGTTTCCTTGCCGGCGTGCTGCCGGGCTTTGTCATCGACGCACTTTCGCCGGTGATGGCCATGCTGGTCGGGGACACAATGCCACAGCAAGTGGCGGTGCCGTGGCTGTCGATCGTGCCGATCGCCGAAAGCCGTAGTTCCTATAACGGGCTCGTCATCCTGACATTTCTGATCGCGTCCGGCACCATGACGGCGATGGTAATCCATCGCTTCGCTACCAGAGCCACGCGGCGAAGCGCGATCTGGGACTGCGGCTTCCCGCTCGATGCGCCGCAGACTCAATATGGGAGCGCGAGTTTTTCGATGCCGATCCGCCGGGTGTTCGGCACGGCGGTGTTCAGCGTGCACGAGCGCATTGACATGCCCCGGCCCGGAGAACTCCGCGCCGGCAGTTTCCACTTGCGTGTCATCGATCCGGCGTGGCGCCTTGCCTACGGGCCGATCGCACGCGCGGTTACCGCCGCTTCATTGTCCCTTAATCGGCTGCAATTTCTTACTATCCGCCGCTATCTCACGCTGGTGTTCTGCACCCTGATCGCCCTGCTTGTGATGGTGGCGGCATGGCGCTGATCCTCGATCTCTTTCTGCAGCTGATTCAGATGGTGCTGGTCGTCGCCATCGCGCCGGCCGTTATCGGGGTTACCCGTAAGGTGAAAGCGCGGCTGCTGCGCCGCGTCGGCCCACCCGTGCTGCAGCCTTATCGCGACCTGTGGAAGCTGATGCATAAAGAAGCGGTACTGGCCGACAATGCGTCCTGGATTTACCGCACTGCCCCCTATCTGATCTTCGCTGCCACGTGGGTCGCGGCTGCGCTGGTCCCGTCTTATGCAACCGGCCTCCTGTTTTCGTGGTCGGCGGACCTCATCGCCATCGTGGCCCTGCTCGGCACTGCCCGCTTCGCGCTGGCGCTTGCCGGAATGGACGTAGGTACTGCATTTGGCGGCATCGGGTCTTCGCGCGAAATGATGATCGCGTCGCTGGCAGAGCCCGCGATGCTGCTCATCGTGTTCACGGTCGCGTTGGTGGCGGGCACGACCCAGCTTTCCGCTGTCGCGACCGTATTCTCGGCCGGAACGGCCGGCCTGAGGGTGTCGCTCGGGCTCGGCCTGTTTGCCTTCCTGCTCGTGGCGATCGCCGAGAACGCCCGCATCCCGATCGACAATCCGGCGACCCACCTTGAGCTGACGATGGTGCATGAGGCGATGGTGCTGGAGTATTCGGGCCGCCATCTCGCTATGATCGAAGCCGCCGCAGCGCTGAAACTCGTTCTCTATTTCTCGCTCATTATTTGCCTGTTCATGCCGTTCGGCATCGCGGGCCCGGGCGCCGGCCTGTCTGATTATCTGCTCGGGATCGTCGCCTATCTCGCCAAGCTGCTTGTGCTCGCAGTGCTGTTGCCGATCAGCGAGACAACCGTCGCAAAAATGCGGGTGTTCCGTTACCCGCTATTCGTGGGCAGCGCCTTTGCGGCTGCGGCGCTGGCGGTATTTCTCCTGTTCGTTTCGAAAGGTTTTTGATGTCACAGCTGTGGTTCGACGTCGCGCATCTTCTTGCCGGCGGCATGCTGGTCTTGAGTTTTGCTCTGCTCTACCAGGACCGCATCGCGGCCGTCATCAACGTGTTCGCTCTGCAGGCCATTGCCTTATCGCTGTCGGTGGCGTGGCAGGCTTTGGTGCAGGACGCTCCACATCTCATCGTGACAGCGGCAATTGCACTTATTGTCAAAGGTTTTGTGATACCAACTGCTCTGCATCATATCATTCGCCAGATGCAAATTCATCGCGAGATCGAGGAGGTGATCGGCTCCGGCCTGACGATGCTGACTGGGTTGGGCCTGGTAGCTCTGTCGATTCTGCTGGTGCAGCCTGTGGGCGAGGTCAGCATCTATGTGCGGGAGGATCTCGCCTTTGCGCTTGCCGTCATCCTGCTCGGTTTGTTGATGATGATCACGCGGCGCAACGCCGTCACGCAGGTGGTCGGCTTCATGTCACTGGAGAACGGCCTCGTACTGGCGGCTACCGGCGCCAAGGGCATGCCTCTCGTGGTCGAGATATCGGTCGCCTTCTCCATTCTGATCGCCTTCATCGTGTTCGGCATCTTCGTATTCCGCATACGCGAACGCTTCGATACCGTCGATGTGAGCGCGCTCGATCGGTTTCGTGGTGAGCGGAGCGACGCATGATCGGCCCGGTGGAAGCCACCCTCATCATCCCGGCGATCGCGATTCCGATTCTCGCGCTGGTTTCCAGCTATCGGCTCGGTGCTTCCCTGAACATCCTCGCCTCGGCTATGACGCTGAGCGCTGCAGTGGCCTTGTTGTTCACCGCTCACCCGCGCAGCGATCTCATCATCATCGACGACTTCAATATATTTCTGGTCGTCTTGACGACTTTCGTCGGATTCACCACCAGCATTTTCAGTGCGACCTATCTGGCCCATGAAATCGAGATCGGGCGCCTGACGCCGTTGTTTCTGCGTTTCTATCACGCCATGTACCAGACGCTGATGGGCGCCATGAACGTGGCGCTGGTCGCCAACAATATCGGACTCATGTGGGTCGGCGTCGAGGTTGCAACGCTTTCGACAGTGATGATGGTCGGCATCTATCGCACGCCGGAAGCGATCGAGGCCGCGTGGAAATATTTCATCCTTGGCAGCGTTGGCATCGGGCTTGCCTTTTTCGGCACCATCCTGGTCTACCTGGTGGCGCAAGAGGTGGTAGGCGACGGCTTGCCGGCGATGTCGTGGGACCTGCTGGTGAAGAGCGCCCCGATGCTCGACCCGCAGCTGTTGTCGCTTTCCTTCGTGTTCCTGCTGGTCGGGTACGGCACCAAGGTCGGCCTTGCGCCGTTTCATGCCTGGCTGCCTGACGCCCATGCGGAAGGCCCGACGCCGATCTCGGCGGTGCTGTCCGGCCTGCTGCTCAACGTCGCGCTCTATGCACTGCTGCGTTTCAAGATAGTGCTGGCCGGGAATGCGGCCGCCATCAACGTCGGCGCCATCATGGTGGGGCTCGGCCTCGTCAGCCTCATGTTCGCGGCGTTCATGCTATACCGGCGGCGCGACATCAAACGGCTGTTCGCCTACTCATCGATCGAGCACATGGGCATTGCGGCGTTCGCCTTCGGGATGGGCGGACCACTCGCGAACTTCGCCGGCCTGCTGCATATGACCATGCACTCGCTCATCAAGTCCGGAATATTCTTCGCCGTCGGTCATATCGCCCAGGTCAAGGGTACTCAGCGCATCGCTGCGATCAGCGGCCTCTCGGTGACCCACCCGGTGCTGGCTGTGCTGTTTTCCCTCGGCGTGATCGCAATTGCGGGCTTGCCGCCATTCGGAATGTTTACCAGCGAATTCATGTTGGTGTCCTCGACTTTCGCACGACAGCCGGCTTTGAGCGTCGTGCTCGTCGCCGGATTGCTCATCGCATTCGGCGCCCTCATCCTGCGGCTGCAGGACATCGTGTTCGGCGAACCGATCGGCAAGGCCCATCCGGCGCAGGCGTCATATATTCCGGCCTATGTGCACCTGACGCTGGCACTCATCGCCGGAGTGTGGTTGCCCGGTCCGGTCGTGCAATGGTTCCGCGGCGTCGCCGCGCTGCTCGGATGATGGCGATGGAAACCAGCGCAATCGCCGCAATCCTCGCACGACTCGCGCCCGTTGCATTTCACGCGCCGTGGCGACGCTTCGATGTTGATGCTCAAGCCTGGATCGCGATCGCCAAGTCGATCGGCGAGGGGGAGGCGGATCTCCTCGGGCTTTGGGGCGAGGCACGTGCAGTCCACATGGCGCTTCGGACGCCTGCTTCCGATCCGTGCGTGATTTCGCTGGCCTGCGCGCCTTCCCTACCCTCTTCCGCATCCCCCCTCCCCGTCCCTCCCCCGCATGCGGGGGAGGGTAGGGTGGGGGCAAGCGGGGGAAGGATAGGAAGGGCGAGCTTTCCATCCGTCGGCCAGTTCCACCCACCGGCGATCCGGCTCGAACGGACCGTATGCGATCTTTACGGCCATCGGGCGGAGGATGCGCCCGACCGCCGCCCCTGGCTCGACCACGGCCAATGGGAACTGCGGGCTCCGCTCGGCGCCAGAACATCAGCGCCGCGCCGCGACCCCGTCGACTACGAGTTCCTCGCGGTTCACGGCCGCGGCCTGCATCAGATTCCTGTTGGTCCGGTGCATGCCGGAATCATCGAACCCGGGCATTTCCGTTTTACGGCGAACGGCGAAACGGTGGCGCGGCTCGAGGAGCGCCTCGGCTACGTGCATAAGGGCATCGACGGGTTGCTGACCGACGTCGATCTCGCCAAAGCAGCGCGCATCGTGGCCCGAACGTCGGGGGATTCGGCCGTCGCACTCAGCTTCGCGTTCTCGCGCGCGGTCGAAGCGGCGCTCGGCATCGAAGCTCCGCCACGCGCCGTCGCGCTCCGCGGCGTCATGGCGGAGCTCGAACGCATTGCCAATCATTTCGGCGATATCGGCGCCATCTGCAATGACGCGGCGTTCGCATTGATCCATGCCCATTGCGGCATTTTCCGCGAGCGCGTGGTGGCGGCCTGCGACGAGGCGTTCGATCACCGGCTGATGATGGACCGGATTGTTCCGTGCGGGGTTGCGCAGGACATTGCGGGGAAGGGCAGCGCCGCGATCATTCGAACGCTCGACGACATCGCGCCCCGGTTCGACGAGATCGCTGCTCTTTATGACGATACCCCTTCCCTGCAGGATCGCACCTGCGCCACCGGATACGTGGCGCCCGACCTCGTCAAACGCTGGGCCGCGGGCGGCCATGTGGGCCGCGCCTCTGGCCGCGATTTTGATGCACGTCGCGACCTTGCTTATCCCCCCTATCAGGGGCTTGCCTTCGCGGTGCCGCTGTACACCGCGGGCGACGTCGATGCCCGCGTGCGGGTACGCATCGACGAGGTGCGCGCCAGCATGCGGATGATCAAGGACTGGCTCGCCGATATGCCCGCCGGTCCGGTGCTCACGCCGATGCCGCAACCGTCTGCGACCCGCGAAGGAGTAGCCGTCGTCGAAGCGTTTCGCGGCGACGTGCTGGTGTGGCTGCGGCTTGATGCCAATGGGCGGGTGGCGCGCTGCCACGTGCGCGATGCATCGTGGTTTCAATGGCCCCTGCTCGAAGCCGCGATCGAGAACAACATCGTGGCCGATTTCCCGCTCTGTAATAAATCGTTCAACTGTTCCTATTCGGGGCACGATCTCTAGAGGAATGGAATCGGTACGGCGCTTGCAAATTCTCCAGTGTCATTCCCGCGAAAGCGGGAATCCAGTACGCCTCAACGTCGCCGAAATTACTGGGTCGCCCGCCTTCGCGGGCGATGACACGGGTTTGTAAATCGATTGAAATGGAATCCGCATAGGCATGCGTACTCTGCTGTTGAAATCGCTGTTCGCCCGTCCGGTGACCCTCAAGGCTCCCGGCGCCCACGAGGCCGGGCTGGAGGAGCTTGGACGTGCGCTCGCCTTACGGGGACGGCGCCTGTTCGGCCGCTCACTCACCATCCGGGAAGTCGATGCCGGATCGTGCAATGGCTGCGAGCTCGAAATCCATGCACTCAACAATTCGGTCTATGATGTCGAACGGTTCGGCTTGAAATTTGCGGCGTCGCCGCGCCATGCCGACGTGCTGCTCGTCACGGGGCCGGTCACCCACAACATGAAGATCGCGCTCGAACGCACCTATGCGGCGACGCCCGATCCCAAATGGGTGGTGGCGGTTGGCGACTGCGGTTGCGGCTGTGGCGTATTCGAGGGCAGCTACGCGGTCATCGGCGCCGTCGACAAGGTGATCCCGGTCGATCTGCACATTCGGGGCTGCCCGCCACGTCCCATCGAACTGCTACGCGGACTGATCGCTCTCGTGGACAAGGCAACCACGCAGGACCGTAGGATGGGTTGAGCGGCAGCGAAACCCATCAACGACCTATCCGCGCGGCACGACCATGATGGGTTTCGCTGCGCTCAACCCATCCTACGGTGATAGGCAGCTCCGCCCGCTAAGCGATCTTCCCGGTCGGAGCACCCGGCTGCGGTCTCGCCCAGTAATCCGCCATCGCTTTCGTGTCGGCGAGCTTGCGCGCATCCTCGTAGCCGGGCGCCATTGAAGCGGACGTTCCAGCGAGCACCTCGTGATGCTCGATGTTGAGGAGCCGCAGCCAGCTTTGCTGGCCCAGCGTGAGGCCGATCATGCAGCCGAGCTCGACCAGTTCCGGCTCGCTTAAATGGCGATGCAGGCGATCCCAGAATGCATCATCGGTCTGCAGATGCCAGACGATCGCTTCCGCATAGGAGAGCGCCGCCTTCTGGCGGTCATTGTATTTAGTCGATTTCTCGAAATTGAGAAGGTCCATCACCTGGTCTTCGATCAGCGCGCCGCTCGAGGTGGCTTTAACCGAGCGTTGATTGCCGCAGTATTCGCACTGGACCGAACGCGATACGTAAAGTCGACACAGTTCCTTGATGGCGTGATCCAACACGCCGTTGCGGAAAAGGTCGTTCCAGGAGTTGGCGAAAAACCAGAATGCCGCCGGCACATGGGCCCGAATGGCCGAACTCTCCGGGCGTGGGGTACCCTCCCGCTGGCAGCGTTCCATTTCCTTGCGCATCTCGGCATCCATTTTTTCGAGGGGCACATAGCTGATGCGTTGCTTGGCCATGGATGACTTCCTTCCAACTTCTTTAACGTTGCTCGCAGACTTGGCGTCGTCACCTATACGACTTCTCAGGCAGTTTTACCTTATGGCGCTCGCTGAGGCCACATGGCGATGGCTTGCTTGCAAGTCAACGGGCCAATCGACGCGCAGCGCGTCGCTGGTCTAAACTCGCGGGCACGCTTTCTTCCGATCTCGCAACAATGGAAATCTTAACAATGCCTCAACGTTTCAAGCCGCTATCCCAGCGTGACATGACTCTCGATCAGCAGCGCGTTGCGCAGGCGGTGGCCACCGGACCGCGGGGCGGGTTGCGCGGGCCGTTCCACGCCTTGCTGCGCAGCCCTGAGCTTGCCGATCGGGTGCGGCATCTTGGCGACTTTATCCGGTTTGAGAGCACATTGCCGCCCGCTCTGCGTGAACTCGCGATCCTGGTGGTGGCGCGGTTCTGGTCGGCTCACTATGAATGGAACGCCCACCGCAAGCATGCCGCTGCGGCCGGATTGGACCCCTCCATCGCTGACGCGATCGAAATGGGAAAGCGTCCGGCAAAGCTGTCGACGGACGAGACACTCGTCTACGACTTCGTCGTGGAATTATTGCACGAGAAGGATATCAGCGATGCGACCTTCACCGCCGCCACGGAGCGGTTCGGTGAGCGAATGCTGGTCGAACTGATCGGCACGGCCGGCTACTACGGCTTCGTTTCACTCGTACTCAATGCGGATCGCACACCGGTTGCGGAGGACGGCAGGCTGTTGCCGGCGCTGTAGAGCAGATTCCGGTACGGCTGAATCACAATGTTGTCGCGTTGTCGGTCACCTCTCCCCTCCGGGGAGAGGTGAAGAGTGAACCGCTCGGCCTATCGAAAGATACCATCGCGCCGCCGGTCACCGCCGCGGCACCGCTGGATGGCGTGCCAAACGGGTCTGCGCGGCGAGGCGGATGGCGGCGTTGGGAGCGCCGAATCCGCGGTAGCCGCGCCGCTCCACGATCTCGAAGAAGAAACGCTCCTCGAAGGTGTGGGTATAGACCTGCAGATATTCGGCCGCGCCATCGCGATCATAGAGAATATTGTGCAACTTGAATTGTTCGATCCGCTCGGGCGGGAGATCGGTCTTGGCCTCAAGATCATCGTAATAATTCTCAGGAATCGGCAACAGCGCGACGCCGTTCGCTTCCAGGCGCGCGACTGTCGCGACCAGATCGTCGGTCGCCAATGCGATGTGCTGAACCCCGGAACCGAACGCCTCGGTAAGAAAGCGCGAGGCTTGGGTGCGCACGGACTGGGAGGCGTTGAGCGCGATGCGCAAAGCGCCGTCGGCGGCCTGCACCACCTGGCTCTTGACGAGCCCGCCCGGATCAAGGACGTCCTGCTCCTGGGTTTTGCTCAGATCGAGCAGCGATGTGTAGAACAACACCCAGGTGAGCATTTCCTCATAATGCATCGATTGGGAGATGTGATCGACCGCCGTGAGGCCGGCGCTCGGAGCGGTCTCACCGGTCGGCTTGAAGTCGAAATCCCAAATACTGCCAAGCTCGCCCCTGCCGGCAATAAAGTAAAGAAGGCTGCCGCCGAGACCGCGTACCGCCGGAATTTCGAGTTCACCCGGACCAACCGCTTGATGGAACGGTTTGTCGAGCAGACGCTCGGCACGGGCGAGGGTGGCGGCCTCGTCGTCGACGTTGAGGCCGATCGCGCATACGGCGGTACCGTGGGTGATATTGAAGGAATGAGCAAAACCATCCTTTTCGGTATTCACCACGATATTGATGGCACCTTGCGACCAACGCGTCACGGCTTTTGACTTGTGCAAGCCGGAACGCACGAAGCCGAGCCCGCTCAGCAGTTTCTCGAATGGCGGCGCGTTACCCTCGTCGATGGCGAACTCGATGAATTCGGTGCCGAAGCAGCGTGATCGTGGCGGCAAGGTGGCGAGTTCCTTTGGCGCCATGCCGGTGCGCTCGCGCAATTGATCAAGCAGAAACACGAGCGAGCGCTGGCCGTCCACCGCAACATTGCGGGCGGAACCGGCGCGGAACTGGTCGTTGAAGATTTCGAGCGAGAGGAGCCCGTCGAAGTCGGTTGCCCGGAGGACCTCCATGAAATCGAGCAGCGGTAATTCCCCTTGCCCAGGAAAGGTGCGGAAGTGCCGGCTCCACGACAGTGCATCCATGTCAAGCAGAGGGGCGTCCGCAAGTTGGACCAGGAAAATGCGATCCCGGGGAATGGCGCCTATCGGCTTGAGGTCGGTCTTGCGGGCAAAAATGTGGAACGTATCCAGCACGAGCCCGATTGCCGGATGATCGGCGCGGCGCACCACCTCCCAGGCATCGCGGTAATCATTGATGTGGCGTCCCCAGGCGAGCGCCTCAAAACCGACGCGCATGCCGCGGCGGGCGGCACGTTCGCCCAGGGCCTGAAGATCGGCCGCGGCGCGGCCGATGCCGCCAACGCTTTGTGGCGAAACATTGGAGCACACGAGAAGCAGCTTGCAGCCGAGTTCGCCCATCAGATCGAACTTGCGCTCGGCGCGGGCAAAGATGCGTTCGTGGCTGTCCGGTGGCATGCCTTCGAAGTCGCGAAACGGCTGGAACGTGACGATCTCAAGTCCGAGATCGGCGACACGCTTGCGCACGTCTGCCGGCGTGCCGTCAAACGACAACAGATCGTTCTCGAAGATCTCCACGCCAGCGAAGCCGGCCGCCGCAATGGCTTCGAGCTTCTCGGCAAGATCGCCGCTGAGCGATACGGAAGCGATCGACAGTTTCACGGCTGCACTAGCCGCAGTTCCAGTGCGGTCCGATTGGCGTCGGTGTCCAGCATGGTCCAAATCCGCCGCCGTTCCACCGCCCGCGGTAAAAGCCCGGGCCACCATACCAATAGGTTGGACGGCGGGCACGCGCCGCCTCCCACTCGATCACTTCGGGCGGTCGATAGCCTGGCAAGAAACCGTAGCCGTGCCAGGAACGACTCAACTGTCGCTTTGCGTGCGCGTCTGCGGCAGATGCGGTCGTCGCCAATAAAAAACACGCTGCAATTGTGAGGAGGAGCGTGGGAAGGCCATTATCGGAACGGGTGCAGGACCGGCCATGCGCGAAGCGGATCGCGGAAAGATCGACTGATCCAAGGTGATCCTGGCGACGCATGGCGTGCTCCTTTTTGGATGGCTCGGCGCGTGCCCTCCATGGTTCGGGACTATCCATCGCCGCATATTTGCGGGTCGTCAACTCGCGAATTGATGGACGGCCTTCGTGCACGGCACACCCGGCGCGGATTTAGATCGACTTCAATCACATATCTGGTCGTCGCCACGCTTGTCGCGGCCACCCCGATTATTACCGCTCTGTCCGCGAAAGCTCGGGATTGCCGGGACAAGGCCCGACGATGACGCCAGTCTGTAACTCAAAGCGAGCGAAATCTTCACATCTGCCGCCCCTTTGTGATGTGCGGTCCGCGGACCCTCTCGCGGTGAAAGACATACAGCCCCCGACGCGATAACGAGTAACGCTCCGGCCAGCGTATAGGCGTCCGGCACGTCGCCGAATACGCCGTAGCCGAGTGCGATCACCCAGACGAGCTGGCTGTAGATGAAAGGTGACAGCAGCGACGCCGGTGCAAGCCGGTGCGCCGCGATCAACATGTAATGGCCGATGCTTGCGAGCGCGCCTGCCAGCGCCATCAGGGCAATGTGCCGCAGATCCGGCGCTGTCCAGAAAAAATGGCACCACCGGCAGCATCAACGTCGCGCCGACGAAGTTTGAATAGAACAAGGTGGTGTCATTTGAATCGGTGCGGGCGAGAATGCGGGTGGACAGCGCATAGGCCGCATAGCTCACTGCCGCCATGAGGGCCAGAAATGCAGCCGGATGGACAATGCCGAATCCCGGCCTTGTGAGACCACCAGAATTCCGATAAACCCGACTCCGATCGCGGCCCAGCGGCGCACGCCCACCCATTCGTCGAGGACCGGCCCCGACAAGGCAGCTACGAAGAAGGGCGTCGAAAACGCAATGGCGAGAACCTGATCGAGCCTGAGATATTTGAGGGCGAAAAAGTTCAAGAACGTCGAGCCCAGCAGCAAGGTCGCCCGGCCGACCTGGAATATCGGTCGTGCGGTGCGCAACAGGCCTGGGCGGCTCAGCGGATTGGACACGACAAGGGTGAGCAGGAACGCAAAAGTGTAGCGCGCCCATACGACCTGAAGCACATCGACCTGGCGGCCGAGATATTTTGCGGTCGTATCGAGGAATGCAAACGAGCTGACCGCGCCGCACATGAGAGCAATGCTGATGAGACGGGCACGACGGACCGTCGCGGAGCGTGGACTTCCGTTACCCTGTGGGGAAGCAATATCCGTCACCGCTCGCTCGCAATCGCACTCTCGTGCCAACGGCGCAGCACGAGGTACGACAAGAGCGACAGCGCGAGAAAGATCGCTATACCGGTAATGGACAGCAGGATCAGCGCCGCGAACATGCGCGGGATATTGAGCCGGTAACTGGATTCGGCGATCCGGTAGGCGAGCCCCGACCCTGCGCCGGCTGACCCTGCCGCTATCTCCGCAACGACCGCGCCGATAAGTGACAGCCCGCCGGCAATCCTCAGACCACCGAGCATGTAAGGCAATGCGGAGGGCAGCTTGAGGCGCAGCAATACGGAAACACGTGAGGCGCCATAGATTTTGAACAGATCGGCGAGATTGCGATCGACCGAGTTGAGGCCAAGCGTAGTATTGGCGAGGATCGGAAAGAACGCCACGATCCAGGCGCAAGCCAGCACGGCGGCCTGCTGCGGCAGATAAATGAGCAGCAATGGCGCAACCGCGACCACCGGCGTGACCTGAAGAATCACCGCGTAAGGATAAAGAGAATCCTCGATCAGCCGTGATTGGTTGAACAGGATCGCAAGCCCGATGCCGCCAGCGAGCGCCAATGCGAGCCCCTCGAACGTTGTCACAAGCGTGACGAGGAGCGAATCCCACAACAGGGGCCAGTCGGACAGCAGGGTCGCGGCCACGAGGCCGGGACCTGGCAGGATGAACGGCGGAATATCCTTGATGCCGACCACCAGGTCCCAGATCAGAATGCCGAGCGCGAGGGTTGCGATGGGCAGCACGATCCGCGGCCACGCGATGCCACCGGTCGTGATAGGCGGATCCGCGCTGCTCGTCATTTAGCTCTCACGACACACCCTCCGGCGATCCGTCTTCCATGGCGCGCGACAGGGCCTGCGACGCGATCCGGCAGTGGCGCGCATATTCGGCCGAGGTGCGAAAGCGCTCGTCCCGAGGATAAGGCTGATCGACGACAAGTTCGGTGAAAACACGGCCGGGTCGCGGCGTCATCACCACGATCCGGCTCGACAGATACACCGATTCGAACACCGAATGGGTCACAAAGATCACCGTATGACCAACCGCCCGCCACAACCCCAAGAGATCATTATTGAGCTTGAAACGGGTGATCTCGTCGAGGGCCGCGAACGGTTCGTCCATCAGGAGCAGCGGCGGATCCGTGACAAGAGCACGTGCGATAGACGCGCGCATCTTCATACCGCCGGAGAGTTCGCGCGGATAGGCGTCGCGGAACGATGCCAGGCCGACGCGCTCGAGCGCCTGCGTAACGCGCCGCCTCGCCGCCCGACGTTCAACACCTTGGAGTTCGAGCGGCAGCATGACATTGCGAAACACCGTAGCCCAGGGCATCAGCGTCGGCTCCTGAAACACGAAGCCGACGTCGAGCCGATTGCCGCTGCGCCCGCCGCGTCCGATGCCGCTCCGGGAAATTTCGCCACCGGTGGGCTCACTCAATCCGGCGATCAGCCGCAGGGCGGTGGATTTGCCGCAGCCGGAGGGGCCGAGCAGGGAGACAAATTCGCCGTCACGGATCGTGAGGTCGAAGTAATCGAGCGCCAGCGTGCCGTTCGCGAATTTTTTGGTGACGCCGCTGAGCGTGACAACGGGTGCGCTTGCGGCAGATGGTTCGGCGGCCGGAGGCATCGAGGTGTTTGTGGCGCGCGTTTCGATGTGATCGAATCGAACCTCCGCCGTCATGCCTGCGCTGATCGCGGGCATCCGCGCTTTTTTTGCCAAATCTCGGCAAAGACGGCGCGGATGGCCGGGACAAGCCCGGCCATGACTCGGGAGAGGCGATTTAACATAGCCGGAATCAGCTCAATTGCGCCGCAACTCTAGTCCCACCTTCTGATTCACGAATCGCAACGTATAGGATTTGCGATAGTCGAGGTTGGATTTCGAGATCCCGGCCCGCACCATCTTGCCGAAGAAACTCGCCATGCGGGCATCCGTCATCGCCCCAATGCCGCGCTCAAGTGAATCGCCTGAATCCACTATTCCGTACTCCTTCATTTTGGCGACCGAATAGGTCAGGAGATCATCGGTCATTTCGGGATTCTGGTGCTTGATCAGGTCATTGGCCGGCGCGTTGTTGCCGTAAATGTAGTTATACCAGCCGATGATCGAGGCATCGACGAAACGCTGTACCAGATTGGGATTGCGCTCCACGAGATCACGCCGCGTCTCGATCAAGGTCGAATAGCTATTGAAGCCGTAATCCGCGATCAGGAAGACCTTCGGCTTGATCCCGCTCTGCTTTTCGATCGCGTAAGGTTCGGACGTCACATAGCCCTGCATCGCGCTGTTGCGATCAGCAAGGAAGGGTTGAGGGTTGAACGTGTAGGGCCGGACCTGGGCATCACTGAAGCCATAATCGGCCTTGAGCCACTGGAAATAGGTGGCCATGCCCTCCTTGGACACGTACAGAATCCGGTCCTTGACGTCCTTGATATCATTGATGCTCGGATTGGGATGGGCAATCAGAACCTGCGGATCCTTCTGAAACATGGCCGCGACCACTATGGTCGGAATATTTTGCTCGACCGCATCGAAGGCCTGCAGCGTGTTCGCACTCAGATAAAAGTCGATCTTTCCGACCGGCAGCAGGATGCGGTTGTTCACCTGCGGACCGCCCGGAACGATGGTGACGTCGAGACCGTAGCGGCGATAGGTGCCGTCGGCGAGCGCCTGGTAGAACCCACCGTGTTCCGCTTCGGCGACCCAGTTGGTCGCAAACGACACTTTGTCGAGCGTCTGCCCGACGGCATTACCGACCCAAATGTTGCTCATCGCCGCACAGGCGACTATGAAGCCCACAGTGACCAAAAATTGGACGGGCAGTCGGAAGCCGGGCGTTGAAAATCCAGGGTTATGCATCGTTGCATTCTCCAAACACTGACAAGATTACGCGGGCGGAGCCGGAAAGGCGAGTGACCGAGAAATGATGCCGAAGCGCGACTGGATGGAGATGACGTGGACCGACGTGGCTGCCGGCGACACGAGGCGCTGGATCGCAGTGTTGCCGGTCGCAGCCATCGAGCAGCATGGACCTCACCTCCCGCTAGGCGTCGATTCCTATATCGCCGAAGCTTATATTGCCCGCGTTCTACCCCTGCTTCCCGCTGATCTGCCAGCGACCTTTTTGCCTGTGCAAAAAATCGGCCAATCGGATGAGCATCTGGCCTTTCCGGGGACGTTGTCGTTTTCCGCCCGAACCATTATCGGCGCCTATACGGAGATCGGCGAGAGTCTCTATCGCAGCGGCGTGCGCAAGCTCGTGATCGTCACGAGCCACGGTGGTAACGTTTCCACTGTAGAGCTGGTTGCCAGGGATTTGCGTGTGCGCCTCAAGATGCTGGTGGTGACCTGCGCATGGCATCGGTTTGGCTATCCGCCGGGCACCTTCGAACGGATGGAGCAGCGCCATGGCGTGCATGCGGGCGATGTGGAGACCTCGCTGGTTCTCGCCCATAAGCCCGAAACCGTACATATGGAATACGCCGTTCCGGCTATTCCGGCGACCGTCGAGATGGCAGAGAGCTTCAAATGGCTCAGCGCTTTCCGACCGGTTGGCTTCGGCTGGATGAGCCAGGACCTGCATCCCACCGGCGCGATCGGCAACGCAACACGCGCGACGGCGCAAAAGGGTGAGCAGGCCCTTGCGCACGGAGCGCGCGCTTTCGTGGAGCTGTTGCAGGATGTCGACCGGTTCGATTTGAAACGCCTCGCTGACGGACCTCCGGATAATCCGGTGGCGCACAGCGGTGAGTAAATCCTTAACTTCCGGAGGCTACAGAGACCACTTTGAACACACAGTGGTCGTCGCACGCTTGCCCCGGTTATCCTGAACGCTGAGCAACGAGCAAACAGCAATTGGGCGACAGCGGCAAGTCTCGCCACGCAGGAGAGATGATAGTTGCTTCAACCTGAGCGGAATCCGTTATAGACAAGCATGCCGGCAGCGGAACCGGGCGGGACGATAAAACGTTTGTGCACTACAACTTGATTGTGTCCGGAAACTCATTATGGCCCTTGCGCCACCAAACGACTTTGCAGCAACGCCGCGGGGCACTTACCGTCCGCCTGCGCCAGTGCCCCGGGATAAACCAATGGGGCCGATTGCGCTTGCCTGGGCGCTGGCGACGAATCCGCTCGAATGTTGGACGCGCGAGCATTTCGAGAAGCCGATCGTAAGGGTAGGTTTACCTATCGGAGAGGCGGTGCTGGTGCATGAGCCAGGTGCCATCCGCCGTGTGCTCCTGGACAACACCGCAAATTATCGCAAAGACGCATTGCAGCGCCGCGTTTTGTCAGCCGGGCTTGGTGACGGTCTGCTGAGCGCGGAGGGCGAGCAATGGCAGGTGCAGCGCCGGACACTGGCGCCGATGTTTGCACGAAGAACGGTGACGAATTTTGCTCCCGCAATGATGAGCGCGGCCGATGCGCTGGTGGACCGATGGTCGCAACGTGGCGATGGGCAGATCGTGGATGTCGCGGCAGAAATGACGCGGACCACGCTTGACGTGCTGGAGCGTACGATCTTCTCTGACGGCCTTGGCTGTGACGCGGAACGATTCCGCATCGCCATGGGTACCTACTTCAACACACTCGGCCGCATCGATCCGCTCGACCTGCTGGGCGCTCCGGCGGTCGTGCCGCGGATCGGCCGCTGGCGCGTCCGCTCGACGCTGCGGTTTTTCGACGCCGCGATCGACAGCATCATCGCGACCCGGCGCCGACGTCTCGCTGAACAGTTCGGCAATGCTCCGAAGGATATTCTCACCCTTTTGCTCGATGCGCTCGATCCCGCGACAGGCAAGCGAATGACGCTCGCTGAGGTGCGTTCGAATATCCTCACTTTCATCACGGCCGGTCACGAGACGACAGCGAATTCGCTGAGTTGGTCGCTGTTCCTGCTGTCCCAATCGGCGTCATGGCGCGAGCGCATTCAGGCCGAAGCGGACCGCGAAATCGGTGGTCCGGTTGAGGGTCTGGCGGAGCGTCTCGTCGAAACGCGTTCCGTAGTCGAAGAGGCCATTCGCCTTTATCCGCCAATCGCCGCCATAAGCCGTGTTGCGATCGGCGCCGATGAACTCGCCGGCCAGGCAATCAAGGCCGGGTCGATCGTGGTGATCGCCCCCTACGTTCTGCATCGTCATCGCGGCCTATGGAATAGTCCCGATGCGTTTGATCCGGAGCGATTCGTCGGCGATAGTCGCAAGGGCATTGATCGATTTGCCTATCTGCCGTTTGGCACCGGGCCGCGTACGTGCATCGGTTCTGGCTTCGCACTGCAGGAGGCGACGATCTTATTAGCGGCCATCATGCATCATTTCAGCCTTCGGATGGTGCCGGACCACGTCGTCTGGCCGATTCTGCGAGTCACGCTCCGGCTGGCAGGCGGCTTGCCCATGACGGTCGAGCGCCGGCAATCTGGAGGAAGGAACGGCGTCGTTTCAGGATTATCTACGCTTCCGCAACCTCAGCGCTCCCCCGAGCAGGTTCCCACAATCCAGAACGTCTGATGCAGCGGCCGCAATGAAAGAACGCGCGCTCGACCGCGACGACCAGTGCGAGTTCGGGTGCGCGGCCATCGACGGCTACTGCATTCCTGATGTCCAGATCGCGGACGATGAGCCCACGTCCGAAGACGCGCAGCGTCTCTCGCTGGCCTGGTACAAAAAAAATCAGACCGACATATGGATTTTGCAAGATGTTGAGAAAGGTGTCGACGCGACGATTGCCCGGACGGTCGGGGATCACCACGGTTGCATCATCGAGGACATGAACGAAGCCCGGGGGATCTCCTTTGGGGGAGAGATCGATCGCGCCATGTGCAGTCGCGGAACCGACGACGACAAACGGCGAGCCGGCGATGAACTGACGACACTTGCGATCCAGCTTTGAAAGCATCTTGCTCGTAAACCAGCGGTGGGGCTGCCCCACAATATCTCTTAGCTGCGCCTCCGTCGTGATCACATCGTGAAATCGGTTGTTATTGACTGCATATTTGGCGTCCACGTCGACTGTCCTTGTTCTTGTTTTTTATTTGATCGGATTGATAGCCCACCCAGCACACGTTAGCCGCAAGTTGCGGCGGTAGTTCGACCGAATCTTTTTATTTCGCGGCGGGCAAAAACATCGATCGCAGCGAACCGCCGTCACCCAGGCGCTGTTGCTCCAGCCGGTCGATGAACCATCGCAGAATACGGAGCCATACCTCGTCCTTGCCGACCGCGTCCTCTATGCCGTGCTCGATGTTGGGATTGTCGTTGACTTCCATGACCACGATACCGTCAGGTGTCTGCTTGAGGTCCACGCCATAGAGCCCGTCCCCGATCGGACGAGCCGCCCGCACGGCAAGGTCCATCACATCGCGCGGCGCCTGATCGAGATCGAAGGTGCGATGGCTGCCTTCACGCGACGAGCCGTCCGGATGGTGTTTGAGGATCTGCCAGTGTCCGCGGGCCATGCGATATTGGCACACGAACAGCGGCTGGCCTGCCAACACGCCGACCCGCCAATCGAATTCGGTCGGCAGGAATTTCTGCGCCAGCAGGAGGTCGGTTTCTTCAAACAGTTCGTCTGCGATGCGCTTGAACTCGTCAACCGTAGAAACCTTGTGAACGCCGCGGGAGAATGAGCCATCGGGGATTTTCACCACCAACGGCAGTCCGAGTTGATCCATCGCGCGCGGCAGATCGGTCTGATCGGCCAGCATGACTGTCGGCGGCGTCGGCACCTGGTTGGAGCCGAGAAGCTCCATCAGGAACACCTTGTTCATGCAGCGAATCATCGAGATCGGGTCGTCGATCACCGGCATCCCCTCCTGCCAGGCGCGACGCGCGAACCGGTAGGTGTGGTTATCGATCGAAGTCGTCTCGCGAATGAACAGCCCATCGTATTCGGCAAGCTCGGCAAGTTGCCGGCGGGTGATCGGCTCGACATCGAACGAAAGCTTCTCGGCAACGCGCGCGAAATGCTTGATGGTGTTCTTCGACGAAGGCGGCAGCTTTTCATTGGGATCGCAAAGTACCGCGAGATCATATTTCGGCACGGTGCGCGCCTTGGGGTCGCGCCATTCCCGCGCCGTGTGACTGTGCAGCGACTCGCGCATGAAGGCCGCCTCCCCGTTCGCAAGCCTCGTCAGCGTACGCATACGAATACGATCGATGGTAAATCGCGCTGCGCCGGTGTCGACGCTTACCTCCAGGGCCGGGCAGCGAAACCAGTCAAACAGCAGCCGGCCGAATGTTTCGAAGCGCTGGTCGCGCGCAATGCCGAAGCACACCAGGAGCTTGAATTCGCCTTCGGGCTGGAAGTCGGCGCGTCGGGCGCAATGGTTCAGCGCCTCTTCGAGTTCCGGCAGCGCATGTTCGTAGAGCTTGGCCTCGCGCAGTTCCAGCATGGTTTCGACGGTCGGAACGACGCGATGTCCGCGCGCCTCAGCGAGCAGCGAGGCATAGTAACCCTTGGATTGATACGCGTAGGAGCGCGACAGATTGATGAGCTTCGGTCGCCCGCCTTCGAACAGCCGGGGCCGCACCAAGTAATCGCTCGTCGTGATCACCTTGTGGGGGGTGTCCGCGTTGGGGAAATCCTTGGGCTGGTCAACGACGATGACCCAGCCGGTCATGAGCACGCTCCTTTCCAGGTAGAGGTTGTCCAAATGCGGGTTGATTTGGCACTGGGACCAGAGCGGCAGAATGCCACATCATGCAGGACACCGATCGCCCGCAGCTAACTGAATCTCGCGGTCGGGCACGAGCATGGCTCGGATCGTCCCCTCCCGAGCCGCTTCTCGAACCTGAGCGCGTCGCCGCGATCTTGATAATAACGGGGGTGCCGGCCGAATTCACGATACCCCCCCTTGCGATAAACTTTGATCGCGCCGTGATTTTTTTCATGAACTTCAAGTCGCAGCCACTGGCACCTTCGCGCCCGCGCCATTTTCTCGGCCGCCGCCAGGAGGGCTGACGCGATACCACGGCCCGTGTGCTTGGGCGCGACCGCGAGCGAATAAAGTCGGGCGATCCTGCTGTTGGCGCGAAACAGCACTACGGCGACGCCGGTAATCCCGTTGTCCGATTGCGCCACCATCGAGGTCGCGCTCGGCGACGCGAGAAGCCGCCGCAAACTGCGCCGCGACATCCGGTCGGCCGCGAACACCCGGTTTTCGAGATCGCATAATGCATCGAGGTCCGCCGCTTTGCCGCGGCGAATGCGAACACTGGGTAACGCGAGCCGGCCTTTGCGCATCCGCCGCGAATATCCGCCGACATGCCAGGTCGTGCAAGTGCCGCAGAACCGTTATGCCAGCAAGACCGCGGTAGACAAGAACTTGACGAGGCACCATCTTTCTTCTTGACCGTCGTTATGCGCCCGTCGACCTTTGGGATCGACGCCAAGCGCGGCAGGTGAACCATGACAACGATGTCAGTCGCCAGGATCGCAGAGAGTCTACAGCGCGACTTCAGATCAGCTGCCAACCAGCTTCGCCAAACAAGCAGGCGTTTAAGGACCACGTCGCAGCATTATCTCGATGCCGCCACGATACTCGATCAATGGGCCGCGTCAGTGAACGACGTCCAGCCAAATCTGCTCATAACCTATCACGAGCTCATTTTAGGATCTCCAGACCGCGACCGCCACGCCGAATTGCTTAGACAAATTGCATTCAAGGGAACAGTCAAGACCGCGAGCGAATATGTTCGCGCCTTCATAAGTGACCGCACGGGCGGGGGGTAATAGACGCAAAGCCTGCCATGACCCCGGCCTCTCCGTCGAACGCCCCTCCCAAGCCGCGCGCCTTTGCGCACATCGACACGTGGGTTTTCGACCTCGACAACACGCTCTATCCGCATCACCTCAATCTATGGCAGCAGGTCGATGAGCGCATTCGCAGCTACATCGCGAAGTTCCTCGGCACCACCTACGACGATGCGTTTCGCAAGCAGAAGGATTTTTACCGGCGCTATGGCACAACGATGCGAGGCATGATGGTTGAGCATGGCATGAATCCGGACGATTTCCTCGACTACGTCCATCAGATCGATCATTCGCCCATTGAACCCAACCCGGCGCTCGGCGCCGCGCTGGAACGGCTACCTGGCCGCAAGCTCATTCTCACCAACGGCACCAGGGTTCATGCCGACGCCATCATGAAGCGGCTCGCCATCGACCGCCATTTCGAGGACGTATTCGATATCATCGCCGGCGAGCTTGAGCCGAAGCCATTCCCCCAGACCTACGAGCGCTTTCTCGCCCGGCACGGAGTTGATGCCGGCAAAGCGGCGATGTTCGAGGATCTGGCCCGTAATCTCGAAGTGCCCCATGCGCTTGGCATGACGACGGTTCTGGTGGTGCCGGAACGCACCCGCGAGGTATTTCGCGAAAGCTGGGAGCTTGAAGGGCGCGACGCCGCCCATGTGGACCATGTTACCGATGATATCGCCGGGTTTCTAGAGGCGATCGCGGCACAGCGCGGTGCCCCCACCCCGCCTTCCTCCGCCAGCAGGGAGGGCAGAGAGGAGGCGGGCGACGGTTGACATTGGTCCGGCGGTCCGCGACACAGCGGCGCCGCACAAAGTCTCGGCTGATCGGGACTATTCGGTGCGGCACTGCCGGGAATGTTCCGCCATGCCTCATGACCAACTCGCCTCAACCATCGATGGTGCCTTCGAAAAGCGGAACGACATCGGTCCCGCCACCAAGGGGCCGGTGCGCGACGCCGTCGAGCAGGCCCTCGATTTGCTCGACCGCGGCGCCGCTCGGGTCGCGGAAAACCGCGGCAACGGCACGTGGCATGTGAACCAATGGCTCAAGAAAGCGGTACTGCTGTCGTTCCGCCTTGCCGATATGACCATCGTCCCGTTCGGAGCCGGCGCCCGCGCCTGGGGATGGGACAAGGTACCCCTCAAATATGACCAGTGGTCCCGCGAGCAATTCGAGAAGGCGCAGTTTCGCGCGGTGCCGGGCGCAATTGTGCGCCGCTCCGCTTATATCGCACCCAACGTGGTGCTGATGCCGTCGTTCGTGAATCTCGGCGCATATATTGATTCCGGCACCATGGTTGACACGTGGGCCACCGTCGGCTCCTGCGCCCAGATCGGCAAGAACTGCCATATCTCCGGCGGCGCCGGTATCGGCGGCGTGCTGGAGCCCTTACAGGCCGGACCCGTGATCATCGAGGATAATTGCTTCATCGGCGCACGCTCGGAAGTCGCCGAAGGCGTGGTGGTACGTGAGGGTTCCGTGCTGAGCATGGGGGTTTTCATCGGCGCATCGACCCGCATCGTAGACCGTGAGACCGGCGAGGTTTTCACCGGCGAGGTACCGGCCTATTCGGTGGTCGTGCCTGGCTCCACCCCGGGCAAGCCGTTGCGCGACGGCTCGCCCGGACCGGGGCTCTACTGCACCGTGATCGTCAAGCGGGTCGATGAAAAGACCAGGGCGAAGACGAGCATCAACGAGTTGCTGAGGGATTGACCGCGATGCCGATTACGACGGTTTCAGTCGGAAGCCGAAGTGTCTCGGTGGACGCCAGTTGGGACGATGAAGCCAGCGTATGGATTGCCATCGGCCAGAATATACGTGGTCTTGTCGTCGAGGCTGGCATATGGCCAACTCTGATCCAGGAAATTCAACTCGCTGTTCCCGAGTTGTTGGATGCTATGGCGGCCATGAATCCGCGCTCGCCCGATGGCGACTGATCCCATTGCCCTCGCCCGCGAACTCCTGCGCTGTCCATCGGTGACGCCGCAGGAAGGCGGCGCCCTTTCGTTTCTCGAAAAGATACTGACCGGCGCGGGATTTACGGTCCATCGGGTAGTCTTTTCGGAATCCGGTGCCGACGCTGTGGAGAACCTTTATGCCCGAATCGGCACTGCCGGCCCGCATCTCGTGTTCGCCGGACATACGGATGTGGTGCCTGTGGGCGATGAAGCGCGCTGGCGGCACCCGCCGTTCGGCGGCGAAATCGCGGACGGCATGCTGTTCGGCCGCGGTGCCGTCGATATGAAGGGTGCGATCGCCTGCAAGCTTGCCGCTGTGCTCGACTATCTCGCCGCCAATGGCGGCAACCTCAAAGGCTCCATCTCATTCCTTATCACCGGCGACGAGGAAGGAATCGCCATCAACGGCACCGTCAAGCTGTTGAGGTGGGCCGCCGCACGCGGCGAAAAATTCGATCATTGCCTGCTGGGGGAGCCTACCGGTTCCAGGCAACTCGGCGACACGATCAAGATCGGGCGCCGCGGCTCGCTCAACGGTTCCCTGGTCGTGAGCGGAACTCAGGGGCACGTGGCCTATCCGGCACTCGCCGACAATCCGGTGCGCCGTATCGTCGTCATCATGGCAGCCCTGATGGCTGAGCCGCTGGATGCCGGCAACGCCTATTTCGATCCATCCAATCTGGAATTTACGTCGGTCGATGTGGGCAACAAGACAGTGAACGTCATTCCGTCCGAGGCGCGCGCCCGCTTCAATATCCGTTTCAATAATCACCATACTCAGGCGTCGCTTAAGACACTTCTCGAGGCGCGCGCCGGAGCGGCGGCGCAAGGCGGCCATTTCCGCATCGAATGGGACCCGTCGAACGCCGACGCTTTTGTCACCAAGCCTGGCCCGTTTGTCGAACTGGTCAGCCGTGCGATCGCCGAGGTAGCGGGCCGTCAGCCCGAGCTCTCCACCAGCGGGGGGACCTCGGATGCCCGCTTCATCAAGGATTACTGTCCGGTGGTGGAATTCGGACTCGTCAATGCGACCATGCACAAGATCGACGAAAACACGCCGACGGCTGATCTCATGGCGCTCGCCGCTATATACCGGCGGATTGTCGATCGTTATTTCGCGTGAAGGACGGATGGTCGGGTGGGCAAAGCGAAGCGTGCCCACCGTTTGCCACAGTCCGCGGTGGGCACGGCGCGAGAAGCCCGTCATATGCTCCTCAAGCTGTGCCAGCGCCTTTGCCCACCTACCGTCCGTCTCACCTCAATAGTCCACCCTGACCAGGTAGAGGCCCTCTGGCGGCGCCACTGGACCACAGGCTTTGCGGTCGCGTGCTGCCAGCGCACGCCCAAGATCGTCAACCCTCCATCGGCCCTCGCCGACCTGGACCAGCGACCCTACAATTGACCGAACCTGATGATGGAGAAACGAGCGTGCCGATGCGTAGATGCGCAATTCCTCGCGGTCGCCCTCCACATCCAGCCGGTCGAGCGTCTTCACCGGCGATTTCGCCTGGCATTCGGCGGCTCTAAAGGTGGTGAAGTCATGCTGTCCGATGAGACCCTGGGCGGACTCGTGCATGGCGCGGACGTCGAGCGGCCGCGGGACCCGCCATGCCCTTCCGGCCTCCAGGGCGAGATCGGCGCGGCGGTTGATGATGCGGTAAACGTAATGGCGTTGGCGCGCCGAAAAGCGGGCATCGAAGTTGTCCGCGATCTGTTCAACCGCCAGCACCGCCACCGGGTGAGGCCGCAGATGCGCATTGATGGCGTCGCGGATCGTATCGGGCTCCCAGGGCCTGGCAAGCGCGATATGCGCGACCTGTCCAAGCGCGTGCACGCCGGCATCGGTGCGTCCAGCGCCCTGCACATAAACATCCTCGCCACAGAAAGCCGCGACCGCCGCCGTCAAGACACCCTGGATCGACACGCCGTTGTCCTGCACCTGCCAGCCGACGAATGGGGCACCATTATATTCGATCACCAGCTTGTAGCGCGGCATATTTGGTATTTCTCACTGCTCGCAGTTGTTGTGCAAAAGCTGGCCCGGTTGTTTCGGATGCGGACGTTGTTCGGGTGACTAGTTCCGACCGTACCGCACTCGTCGAACATCTGCGCCGTGACTGGGCCAATTGCCGGGACCATCGAGGCGCAGGTCAGGTCACTCGTGTGCCCGGGGCAAGCGGGATACCTCGCAAAAATTCGTCGGCCTTCATGGGCTGCCGGCCGGCCCGTTGCAATTGGAGGATGCGCACCGCACCTTCACCGCATGCGATCGTGAGCTTGTCGTCGATCACGGTGCCGGGTGCTCCGGACCCTTTGCCTTTGGTGGTGCGAAGAACTTTGACGCGAGCCAACGCATCTCTGCCGGACAGTTCGAACCACGCGCCCGGAAACGGCGAAAGGCCGCGGCAATGGTCGTGAACGGCTTTCCAGGGCTTGGTCCAATCGATTCGGGTCTCGTTCTTCTCGATCTTGGCCGCATAAGTGACGCTCGCCTGGGGCTGAGGTACCAGTTGCAGCGAGCCGCGCTCCAGGGCATCGAGCGCCCGCACCATCAGGTCGGCCCCACGGCGCGCAAGTACGTCGTGCAATTCGCCAGCCGTCATGTCGGGCCCGATGACGACGGGCTCTGCCATGGCCACCGGGCCGGTGTCGAGCCCTTCCGCCATCTTCATCACCGCAACCGCGGTTTGGGTATCGCCCGCCATGATGGCCCGATTGATCGGCGCCGCGCCGCGCCAGCGCGGCAGAGCAGACGCATGAACATTGAAACATCCGAGTGGAGGGGCATCAAGAATCGGTGCCGGCAGGACCAAGCCATAGGCCACCACCACGGCGACGTCTGCGCCATGGGTGCGAAACGCTTCCTGCGTCTCTGGCGACCGCAATGTCTTTGGTGTCAGCACGTCGATGCCCAAGCGCCGTGCCTCGTGTTCCACGGGGCTCGGCTGCAACTCCATGCCGCGTCCGGCCGGCCGCGGTGCCCGCGTATATATGGCCACCACCGCGTGGCCGTGCTCGATGATCGCCCTGAGGGTGGGCACGGCGAAGTCGGGCGTGCCCATGAAAACAAGGCGCAGGGGCATGGCGACGGCTCTACGTTCTAAATCTGTTGCCCGTCCCCGAGCGGAATATCCCGCATCGTGCTCGGTGCAAACAGTTCTTCGAGCTTGACGCGGCGCGAGGTTAGTCCGTGCTCATGCGCATATTGCAGCAGCGCCTCGATGCTCGGTCGGTTCTGCTCGATGCCGTAGGGAAACCAGTCCGGCCCGATGATCGCCTGCTCCTCTTCGATCAGCGGCTGCAGCCAGGCCGACGACACTTTGGACGAACCAAGCTCGGCGAGGAAGCGGTAGCAACGGTCCTTGGCGGTGCACAGGGCCTTATAGAGGCTCAGCGCCACCCATGGAGCGCGCTCGTAGATGTCGCGGCGGATCACCACCGTATGCATGATCGGATAGATCTTGGTGCGCCGGTAATAGTCCTTCTCGGCTTCCGCATAATCCGGGAAAAGCCGCCGCACCTTCGAGTTGCCGCGGCGGAATGACAGCGGATTGTTGGCCGTCATCAAGAAGTCGATTTCACCTCGCTCCAAAAGGTCGCCAAGCTCGGTTCCGGCCGGTGCCTGCGTGAGGCGAATGTCGGCGGGCAGCTTGCGGCCGAGGCGGTCGCTGCGGCCCTGGACCCATTCTACATCGCCGGGCTTGACGCCATATTCATGCTCCAGCAGGCCGCGCATATAGACCGCGGCCGTCATGCTGTACTCCGGGACGCCGCCGCGTTTGCCCTTGAGATCGCCGGGGTGGCGGATACCCTTGTCGGCGTGAATAAAGAAGTAGCCGTGACGGAACACGCGCGACGGAAACGCCGGAATGGCGATGAAGGGCGCGTTCCCCTCGCTTACAAGTGACGTGTAGTTCGACAATGACATCTCGGAGGCATCGAATTCCCGGTACTGCAGGACCCGCCAGAAAATCTCCGCAGGCTGCAGCGACAGATAATTGAGGTCGATGCCTTCGGGCTGCAGCGAGCCGTCACGAAGAGCTTGTGTGCGGTCATAGGGACCGCACGCAAAGGTAAGACGCAGCTTTGACATGAAGTTTTCTTTGACCAGGAGTATCGGGGCTATTGTCCCCACGCCGCAAAGGCTTCCGTAAACGCCCGCTCGCCAGGCGTCCCCTTCTCGATGGCGATAATGGCCCGCTTTCCGTCGCCATAAACCACGGGTATGTCGAACCAGGACCGCTCCTTGAGGAGTTGGACGTTGCGTTGCATATCGGCGTCAACCGACGAAAGGCCGATCAGAAAGAAATTGTCCGTCACTTTCACGGCAACACCATTGAGCGGAACTCCGCGGGTGGTCTCACCTTGTTTCATCAGCACACCCGGAATGTTTGATATTCCGCCGTGGGGGAAATCGGGGGGCAATGTGAACTCGATCTCGACCGTGTGACTCGCTGGAAGCTGCTTGTCCTCGTTGCGGCGCAACGACCACCGCATCGTGACCTTCTGCTCCGGAATTTCGATTTCAGCCCGTACGATAATTTCCGGCTTCTGGCCTGGGCCGGGAGGCGCCCGCTCTGTGCGCCACACAGCGGACCCAACATATTGCATGCCGTTGGGATTGGTTTGATCCTCCTCGTAGAGCACGACCTTCTGCGCGACGAGCGCGCTCTCGCTAGGGCTGACCGCCGAAGGAGCGCGGTCGACAAATTTACCCTTGGCATTACTTTCGGCCGGCGTGACCTGACCGCCAGCCACGTTCGAACCGGGCGCGCCGCGAATTGCCGTCGCGATGTCCGGGCCCCACCAGTAAGCGGCGGCCGCAAGCGCCAGCACCAGCAGCAGCAAGACGGCGATTGCGATAACCTTGTTCGAGGTGCGGGGAGTGGCCCATGCCGAACCGGATTGGCGCTCCGTCCCGACTGCGCGTGCCATAGACGCCGCGCGGCCGCGTACATCTTCCTGACGCATGATCGAAGACGGCGGCCGCGTCGGATGCCCGGACCTCACAGCTGCTTCAAACTCCGCCCATCCGTCCTGCCCAGGCAGCTCATCAGCCCCTTGCACGGATCGCGGTGCTTGTCGGACAATAAAGCGCGGAGCCTCGGCGCTGCGGCCACGGCTCGAATCGCGCGCCTCACCGTCACGACTTTGCTCCGGGAGCGGCTCGCGGCCCACCGCCTCGGGGGCATCGCGAGGCGGCGAGCGGCGCGAAACCGGCTCGATTCTCTGTTCGCCGCGCGCTTCCGTTCTGCTGTCTGGGCGCGGCTCGGAACGCTTTAAGTCAGCATTCGTCGCCGCCTGATAGGCGCGAACATTCTTGGCCGCTTCTGCGGTTGCGCTCCCGAGCGTCTCCGTCTCGGCAGTCACATCGCGAAAGCCCTTAAGTCCTCTTTCGGACAGCGACGATTCGCCGCCGGGACTCCGACGCGGTCGCTCGGTCTGCGGTGCCTCCGCAGGCGAGGCCGAGGGACGCTGCGCGCGGATTCGCGGTTCCTCCGTCTGTCGCAACTCAACGACCGGCCTCGCCGAAGCCGCCGATAGTGGGACGGCTTGCCGCGTTTCCTCCAAATTGGTCTGCTCATCGCCGTCATCGGCTGGGGCTGCGAGCATGGGGCGTGAGGTGTGAGTGTCATAGCCTGGCGGCGTCATCTCTGGTGGCAGGTCGGCAAGCCGGCCCTCGGGGCGCGACTCTGGACGGGGCTCCTGGCGGGATTCGGGACGCCCCGGCAGCGGATCGCTACGCGAACGGCGCGCGGCCTCTGTCTCGACCTTGCGTATCGCCTCTTCGAGGGCCAGTCGCTCGCGGGTTATCTCGGGCTCGCTTAGCGCCGGTTCAACTCCCCGCAATTGCGCGAGCAGCGCCGTTCGCGCCCGGTCGTACAACGCCCGGCGTGCCTCACCGGTACTCTTTTCAAGGCCGGAAACGGCCTTGACGATCAACGGGTAGTAATCGGCCATCGTTTCTCCACGCCGCCCCGCCCCCAGCAGCGTCATCTTATTACGTTTCAAACGGATTACGCATGAGGATTGTGTCCTCCCGTTCCGGACTTGTCGACAGCAGTGCCACCGGGCAGCCGACCAGTTCCTCGATCCGCCGCACATATTTTATTGCAGGCGCAGGCAGTTCTGCAAAGGATCTTGCTCCCGCTGTCCGTTCCTGCCAGCCCGCTATCGTTTCATAGATCGGCTCGACCCGCGCCTGTGCGTGTTCGCTGGCCGGCAGGTAATCGACGGTTCGGCCATCGAATCGGTAGCCGACGCAAACCTTTATCTCTGGAAACCCGTCCAGGATATCGAGCTTCGTCAGGGCCAATCCGTCAATTCCACTGGTACGGACAGTTTGCCGCACCAGCACGGCGTCGAACCAACCGCAGCGGCGTGGCCGTCTTGTGACCGTCCCAAATTCGCGGCCGCGTTCCCCGATGGTCCGGCCAATCTCGTTGTCCTGCTCGGTCGGAAACGGGCCTGCCCCGACCCGAGTCGTATATGCCTTGCTGATTCCGAGTACATAGCCCACCGCCGACGGCCCCAGCCCCGATCCGGTCGCCGCCTGCGACGCAACCGTGTTGGACGATGTCACGTACGGATATGTGCCATGGTCGACATCCAGCAACGCACCCTGAGCGCCCTCGAACAGGATTCGCTTGCCCTCGCGTCGTTTGCGGTCGAGCAGAGACCAGACCGAATCCATATACGGCAGGATGCGCGGCGCAAAGCTGGCGAGCACGTCGTAAATCGCCTTGGGCTGAAGCTCAGGAAGATTCATCCCGCGCCGCAACGTGTTGTGATGCGCGAGTAGCCGGTCAATCTTGGCCCCGAGGACCGACAGATCGGCGAGATCCATCAGACGGATCGCCCGCCGTCCGACCTTGTCTTCATAGGCCGGGCCGATGCCCCGTCGTGTCGTACCGATCGGGGTTCCAGCATTGGAGGACTCACGGAACACATCGAGTTCCTGGTGCAGCGGCAGAATCAAAGTCACATTCTCAGCAATACGCAGCGAATCCGGCGTCACTTCGACACCCTGGCTTTTGAGCCGCCCGATTTCCTCGATCAGCGCGGCGGGATCGAGCACCACCCCGTTGCCGATCACCGAGAGTTTGCCCGTCCGCACCACGCCGGACGGCAGCAGCGACAATTTATAGGTGATGCCATCTATAACGAGCGTGTGGCCTGCATTATGGCCGCCCTGGAAACGCACCACGATGTCGGCCTGCTCGGAGAGCCAATCGACAATCTTGCCCTTGCCTTCGTCCCCCCATTGCGAGCCGACGACCACCACATTCGCCATGGCGCATCCTTAGTTCCACAGTCGCTGAACGTGCTGTGGCGCACCGGCCGAATTCCAGCCGCTACTCCTACTTCCACCGACGGGAAGCAGGGAGGGGTTAAGGACCGCTGCGAGCTTCGCTGAAACCGCTTTTGTCACAAGGAGCTAGTGCTGATGCCCCCACCCATTTATCGGATACTGGATGGAGGGGCTCCGGGCAAGCCAGAAAACGAAGCCTGCACAGTCGAATGGCAGCGTAATCTCTTGGTCAGGTAACGCTCTTTAAAGGTGCCAACCCCTGGCCTACCCTGGAATCTCACAAATCCGGAACAAAGCTGATGGCCTGCCGGCTCGCGAACGCACCCGTCAAGCCATTCGGAGTTCCCCGGCCTCGCCGACCCAGCCCTGTCTCACTGCACCGGCGTCGGCAGCTTCCGGCCGGCGAAGTGGGCCGTCAGGTTTTCGATCATCAGCTGGCCGATCGCGGTGCGGGTCTCCTCCGTCGCGCTGCCATGGTGCGGCTGTAGCAGCACGTTGGGCAGCGCGAGAAACGCGGCCGCAATGCGCGGCGAGTTCTGGAACACGTCGAGCGCCGCAAAGCCCAGCCGCCCGTCGCGCAGGCGTTCGATCATTGCGGGTTCGTCCACGACGCTACCCCGCGCGACATTGATCAGCGTCCCCTCAGGACCGAGCGCGTCGATCACCGGCGCCGAGATGAGGTCTCGGGTCGTTTCGCCGCCTTTGCAAGCCACCATCAGGAAATCACTGCGCCACGCCAGCTCGACGAGGTCCGCCACGTATTCATAGGGTGCATCCGGCTTTGGCCGTGGCCCATGCCACAACACCTTCATCCGGAACGCGCGAGCGCGGTCGGCGATGGCGCGGCCGATGCCGCCAAGCCCCACCACGCCGACGGTCTTGCCCCCGACGCTGTGGCCCAGCCCGATGGGTCCCTTGAGCCATTCGCCGCTGCGCACGTAGCGGTCGGCGGCCACGATCTGCCGCGCTGAGGCGAGCATCATGCCGATGGCAAGGTCGGCGCACTCGTCCGCCATAACGCCCGGCGTGTTGGTGACCGGGATCGCGCGTTCGCGTGCCGCCGCAAGGTCGATGGCATCGACGCCGACGCCGAAGCACGAAATGATTTCGAGCTTCGGTAGCGAGTTGATGAGCGCCCTGCTGGCGCCGCGATTGGCCTCGGTCGCGATGGCTCTTATGCGGGCTTTGAGTTCAGGACTGAGGATCCCCTCCGGTAACGGATAGATAGTGAAGTGGCGCAGCTCGAACAGCTCAGCAAGCGCCTTCATGGTCGCCAGCGGAAACTCGCCGAGCGACAGGACAACAGGCTTCATGGAGAACTCTCAATCGGACGGAGCAATCACGTGGTCGCCTTGCTCATCTCTGGCTGCACGATACCGGACCCGGAAACTTCAGGTGCTCATAATTTGATACACCAGACGGGCTCTGTCACCCGTAAGGCCACTGTCGTGTCTGGGCCTTGGCTACAACGTCCTACTCGGTTTTCGCGGTTAATGTTTTCCAACGGTGGCCCCGCGAGGGCATGCTATCTCGCAAAGCCGTTCACCGAGCCGGTTGGCACCAGCGCATAATCGTTTAGAAGCACGGGCCTTGAATACTGCGATCGCGCCAGCAAACCGACATGGATCGCGGCGCGACATCAGCGCGCCGCACCGACGCTGGGCCGCGAAACGCGGCAGTAGCGTTTGCTGACCGGAACAGATCCGTGATCGTCGATATGATCGAAACAGCAAGTAACAAGCCGAACAGGAAGGTAGCCACCAGCACGAAGTTCTTGAACGGCGTGCTGGCCATGTGAAATTCTGAGAAGGCAGCTCGTGCACGCAGGATTTGAAGCTCTGCCTCCAGCTCGTTCGATCTCTCCACTTCGATCCGATAGGCGCATTTCAGCTGCTTGAATTCGTCAGCCTCGATCGGCTCGTACTCAAGCGCGTCAATGATGCTCGCGAAGGTGAGTCCACAACTTCTCATAAGGCGGCGCGCGCCCGCCAGCGCGCTTTCCGCCTCCGACAAAGTCGTCGAGTCCATCAACTGAATGGCAGCGCTTATCTTCGACGGCAACGGCAGTCCGCGCGTCTCAATCTGCTGCACGATTTGCCGGAAGGACAGACCATGCTGTTGTAAGAACGTCGCCGCTTCGTTCATGGTGCATGCGGCATCGGCTTCGTCCCCGGCATCCATCCCGGCAAACAAGTTCCGAAGCTCTATCGCTTCGCCATCGTTGAAAACCGCCATGGCGCACCGTCATTCGAACTGCGTGAAGCTGCCTGCTGCGTTGCGCTGATCAGCAATGGTATTGAACGCGCAGTGTCCCTTCTCGCGTTTAGCGCGCGATTGTTAAGCAATGATTAATTTTTGTTGCTTGTCGCGTCACCAGCTGGGCTATGAGACCCGCCGAGCTTGTGAGAACGTCGGACATGGATGGCAGCGCTGCTGCGCTCACTCACACAAACCGCACCGCATAGATCGGCGGCAGCGTGTATGCGACGTTGATCCATCGGTCGCCCTGGTCCTCGCTCACCCATAATCCACCCGTCGTCGAACCGAACGCCAGCCGGTCGCCGGTTGCGTCGAGCGCCAACGCGTGGCGGTAGACGATATCGTAGGCATGCTGTTGCGGCAGCCCCTTGGTCAGGATATCGAAGCTCCCGCCGCCGTCGCGCGTGCGGGTTACAACCAACCGGCCATTGCGCGGGATGCGCTTCTCATCCTTGATTTCGGGAACGAACCACGCCGTATCCGGGTCCCGCGGGTGTACAACGACCGGAAAACCGAAGGTCGAGGGCTCAACACCGGTGATCTCTTTGAAGGTCTTGCCCTCGTCGGACGAGACAAAAATGCCGTTATGATGTTGTACCCACATGCGGTGTGGTGCAGCCGGGCATTGCGCCAGGCAATGCACGTCCTGTGCGCTGGGGTCGTGCGTCAACTCCGGCGACACGTACTCGGCGCGCATGCCCTCGCCGCGCTGGGCCCAACTCGCGCCGGAATCCTCAGTGAACCAGATGCCGCCGGTCGAAACCGCGATCCACACCCGTTTTGAATCGCGCGGGTCGACCAGGATCGAATGAATGCCCGGCAAATCAGCGCCGCCTCCCATCCACTGCTTGCGCTTGGGGTGATCCCAGAGCGGACGGATCATTTCCCAACTGTCGCCGTGATTGGTTGAGCGAAACAGGCCGCCCGGCAGCGTGCCGCACCAGAGCACGCCCGGCTCGTCGGCGCCGCCGGCCTGGAGCGCCCAGATGCGTGCCGTGCTCCATGCAAGCGGGCGGCCCCACATGTCGTTCTCTTCCAGCCCATCGGGCTTCGGTGGATAGGCCGGGGCGGCAATCTCTTCCCAGCCTTTGGGCGTCGAGCGGTGCATCTTGACCCCGAAGTGACCATGATCGAGCGCCGCAAAATGGCGGCCGCTTCGCGGATCTGTCAGGGTCAGACTGACATTGTCGCCCAGGAAGTCCGTCTGGACGATATCCCAGCCTCCGTTCTTGCGCTCGACCCAAAACAGTCCCTTGCGAGTCGAAATCAGGATCGTGTCGCTCATGCTCAGCCTCCCGACAAAGCCTGGAATACATAAATTGTGCTGCCTGCAGTCACCGGATCGGACAAGCGCACGCGATCTCGAATGGCGCGACCGTCTACGAAGATCGTCATGTGCCGACGCAGGGCGGCTTGATCATCAAGCACGTAGGAGCGCGCCTGCGGGTTGGCGGCGAACGCATTATCCAACGCCTCGCGCACGCTGCCGCCGCTGACCTCGGCCTCCGGGCAGAGCACATGGCGTTGAATATTAGGCGTAAAGATGATCTTCGCCATGCATCGGTCTCTCAATCCGCTGGCGACGGATTCCCGCTTTGATACGCTCCATCGTTCGGCCAGAGCTTTCAATGCGATCGTTTCGAATCACATCCCGCCGTCGTCGCCGGGCTTGTCCCGGCGACCCCGAGGGTTGGGGCACCGAGCAAGCACAATCGGGGTGGCCGGGACAAGCCCGGCCACGACGCGGGAGACATGAACCGCATTAGTGGACAGAATGGCGCGTCAGGGCGTGTCATCAGATGGCCGCCAGATACGCGGCGAGCTGATCCATGGTTCCGCTCCAGCCTTGCCGCATGTTGTCTTGTGCACCGTCGAACGTGGCGCGCTCTTCAGGGCTCGGATCAAGTGGCGTCCACTTGACCGTGAATGTTGTCCGACCGTGCTCCTCGGTGAAGCTGAACGTCGACAGCATCTCGAGCGGCCACGTGGGACTCATTGGGTGGCGTGTAATGCCGCCGTTCTCGTCTGAGAACGAGTTAATAAAGACAAGTCGCTCCGGCGCGACGATTTCGCTGTAGACGAACTTGCCCCACATCGTGCTGCCGTCGGGCGCCTTGAGACCGTAGTGATAGGTGCCGCCCGGCCGCAGGTCCATCGTGGAAGCGATCACCGTAAAGCCCTTAGGGCCCCACCAGCGCTTCATACGCTCCGGCTCCGTAAAGGCCTTGAAAACAACGTCCCGCGGCGCGTCGAACGTGCGCGCGATGATGAAGGCGCCGTTGTCGCGCTCGATCACGGGAGCGGTACTGGACATCGTCATCGTCGGTTCTCCCCAGATTTCGATTGATGGCTACCCGCTGCGGCTCAAGCCGCCACATTCTCGCGGTTGATCGCCTTGTCGCAGTTGATCATCCACGGAATGCCGAACTGGTCGACCAGCATGCCAAATCTGGTGGCCCAGAACGTCTCCTGGATCGACATCGTTTCTTTCCCGTTTGCCGCGAGGGCGCTGTAGATGCGATCCGCTTCGGCCGGATCGCTGACGCCGATTTGCACGTGAAAGCCCTGAGCCGGTTTATAATGGCTCGGCGGCGCGTCAGAGCCCATGAGGGATCTGTCGCCGAACTGCAGGCGCGCATGCATGACCTTGGTCTGCCAATCATTAGGGACATGCTTTGCGGTGGGGCCGTTGGCGTGGGTGAGCATCGTGGTGATTTTGCCGCCGAGGACGCGCTCGTAGAACCGGAATGCGGCCTCACATTGGCCACCGAACGTGATGTAGGTGTTGAGTTCCATGATCCGCTCCTTGTCCATCGTTGACCTCGACATCGATTCGCGCGGCGCAGTTCCGGCTGTCGGCGCTTGTTGCGCTCACCCCAAGGACGAACCCCATATCAGCGGTCCGACAACCGACCGAATCTTTTTTGCCTCTAGAGCGGTTCCCGACCTATTTGATCCACTCGATCGTCATGCGCGGGCTTGACCCGCGCATCCATCATCTTCGCAAAAATTTATGCGAAATGGATGGATCCGTGGGTCAAACCCACGGGTGACGGTGGTGGATGGCCCCGCCGACTCAAATCGACTGGGAACCGCTCTAGCGATTGGCCCTCGGAACGCCCGCGCCAACCGGATCATTTTCCTTGATCAATCGATCGATCTGCATCCGGATGTGGAAGGCTTCGGCGGCAGTATTGGCACGTGCAATGGCCTGGTCGAAAGCAGCCCTCGCTTCCTCGGCCCGACCAAGCTGCAGAAGTAATCCGCCTTTTACGCCAAAGAAGTAGAAGTATCCCGCCAGCTGCTCCGCCAGGGGCTCGATCATGTCGAGTGCGGGGCCGGCACCCCGGGTCTTGGAAACAGCGACCGCCCGATTGAGCGTGATCACGGGTGAAGGCTGCATCCGCTCAAGAGTGGCATAAAGGGCATCAATCTGCGCCCAGTCCGTATCTTCGGGTCGGCTCGCTCGCGCGTGCAGTGCCGCGATTGCTGCCTGCACCTGATAAGGGCCGGGGCTGCGGTGACGCATGGCCTTGTCGAGGAGAGCCAGACCTTCCGCGATCATGGCGCGGTCCCAGAGTCCGCGATCCTGGTCTTCAAGCAGGACGATTTCGCCATCCGCATCCAGGCGGGCCGGCGTTCGCGCATGCTGCAGCATCAGCAGCGCCGCAAGTCCCATGATCTCCGGCTCTGCGGAGAAAAACCTGAGCAGCAATCGTGCCAGCCTGATCGCCTCTTCGCAGAGGCTTGCACGCACATGGGTCTCTCCACCGCTGGCCGAATAGCCCTCGTTGAAGATGAGATAAATCACGGCCGCAACAGCGGCGAGCCGTTCCGCGCGCTCGGGGGCGCCAGGGGCCTCGTAGGGAACGCGCGCCTCCGCGACGCGCCGCTTGGCGCGCGTGATGCGCTGCTCCATCGCGCTCTCGCTTACCAGGAAAGCACGCGCGATTTCCACCACAGTGAGCCCTGATACAATACGCAACGCAAGGGCGATCTGTTGTGTTGCGGGCAGCTCAGGATGGCAGCAGATGAACAGCAGGCGCAGAATGTCGTCACGATAATGCGCATCGTCCAGGCGCTCGACCAAGGCGGCCTCGGCATCCTCAAGATCCGAGATTGTCTCCTCGGGAGGCAGCGGCTCCTGCCTCCTCCGGCGCCGCGTTGCATCGATGGCGACGTTTCTCCCGACCATGATGAGCCAGGCCTCGGGATCACGCGGCGGACCGGCCTTCGGCCACGTATTGAGCGCCCTCAGGCAAGCATCCTGGACGGCCTCTTCCGCGACATCGAGATCACGGAAATAGCGCAGCAGCGCGGCCAAAGCTCGGGGCCGCGCGGCAGAAATGGCGGCGTCGATCCAGGCAAGCTCCGTCATGCGGCGGCGTTTCCCGGCCTGAACAAGGAAATCGGCCTGATTTCGTAAGAGCCCCCCGGATTGGCCCGGCCAAGGTCACGGGCAATCTCGAGTGCCTCGTCCAGCGAAGCGCAATCGACGAGATAGAACCCGAGCAGCTGCTCCTTCGTCTCGGCAAACGGGCCATCGATCACCAGCGGCGGCTCACGGTCTTTGCGCAGAGTTGTCGCCGCCGTCGTCGGCATCAGTCGCACCACTGGCCCGAGCTTGCCGGCCTTGGCGAGCTTCTCCTGCACAGCCGCGAGTTTAGCCATGACAGCCGCATCCTGCTCCTTGCTCCAGGAACAAACGACGTCTTCGGAGTGGTAACACAGGAGGGCATACATCATGGCAGGACTCCGTGCGGTGCACATTTCAAGGACGAACCGGCATGGCGGATTCCGACAAGCCGGTGGGCCGCGCGATAGGGCTACTTGGATACGCGGCAGGCATCAACACAATTCCAGATGCTGCGCGAATGCCCCGTCATGGCCCATGGCGCCACGTTGAGCGGATTCCGGTCAGGTTGAGGTCTGGCACCTCTCCGGCGGTCGCGGCTGGGCTCGTCCCGGCTACGCCAACTGATCGTTGCCATATGTCTCAAACGGAGGTGGCCATATATAAGCCCGGCCACGGCGCCGCAGAGATGCCATATGCTTTAACCCGCCCCCGGAATCCGTTCAGACGCTAACAACCTCTTGCGGGTTGAACGTCGCCGGGCAAGCCTGATAGACACGATCGCAGCCTGCGGTTCCGCGGATTTTCACGGATCTGTTCATGAAGAAACCCTTCCTCGCCTCCGATCGCGTGTCCGACGTCGATCGGGCCAACGACGATATCGGCGAGGCGATGCGCTTGCGCCTGTTCCGAACCCAGATCGAGCTGCGCGAGGCCGAGCAGCGCGCCTACGACTTGTTCCTGCAGAACCTGGTCAAGGGTACAAGCCACCTCTCGCTCGGCCAGGAAGCAATCGCGGCCGGATTTGCCAACGCCATGAAGCCCGGCGATCTGTCGTTCTGCACGTACAGGGGCCATGCTCATACGCTCGCGCGCGGCGTCCCGGTCGAAAAGGTGCTGGGCGAACTGATGCAGCGCGACAACGGGCTGATGCGCGGCAAAGGCGGCTCCATGCACCTCACCTCGGTGGAGCACGGAGTCATGGGCTCCTATGCGATCATCGGGGCGCATCTGCCGATCGCCTGCGGGGCGGCGCTGCGGGCCCAGTACAAGGGCCAGGACGATGTCGCGGTATGCTTCTTCGGCGACGGCACCACCAATATCGGGGCGTTCCATGAGGCGCTGAACTTCGCGGCGATCTGGAAGCTGCCGGTCGTCTTCGTGTGCGAGAACAATCTGTACATGGAGTATACGCCGATCGGCGAAGTCACAGCTGTCGAGCATCCGGCGGCGGACCGGGCGGCGGCCTACGGGCTTGAACGCATTCTCATCGATGGCAATGACGCGGATATTGTCTATCGCACCGCGCGAGTGGCCTACGGGCGCGCGCGGGCCGGCGAAGGTCCATCGCTGATCGAATGCGTCACCTACCGGCACAGCGGACATTCGCGCGCCGATCCGGCGAAATATCGCCCCGAAGGAGAACTTGAGGCGTGGAAGAAGCACGATCCGATCGTGCTTTATCGCGACCGGCTCAAGCAGTTCGGGGTATCGGAGGACACCATCGCGGGTATCGAGGCGGACGTGCGGCGCGTCGTCGACGAGGCTACGGAGAAATGCAAGGCGGCGCCGCCGCCCCCGGCGGACATCCTCTGCACGGACGTCTATGCGGATGGAGGCTGGGCATGGCGGAACTGACCTATCGCGATGCGGTCGCGCGCGGCATTGCCCAGGAAATGGCGCGCGATCCGGACGTGATCTTCTTCGGCGAAGACGTGGCCAAAGCCGGCGGCGTCTTCAAGACGACGGTCGGGCTCTACGAACAGTTCGGCCCGAAACGGGTGCGCGACACGCCGATTTCCGAGCAGGCCATCATGGGGGCGGCGATGGGGGCCGCCATGACGGGCCTCAAGCCGATCGTCGAAATCATGTTCTCGGATTTTTTTGCGGTCTGCTTCGACTACATCGCCAACGAGTTTCCGAAGAGCCGTTACATGAGCAACGGCCAACTCAAGTGCCCGCTCGTGGTGCGCACCGGCAACGGAGCGGGCTCGCGCTTCGGCGCCCAGCACAGCCAGAGCGTGGAAAACTGGTGCATGATGATCCCGGGCCTCAAGGTAGTGGCGCCGTCCAATGCGCGCGACGTGATCGGGCTCATGGCGGCCGCCGTGCGCGATCCCGACCCGGTGATCTTCTTCGAGCACAAATCGCTCTATCCGATGAAGGGCGAAGTGCCGGACGGCGAGATCGTCGATACGCTCGGCTCCGCCAAGATCCTGCGTCCTGGCCGGGACGCCACCATCCTGGCCCTCGCCCTGATGGTGCCGCGTGCGCTCGACGCCGCCGCGAAGCTTGCCGGCCAAGGTATCGATTGCGAAGTGATCGATGTTCGCTCGCTGGTTCCGCTCGACACGCAGACCATTCTGGGCTCGGTCGCCCGCACGCATCGCCTGTTTACGGTCGAGGAGAACCCACGCCTGTGCGGATGGGGCGCCGAGATCGTTTCCATCGTCGCCGACGAGGCGTTCTACGAACTCGACGGCCCGCCGGTGCGCATCACCACGCCGCACGTGCCGCTGCCGGCGGCCGACATCCTGGAGGACATGATTTTGCCGACGGCGGAGCGGATTGCGGAGACGGTGCGGCGGAGTTTGGAAGCGTAGAAGCACAATAGCGCAGCGTCCTGAAGTAGCTGTAGCACTTTTGATTCGTCGCGCAGCGTTCCCAAGAAGTGGTCTTGAGGTGCCGAAGTGAAAGAAACAACCGCGCCATGCTCGTCGTGTATCCGGCAGACAGCTCACAAAGTTCTTCACGAAAAATCCATAAGTGCCGGTGCATCAACTGATTTTGGAGCTCGTCTCAGTTTTGAAATATGATGGATCCCGGCTGCCCAAGCTCAGTCAGGACTGATGAAGGTCTAGACGCCTACGGGCCAAAACCTGCCCGGTCGGAGCTCGTCGCGCTCTGAGGCAGAGGAATATGCAACGCAGCTCCCCCGGGTACTCGGGCTCGAAGTGTTGGAGCTGCAATAAGTGAGCTAAATTCAAACTGGGACACTACCGATTTTCGGGCTGACTTGACATCAGATCTATTTTGCATCCATCACGCTTCCATGCGCACCACACTCACCATCGACGACGATCTGGCTCGCCTCTTGAAGCGAAGAGCCCGCGAACTCGACCTGCCGTTCAAGGACGTGGTCAACCAGACACTTCGCGTTGGTCTGGCCGAGCGGGCAAAGCCACGTCCGAGCCCGGTACCGAAGACCATTTCGCATTCGTTCGGATTCAAGCCCGGGATCGATCTCGATAAGCTCAACCAACTCGCCGACGAACTCGAAGCCGAGGCCTATGCGGCGGAGCAGCGGGCAGCGCGGCATGATCCTCCCCGACGCCGACGTGCTCGTTCACGCGCATAACGGTACTTATCCCTCCCCGTCTTCGGGGAGGGTGGCCGAGCGAAGCGAGGTCGGGTGGGGTTCCCCGGCCCCAGACCCCACCCGGCCCGCGGCTAAAAAGCCGCGGGCCACCCTCCCCGAAGACGGGGAGGGAAACGTGCGCCGTACGTTCGGCATAGCGTCCGTCTCCTGCCGTTGCGATAGTGGACGGACATAGTGCTTCAACAGGACCAAATGCCATGTACGAAAATCTGCTCGCCCATGTTCCGACCGATCTCTGGATCGGCGGCAAGTGGCGCAAGGCCTCCGATAATGCGCGCTTCGACGTCATCGATCCGGCGACCGAGAACGTCATCACTTCGGTTGCGAGCGCCAGCGTCGAGGACGCCAAGACCGCTGTCGACGCGGCGCAGGACGCCTTCCCGGGCTGGGCCGGACGCAAGCCGCGCGAGCGCGCCGAGATTTTGCGCAAGGCCTATGAGGTGATCATGGCGCAGGCGGAGCGCCTCGCCAAGCTGATCACGCTGGAAAACGGCAAGGCGCTTGCGGATTCCCGTGGCGAGGTCGCCTATGCGGCCGAGTTCTTCCGCTGGTACGCCGAAGAAGCGGTCCGCAATATCGGTGAAGTCTCGCGCGCACCGTCATCCGGCGCCCGGATCTTCGTGCAGCACAGGCCGGCCGGTATCGCGGTGCTGGTGACGCCGTGGAATTTCCCTGCCGCGATGGCGACGCGCAAGATCGGGCCGGCGCTGGCGGCTGGTTGTCCGGTGATACTCAAGCCGGCTTCCGAGACGCCGCTCACCATGCTGGCCCTGATGCCGCTGCTCGAAGAGGCGGGCGTGCCGGCCGGTGTCGTCAACGTCATTCCGTCGCGTCGCTCCGGTGCCGTGGTGTCGGCGATGCTGCACGATCCGCGGGTGCGGGTGGTGTCGTTCACGGGCTCGACCGAAGTCGGCCGCAAGCTCCTGCACGAGGCCGCCGACAACGTGGTGAAGCCCGCCATGGAGCTCGGCGGCAACGCGCCCTTCATCGTGTTCGAGGACGCCGATATCGACGCCGCCATCGAGGGCGCCATGATCGCCAAGATGCGCAATATGGGTGAGGCCTGCACGGCCGCGAACCGCTTCTTTGTGCAAGAGAAGGTCCACGACGCGTTCGCCAGCAAGCTCACGGAAAAGATGGCGGCGCTCAAGATGGGCAACGGCCTGCAGGACGGCGTAGCACTGGGGCCGCTGGTCAACCGCGACGGCCTCGACAAGGTCAAAGCGCTGGTCGATGACGCGGTGAAAAAGGGCGCGAAGGTACTCACCGGCGGACAGGCGCCGAGCGGAAGGGGCTATTTCTATCCCGCCACCGTGCTCACCGGCGTGCCCGATGGCGCCGCCATGCTGAACGAGGAGATTTTCGGGCCGGTGGCGTCGATCCAGACATTCCAATCCGAAGACGAAGTGATCGGGCGGGCAAACGACACCGAGTATGGCCTGGTCGCGTATCTCTACACCAACGACCTCAGCCGCGGCATGCGGGTATCGGAAAAACTCGATTTCGGCATGATCGGGCTCAATCGCGGCCTGGTATCCGACCCGGCTGCGCCGTTCGGCGGCACCAAGCAGAGCGGCATCGGCCGCGAGGGCGCGCACGAAGGCATGATGGAGTTTCTCGAAACGCAGTACGTATCGATGAGCTGGTAAGCTTCTTCTCCCTCCCCCCTTGTGGGGGAGGGAGAAGAGGCGCAGCGCCCCGGACTAACGATGGACCACGAACGAGAGCGCCGCATGGACATCCTGATGCCGCAGCTCGGCGAGACCGTCGCGGAAGGCAAGATCACCACCTGGTTCAAATCGATCGGAGACGCCGTTAAGCCCGGCGACAACCTGTTCGAGATCGAGACTGACAAGGTCTCCATGGAGGTGCCGGCGACCACGGCGGGCGTGCTCAAGGAGATCCGGGTCGGTGCGGGCGAAGTGGCGCCGGTCGGCGCCGTGGTCGCGGTACTGGCCGGTGCCGCAGGCGCCGCGCGAGGACCGGTCCCAAAGGCACCGGAACCAGCCCCGCCGTTGCCTGCCGCACCGCAGGCCTCGATCGTGTTGCCGATATCGGCGGCGGCATCCGCGCCGTCAGCCCGCCCCATCATGCTGGATCCCTTCCGCGAAGTGCGCACGCCCGAGCGTAATTACGGACCGGCGAGACTTCCGAGCGGGGCTGTCGCCACTCCCCTGGCCCGGCGGCTCGCCGGCGAAGCCGGCATCGACCTCGGCACCGTCGCTCCGTCCGGCCCCAACAGGCGCATCGTCGCCCGCGATGTGGAAGCGGTCATCAATCAGACCGACGCGCCTTACGAGGCCTTTGGGACGGGGCGCCCGCATCAGCGTCTGCCGGCTCCCGATCCCGATCGCATCAAGATCCTCTACGAGCCCGGCAGCTATCAGGAAATCCCGCTCGACAGCATGCGGCGAACCATTGCGGCGCGGCTGATCGAGGCCAAGCAGACGATTCCGCACTTCTACCTGACGGCCGATGTGGCGATGGATCGGCTCAGCGCGGTGAGGGAGGAGGCGAACGCCTCCCTGCCGGATGATACCGACAAGCCCGCCCGCCGGCTTTCAATCAACGATTTCATTATCAAGGCGCTGGCGCGGGCGCTGCAGCGCGTGCCAGCCGCAAACGCGGTTTGGGCGGAAGATCGCATCCTCCGCTTCCGGCGTTCGGATGTCGGCGTCGCGGTGGCGATCGAGGGCGGTCTGGTGACGCCGGTGATCCGCGGCGCGGAAAGCAAATCTCTACTCGACATCTCAGCCGAAATGAAGGATCTGTCCGCCCGCGCCCGCCTGCGTAAACTCAAGCCAGCTGAAATTCAGGGCGGCGTCACGGCGATTTCCAATCTCGGCATGCATGGCGTCCGCGAATTCGCTGCCATCATCAATCCGCCGCACGCGACAATTCTCGCGGTCGGGGTTGCCGCGCGACGGCCGGTAGAGACCGCCGACGGCGGGATACGTTTCGTCGGTCAGATGACGGTTACGCTGTCATGCGATCACCGCGTCATCGACGGCGTGCTCGGCGCCAGGCTGCTTGCGGCCTTCTGCCATTTCATCGAGCATCCGGTCGGCTTGATGATCTGATGCGGTTGGAGCTTTTCCCGAACACGTCGATGCCACTCATTGTCATTGCCCGGCTTGACCGGGCAATCCAGTATCCACGGTCCGTGTTCTACTTGATCACCCGGTCAAGCCGGGCGATGACAGTTTCGAGTGCGGCATATTCGTATCGTCTGATGAGGAGGGTGGCATGGCCGACAACAAGCCCGATGTTCTATTGATCGGACCATCGAAGCCGTTGCTGGCAACGGGATTGGAGCCGGCATTCACGGTCCATCGGCTGATCGAGGCAAGAGATCGCGAGGCGCTTCTGAATGGCATTGCCGACCGCGTGCGGGCCTTTGCCGTCACCTATTCCAGCCAGAAGATCGATGCAGCGTTCATGCAGCGGTTCCCGAAACTTGAGATCGTATCGAGCTTCGGCGTCGGCTATGACCACGTGGACGCCAAATGGGCCGGGGCGCATGGCATCCTGGTCACCAATACGCCCGATGTGCTCAATGAGGAAGTTGCCGATACCGCGCTTGGGCTCCTGTTGTGCACGGTGCGGGAGTTCCCCCAAGCCGAGCGCTACCTGCGCGCCGGCAAATGGGAGCAAGGGCCGTATCCTCTGACGGTCGCGACCTTGCGCGACCGCACGGTCGGCATGGTGGGCATGGGCCGGATCGGGCAAGCGATCGGACGGCGTCTCGACGCGTTCGGGGTCCCGGTGGTCTATCACACGCGCCGGCCGCGTACGGACGTCGCCTATAAGCATTATCCGAATCTCGTTGACATGGCCCGCGATGTGGATGTTCTGATGGTGATCGTGCCGGGCGGCGCCGAGACCCGCAATCTCATCAGCACGGAAGTGCTGGAAGCCCTTGGCCCGAACGGCATCCTCATCAACGTCGCCCGTGGTTCGGTCGTCGACGAACCGGCGCTGATCGCAGCGTTGCGGGGCAAGAAGATCTTCGCGGCGGGGCTCGACGTTTTCGTCAATGAGCCGCAGGTTCCCAACGAACTGATGGAAATGGAAAACGTGGTACTGTTTCCGCATCTCGGATCGGCATCGGTCTACACGCGCGCCGCGATGGACCAGCTCGTTGTGGATAATCTTCTCTCCTGGGCAGCCGGCAAAGGACCGCTGACACCGGTCCCGGAAACGCCGCCGAAAAATTAACGCATTTGCGGATTTTTCGTGAGGCGATTGGAGGTGGCATCGCCCGGCGGTATAATCATCGTTGCGGCGCGTCTTGCATGGAGATATCTCGAAATGCCTTGTCGCCAAAGCACGTTTCATATCCTGCTCGGCCTTGCAGCCGTTGTTGTGGCATCGCAAGCCTCCGCTCAGCGCTCGATCACTTCGAACGAAACCTTCAAGACCGTGATCGGTAAGTGGGAGATTTCGAACGCCGATCGCGATCGTACCTGCCAGCTGACATTCAAGGCCGATCCGAGCGGCACATTGTTCAAGCTTGAACTCGACAAGGCCTGTTCGGCTCAAATGCCGGAATTGAAGGACGTCATCGGCTGGACGATCGGCGGTCTCGACCTCGTCAAGCTGATGGACAGCAAGGGCAAGCCTGTCTTCGAGTTCTCCGAGGTCGAAAGCGGTATTTTCGAAGCCCAGCGGCCCGGTGAAGGCATCTTCTTCATGCAGAATGCCGCAGCGGCTGCAGCCGCGGTGAACATTTCGACCGAACAGATGGCGGGCGATTGGAGCGTGGTGCGGGGCTCCGGAAAGACGGTCTGCACCATTACGCTGACCAACGCGGCCGCCGGCGACGACGCCTTTGCGCTCAAGGTCAAGCCGGGCTGCGAGTCCTTCGTGACGGGCTTCGGGCCCGCCGCCTGGTACATGGATCGCGGCGAACTGGTGTTGAGGTCGAAAGCCGGCCGCTTCTGGCGCTTCGAGGCAAACGATCCCACCAACTGGCAGCGCGTTCCGGAGGGGCGGGAACCGGTCAATCTGGTGCGGCAATAGCGCCAGTTCGTAGCCCGGATGGAGCGAAGCGCAATCCGGGAATGCCCGGAATATTTAGCGAGCCTGATCCCGGATTTCGCTGCGCTTTATCCGGGCTACGGCTTGGCGGTTGGGCACTATCTCCACGTTGCGAAGCTCATGCCGGTCCCGGTGCCGGCCGGGGTGCGGTAGCCCGGGACATATTCGAACCAGTCGAGGTCGATCTCCTCGGCGGCGCCGGCGACTGCCACCCAGTTGAGAATTTCCGAGCTGCCGGCATGAAGCTTGTTGCGGGGCAGAGTCTGCAAGAACGTGTGGTCCTTGTCGGCCAGCGCCTTGAGAATGGCGCGGTCGAGCTCCTCGTCGACCAGGAAGTGGCTCAAGCCACCAGAGGCAATCACCCCTACCCGTGTATCGGCGGTAAAGCCATCCACCGCCCTGCGCACCGCCTGACCGAGCTTGTAGCAGCGCCGCGGGCTTGGCTGATTAGGCGGGAAATAGGTGTTGAGGTAGATTGGCACGATCGGGATCGGCTTCCCGGCGTCCATCACGTGGCGATGCACATAGGCCATGGCATGACCTTCGCCCTCGCCGGCGCGCAGCGACTTCGAGCTGGCGATGTCGAACTCGGCCTCGGAGAGGGTTTCGATCAGGTGCACGGCGAGCGCCGCGTGGACCGGGTAATCACGCGGCTCGTCCGGTTCGAAGAAGCCGGCACGGTTGTTGATGTACCAGTCGGGCAGGTGCGAATACGTACTGTGCTGGGCATTGCCGTTGCGGATGGTCTCGCCGTAGTAGATCGCGAAAAGAGGCCGGCAATCCTCCAGGTAGCTCTCGTTCTGGTCATCGCCGAATACGATAAGCGCATCGAGGGCCGCCGCTCTCACCACGTCGCGCAGACGGTGTGCCGCTGCGCGAGCAATATTCTGGCGGGCGACAAGATTTTCTGGAGCCACCAAATGGGCTAGCTTGGGGTCGGCCTTTTCCAACAGGTCTCCATAGGTGACCGGCCGGCCCTCCTTGTCGCGGTGTTTCATTTTCTGGTCCGTCTCGACAAAGCGCGGCAGGACATCGTCGGCCGCCAGCAGCATGGGCGTATGCGAGGTCCCGGCTGCAAATACGATTTTCGCCATGAATGATGTCTCGTCCTGTCGCGTCGGTATCCTGCGGCGCAGCGCGCCAGCCTTGATCTCAATTAATATGCACGTTGGCCGCATTGGCGACCATCGACCACTTGCGTGCTTCGGCCGCAATAAAGGCGGCGAACTCCGCGGCGGAGACCGGATTTGCGACCGCCCCGAGACTGCGGAGGTTGGCCTGCATGTCGGGGGCGCGCAGACCCTCGTTAATGGTCGCATTGAGGAGTCGGATGATCGGTTCCGGTGTGCCGGCAGGCGCAACGATGCCGTTGAAAGTCGTGACCTCGTAATCCGGAACGCCGGCCTCTATCATGGTCGGCAGATCCTCGGCGAGTGGCGTGCGCGTGCGGCTGGTGACGGCGAGCGCCCGCAGCCGGCCTTCCCGGATCAAGGGCAGCAGAACCGTGATGTTCTCGAACGTCATGTCCACCTGGGCACCAAGCAGGCCGGTGATGGAATCGCCTCCGCTTTTGTAAGGGACGCCGACGATGTTGACGCCCGCCGCCGACTTGAACAATTCGCCGCTGAGATGTGGCAGGCCGCCGGCGCCAGTCTGGGCATAGTTGAGCTTGCCGGGATTGGCTTTGGCGTAGGCAATCAGCTCGCGGACGGTTTTCGCTGCCACCGACGGATGCACCACCAGGATTTGATAGCTCTCAGAGAACTTGGCGACTGCCGAGAACTGCTTGGCAGGATCATAGCCGGCGCCCGACGACACCGCGGGAATTACTGCCAGCACGCTGGTATTGCCGACTAGGAGCGTGTAGCCATCAGGCGCCGAGCCGGCGACGAAGCGCGCACCGATCGCGCCGCCGGCGCCCGGCCGGTTTTCGATCACGACCGGTTGACCAAGTTTGGGTAGAACTTGCGACAGGAGCCGCGCCGGAAGATCGGTCGGCCCCCCCGGTGCGGAGGGTACGATGAGCTTGATGGGCCGGTCGGGATAGGTTTGAGCATTACCGGGAGCATTCACCAACAGAACAGCGGCCACAAAAGTGGCGATCCCGGCGAAGATACGGGCTACCGGCCTGCGGCGCGGGGTCTTGCCTTCGCTCATTTGCCTTCGCTCATCGGTCTCTCCCAGACGCGACAATCGGGTGCGACAGCATCAAAAACCAAAGCTATGATGATCAAAACACACTCTATGGCAGCTTATCGTATCCTTCTCCGAAGCCCTTCAGGTTCATCGGAAAGCCGATACCTTCCTCCGGCGTCTGAAATATAAAGAACGTCGCCGTTTGTCCGGTGCGCATCTTGCCGATGAGCGTGTCATCCATGACGACCTCGGCGTAGCAGCCGCGAGGCAGGCACCGCACGAATCCCGCCCGGCCCACATCCGCGTTGTCGATCTTAAGTCCCAGGCCGGCCGGCAGCAACACGCCGAGCGGCGCCTGAACCCGCATCAGACGCGATTTCTGGTCTGCGGTCTTGAGCACCAGAACCGTAATGCCGACATTGGCTCGGTCCTCGGCAACGACGCTCTGAAACAGGGCGCATTGCTCGTTCTGGGCGCCCGGAGGGGTTTCGCACCGGATCTGCCAGTCGCCATGTACCGACTTCACCGCTCCCTGGGGAAAAGCGGATGAAGGCAATGCCGCGACAACGAATGCAACCAGGCATCTCGATCCGACCGTCCGACAGCAGGCCACGAGCGCAGCAAGAAAGGTCGAAAGATATCCACGCCCGGTACCGATTGGCGGCGCTGCTGCGACCGAATTACGCCAAGCGGCGACGTTTTGGGGCGGAACCATCATGCTGCCATTCTCCGATATGCAAGGGCCCCCACCGGGTGCTTCGAAAACGCGGTGGCGGTCTTGTCCGGTTTTCTGCGTAGCCCGGCGATTCGCCTTGTCAAGCGCCGGAAACGACCGTAACGGTCGCAAAATCATCGCATCAGGCACATTGCGAGTACGGTGGAATTATGGTTGATGGTTCTTGGGCCGGCTGCGACACCGCCCCGGCGCGGGAATTCGCCCGCTGCGGCCTCTACCGCAGCCCAAGCCAATTTCGCACCTTCATGCGGAGTTCACGGTCCGGTTGGCCGGGCGCGGCCTCCATCCAAGGAGTTGAGACGACAATGCCGGTCTTCTTGCGAACAATGGCCGTTGCGGCCTTGGCCGCGGCCCTCTTGATGTCCGCGAGCGCGGCCTTTGCAGGCTTGGGGCAGCCCACACCTTGGCAAATCGGCTTGCAGGGGTCGGCCAGCCCCGTCATGGATGACGTGGTTTGGTTCCATTCGTACGTGTTGTGGATCATCACCGGCATTACGGTGTTCGTTCTGGGACTACTCGTCACCGTCATAGTGAAGTTCAATGCGAGAGCCAATCCGACGCCCTCGCGCACCACGCACAACACACTGGTCGAGGTATTGTGGACCGTCATCCCGGTGGTGATCCTGGTGGTGATCGCGCTGCCGTCGTTCCGTATCCTGTTCTTTCAGCTCAACACGCCGCCGGCTGATCTTACCGTCAAGGCGACAGGGGTCACCTGGAACTGGAAATACAACTATCCGGACAATGGTGATTTCGAATTCGATTCTCTGATCCAGCCCGACAAGGACTTGAAGCCCGGCCAGCCGAGACTTCTCAGCGTCGACAACGAGATGGTGGTTCCGGTCAACAAGGTGGTCCGCGTGCTGGTGACCGGTTTCGACGTGATCCACGCCTTTACGGTACCGTCATTCGGCATCAAGATCGACGCAATTCCCGGGCGCCTGAATGAGACCTGGTTCAAGGCGACCAAGGAAGGCTGGTATTACGGCCAGTGCTCGGAGCTGTGCGGCAAGGATCATGCCTTCATGCCGATCGCGGTCCGAGTGGTCAATGAGTCGGAATTCGCCACCTGGGTCGAGGAGGCCAAAAAGAAATTCGCCGCCAATGGCACGCCGACCAACGTTGCAACCGCTAACGTTGCGGCCGAATAGGATTGGCTGCCAGCAAACTGCGTCACAACGGTCGGGCGATTACGGAACCTAAGGACGAGACAGATGGATACCCACGCCACAGCGCACGAAACTCACGGCGACCACGGCCACCTGAACGGCTGGCGGCGCTTCGTGTATTCGACCAATCACAAGGACATCGGCACGATGTACCTGGTGTTCGCCATCATGGCCGGCGTGATCGGCGGCGCGATGTCGATCGCCATGCGCATGGAATTGCAGGATCCCGGCCTGCAGATTTTCCACAATACGCAGATGTTCAATGTGTTCACCACGGCTCACGGCCTGATCATGATCTTCTTCATGGTGATGCCGGCGATGATCGGCGGATTCGGCAACTGGATCGTGCCGCTGATGATCGGGGCGCCCGACATGGCGTTCCCGCGCATGAACAACATATCGTTCTGGTTGCTCCCGGCCTCATTCGCGCTGTTGATCACCTCGACCTTTGTCGAAGGCGCGTCCGGCACTAACGGCGTTGGTGCCGGTTGGACGATCTATACGCCACTCTCGTCGATCACCGGACACCCGGGGCCTGCAGTCGATTTTGCCATCCTGTCGCTGCACCTTGCGGGTGCCTCCTCGATCACCGGCGCCATCAACTTCATCACGACGATTTTGAACATGCGGGCGCCCGGCATGACACTGCACAAGATGCCGTTGTTCGTGTGGTCGATTCTGGTGACGGTGTTTCTGTTGCTGCTCGCCATGCCAGTACTTGCCGGCGCCATCACCATGCTGCTGACCGACCGCAATTTCGGCACCGCGTTCTTTGATCCCAACTACGGCGGCGATCCGCTGCTGTTCCAGCACCTGTTCTGGTTCTTCGGCCACCCGGAGGTCTACATTCTGATCGTGCCGGGCTTTGGCATGGTGAGCCAGATCGTCGCCACATTCAGCAAGAAGCCTGTGTTCGGATATCTCGGTATGGCGTATGCGATGGTGGCGATCGGCGTGATCGGCTTCGTGGTGTGGGCGCATCACATGTATACGGTCGGCATGTCGAGCGGCGCCCAGGCCTATTTCGTCGCCGCCACCATGGTGATCGCGGTGCCGACCGGCGTGAAGATCTTCTCCTGGATCGCCACCATGTGGGGCGGCTCCATCGAGTTCAAGACGCCGATGCTGTGGGCGATCGGGTTCATCTTCCTGTTCACGATCGGCGGCGTCACCGGCGTCGTGCTGGCGAATGCCGCGGTCGATCGGCTGCTGCAGGACACCTACTACGTGGTGGCGCACTTCCACTATGTGCTGTCGCTCGGCGCCGTCTTCACGATCTTTGCCGGCTGGTACTATTGGTTCCCGAAGATCACCGGCTACATGTACGAAGACTGGATCGGAAGGCTGCACTTCTGGGTCACGTTCGTGGGCGTGAACATGGTCTTCTTCCCGCAGCACTTCCTCGGCCTTGCCGGCATGCCGCGCCGCTACGTCGATTATCCGGACGCCTATCACGGCTGGAACATGGTGTCGTCATTCGGGTCCTACATTTCTGGCATCGGCGTGCTGATCTTCTTCTACGGCATGGTGCGCGCCTTCATGCGCAAGGAGAAGGCTGCCGACAACCCGTGGGGTCCCGGCGCGACCACGCTTGAATGGACCCTGCCGTCGCCGCCACCATTCCATCAGTTCGAGGTGCTGCCACGGATCAGATGAAGCGCGACGATCTTGGCAAAATTCCCTGCGGCCACGGCAGCATCGGATGGAAGTCGGGGCCGAAGAATTTTTGAACGCGTTGAGGTGAAACGGGGCCTCGGCCAACGTAGATACTACATGACAGACGTCGCCGCCGATGAGAACCGCCAACCTGCGGTGTTCGCCATCAGCGAAGCCGCAGTTGGCGACTATGTTGCACTGATGAAACCGCGAGTGATGTCGCTCGTGGTGTTTACAGCGCTTGTCGGCCTCATGGTCGCGCCCGGCCATCTACATCCGGTACTGGGATTCGCGGCGCTGCTGTGCATCTCGATCGGGGCCGGAGCCGCCGGCGCGCTCAATATGTGGTTTGACGCCGACGTTGATGCCGTAATGTCGCGGACGGCGCGGCGGCCGATACCTGCCGGCCGGGTTATGCCCCAGGAGGCTCTCGCTTTTGGGATGACGCTGGCGTTCGGCTCGGTCGCGGTGCTGGGGCTCGTCGCCAACTGGCTGGCCGCCGCACTCCTCGCCTTCACGATCTTTTTTTATGTGGCGATCTACACCATGCGGCTCAAACGCACGACGCCGCAAAACATCGTTATCGGCGGTGCGGCTGGCGCATTCCCGCCGATGATCGGTTGGGCCGCCGCCTCGGGCACCGTCGGGCTCGAATCGGTGCTCTTATTCCTCATTATATTCTTCTGGACACCACCTCATTTCTGGGCGCTGTCGCTGTGGCGTGCCGAAGATTACGCCCGCGCCGGCATTCCAATGTTGCCCGTGGTCGCCGGCTATTCAGAGACGCGGCGACAGATTCTGCTTTACTCGATGGTACTGGCTCCGGTCGGCGCATTGCCGTGGCTGCTGGGTTATTCCGGTCCCCTATACGGGGCGACCGCGATCCTGGCCGGCGCCGCTATGGTCTGGCTTTCCATCCGGATCAAGATTCTGGGTGACGCAGACGAGGGGGATCGTGCGGCCAAACGACTGTTTGGCGTTTCGATCCTCTACCTCTTCGTGTTGTTCACTGCGCTCCTGATCGATGATCGGTTGGGCGCCCTTGGCCGCGGCTTGTTATGAGGAGCAAGTGCCGGCATGGACGACAAGGACAACGAGAACGGCATTGTCCTCACCGAGGAACAGAAGCGCCGCCGCCGCGCCCGTTCGATCGCTATAGCGCTTGCTCTCGGCGCGCTGGTGCTTCTGTTCTACGTGGTCACCATCGTCAAGCTCGGCCCCGGCGTGTTGCAGCGGCCGCTGTGAGACAGATGACGGATGACAGATGTCAGATGACGGGCGACAGAGCGTGATGGGCATCGAGCAAAGGCCTGAGAGTGACGAACGAGCCGCTCCCGGTAGAGTCCGTCATCCGTCATCCGACATCCTGGTCGCGGCGGCCTGTGGGGTGTTTGTCGCATTTATGGTGGGCCTCGCCTATGCGGCAGTGCCGCTCTACAGCTGGTTTTGCAGAACGACCGGCTTTGGGGGGACTCCGCAGATCGCCAGCATGGCGCCGGTCCAAGTTTCCGATCGCAAGATCGCGGTACGGTTCGATGCCAATGTAAGCGCCGGATTGCCGTGGCGATTCGAGCCGGAGCGCACCTCCATCGAGGTCAGGCTTGGCGAGGTTGTCACAGTCTACTACACGGTAACCAATCTGTCGGCGCGCGAGACCGTCGGACAGGCCGCCTACAACGTGACACCGCCTACTATCGGCGGCTATTTCGTCAAGATCAACTGCTTCTGCTTTACCGAGCAACGGCTTGCGCCCGGCGAGAAACGTGAGATGGCGGTGGTCTTCTATGTGGATCCGGTCCTCATGCAGGATCCCGACCAGGACGATCTGAATACCGTTACACTGTCCTATACGTTCTTTCCTGTGCGGCCGCCACGGGCGGGCGTTGCGGAGGGCGCCGCCAAGGTGGGGCAAAAAATTTAGGGGCCGGCGCCTTGGCCGGGCCGCGCTGAAGTACAAAGACGGAGAAGGAAATGGCCGACGCGCACGCGAAACCTCATCACGACTACCACTTGGTCGATCCCAGCCCGTGGCCGGCGGTCGGCTCGGTGTCGGCCTTCATCATGGCGGTCGGCGCAATCGCCTGGATGCACCACTCCTTTGCGGCGGCCCCGTACCTCTTCGGCGTCGGCACCATCGGGGTGCTCTACACGATGTTGTCATGGTGGCGCGACGTGGTGGAGGAGGCCGAGCATCAAGGTCATCACACCCGGGTCGTGCAGCTCTCGCACCGCTACGGCATGATCCTGTTCATCGCCTCCGAGGTGATGTTCTTTGTCGCGTGGTTCTGGGCGTATTTCTCGACCGCGCTGTTCCCGACCGACGTCCACCAGGTGATGCGCGGTGATTTCATCGGCCATGTGTGGCCTCCGAACGGGATCGAAACGTTCAATCCATGGCACCTGCCGCTCCTCAACACGCTCATTCTATTGACCTCCGGCACCACGGTGACCTGGGCGCACCACGGGCTGCTGCATGACGATCGCGACAGTCTCAAATGGGGCCTCGTGCTCACCATCGTGCTTGGTATCTCGTTCACCTCTATTCAAGCCTACGAATACATGCACGCGCCATTCCATTACGCTGGCCACATCTACGGCGCGACATTCTTCATGGCCACCGGCTTCCACGGATTCCACGTCATCATAGGCACGATCTTTCTGACCGTGTGCCTGATCCGCGCTCTGGCTGGCCAATTCACGCCCAAACAACATATCGGGTTCGAGTTCGCTGCCTGGTACTGGCACTTCGTCGACGTGGTATGGCTATTCCTGTTCGCCTGCATATATGTTTGGGGCGCAGGTGCGTCGCACGCCGCCGGACACTAGTCTTGCGACTTCTTTTCGGACAGAAAGGGGCGGCGTCTGCCGCCCCTTTTAGCGAGGCTTCATGTCGGATCAGAGTTCCCGACCGATGGCATCTCCGCTGTTTGCCGGGTTGATGTGCCGCTGCCCACGTTGCGGCACGGGTAAACTATTCCAGGGCTTTCTCGCCTTGCGGGCACATTGCCAAACCTGCGGTCTTGACTACGCCTTTATGGACGCCGGTGACGGACCGGCGGTGTTCATCATTTTCCTCTCGGGATTCATCGTGGTAGGGAGCGCGTTGATCGTGGAGGCGCTTTATCAGCCGCCGTTCTGGCTCCATGCGGTGCTGTGGGGGCCACTGATCCTGCTCACCACGCTCGGGCCGTTGCGTCCCATGAAGGGCCTGCTGATCGCCCTCCAGTATCACCACAGGGCCGCCGAGGGGCGGCTTGAACGCAAGCTAGGTCCATAATGGCGGGCGATGCGGTGCGAGAGAGCCTGCGTCGCGGCGTGTGGGTGCCGAGCCTGGCGGCTGCGATGGCGCTGGGGGTCTTGATCTCGCTCGGGCTGTGGCAACTGGATCGCAAAGCCTGGAAGGAGGGACTGATCGCGACCCTCGAGCATCGCCTCTCGACGGCGCCGGTCGCGCTGCCGCCGTCTGCCGAATGGCCGAGGCTTACGGCTGCACAAGATGAATTCCTTCGTGTCACTATGACGGCAAAGTTTCTCAACGACCAGGAAGCTCTGGTCTATACGGGTGGTTCAACCTTGCACGAGGCTGGCGGAGGCCCGGGCTATTGGGTGTTCACGCCGGCGCGCCTCGCCGATGGCGCACTCGTCATGGTTAATCGGGGCTTCGTGCCTGACGGCAAGCAGGATCCTACGGCACGCGTGCAGGGTCAGATCGAGAGCCCGATCAAACTGGTCGGGGTGCTTCGCTGGCCGGAAAAACCCGGACTGTTCACGCCGGCAAGCGATTCAGTCCGCAACATCTGGTTCGCTCGCGATTCCGCCGCCATGGCAGCCGCCAAGGGAATCGGCGTTGCGCCTTTTTATGTAGAATTGGAGAGCCCCGAACCGCCCGGCGGGTTGCCCCGTGCCGGCCGCTTGCGGCCGAGCTTGCCGAACAATCACCTCGGTTACGCCGTCACCTGGTTCGGCCTTGCGGCTGTATTGATCGGAGTTTACGCGAGCTGGCTGTTCAGTGGCTGGCGAAGGGAGGGAACTGTTGAGAGCAGTGTGTAGCGTCAGGCGAAGGCGCAAAGCACGGCCTCTTGGATTAACGCGTTCCCCCTCGCGCCGTGCCCACCCGACGCGGTCTGGGTCCGTTCGCTTTGCTCACTTCACAACGCCGCCGTTTTTATTTGGCGCATCCGTTCGAAACTCACAAGGTTTCATTCGGCGCTGCCGCGTGTATTGCGAGCGCATGCACACCGGACTTGAGCTCAGCGGCAAGCGTTTCATTAATCATGCGATGGCGGGCGAGTCGGCTCTTCCCCCGAAACGCATCAGCCACGATATAGATCCTGAAATGCGTCTCTCCCCCCGCTCGATGTCCGGCATGCCCTTCGTGTTGGTGGGATTCATCAAGCACCTTCAAGCTCAGCGGAGCGAAGGCTTCAGTGAGCTTCCGGGAAATGGTTTCTTGCGCACTCATCAGGACTCCGGCAGCGAGGACGTTAGCAGCGGCCTTACGATCCCACAAACGGCAATCCTGCCTCCAAACATGTCTCATCACATCTGTCAAGCTTGCGCAATGCGCTAAATTCTCCGCATAATAAGCGATGAAGTTCGACTCGCCGTTATATGATCGCATCAGGGTCAAGCCGACCGAGGATCGCAGGCTACGGGCCGACCGGCCCTGCTGCGACTGGCCGAATTGCGCAGAATCGGCGAGCCACCGCGCGCCGAAGGGTCGCAATCGGGAGCACGAATACTGGCGCTTCTGTCTCCAGCACGTTCGCGAGTACAATCAGTCCTATAATTTTTTTGCCGGCATGAGCGACGACGCTGTCGCACGCTATCAGAAGGATGCGCTCACCGGACATCTTCCGACCTGGCGGCTCGGAACGATTGGCGGCAATGGGCGCGGCAAGGCAAAAGTCGGCCGGCTGTTTGTCGAAGGCATCAGCTCTGTTGATCCGTTCGATATCCTGCGGGAGTTGGGCGGCGCGGCACAATCTCGCGCCGAGGCAGAGCGACGCACCGTGCGCAATGCAGAGCGCAAAGCGCTTCACGCGCTCGGGCTTGAAGATGGCGCGGCTGGCCGCGACGTCAAGGCGCGGTTTAAGGAATTGGTGAAACGCCATCATCCTGATGCCAATGGCGGCGATCGGGCCTCAGAAGACAAGCTGCGTGAGATCATCGAGGCCTACAATTATCTGAAGAAGACCGGATTCTGCTGATTTAGCTTGGCTCGGTTGTAAGCTCATCGCGGTGCGCATGGATCGACCACTGCGGAAGATCTCATATTTAGAAGAATTCTATTCTGTTTTCAATAACATAAGGTGATTGCCGACTGGGAATACGGCGCTGCTGAACCGCAACGCGATGCCGCTTATGTCAGCACCGACGGCTTCCGCCACCTGAGGGCTTTCTGTTAAATTGATATCGACATGCGATTTGCCTAACGCGAGCCGCTGCGCGCCTCGCCGATACCGTGTGTCGAGGCGCCGAAATTCGCAAGTCATAGATTTTGGGCGTAGTACCGGGCCGGGCATGAGCCCATGGTCCGCGGGTCCCCTTGCATCCGCTGGAGATCTCTGGGACTTCATGCACGGAGGACCGATGACCGCCGTAACCGAACTCGCCGCACCACTGCCGGACATTAGGGTATCCGTCCGGCAAATGTTCGGCTTCGACAGCGATATGGAAGTGCCGGCCTATGCGGAGCCCGACGAGCACGTGCCGGACATTGATTCAGATTATCGATTCGATCGCCCAACCACACTTGCGATTCTCGCCGGATTTGCCCGCAATCGCCGCGTCATCGTGACCGGATATCACGGCACGGGAAAATCGACCCATATCGAGCAGGTAGCGGCGCGGCTCAACTGGCCCTGCGTGCGCGTCAATCTTGACAGCCACATCAGCCGTATCGACCTCATCGGCAAGGACGCGATCGTTATCCGCGAAGGCCAGCAAGTCACCGAGTTTCGCGACGGAATTCTGCCCTGGGCGTATCAGCACAACGTCGCGCTGGTCTTCGACGAATACGACGCGGGCCGTCCCGATGTTATGTTTGTGATCCAGCGCGTGCTGGAGTCCTCGGGCCGGCTGACGTTGCTCGACCAGAGCCGAGTCATTAAGCCGCATCCGGCATTCCGGTTGTTTGCGACCGCCAACACGGTGGGCCTCGGCGATACCTCGGGGCTCTACCATGGAACCCAGCAGATCAATCAGGCCCAGATGGACCGGTGGTCCATCGTCACCACGCTGAACTATCTGCCTCACGACAACGAGGTTGAAATCGTGCTCGCAAAGGCGAGGCACTATCGCACTGATGCGGGCCGTGACATCGTCAATAAAATGGTGCGGGTTGCCGACCTTACCCGCAATGCCTTTATGAACGGCGACCTTTCCACCGTGATGAGCCCGCGCACGGTCATCACCTGGGCGGAGAACGCCGATATCTTCCGGGATATCGGATTTGCGTTCCGGCTCACATTCCTCAACAAATGCGATGAGCTCGAACGCCCCCTCGTTGCCGAATTCTATCAGCGCTGCTTCGGCCAGGAGTTGCCGGAATCATCGGTCAACGTGGCGCTGAGTTGAGATGTTTTTGAGGCTGAATACCGGAAACTCACCCGCGGTTTTCGAGCGCGGAGACACGCTGTTCGAGGGCAGAAAGCCGCTCGTCGAATTCGGCGGTGGCCTAACGGCCGAAAACACTCTCGCCAAGCATGGCTTGGCGGAGACTGTCAATGCGCTTCTGGAGTTCTTCGTGATTGCGGTCGATCTTACTGTCCAGCGAGGCGATCTTGTCGTCCAATTTGCTGTCCAACGCGCCAATTGCACCGGTATTTTTCGGAGAAGATGCAAGGTATGATTCTCGGGTTCCGCCATGGTGATCCTCTATGAGGCAACAACATAGGCTCTACTCTTAACGGAATAAAGTGCCAGCTGCCGTATCGTTAAGCTCATGTCTTCGAACATCAAACCCAAGACCCCGGCCAAGGAAGCCCCAAACGAGCCGTTCAAACGCGCCGTGACAGGGTGTCTGCGCGCCATCGCGCGCCAGCCGGAGCTTGAGGTTTCGTTCGCGGCCGAGCGGCCCGGCATGGCGGGCGGCAAGGCACGGCTGCCGGAGCCACCGCGCAAGCTGACGGCTAGCGATGCCGCAATCGTGCGCGGCCATGCCGACGCGATCGCGCTGCGGATGGCATGTCACGACAACGCAATCCATAGGCGCCTGCTGCCAGCCAGCCAGCAGGGACGCGCGGTGTTCGAAGCGGTCGAGCAGGCCCGGGTGGAGGCGATCGGGGCGCGACGCATGTACGGTATCGCGAAAAACCTTACCGCTATGCTGGACGATAAGTTTCATCGCGGCAAGTTCAACGAGATCACCGATCGCGCCGACGCACCGATCGAAGAGGCGCTCGCCATGCTGGTGCGCGAGCGCCTCACTGGCCAAGCGCCGCCGCCGGCCGCGCGGCGCCTGGTGGAGCTGTGGCGAAGTTGGATCGAAGGACGCGCCGGCCGCGAACTCGATCGCCTCGAGGACATGATCGAGGACCAGCGGAGATTCGGCGATGCCGTCCATGATCTGCTAGACTCGCTTGACATGGGTGACGACCGCAGCAACGAGGACGACGAGGACGACAGCGACGAACGCAACGACGACGGACGCCAGGACGAGAAAGGCGAGGAAGGGGAATCCTCCGAGTCGGAGGACAGCCAGCGCATGAGCCTCGAACAGGCTGATGCATCCACTGAGGATCTTCCCGACAGCGCCGCGGAGGCGACGGACGCGCCGACTGCCGACATTCCGGACGATTCCGAAATGGGCGATTCCGAAAATCCTGCCGAGCCATGGCGACCGCGCCACAGTGGGAAAAATGAACCCCGCGGCCCCGATTACAAGCCGTTCATCACAAAATTCGATGAGACCATTGCGGCCGAGGACCTGTGTGAGCCGGAGGAGCTCGATCGCCTGCGCGGCTATCTCGACAAGCAACTCGCCCATCTGCAGGGCGTGGTGTCTCGGCTCGCCAACCGACTGCAGCGCCGTCTGATGGCGCAGCAAAGCCGTTCGTGGGAATTCGATTTGGAGGAGGGATTGCTCGACCCGGCGCGGCTGTCGCGCGTCATCATCGATCCCATGCATCCCTTGTCGTTCAAGCGCGAGAAGGATACCAATTTCCGCGACACCGTCGTGACCCTGCTGCTCGACAATTCCGGTTCGATGCGGGGCCGTCCCATTACGGTGGCGGCCACGTGCGCCGACATTTTGGCGCGCACCCTTGAGCGCTGCGGCGTCAAGGTGGAGATTCTTGGCTTCACCACCCGCGCTTGGAAAGGCGGCCAGTCGCGCGAGGCTTGGCTGGCGGCCAACAAGCCCGCCAATCCGGGTCGCCTCAACGACCTCCGCCACATCATCTACAAATCCGCCGACGCGCCGTGGCGGCGGGCACGGCGCAATCTCGGGCTGATGATGCGAGAGGGACTACTCAAGGAGAATATCGATGGCGAGGCGCTGGATTGGGCCCACAAGCGTCTGCTGGCACGCACCGAACAGCGCAGGATCCTGATGATGATTTCGGACGGCGCGCCGGTTGACGATTCCACGCTCTCAGTCAATGCCGGTAACTATCTGGAGCGCCACCTGCGCTGGGTGATCGAGGATATCGAGCAGCGCTCCCCGGTGGAGCTGATCGCGATCGGAATCGGCCATGACGTAACGCGTTATTACAGGCGCGCCGTAACCATTGTCGACGCCGAGGAGCTCGGTGGCGCCATGATCGAAAAACTCGCCGAGTTGTTCGACGACGGACCGGTGTCCGAGCCGGTCCCGCGGCCGCTGCGCCGGCTGCACGCGTGACGGGACTTTGTCCGAGGCAAGCCCGCCGGCACCGCGGACATAGCCGCAGCGGATCGGCCGACTCGATTCATTACCGCTTCGTGCCCGGCCGGCGCTTGGCAACTGTGTTGGTCGCCTGCACGGCCGTTGCGGCCGCTTCTCCTGTCAATGCTCAGCGCAGTGCAGTCGACCTTCCGGTGGGCATCACGATCGAAGCTCGGCCAATCGCTGCATTTAGCGTCAGCACACCTGACCAGCGCCGCTTCGGCAGCCTGGAATATCTCGGAGGGCTTGAACTGAAATCGTCCTATTCGGAATTCGGAGGATTTTCGGCGATTCGCGTCGCACCGGACGGCGAACATTTCGTCTCCCTCAGCGACAAGGGACGATGGCTTACCGCCCGCATCGTCCATGAACACGACCGACCCATCGGCATCGCTGACGCCACAATGGCGCCGATGCTCGGCCCTGACGGCCGCACGCTCGCAGCGCGTGGATGGTTCGATACCGAGTCGCTGGCCGAGCGGGACGGGTGGTTTTATGTGGGCATCGAGCGCGTGAACCGCATCGTGCGTTTCGATTTCGCTCGGCAGGGCGTGCTGGCTCGCGCCGAAGTGGTCCCGACGCCAGCCGCCATTTCGCATTTGCCCTATAACAAGGGCCTCGAGGCGCTCACGTTCGCACCTCGCAACGGCAGGCTCGCCGGGGCTTTGATGGCGTTTTCTGAACGCGGCCTTGATGCTAACGGCGACCTCAGGGCCTTTTTGATTGGCGGCGCGATGCCAGGCGAATTCTCGGTGAAACGGCGGGACAACTTCGATATCAGCGACAGCGTCACCCTGCCTTCCGGCGACGTCCTGCTGTTGGAGCGCCGATTCACCTGGTGGACCGGCATTGCCATGCGGTTGCGCCGAATCGCGATCGCGGACATCGCACCGGGCGCACAAGTCGATGGAACCGGCCTGCTGTTTGCCGATTTGGGCTATCAGATCGACAACATGGAAGGGCTCAGCGTCCATGTGAACGTGAACGGCGACACCGTCTTGACGCTGATTTCGGACGATAATTTTTCGATCCTGCAGCGCACGGTGCTGCTGCAGTTCAAGCTCGCCTACGAATAGAGCTAAGCTTCTCTACAAACAGAGCTTATAGTGGGGGATGGGCAAAGGCGCGTCTTCGCGCCTGACCACAAGGACCCTCAACGAGGAAAACTCGAGGGCGGGCACGCTTCGCTTTTTGCCCACCTGCGACTATGACGCTCAGCAGGGGAACTTATCCCAGTCAATCCGTCGCCGCGAGCTTTTTGGCGATCTGGCGCTTCAGTTCAAGCGCCCGCCGCGACAGCTCGGCATCATGCGCTTTGACGAGGAAGGCATCGAGTCCGCCGCGATGATCGACGCTGCGGAGCGCGTTGGCGGAAATCCGAAGTCTTACCGTGCGGCCGAGCGAGTCCGAAATTAACGTGACGTTTATCAGGTTGGGCAAAAAACGTCGCTTGGTCTTGATATTTGAGTGGCTGACCTTATGGCCGACCTGGGCCGACTTGCCGGTCAATTCGCACCGCCGCGACATGGATACCTCTGGCAATCATGCGCCCGCGCCTTGAAACTTGGCGGAGCAGGGAAATCTTGGGTTCGATTGGACCGCGGACCTATAATGATCAGCGCAAGGGACGTCAAGTTCGGGCCGCAAACTCAATTCACCCGCCGAAATTCGGCGGCAGGCCTTCGGGATCTCTGTGACCGCCTGGAGCCACAGAAAATTTTGGCTGGTTGGACTTGCCGGCGGCCCGAGAATGGACCACACAATCGACTTAATCCGCCCCGACAAGGGTTACCCTGCCCAAAATAGCCACTGCGCACGATCGAAAGGATCTGGGGTGCATTGGAGGCCGACCACCATCTCTCGCGGTCTTCACCTCGCCTGCGCGGCGGTAGTGACGATCTGCCTCACATCCGGCTGCGCCTGTGCGCAGGGAAAGCTCGATGCCCGTTACATCGCCACCTTGGCGGGTGTCCCAATCGGCAAGGGTGCCTGGGTCATTGAAATCGGCGACGATCAATTCACCGCAGCCGCGAGCGGGATGACGACTGGCTTGTTGCGGGTGTTTGCGACCGGCGAGGGGAACGCCGCCTCCAGAGGCACTGTGCGCGGCGATAATCTGGGGCCTACGTCCTTTGTATCAACCATAAACAATGACAAGCGGGTCGAGGAGCTGCGAATTGTGTTGGGCGCCGGAACCGTCAAGGACCTGGTCGTTGAACCCCCGACCACACCCAATCCGGACCGAATCCCTATAACGGATGCCCATAGGCGCGGCGTTGTCGATCCTATGAGCGCCGGGTTGATACGGGTACCGGGCATCGGCGATCCCGTTTCGCCGGAGGCATGTCGGCGCACACTTCCGATTTTCGACGGCCGCATGCGGTTCGATTTGCAGTTGAGTTTCAAGCGTGTAGAAAGGGTTCGCGCGCAAAAGGGATACCAAGGACCTGTCGCCGTATGCGGGGTGCAGTTTATACCGCTGGCTGGTCATGTGCCCGAACGACCGGCGATCAAATATCTGATGGCGCAGCGGGACATGGAAATATGGCTGGCGCCGATCCCTGGAACCCGGATCGTTGTGCCGTATCGGCTTGCGCTTCAGACTCCATTGGGCCAGGGGGTCCTTGAAGCCACACAATTCATCGCAGTTGCAACCCCTCGCTCGACGCCTGCCACCGCCGCGGCGCGCTGAGCCGGTCTTGCTTTGCAGAAATCCACGCCGCCGCGTGGCTTATGGGCCTTGACAATATGGAATCGAAATTTACAGGGGTGTCTGCTTGCTGCTTCCGATCGAAATCCTGTCGCTGCGCGAATTCGCATCGATTTATTCATGATTTGGTGGGTTCGGTTCGTCAGCTTACTACATGTGGATGAGAACAAATCTCAATGGAGTCGAGTCAGCGATTCGGGCGCGCTTTGTTCGGGCTTGGTTCACAGGCGTTAAGGGCCTCGGCATAACTCCTTGGCTTCCGTCACATTGTGATGCAGATACCTCGTTTGACGCGCTGGCCGGTCGGTGCGCCGGCGGAGGCTTCGATGCCGATCTCGTTTAGTTTCCATGGGGAGCGCGACTCGCGGGCCCGAGGCTACGGTGTCACCGCGGTGCTGGGGCCCACCAATACCGGTAAGACGCATCTCGCCATTGAGCGCATGTTGGCGCATTCCTCAGGTCTGATCGGGCTGCCACTGCGACTTCTGGCCCGCGAGATCTACAACAAAGTTGCGGAGCGCGCGGGCGCAGAGGCTGTCGCGCTCATCACCGGCGAAGAGAAGATCAAGCCCGCCAATCCTCGCTTTTGGGTATCGACCGTCGAGGCAATGCCACGCGATCTTGATGTGGCGTTCGTCGCGGTTGATGAGGTCCAACTCGGCGCTGATCTCGATCGCGGCCATGTTTTCACCGACCGCATGCTCAACTGCCGGGGTCGCGAGGAAACGCTCGTATTGGGTGCCGCCACGGTCCGCCCGATGGTGGAAAAGTTGTTGCCGGGCGCCAATATCCTCAGCCGCCCGCGTTTGTCGCAACTCACTTACGCGGGTGAAAAGAAGATCACGCGCCAGCCGCGCCGCACCGCGATCGTGGCGTTCTCCGCAGATGAGGTGTACGCCATTGCGGAATTGATCAGGCGGCAGCGCGGCGGCGCGGCCGTCGTACTCGGGGCGCTGTCGCCGCGCACGCGCAATGCCCAGGTTGAACTGTACCAGTCCGGCGACGTCGATTACCTCGTTGCTACCGACGCGATTGGCATGGGACTCAATCTCGACGTCAATCACGTCGCGTTTGCGTCGGACTGTAAGTTCGACGGTTATCAGTTCCGTCGCCTTAGTCCGGCTGAATTCGCCCAGATCGCGGGTCGCGCCGGCCGTGCCACCCGCGACGGCACCTTCGGCACCACAGGGCGCTGTGCGCCGTTTGACGCCGAACTCGTTCATGCCCTTGAGAGCCATAGTTTCGAGCCCGTCAAAGTGTTGCAGTGGCGTAACTCGGAACTCGACTTTTCGTCGCCCGGTGCGCTTGCGGCTTCGCTCGCAATGCTGCCGGGGCATCCCTGCCTCACCCGCGCTCCCGTTGCCGAGGACATTTTGGTGTTTGAGCACGCAGCACGCGATGACGAGGTGCGCGCGCGCGCCAACAGTCGAGCCGCGATCGCGCGGTTGTGGGACGTGTGCCAAATACCCGACTACCGGAAAATATCTCCTGCGGCACATGCCGAACTGGTGGCGACCCTCTATGGTTTTCTGCTCCGAGAAGGTAGGATTCCGGACGATTGGTTTGCCCGCCAGATCGCACAGGCAGATCATATCGACGGCGACATCGACACACTCTCGGCGCGCATCGCGCACATCCGGACTTGGACGTTTGCGGCCAACCGACCGGACTGGCTCGGTGACCCTGACCACTGGCAAGGCGTTACGCGCGCCATCGAGGACAGGCTCTCTGATGCGCTGCATGAGCGATTGGCGGAACGCTTTGTCGACCGCCGCACCAGCGTGCTGATGCGACGGTTGCGAGAGAATGCGATGCTGGAAACGGAAATCACCAAGACCGGCGAAGTTTTGGTCGAAGGCCATACCATCGGTCGGCTCGATGGCTTCCGCTTCGCACCCGACCCGACATCCGGCGGTACGGACGCGAAGGCGCTGTCGGCGGCAGCGCAGAAGGCGCTGTCAGGCGAAATCGAAGCACGCGCCAACAAGCTCGCCCACGCGCCCGACTCGCAGTTTGTGCTGACTTCGGATGCGACAATCCGCTGGATCGGCGAGCCGGTGGCCAAGATCATCGCAGGCGACACCGTATTGCGTCCGCGGGTGCGCATCCTCGCTGACGAGCAGCTGACTGGCGCCGCGCTTGAAGCTGTGCAGATCCGTCTCGACTTGTGGACGCGCACCCATATCGAGCGGCTGCTCGCGCCACTGTTCGTGCTGGGCGCGGCCGAAGAGATCACCGGGCTTGCCCGCGGCATCGCCTACCAGCTCGTAGAAGCACTCGGCGTTCTTGAACGCGGCAAGGTCGCCGACGATCTCAAGAGCCTCGACCAGACCCTGCGAGGCATCCTGCGCAAGCACGGTGTGCGGTTCGGCGCATATCACGTCTACGTCCCGCTTTTGCTCAAGCCCGCGCCGCGCGCATTGGCGGCGCAGCTTTGGGTACTCAAGCATGGGGGGCACGATATAAAGGGACTCGACGAGTTGCAGCGGCTCGCAGCGAGTGGTCGCACTTCATTTCCGGCCGATAAGGAAGTGCAGCGTCCGCTCTACCGCACCATCGGCTATCGCGTGTGTGGTGAGCGAGCCGTGAGAGTCGATATTCTGGAGCGTCTTGCCGACTTGATTCGTCCAGCGCTCACCTGGCGGCCGGGATCGGTTGCTCCCCAACCTACGGGCGCCTTCGAGGGCATCGGCTTCACCGTTACCCAGGCGATGACCTCGCTCACGGGGTCTTCCGGAGAAGATTTGGCCTCGATCCTGCGCGCGCTCGGCTACCGGATGGAGAAGCGGCCGAAACCCGTCAAAGCGGATGCTGAGCCGACAATGCCGGTGGCACCAGATGCGGCTGCAATCACCGGCGACCAGACTACGACCGGAGCGGCACCAGCAGCAGATAGTGTGGCCAACTCTTCTCCGGCAGAAGCCGAAGCTTCGGTTGGCGCCGACGAGATCGACCACGACCCTAGTTCTGATGACCTGACACCTCAAGGGATGGCATCGCTTGCATCGGGCCACGCCGCGGAGGCGGCAAGGGCGGGGGTTGAAGGTGCATCGGATGCGACCACGGCCGCCGAAGTTGTTGTCGGGACAACAGCCGCCACGGAGGTACCCGCGTCCAAGTCAGATGCTGCGGTAGTGACGCCGGACGAAGCGTCCGCCGATCCGGCATCGCTGCAAGTATCCGCAGTGGCGATCGAACCGGAGCTGGTCGAAGTATGGCGCCCGGGTGGTCGCAGCGAAGAGCGGCGTGGTCCGCGGCGTCCGCCTCGACGACAGCACCCCCGCCATACCCAGAGCGCGGCGCCGCTCCCTGAGTCCACAGCGGAGCGCGCCCCTGCTGCAGAGCGCAGCACTAAACGCATTGTCGAAGCGTCGATCGAAAAGCCCATCGCGCAGCATCGTCATGGGCGCGATCTGCGAGGCGAATTGCGGCACGAGCGCGATGACGGCGGCGACCGCCGCCAAAGAAAGCATGGTCAACGTCAAGATGATCGTTCGGAGCGCCCACGCGGCGAGCGCGTAAACTTGGTGAAAGACCGCAATGAGCACAATGACCGACGCGACTACGGACCACGTCGCGAGCGCGAGAAGCAGCCCGACCCCAACTCGCCGTTCGCCAAGCTGGCGGCGCTCAAGGCCCAGCTCGAGGCGAACGCCAAGGAGCGCCGCTGAGACCGCGCCGGCAGACCGGCAACGGATCGACCGGTGGCTGTGGAATGCCCGAATCGTGCGCACCCGCAGCGCGGCCGCGTCGCTGGCCATTGTGGGACATGTTCGGGTCAATGGCGCCCGAGTGGTGGCTCCCGGTCGCGATGTCAAATGTGGGGATGTGGTTACTGTTGCGCTCCACGGCGGCGTTCGGGTTCTCAAGGTCATCGGGCTGGCGCCGCGACGGGGTAATGCCACAGCGGCCTTGCAGCTATACGAAGATCTTAGCAACTCGGCACGCTGATATGTCGTTGCGG
>Ga0209465_10000019_pt1 | contig 65994 bp, 58 predicted proteins | sample PanSoiPlot1MoBio_FD_188321 | JGI IMG/M metagenome (GOLD analysis project Ga0209465, IMG submission 188321) | Tropical forest soil microbial communities from Panama analyzed to predict greenhouse gas emissions - Panama Soil Plot 1 MoBio (SPAdes)... | ecosystem: Environmental > Terrestrial > Soil...
GGGCAGTACGGCCAACATCGGGTACGTCCGCAACAGCAAACAGAACACGGCGGAGGTAACGATCGCCGACCGCTCGAAGCTCTTTGCCAGCCGCTTGGGAGGTGAGGAGGAGGGCGGCGAAGAGACTCAGCCGCAGGAGACCAAGCTGGGCATCGGCGTCCGCGACATTACCCCGGATATTGCCGAACGCATGAAACTACCCAACTCCAAGGGCGTCCTGGTACAGGATGTGAAGCCGGGCGGCTTCGGAGACAACGTGGGCGTCAGCCGGGGCGACGTAATTCTGGAGATCAACAAACAACCTGTCAACAACGAGGCTGATTTCCGAAAGCTGCAGTTGCAGCTCAAGTCGGGGCAGGATGTGGTTTTTCTGGTCAGGCCGCGCGGCTTAGGACCGAACGCAGGTACGGTCTTCATGGGCGGAAGCTTGCCATAAGGCTCAGCGCACGCCAATAGAAGGAAAGTGGATTGCTTCCCGAAGCCTGTTTTCCAGAAAGCAACCTAATTCTCAGGCTAAGATTCCAAAATCATCATGGAAAATTGAGTTTTCTATTTCCAACTTCATGAACGAGTGTTTACAATCGGTCAGACTATAGGAATTCATAGATATTCTCCTCTGAGGTGCTATTTGCGATTTAATCTACGAATTCTCCAACCGATGGTAATTGTTCTGACCTCGCTGCTCGTAGTAGGCACAGCCAAGGGAGCCACCACCACCAACCACAAGGCTTTATCTTCCAAATCTCATAAGTCTGCCAAGTCCGCCAAGTCCCATAGCACCTCCAAGAAGAAATCGGCAAAGTCGCACGGTCAGCGCACCATTGACGAAGCTCGCACGGTTCAAATTCAGCAGGCCCTCATCCGTGAACACTACCTAACGGGCGACCCCTCGGGAAGGTGGGACCAGTCAACCAAAGACGCCTTGGCTCGGTTTCAGGAGGCCAACGGCTGGCAGACCAAGTCGGTGCCGGATTCGCGAGCACTGATCAAGCTGGGTCTGGGGCCGGACAAGAAGGGATTGTTGAATCCCGACACGGCGGTTATGACGTCTCCGCATGAGCTGGGAACGCCGGCTGGCAGCCGACCGGGAGGGTCGTCGCAACAGTAGGCGAAAGCTGCATTCTTGGGCGACAAAGGCGCGGCAAACGCCGCACTTTTGCTTTTTTTGGGATTGCGATTCCTCTTCTAGGCCTGCCCCGGCGGATTCTTCGGGTTCTACACTGGCACTTCGATGTACAATTCTCACCGCGTAGGGGCTGTTCTTCTGCTCGAAACCCGAGACCTGGCCGACAAAGCCGCAAACCGCATTGCTATCCCGCAGTGGAGGGGGAGTCTGTGAAACTCAAGATCGCATTGGTCACATTGATCCTGGTTGTACTGTGTGTATGGTCAGGAGATTTGCAAGGGCAGGCGCCGGCAACCGCCGCAACTGCAACCGTACCAACTACCTCCGCTCCAGCACAAGGCCGCAAGAAGCGCGTTGCCGTCTTCGATTTCGACTATGCGACAGTGCAGAGCTACTCATCCGCAGCGTTCGGCACGAACGTAGATGTCGGCAAGGGTATTGCTGACTTGGCGGTGAAGTACCTCGTGCAGGACGGAACGTATTCCGTGATTGAGCGCAAAGCGCTGAACAAGATCCTCGCGGAACAAAACTTCTCCAATAGCGACCGGGCCAATCCGGCATCCGCGGCCAAGATCGGCAAGTTGCTGGGCGTGGACGCAATCATCGTTGGCAGTGTGACCCAATTTGGGAATGAGAACCAAAACCAAAAGGTCGGAGGGTCAGGTGGTAATTGGGGCGGATATGGTCTGGGTGGATTTGCCCACAAAAAGTCGAAGGCCATCGTCGCCGTGGATGCGCGCATAGTGGATATCGACACCGCGGAAATTATGGGAGTTGCAGCCGGCAAGGGCGAATCGAGCCGCGAGAGCACCTCCTTGCTGGGCGGCGGCGGCAACTGGCACGGCTGGGGTAACGGCGCGGTCGATTTCGGCAGCAGCGATTTCCAGCAAACGATTCTGGGCGAAGCGGTTAACTCCGCCGTTAAGCAGATGAGTGGCGAACTGATTGCCGACAACACGAAGCTCACAACCCGCACCGTCAAGGTCGAAGGTCTAGTAGCTGCGGTCGATAGCGGACAAATCGTCTTGAACGTCGGTGGCAAAGCTGGGCTCAAAGTCGGCGATCAGCTGACCATTGAGAGAGTAACCAAGGAGATCAAAGACCCATCGACTGGCGCGGTGATTCGACGCATGTCATCGCCGGTTGGCGTGATTCGGCTCACTGATGTAGATGACGTCTCTGCTGTTGGCACGCCGGTTTCGGGCTCAGGGTTCAAGGTTGGCGATGCGTGTAAGACAGTGACGCAATAGAGATTGCCAAGCTCCGCTCACCGAGGCGCGGACTCATTGACGCCTTTTATCTTGTGGGCGAGGTTCCTGGCCGAGAGCCTCGGCTATGGCTTCTTTCACCTGCGCAACCGCCCATCGAATCTCGTCCACCGTGATTATGGCCGGAGGCGCGATCATGACATGGTCGCCGGGGTGCCCCAGAGCCTGTCCTGAGCTTGTCGAAGGATTCGCGTCCTTCTTTTGGACGCTAAGCTGGGAAAGAGCACAGCCCTGCATCGGATAGAGCAGCACTCCCCGTTTCATGGCGCACTCGTTTACGCGAGCAGCGAATTTCCGTTCTGCCGGAAAGGGCTGTTTGGTTTGCCTATCGGCTACGAATTCGACAGCCCATAGGAGACCTAGGCCGCGGACGTCGCCAACGCAGTCGAGTTTCCAGAGCTGTTGCAATTCGTTTCGCAAGACGGCAGCGACACTGCCGTTTTGGTTTGAATCTGCGGCATCGATCAGTTTTCTGTCTATGAGGCGCCTCAGCACAGCGCGGCCTGTGGCGACCGATACAGGATGCCCGTTGTACGTGAAACCGTGCAGCAGAATGCCAGTGCCGTTTGCGATTGTATCTACAACGTGACGCCGACCGATCACAGCTCCCAGCGGAGCATATCCGCTGGAAATGCCCTTGCCGGTGGCGATGATGTCGGGCGCAACTCCGTAGTGATCCGTGGCAAAACGGCGTCCGGTACGCCCGAAACCAGTCATAACCTCGTCGGCGATGAGCAGCACATTCCGCTCGCGGCAGATTTGGGCGACACGCTGCATGTACGAAGGCGGCGGCGCGGCAGCACCGAGAGTCGCCCCGCTGACCGGCTCCATGATGCACGCGGCGGCGGTGCCCTTCGCCTCCGCAATGGCCTGTTCAACCTCAACCGCGTATTTCAAACCGCAGTCGGCACAGCCGTTGCTACAATCAAAGGGGCATCGATAGCAGTATGGGATGCCAGCCTTGGGAAACTCGCGCAACATTGGAAGGTAAATCTCCCGCCGTGTCTGGTTGCCACTAACGACTACCGCACCGAGTGTCGCGCCGTGATAGCTCTGGCGGCGGCTCACGATCTGATAGCGCTCCTGGTGTCCGCTTTCCACCTGATACTGCCGTGCGAGCTTGAGTGCGGTCTCGACTGACTCGGAGCCTCCGCTAGTGAAGAAGACGGCTCCGGCCTCGAACGCCGGGCCAGCGAACTCAAGTAGCTCCTGCGCGAACTGCTCGGCGACGTCTGTCGTGAAACTGCTGGAATGCGCAAACTCAAGTCGCGCCGCCTGTTCGGCCATCACGTGCGCAACAGCCGCATCGCCATGACCAATAAAGTTCACGACGGCGCTGGACGCGAAGTCGAGAATCTTGCGGCCCTGAGCGTCGTAGATCCACACACCTTCGCCCCGAACAGCAACCGGATACGTCTTGTCCAGGGCACGATGCAGCACTGCGGAACGCGCGATCGCGACCCCTGATTGGGCGGCTTTATCCACTTGCGGATTATACCGACACAGCCGGTGTGCTAATCTTGCCCGCTGACACAAAACAGAGAGAAAGCCGATGACCCAGCAGGAACACAATTTCCAAATGGATTATGTTGAGTTCCCCGCAAGCGATATTGCCGCAACCAAGCGCTTCTACCGCTCAGTATTTGGCTGGAGCTTCACTGACTATGGGCCGGAGTACACCAGCTTCCATGATGGGCGCTTGGCGGGCGGCTTCAGCATGAGCGCCAAACCGGTGCGCGGCGGTCCCCGGGTTGTGCTTTACGCCAAGGCGCTGGAAGAAACGCGACGCAAGGTCATTGAGGCTGGCGGGAAAATTACGACGGAAACCTTCGAATTTCCCGGCGGCAAGCGCTTCCATTTTGCCGATCCCAATGGCAACGAGCTGGCAGTCTGGAGTGAGTGATGCATTACGTGAGCACGGATTCGAAGACGCCAAGCACGCCGGGCAAGTTCAACTTCTATCTGGTTAGGAGCATCATCGTCGGAGCGCTGGGCGGGTTGCTGTTTGGCTTCGACACCGCGGTCATTGCCGGAACAACCCATCAGTTGACTCAAGTCTTCAACCTTTCGCCGAGTCAATTGGGTTTCACCGTCTCCATCGCTCTATGGGGCACCGTAATTGGCGCGATGTTCTCCGGCATCCTAGGCGACAAACTGGGTGGCCGCGAGAGCCTGCGAATTCTGGCCGCGTTTTATGTGATTTCGGCGCTGGGTTGTGCCTTCGCGTGGAATTGGTATGCCTTGCTGTTCTTTCGGTTTATCGGCGGATTGGGCATCGGCGGATCCTCAGTGCTCGGACCGGTGTACATCGCCGAGATCGCGCCCGCCCGATGGCGCGGACTGCTGGTGGGTTCGTTTCAGATCAATGTCGTGGTCGGCATTCTCGTCGCCTACTTGTCGAATTACATCATCGGCCGTTTCGATCTCGGCATCAACGAATGGCGCTGGATGCTAGGGGTGGCGGCAGCACCGGCCGCATTGTTCTTCGTGATGTTGTTCACCATTCCGCGTTCGGTTCGCTGGCTAGTTACCAAGAACCGCATACCCGAAGCGCGCGAGGTACTTGGCTTGCTTGGTTCCCCTGATGGGGCGAGCGAGCTCGACGATATCATCGAATCCATCCATGTCGATGGTGTCGCCCACTCCGAGTCACTGTTTCAGCCAAAATACCTCACGCCGATCTTCCTGGCGGTTACGGTCGCGGCCTTCAACCAGTTAGCCGGCATCAATGCCATTCTGTATTACCTGAATGACATTTTCGGAATGGCAGGATTCACCTCTGTTGCGGGTTACCTCAACGCGGTAGGTATCGGTGCGATGAACCTCGTCGCAACGTTATTCGCCATGACAATTATCGACAGGGTGGGACGCAGGACCTTGCTGCTGATTGGCGGTGTGGGATTGACCCTCTGCTTGGGTGGAATAGCCGCGATGTTCTTCACTCGTTCACACTTTAATCTTCTGCCATGGGTATTGGTGGCTTACATCGGGTTCTTCGCGATCTCACAGGGCGCGGTGATCTGGGTTTACATCAGCGAAGTCTTTCCCAACCGCGTGCGCTCCAAGGGGCAGAGTCTGGGCAGTTCGACGCACTGGATTATGAACGCGATTATTTCGGGCCTGTTTCCAGTACTCGCCGCCAGATCAGCGGGACTGCCATTCTTGTTGTTCGCAGCCATGATGGCGCTGATGTTCTTCGTAGTGCTGTTCACGTATCCCGAGACGAAGGGCGTTACGCTGGAACAGATGCAGCATAAGCTGGGGATTGAGTATTGATGGCGGCGAGCCTTTGTAGGGGCACCGCTTCGGCCGTGCCGTAGAGTGTCTTCATCTTGAAGTGCCTCGCGGACTTCAGTCTGCAAGGCCGAACCATGTCTGGGAATTGAACATGAATCGTCTTGCTGCCATTGTTGCTGTTTGTCTTTTCTTCTCAATCGCGATCTGTGCGGCCCAAACCCAAACTCCCGCCGATCCTTACAAACCGGCCCTCGATAAGCTCCAGGCGATCACGACCATGCCTCTTGATGGCTGGCAGATGGTCGGCGCCGACCTGCCGAATGGCGAAACACCGGGCTCGGCGGGAAGTGAAGCCAAAACAATTGCGCTCAGGCAGAATCTTCAGCTTCCGGTGTGGCTTTACCAAACGGTCGAGATCCCTCAGAAACTCAACGGCTATTCTGTTTCTGGCGCACGCGTATCCCTCAACCTAAACATTGGCGGGAACACTGGCACACTAATCACGGTTTTTGCGAACGGAAACATGATCGCCCGCGGGGATGAGGATTCGCAGGTTCCTATTGCATTGACACAAAGTGCGGAGCCAGGGCAGAAGCTGCTCATTGCCGTGCGCGTGCTCCCCTCAGGTACTGTAGGCTGCTGCGGAGGCCCGCCGGAAACGCGCCTCGAAGCGGCGTCGCTCGTGTTTACGCCGCTTAAAACCCGCCCCGACCCAGCGATCCTGCGCCAAGAAATCATGGCTGCCGAACTGCTCATCGCTGCCTATCCCGACGGCAAAGCCGAGCGCCAGCTGCAACTCGACTTTGCCGTGAGAGCCATCGATCTCGCAGCGCTCGATAAGGGCGACCAGGCTGCCTTCGACGCCTCACTTAAGGCTGCGCAGGCCAAGCTCGGCGCGCTTAAGCCCTACATGGACCAGTTCACCATCAAGGCCGTCGGCAACAGCCACATCGATATGGCGTGGCTTTGGCCTGAGACCGAAACGGTCGAGGTTGTGCGCAACACCTTCCGCACCGCGTTGGACTTGATGCGCGAGTACCCCGACTTCAAGTTCACCGCCTCTGCCGCGCAAGCCTACGTCTGGATGGAAGAGAAATATCCGGCGATCTTCAGTGAGATCGAGCGGCGGGTGAAGGAAGGCCGCTGGGAGATTGTCGGCGGCATGTGGGTCGAGCCTGACCTTAACATGCCTGATGGCGAGTCGCTGGTGCGGCAGATTCTCTATGGCAAGCGGTACTTCAAAGAGAAATTTGGCAAGGACGTGAACATCGGCTGGAACCCGGATTCGTTCGGCTACAACGCACAGTTACCGCAGATCTACAAGCGCTCGGGCATCGACTATTTCGTCACCCAGAAACTGCTTTGGGTCTCCGAGTTCACCAAGTTCCCGTACCGGCTCTTCTGGTGGCAGGCACCCGACGGCTCGCGTCTGATGACCTACTTCCCTAGCGATTATGCCAATGCCATCGATCCGGTGAAAATGGCGCGCGATTCGGCCACCTACGGCCCACTGATGTGGAAGTACAACGGTGGCACGGATTCTGCGCCATCAGGGGCATTGCAGATGATGTACCTCTACGGCGTGGGCGACCACGGCGGCGGACCGACGCGCGTCGACCTCGGCACTGCAGTGCGCTGGCAGAGGCCCGACATCGCTTATCCCAAGCTCGAGTTCTCCACCGCCACGAGTTTCCTCAACAACCTCAGCAAGAACGAGAGCGAGCTAAACCTGCCGATTTGGAGCGGAGAACTTTACTTCCAGTATCACCGCGGAGTGCAGACTTCGCAGTCGGAAGAGAAGCGCGGGAACCGCAAGGCCGAAGTTGCGCTGCTCGATGCCGAAAGGCTGGCCTCGATCGGCACACTCTTTGGCCAGCCGTATCCGCAGGCCGATTTCGACTCGTCCTGGAAGAAGGTGCTGTTCAATCAGTTCCACGACATCCTGCCGGGCTCGGGAATCGGGATCAACTACGTGGATGCGGCACGAAAGTATGCGGAGGTGCAGCGGTTTAGCAAGGACACGATGAAGGAAACGCTGAACGATCTAGCGTCGCGTGTAAAGACGGACGATGTGAGCGTGCTGGTGTTTAACCCGCTGTCGTGGGCGCGCACGGACGAACTGGAATTCGAGGCAGCGTTGCAGGAACCGTTCGAAAACCTCAGTGTTTTCGATTCTCGCGGATTCACACTGGCCCCAATGATCGTCAACAATGATCCCAACAATGGGCGCATTCGTCTGCGAGTGCTGGTAGAAGATGTGCCAGCGATGGGTTACACCTCAATTCGAGTGTTGCAGAGCAAACGGGGCGAGACAAGCTCTAAGCTCAGCTCCTTAGGAGTAAAAGATCGTTCGCATATGCCTGTTCCGGTTTCTGCCTCTGCCTCGACGCTCGAAAACGAATACCTCAAGCTCACGCTCGATCCTAAGACCGGTTGCATCACTAGCCTCATTGACAAGCACACCAAGACCGAAGCCCTAGCGCCTGCTGTACCGGGCGTCGGCGCACCAGCCAATCTTCCCGACGGCAAGCCCTGCGGCAATCTGCTACAGGCCTTCGTGGACAAGCCAAAGCAATGGGACGCCTGGAACGTAGACGCCGACTTCATCGAGCACCACACCGACCTCCTGCAAGCCGATGAGGTCAAGCTCATCGAGAGCACACCGCTGCGTGCGGTAATTCGCGTGAAGCACACCTGGCAGAACTCGAGCTTCATCCAGGACATTACGCTCAGTATGGGTGTTCCGCGCGTGGACGTGAACATGCAGACCGAATGGCACGAAAAGCATATCCTGCTGAAGGTCGCTTTCTCGCTCAGTGCCCGCAGTGACAAAGCAACATTCGAGATCCCCTACGGCACTGTCGAGCGGCCCACTACGCGCAACACTCCCGCCGAACAGGCGCAGTTCGAAGTTCCCGCACTGCGCTGGGCCGACATCTCCGACTCAACCCACGGTTTCAGCCTGCTCAACGACTCGAAATACGGCTATGACGCGCGCGACAACGTCCTGCGTCTGTCGCTGCTGCGCGCGCCGGAGTATCCCGACCCCAACGCCGACCAGGGACACCACGAGTTCACCTACTCGCTCTATCCGCACGCAGGCACGTGGCGCGAGGCGATGACCGTGCGCCAGGGATATGAAGTGAACTATCCGATGCTAGCGACAACGACCACGCGGCATCAGGGAACGCTGCCTTCATCGCAATCGTTCTTCTCGACGCAGGAAGATAACGTCGTCATCACGGCCATCAAGAAGGGTGCTGACGACAGTTCGCTCATCGTGCGCTTCTACGAGTGGGACGGCAAGAAAGGCGATTTGCATCTTACACTGCCCGAAAGAGCGACTTCCGCCAGCACGACGAACCTGATGGAAAGCGTCGAAGGCCCGCTTTCCCTCGACCCCACCGGAATGGTTGTCGCCGTGCCGACGAATCCTTATGAAATTAAGACAGTGAAGGTACAGTTCGCCAAGTAAGATGAACGACCAAATAGCAGCCGCCGCACAGTCTGTTCTCAGCGATTCGCTGAGCTATGTCCTCACGTTGCTCTTTATTCAGGTGTTCGTTGTCTTCCAGATGTTCTGGCATGGCAGTGGAGATTACGCCGTCCGCAGAAGGTTTGTGGCATCACCCATTTGTAGTCATGGTGGTCATTATGCTGGTGTTCATATTCTCCCATCTCGAAGACATGTTGCGGGTTGGCCATGCCCGCCCGAGGTGGGAACTTTATGTCTCGACACTTGGCATAACCGCAGTCGCAGGTGCAGCTTTCATCGGTTGGAATTACCTCGGTGAGTCACGAAGGCCCTACAGCATCGCTAACACCAGTGAAGAAACCGCGTTAGCTGCCGGGCACTATCGGCAGCCAATCATAATGGAACTCAAGGGAGCCGTTGTATGGATCCTGGCTTCGATTCTTGCGGCTGGGTGGCTGGATAAGACCGGCCGAGGCGAAACGTGAGCTGTTGATAGCGTTTAGTCTGAGCCCTCAACGATAATTGCACCTATGTCCTTCACCCTCCTCGATTGGTCGGCCATTGTCGGCTATCTCCTGATCACGCTCATCCTCGGCTTGTGGTTTCGCAGCCGCTCCGGCAATAGCGTTGACGACTACTTCGTCTCGGGACGTAATGTGAACTGGTGGTTGGCCGGCACCTCTATGGTCGCGACAACCTTTGCCGCCGACACACCGCTCGTCGTGACCGGCCTCGTCTACACACAGGGCATCTCGGGCAACTGGCTGTGGTGGGGCTTCCTCTTCTCCGGAATGATGACGGTCTTCCTCTTCGCGCGTCTGTGGCGGCGCTCGGGCCTGCTGACCGACGTGCAGTTCGCCGAGATCCGCTACTCGGGCAGACCGGCAGCCTTTCTGCGTGGCTTTCGTGCCGTCTATCTCGGCCTGCTGATGAACTGCGTCATTCTCGGCTGGGTCACCAAGGCGATGACCTCGATCGTCAGCACCACGCTGGCCAACACGCCGATGCTGAACAACGTCAGCGCCTTGATGTCTCGTTTCGGCTCGGTCTGGAACGGAAACGACGGTGCCGCCCTCGCCATCTGCGTACTGTTCCTCATTCCGTTCACCGGCCTCTACGTCGCGCTCGGCGGCCTCTGGGGCGTGCTCTGGACCGACCTCTTTCAGTTCGTGCTCAAGATGAGCATTGTTATCGCCGTCGCGTATTACGCGATCGCGGCCTGCGGCGGCATGAGCTTAGTCATCACCCGTCTGCAGCAGATGCAAGCGCGCGCCGGCGCCAATGCGGCCAGCCCGCTCGGCTTCCTGCCCGATTTCTCGCACGGCTTCACTGCCGAGCCAATGTGGATGGTCCCCCTCGCCAACTTCTTCGTCTTCGTCGGGCTGCAATGGTGGGCCTTCTGGTATCCCGGCGCCGAGCCCGGCGGCGGAGGCTACATCGCGCAGCGCATCTTCAGCGCCCGCGACGAGAAGCAGGGCCTGCTCTCGGTGCTGTGGTTCAACATCGCGCACTACGCCATCCGCCCCTGGCCGTGGATTCTCACCGGCGTCGCCGTCATCGTGCTCTACCCCGGCCTCGGGCATCCAGAGACGGGATACATGATGGTGCTCAACAGCTACCTGCCGCACCAGTATCGCGGCATCGCCATCGCCGGATTTCTCGCCGCGTTCATGTCCACCATTGCCACGCAGTTGAACTGGGGCGCGTCGTATCTGGTATCGGACTTCTACCGCCGCTTCGTTCGCAAGAACGCCTCCGACGCTCACTACGTGTTCGTCTCACGCCTCGCCACTGTGTTGCTGGTTATCGTTTCGGCGTGGATCTCCGTACAGCTCGGCTCCATTGCCTCTGGCTGGGAGACCGTGCTGCAAGTGGGCGCCGGCACCGGAGCGGTGTACATCCTGCGCTGGTACTGGTGGCGCATCAATGCCTGGAGCGAAATCTCCGCCATGGCGTGTTCTCTCGCGATCAGCATTCTGCTGAACGGCTGGCATCCGTTTAGCGGCAACAGCTCAGTCGTGTTCGCCAAGGGCGCGATTATGACGACGATCGTCACGACGATCGTTTGGGTCACGGTGACGTTCCTCACCAAACCCGAACCGCAGGAAGTGCTCACGCGCTTCTACCGCAACGTTCGCCCCGATGTGCGGGGGTGGCAGCGTATCGCCGATCTCGAGCCCTCGGTCCCGCAGAACCGGGATCTAGGTCGGAACCTCTACGCGTGGTTGCTCGGTTGTGCGATGGTGTACCTTTGCCTGTTCGGCACTGGCAAGCTGCTCTTGCACCAATCCGGAATGGGCGCGATTCTGTTGTTCTTTTCGGCGATGTGCGCGGGGCTGCTTTATCGCGGCGTCGTGCGCAATTTCGCCGTCGAAGCGGAAGATGCGCCAGGCACAGTTCCCGATTGGGTGGAGAGTCCAGCGACGCCCGGGCACTAATCGGTAATCGTGTGCACAGTGGCGTTTAAGTATCATTGCCTCCGACCATGGGCATCGACGTTCAGCAGCAGTGGCGTGAGTTGGAAGAAACATACTCGAACATGGCTGACGAGGAGTCGAGTCTTTGGCCTCGCAAGCATATGAGCTGACCGATCTGGCGAAGCAAGCTCTGCAGAGGGATCAAGTTAAACACCGCAGATCCTCCGGCTCGGACGGCGATCGTTCGCGTCGTCCTCACTCAGGACGACCAGGCGAAGGGAGCCTAGCGCGATCTGGGAATCCGCCTAGTCCGCGGTTAGTATTAATCCAACCCCTGTCATCCGTAGTCGATTCTCTTTCCTGCCTTCTTTTGTCTGTGTCCGAAGTCTGCCCTGAACGCAGTCGAGGGGTGTCTCCGAATAGTCTCTCTGTTTGACCTGCCACTTGGCAGCTGGCTACTGGGAGCTTCTCTACAACAACGTTCTCGACACACACAGCGCCGCCGCGCCTGCGATCCCTGAATCCGCCCGGTACTTCGCCTGGGCAAACGGGATCTCTCCGCAGCGCGCGTTCACTGACCAGAAGGGCAGCTGTGATGCGATGCGGTCGAACCAGCGCGCGGTCAGCGAACTCAACCCGCCGCCGACCACGATGATGTCCGGCTCCAGCAAATCGACTACATTGCCGAACCAAACCGCAAGAATATCGGCCGTTTCGCGGAGCATCTCCGTCGCCAGCGGATCGCCTTCCTCCCACGCCTTCGCCAATGTCTCACTCGTAACATTCTCGATTTTGCCGCCCGCCACTTCCACAATGCGCTTGCCGCGCGTGGCTTCACGCGCCAGCTTCTCTTGCGCCCGAGCCGCAATCGCCCAGCCGGCAGCAAAAGTCTCGATGCATCCCGCCTTGCCGCAACGGCAGCGCACGCCGCGGTAGTCGATGCTCATGTGCCCACCCTCGCCGGCTGCGCCGGTCCGCCCAAGATAAAGTTGCGCGTTGTAGGTAATGGCAGATCCTACGCCTGTGCCTAGTGTCGCGTAGAACATGCACTTGTAGCCGACACCCGCTCCCCAAAGGGCCTCTGCCAGCCCGGCGGCGTTGGCGTCGTTGTGGACATGTGTTGGCAGGCCGTACACCTTTCGAATTTCAGCGGCCAATGGATAGTTGTGCCAGCAAGGCAGATTCGACGGGTTGAGCACAGTCCCCGTTTGTGGATCAACTGGCCCGGGCGAAATCAAACCAATCCCGCCGATTTTCACCTCGGGATGCTGGTTGCGAATCGTATCGATAGCAGCGCACACACATGCCCGTCCATCCTCCGCCGTTCCGTGTGCTTGCATCGGCGTGCGCGTCTTGTGCAGGATTTCGCCTTGTGTATTGACCAGTCCGGCGGCGACCTTGGTGCCGCCAATATCCACGCCGATGTACACGTCGGCAGAATCGGGCATACGTGCTCCTGAATGTCGAAAGCTGATCTTACGACATCAGGATCACGCACCTGCAAACCTCCGCTTACTAAGCGGCTGCCGCTTGCCCACGCGGAACCTGCTCCACCACCGGCACTGCCAGGGCGGCTCCGGTGCGCTCCACCGCCGCCATCAGGTCGAGCAACAGGTCCTGCTGGATGCCCAGGTATTCATCGAAGTTTGCAGTGAGCACGTAGGCGAAGATCTCGATGTCTAGCGATGAGTCACCGATCCCAATGAAACGAACGGGAATATCGCCGATCTCCACCTTTGGATGCTGCTCGAGAATTTGATACAGGTATGCCACGACTTGCCTCAGCTGTTTCGTGTTGGTATCTCGCCGCAGCTTCAGCGTCGGATGAAACCAGATCTTGTCGCGGGCGCTGAAATTCTCCAATTCCATGGTGGAGAACTGGCTGTTCGGCACGCTCACGATGGTGCGGTCAAGCGTCCGGATACGCGTAGACCGCAACCCAATATGGGTGATGGTTCCCACCCGGTTGCCGAAACGGCAAAAATCACCCACCAGCACGGGACGGTCGCCGATCACCGAAATTCCGCCAAACAGATTCTCGATCGTTTTTTGCGCTGCCAAAGCTATGGCCAGGCCGCCAACGCCCAAGCCGGCGAGCAGCGTGTTGGTGTTATAGCCCCAGGAGGCAAGCACCGCCAGGATGGCGAAAAGGAACAGCAGCAGCTTGAGAATCTGCCTGCCCAGGGGCAACACCGAATAGGTCATCGCCCGCATGCGAGGATCGAGCCGCGCCCGCCAGCGCTCGCCAATGACGTCAATCACCTCAGCGCCTGCCCATGCGAGAGCCAGCACGAAGATCAGCCCCAGGCCACGTCCCAGGTACAGTCGCACGATGGCGGAAGGACGCGCGAACTCCATGGCCGCCCGAAAACCAATCACAGCCAGCATCAGACGAGTTGGCCCCCACAGCGCCTGGATATGTCCATGGCTTAGCACCGTAAAGCGTTTACCTAGGGCAGCTGCGCCCTGCGCCACGAGGGCCGATGCAATCCAGATCAACAGGCCGCTGATCAACAGGAAGAGCCAGCGCCAAAGCGGCGTATCCAGCCACTCGTGCGTCACCAGCTCCTGCGGCAGCCGCTTCTCCAGCGCCGTTTCCGAAAGAACTTGATGGGCCTGTGGAATCAAAGGAATGCTTTCGGCGGCCACCAGCCAGACTTTCAAGCCGTGTCCCAGGTCAACCCGCTCAAGCTCCAGCTCCTGCTTCTGCCCCCCGGCCTGAGCGGTAAGCAGGTGTTCGCGTGAAGACGGCAAACCATCCTCCAGCTCGCCTTCCGGGTTGCGGCTTAGCGTGGCGATGTCAAACGGCGTGTCGTCCAGCAGGTCTTCCAACTGTTTCGCCAGCTCGGGACCTTGCTTCTCGCGCTCTGCCGGCGATAGCTTCCGCAGATCGAGATAGTGCGCTGCCTTCGCGTACTGACGTGCGTGGCACGCTTCCAGGAACTGCATCACCGTATCTTGGGGCGTGGATCGCCCCAGTGGGTCATGCAGGGAGTCGGCGGCGGCCTCGGCATTCTCTGGCGGATTCTTCGTGCCAGCAGCCTGGGCCAGGGCCGCCGTGTTCAGCACCAGCAAGAGTGCCAGAATCAGCAACTTCCCAGTTCCCGCGCCACAAAATCGAGTAGTCATCTTGTCAAACACAACCCGTCGCTCTGAGTCTTAGGATGCATCGCTGTTATCGCGTGTCTCCCGATGGTGATGCACGTTCTATGCCACGCCCAATCAGTTGATAAAATTGAGGTTACGCAAATGAGAGAATTCTACGCATGCGAAGTTATTACGCTCTTGTGACGCCCTGTAAAGGGTTGTTGGTGTCAATCGCATTGCTTACCCTGCAGAGCGCCGTCCTTGCGCAAGAACGGCCTTGGGCCGTCTCGTCATGCGAGCTTCTGAAAAACCCCGGCATGTACGCCGACACCCTGGTCAGTGTTCCGGGATTGATCCTCTACGGCCCAAGGCAATTCACTTCACATGGGTACGACTGCCCTGAGGAACATGGCCCGCTTCAACTCGTATTCGGCGGGGACCCCACCGATCCCAAAGACCAGTTCCGGCTTCCGCAGGCCCGGCTCGAAGCCGGCACCGTACCTCTCAAGAGAGACAAGGATTACGAAGGCATGCTACGCCTGATGAAGCAAGCCGACGATTCAGGGCAGATAAAGATGCTGCGCGCAACCTTGCGAGGCCGTTTCTTCACCGGCCCTGGCTTCGGTTCCAAATCCGGAGCAATTAGTTATCCCGACGCGCGGCTGGTGATCTCCGAGGTGGAACTGGTGACTAATCGGCTGGAGGATCCGGTGGACTTCACGCCGGTTCCGCACACTCTGACTAAACCGCGGAAAGGATGCGCGACGACGGAGATTGGTGTGCCGACACGCGAGGAAGGGGATCGTCTGCAGCGCCTGAGCCGTGAACCGTCGGAAAACCTGGAATACCTGTCGGATCCCAGGCAAGTGGCTGCTCACACCATCGCCTCGCAAGAAAATGCCGAAGCCAAAGACATTGCAACCAACCTGAAGGCTGGCCCAAAAGGCATCGCGCTGGAAGACTTCACCTGGACATCTGCCGACGGAACGCGAACCTACGCTGTCACCGTAAGTCGTCCTTACTGGCTGCTCCCCAGCACTTACTCTGGCGACACGGTGATCTGGGTGCCCAAGCAGATCACAAGGATCGAGTGTGTCGTGGCGCCCTGATCGTGTGCGAGATCGTCGCTCAGGGTTTATTATGCTTTGTTTGGCTAGTTGCTGATTGCTAATCGCTGCCCATGTCTACCCATCGCAAGATTCGCGTACTCGTCGCCAAGCCCGGTCTCGACGGCCACGATCGAGGCGCCAAGGTAATCGCCCGCGCCCTGCGCGACGCCGGGATGGAAGTCATCTACACCGGGCTTCGCCAAACTCCCGAGATGGTTGTTGCCGCCTCACTCCAAGAGGACGTAGACGTCATCGGTCTCAGCATCCTCTCGGGAGCGCACAACGCCATCGTGCCACGGATAATCGAACTGCTGAAGCAGAATCAGATGGATGATGTGCTGCTGATCGTCGGAGGCATTATTCCTGACCAGGACATCGAAGGCTTGAAGAAGGCCGGAGTGTCGGCCATCTTTCAGCCCGGCACCCCAATGGAGGCCATCATCGATTTCATCCGCGCAAACGTAAAACCGCGTGGCGTGACCGCAGGTTAGTCTCTCCGCCGACAATCAACAGATGACTTTTCCAGTTGATTGCGAGTCGTCGTACCTGATTCTCACATCTAAAGCGACCCAGAGAGAAGAAACCATCACCGAAGGCCGACGTTGCTCGCGCTTCTCGCCGGACTGTATATACAAGAGCTCTCTGGTCCTGATCCTGGCAACAGTCGGTTAACTCGCCAGCGATTCTCAGCAGTCGCAGAAATTCATAGGAGGAACTATGGCAACCGCAGTCGCAGTAGCCACGATGAAGGTAGCAGAGATCCCGAAACCGGGAGCAGATTTTCATGTGATTGAGCGCGAGATTCCCAAAGCCGGGCCCGGCCAGGTGCGTATCAAGGTGCAAGCCTGTGGCGTATGCCACAGTGAAGTGTTTGTGAAAGAAGGCCTCTGGCCGGGAATTCAGTATCCGCGGGTTCCTGGTCACGAAATTGCCGGCATCATCGATGAACTGGGCGCCGAGGTCACGGGATGGAAGAAGGGACAACGGGTCGGTGTCGGCTGGTTTGGCGGGCAGGACAACACGTGCCCCGAATGCCGTCGTGGACGTTTTCTTTACTGCCACAACCTCAAAGTTGCAGGCATCAGCTACGACGGAGGATATCAGCAATACATGCTCGCTCCGGTTGAAGCACTGGCAGCAATACCGGACACACTTAGCGATGCCGAAGCAGCCCCGCTACTGTGCGCAGGAGTCACCACCTTTAATGGCTTGCGCCACAGCGGTGCGTTACCCGGCGATTTGGTTGCGGTGCAAGGTATCGGGGGTCTTGGTCACCTCGGAATTCAATTTGCCAACAAGTTTGGATACAAGGTCGCGGCCATTGGGCGTGGTAGCGAAACTGCGTCTCTGGCGAAAAAACTCGGGGCAAGCGTATACATCGACAGCAAAACGACAAATGCGGCCGAGGAATTGCAAAAATTGGGCGGCGCACAGGCAATTCTGTCGACAGCACCCAACTCAAAGGCTATGTCTGAGTTGATCGATGGGCTGGCACCGACCGGCAAGTTCATCGTCGTTGGGATATCACCTGACCCGATTGCGGTCACACCGTTACAGCTCATCACCGGAGAGCGTAGCATCCGAGGCTCTGCGGTGGGGACAGCGACGGATTCCGAAGACACGATGAATTTCGCCGAGCTGACGGGCGTCCGGCCCATGATCGAAACCTTCCCGCTCGAAAGAGCGGCCGAAGCCTATGCTCGGATGATGAGCGGCAAGGCAGAATTCCGAGTTGTTCTGACAATGTGAATTTCAAGTGCCCAGGTTCGCGCCTTTTTTGGGCGCTTACCTGGGATCAGGGCTTTTGTTAGTCTGCTCTCTTGAACCAATCCATCTCAGGAAGCTTGTGCCAGTTGGAGATGAGCAGCGACACGGCCGTTCTGCGCCTCTTCTCGGAGGATGGGACCAATCGCCTTACCCGTTCCCGCGTACTCGCCCTGACCAAATCCGTCGAGGAGCTCGCGGCGCGACCGCCCAAACGGCTTGTCATTACCGGCAACACTCAATTCTTCTCCGCCGGTGCCGACCTTCACGAAATCGCCGAACTCTACGGCGCCGCGGCTTTTCGGTTCGCGCAAATGGGGCAGCAACTGATGCAAGCCATCGAGGACTTCCCTGCCCCAACCGTGGCTGCGATTCACGGCTACTGCATGGGCGGCGGGCTCGATCTCGCTCTAGCGTGCGGTGCTCGCATTGCCAGTCCTAATGCCATCTTCGGACATCGCGGAGCTGCACTCGGCCTTATCACGGGCTGGGGCGGTACGCAGCGCTTGCCGCGGCTGGTCGGCAAAGGGCGCGCGTTGCAGATGTTCCTTGCCGCCGAAAAGCTTCACGCCGCCGAAGCTCTGCGCTGCAGACTGATCGACGCGATTGCAGACGATCCAGAGGAAGCGGCGTTTTCGTGAATTTTCGCATCGCGTGTGCTGAGCTATGCTGTACCCATGCGGTATCCTCTCCCCACTCAGGACCGGAAGCTGGTGCAGATAATTGACACCGCTCTGCTCGACAGCAAGTGGCGCAGCAGAGAGTGGCTGCTGTGCAAGCCCGGCTGCACCCCTTGCTGCATCGGAGTGTTCGCCATTGACCAGTTGGACGTTCTGCGGCTGCAGGACGGTCTAGCCAAGCTCGAGGGGGAGGATCCTGAGCGGGCAGCGCGCCTGCGTCAGCGCGCACTGCAGTCGTGGGAGCGGCTTGCGCCGGAGTTTCCCGGCGATGCTCGGACTGGCATCTTGGACAGCGACGATGAGGCCGCCGCGGCTTTCGAGGAGTTCGCAGATTACGAGGCCTGCCCGGTGCTCGATCCGGAGCGAGGCACATGCGATCTGTACGCCTCGCGCCCGGTGACTTGCCGCGTGTTTGGGCCTCCAATTCGTACGAATGGGGGTCTTGGAGTATGCGAGTTGTGCTATCACGGCGCCAGTCCGGATGAGGTCGCCGGCTGCGAGATCAGGCTGGAGGAAGCCCATGAGTTACAAGCTAAGCTCGTCGAAGATTTAGAAAGATCAGGAATTGGCGGCAAGACTATTGTTGCTTACGCGCTCGCTCATCATTCAGAGGGCATCGGCTGAAGCCCCCGGAAGCTATGAGAATGGCCACCGCGGCGAAACCGGGATTCTTCTTCAGTTGCCGTACAAGCGAACTGAAAATCTTGACGCATTCCGTGCATAGTCTCCTGCCCAGAAGTGGATCATGACTACTGGATCGCTTGCGGTTTCTGTGCCATCAATTCGGCGAAGCGTGGGTCTTCACGAAGGTTGGCGAAGACGGCGTCGTTATAAACCTCTTTGATGTTCTTGAAGCCCTCTTCCATCGCCTTGCGCAGATATTCGAGCGAGTGTTCGATGTCGCCGGACTGCGCGTACATCTTGGCCACCATAAAGGAAAAAGCGGCGCGGTCTTCGGGCGAGGAGGTCTGGGCCATTATTCCCATCTTGGAGACGCGCTGAAAGATCTCAGGATCAATCTGGTAGGCAGTGTGGTACTCCTGGGTGGCCTTTTGGTAATCATGCTTGGCGAAGTAAGCCGAACCCAGGTTGTAATGGAAGGTAGGCGAATTGGGCCGGATCTCGAGCGCTTTGTTGTAGTACTTGATGGCGCGGTTGTAGCGCTTCTCGATCTGCGCGATGAAGCCGAGATTGTTCAGCCCTTCGGCCGAGTTCTTGTCGATCGCCAGCGCCTGCTCAAAACATTTCTGGGCTTCCTTGGTACGCTGGAGAAAGAGCTGCGCAATGCCTTCTTTGTTCCATAACAGCGGGGTTTGCTGTTTGGCGATGGCGGCCTTGTAGTAGTCAACAGAATCGAGGTAACGCTTTTGGGCGCGCAACTGGTCGCCCTGGCGCTCGAGCTCCTGCGGCGTTCCGGCGGTCAGCGAAACGAGCGGAGGCGGCGGCGGAGTAGGAGAGGCCGCTGACTCGTGCTCCTGCTGCTCGGTTGGTTGCTGAACGGCTTGCGTTGGCTGCGACTGTGGTTGCGTCTGCTGATCGACAGCGAAGAGTTGAAATCCCGATGCAAGGGTGGCCGCCAATACAGCCATCCTAAACCAATGCAGCAGGCGCGACTCCGTATGCGGAGACATAGCACTACCCCCGTCATCCCACAATTGCCAAAGACGGGCAATTATGGGCCACCCGTTACTCCGCAAATGCCTCCCGCGGCGGGTCGGCGTTGCGGTCCCCCTGGGCAGTTATGGACACCCAATAACTACCCAATGCACCTACGATATTAGACCTATTCCTGGGGTGGTTTGTTCCCTTGATTTTGAGAAGAATTTGCGGCGGGGTCGTTCCGGGCTTTGTCTCCGCCCTTGCCGCCAAAGATACGGCCGAAGAAACCCTTCTTCTTCTGGTTTTGGCTGGCAGACGCGGAGCCGCTCGGTTGGGGGGCTTCAGGGGGCGTCGCTCCCGCACTCCCCGGCGCCTGTACCGGCCCATTGGTGTTGGGCGGCGGAGCGACTTCAGGAGAGCCCAGCCCGAGAATCTTCGAGAAGATCCCGCGATGGTCAGAAAAAGCCTGCTCGCAGGTCTGTTTGGGCTCGGTTCCGGCAATGAAGGCTACGTAATACGTTTCCGGACAAGCCGGTGTCGCGATGCGATTGGTAACCTTATCGATCTGGAGATCCACTACGCCTGATGGCGCAGGGAAACCCTTCATGTCGGCATAACGCGGAATTTTCTGAGCGCGCTTCATGAACTCGGCCCAGATAGGCGCGGCGGTCGTGCCGCCAGCCAGCTTGATGTCGGTGTAGTCGTCGTTGCCGACCCACACGACGCAGAGCAGGTTGCTGGTGTAGCCGGCAAACCACGCATCGTGCGAAGTGCCGGTCTTTCCCGCCGCCGGAGCGGTGAAGCCGCGAGCGCGAACAGTGGCGCCAGTGCCATTGTCAACAACGGCTTGCATCATGGTAGTCATGACGTAGGCAACGCGCGGGTCAACAACATTCTTCGACTCGTTGTGATAGTCGTTCAGCACCGCACCATGAGCATCACGAATGGACTTCAGCATGACGGGCGATTCGTGAACGCCTCCGTTGCTGAAAACGGTGTACGCCCCAGACATGTCGAGCGGGCTGGCGTCGTATGCGCCTAAAGCGATAGCGGGAGTAGCGCGAACGCTGCTTATTCCAGCCGCCTTGGCCAGCGCGGCAACGGAGCCGAAGCCAACACCTTCCGCCACACGAACGGTAGCATTGTTGAGCGAAAGAGCAAGCGCATAGCGGGCTGTGACCTCGCCGTGGAACGTCTCGTGATAATTGCGCGGCTCGTACACCTGATCGCCGAACGCGATACTGACTTGCGAGTCGTCGACTAGCGTCGCGGGTGTGAAGACTGCCGGCGCGCCGCTGGTGTCAACATTCGGCGGGCCATTGCTGCCGGCATCGAGAACGTGGCCAACAGAGATCAACTGGCCGGTTAGCCCGGTGTTAATTGCTGCGGCGTAAACAAATGGCTTGAAGATCGATCCCGTGGGACGCTTGGCGATGGCGTGGTCGAGCTGGCTCATGCCGTAGTTGCGTCCTCCTACCAGAGCGAGCACTTCGCCGGTGCGTGGATCAAGCACTACGACCGCCACCTGCGGCATGGGGCCGTTTTCTACTGTGACTTCGATCTTGGCGTCCTTGCCGGTGCCGACTTTCGTTTTCCTGGTGCGCTGCTTGATCACCTGCTCGTCCACCAACTTCATACCGACCTCGACGGCATCGGCGGCAGCGCGCTGCAGGTCGGGATCGAGCGTGGTATAGATACGCATCGCCTGCTCGTTGAGCTCGCTCTCGTTGTATTGGCTGGAGAGTTGGTCCTTCACCAAGTCGACGAAGTAAGGCGCGTCACTGGCCTCAACGTTGGGAGGGGCGAGCTTCAGGGGTGTAGCTTTGGCGCGGTCGGCCTGGTCGCGGGTAATGACGCCGGTCTCGACCATGGAGTCGAGCACAAGGTTACGCCGCTCAAGAGCGCGCTCAGAATGGCGGTACGGCGAGAGATAGCTGGGACGCTGAATGATGCCGGCCAGCAAGGCACACTCAGGCAGGGTAAGGTCCTTGATGTCCTTGTTGAAGTATGCGCGTGAGGCCTCGCCAAAGCCGTTGATGCTGAATGAGCCGCGCTGACCCATCGGCACCAGGTTGGCGTACATCTCGAAGATGCGCTGCTTGGAGAATTTCTGCTCCAGCTCGATCGAGATAAGGATTTCCGTCAGCTTGCGCTTGAAGGTCTTCTCGGGTGAGAGGAAGAATCCGCGCGCCAGTTGCATGGTAATGGTCGAGCCGCCCTGGCCACGGTGGCCGTGAGTGACATCGCTAAAAGCGGCCTCCATGAGGCGGAAATAATTCACGCCGCTGTGCTGAAAGAAGCGGCGGTCTTCGATAGCGACGACAGCGTTCACTAGGTTGGTGGGGATCTGGTCGAAGGTAACGAGCTGGCGTTTGGAGCGGTCCTCGCTGCCGAAGAGCGACGTAATCATCTGCGGCTCGAGCTCGTAAGAGCCCAGCGTTTGTCCTTTGTCCTTTAGCCATATCGAAGCGACTTTGCCGCTTTCGAACTGAATGCTCGCCACCTCGGCAGAGTGGAACGACTCTTCCCCGGGCATGATGTCGAGGGTTGAGCCGCGGTGCCGGAACTGGCCCATCGGCGAGCTGCCTTCTTTGCCCTGCTCGGTGTATCCAGCTCGACGAAGGTAATTAACCAGCTCCTGCTCTGAGGCCTTTTCACCCACCATCAGGATTTCCGGTCGGGCATAGATCTTCGCGGTGTTGTTGAAGATCTGGCCGGACATGCGCTTATCGACGATGCCCTCGTACTTGACGTAGAAGATGGCGAAGACCACCAGCAGCAGGATTCCGGTAACCAGAAAGCCTGCGACCAGCATCTTCACCACGGGATCGCCGAGGTGAAAGTGGTGACCGGCTGAGGACTTGCGGACAACTGGCCGGACCGAGCCGGATCGGGCGGAACGAGGCCGGGTGCCGGCCATTTTTACTTTAATTGCCACGTCAGTCGGTATGCGGAGAACGCCGTTGTAAGACGGCTCGCATGAGCAATTGGTTATCTACGACGAACCGCACCTGGGGATCTGCGAGCAGGGACAGCGAGTCGTCTGCCAAAGCTCCTACTATTCTACTGGTTTTAGCTACTGCCGTATCTGTTCGCCCGAAAGACTGGTGTCATGAGGACCAGCCAGTCCCGCTTGCGGGACGGCAAGGGATAGGCCAGCGCTTTAGCAAACTGGGGAGGATCGGAATCCAATTCGGAGCCGTTTTAATCGGCGTCACAAACGAGCGAGAGCATGAGCCCCAGCGCCACACCACCTCTCCACTTGCTATAGTCAGGGATACAGACTGGGTCCCCAAATAGCGCGATCTTGCGCTCGGTGCTGGAATCCTGCCCCTGAGGTGCTCAAATGCGCAGAATGCTGTTACCTGTTTTGGTTCTCTTCTTGCTGACAACCATCGCAATTGCCGCTAAGAAAGAATCGGGCAGCACCACCTTGAAAGACATTCAGCCAGCCGGCACGACTGGCAAGGAGCACAAGAAACAGCAGTATGACCTCACCTTCTCCACCCCGAACAACGAATACACCTGTCGTACCAATGAGAAAGAGAAAGTCAACGCGACCAACTGGGTGGTTGGCAGCTCGATTAACTACCAGGTCAACGGCAACAAGGGCGCAGTCAAAAACCTCCAGAGTGGCAAGAGCGCAAAATGCACGGTAGTGCGGGTGGCAGCCTTGACGGCTTACCCACAGTAGACCGACTTGAACTAGCCACTACAAACAGCCCGGCGGCAGCACCTCGGAGGAAATGCCGCCGCCGTCATCGGGGAGGGCTGTGTATGACCCGCACAAACTTGCTATTGCGGGCAACCTCTGGGCGTGTCGCCGTCGGCGCCTATCACTTCAACCGGACACTGACGACGGGCTCCACCAGTCGCAGGGTTAAACCGCAAAAACATAGACTTCAAGACAGCCACGGCGGCAGCACCTCGGAGGAAATGCCACCGCCGTCGGGGTGGCTGTCGGGCCCGCAGAAACGTGCTATTGCGGGCACGATCCGGCGTCAGGCAGAACCTGGCTAGCAGTGCAATCAGGGAAAGCCGGTGCGAAGGGTGGTGGTGCGCCGGACAACTGCAGCTTCGAGGAACAACCGAACGCCATTAACTTCGTTTGATAATAACTTATACATCGTGCAACTAACGATGTCAAGGTAACATGTTGTGGGTTCGGCCAGGAGAGCAGCGTGCCTCGTATATCCAATGCGGCACTGGAGGGAGAGATCATAGCGGCGGCCATGCGCCTGCTGGACAAGGGCGGCGATGACGCGGTGACGCTGCGTGCCGTGGCCAAAGAGGCGGGCACCACCACACCCACGATTTACGAGCGCTTTCCTAATCGTGATCGATTGATGGAAGGCGTTACCGACCGGGTCACGGAAGACCTGCTCCAGGTTCTGCGGCCCTGCAAATCGGTGCGAGCTATGTTCTTCGCCTATCTACGCGAATCGCGTGCTCATCCTGCCCGCGCCAGCTTTGAGGTACGGACCTTCGCAGGGCGCTACGTTAGAGGACAGGAGACTCCGGGCTTCGATTTACTGAAGTCACGGCTTACCGAAGAGATTGGTATTAAAGGTAGTGCCGTCGAGGACCTGGCTTTGGCGATTGCGTCCTTGGCGTTTGGTACCGCGCAAGGCATGATCGCAGCCGGCTCGGATACGCGTCAGGCATTGCAGTTTCAGCGCTCGGCCGTCCGGGCGCTACAGATCTTGCTCGAAGTGTTCGAAGGCAGCCAACATCGAAAAGCAGCGCTGGTGCGTGACTGATGCAGGCGAGGCCCTCAAGCCTAACGCAACACTTCCGCCAGTTTACCGCTCGAAATCAATTCCGCCACAAGGCAAAAGTCTGCGGTAAGAATACGATCCTGCGCCATGGTGGGCGAGACGGAGCGAATCGCAGCATGAGCTTGCTGACCAAGTCTGCCGGTCTTAAGCGGCGCGCGGAAGTCGAGCGCCTGTGCTACGGCGAGCGCCTCCAAAGCGAGAACATTGCGTGTGTTCTCGATCACGCGCCGGAGTTTGTTGGCCGCCGTCATTCCCATAGAGACAAAGTCTTCCTTGTTACCCGAGGTGGTGATGGAGTCCACCGATGCCGGGTGGGCATGGACCTTGTTTTCGCTGACCAGGGCTGCGGCTACAATCTGCGGCATCATGAATCCTGAGTTGAGTCCTGCACCGGCAGCTAGGAACGGCGGCAGGCCCTCGTTCAGCGCAGGATTCACCAGGCGTTCGAGCCGTCGTTCGGAGATTCCTGCCAGCGCACTGAGTGCGATGGCCAGGAAATCGAGGGCGAAGGCCAGCGGCTCGCCGTGAAAGTTGCCGCCCGAGATGATGTCTCCTTCGGCTGAGGTTTCCAGCGGTTTCGGTGCCCCGACCTTCTTTGCCGCAGGAAACACCAGGGGATTGTCCACTGCCGAGTTCATTTCAATCTCGAAGACTTCGCGGCAGTGGGTCAAGGTATCGCGCACCGCGCCGTGAACCTGCGGAATGCAGCGCAGAGAATAGGCATCCTGCACCTTGCCGCAACCGCGATGCGATTCGCGAATCTCGCTGCCCTCTAGCATGCGACGCAAGTTGCGTGCGGAATGGAATTGCCCGGGATGAGGCCGTGCAGCGTGGATGCGCTCATCAAAGGCTACGTCGGTGCCTTTAAGGGCATCGACGACAAGCGCGCCGAGTACGTCCGCGGTATCGGCCAGAATCTCGCTCTCCAGTACGGCGAGGAGGCCAACTGCGAGCATGGCCTGCGTGCCATTGATGAGCGAAATGGTTTCCTTGGCTTCGAGGACAAGAGGCTTGATGCCGGCGTGCTTCAGGGCATCGGCCGCCGGCCGCCGCACGCCCTGGAACATTGCTTCGCCTTCGCCAATCAGTACAAGCCCGAGATGCGACAGTGGCGCTAAATCGCCGCTGGCGCCAACGCTCCCCTGCGAGGGGATTACCGGATGCACGCCGCGATTGAGCATCTCGCAAAGGGTGTCGATGACGACAGCGCGAACCCCAGAGCAACCTTTGGCGAGGGAGTTCGCGCGAAGCAGCATCATGGCCCGGCTGACGTTTTCGCTGAGCGGCTCGCCCACGCCGACGGCGTGCGAGCGCAAAAGGTTGACCTGCAGCGTACGGATGTCGTTGGGAGGAATGCGGACATCGCTGAGTTGTCCCACGCCGGTGGTAACCGCGTAAGCTAGGCGGTTGTTGGTAACCAGGTCTTCCACCACGGCGCGAGCACGATCGACCGCAATGCGGCCGTCGGGTTCCAGCATCACGGGGCGCCGCTCGTACACGACGGCGGCTACATTATCGAGGGTCAGGTTGTTGCCGTTGATATGCAGTAGTTTCATTTTGCTTTTGGACGCGACCAGGCCGTGGCTTACGAAGAACTCAAACCTCAAACCTAATCGTCTATTGTTCAGCTTTCGCCTGTGGCCTTCAAGAACGGCACCAGGTATTTTTCCGGCAGGTGCCTGCGCTGAAACTGCGAGTCCACGACGATGTGTACGCTCTCACCTTCCGCCAAGACTTTGCCGTCCTCGGCTCGCAGGATTTGATACGCAAAGTGGAGCACAGAACCCCGCACCCTGACCAAACGTGTGCGGATCGTGAGCAGGTCGTCATACATCGCGGGCGCTTTGAAACGGCAGTGCACGTCGGCCACCGCAATGTGGATGTCGTCAACCTTCTCCATCTCGCGATAGGTGAAACCGAGTTGGCGAAGCAATTCCACCCGGCCGACTTCGAACCACACGATGTAGTTGGAGTGATAGACGACGCCCATCTGGTCGGTTTCGGCGTAGCGCACACGCACTTGCGCATCGCAGACGTGCGCCTCTGGAGTCATCAATGGCAGCATGTTCCCTGCTTCCAACTTATCATGCAGCATGCGTAGTCCTGGCGGGGCGAAGCCCGCTCGGAATTGTGGAAAGGAATATCCGGAGGCTAGCCTGTAGGTTAGCTCTACCCGAAGTCGGGCTTTCCGCGGCGATCGATGCCGTGCTTTGAAACGAATGAGCGATAAGTCCAAAACCCTTTGCCGATCTATTTCTTCTCTGCCGCTGCTGTCGTAGTCTCGGTTCCGTTGCGCACGAATTCTCCGCGAATCGGTTCACCCGCCGGCACTGGCTTTCCGTCGGCAATGTAATCAACGAACAGCGCCGGCAGCGTGAAAGGAAAAACCGGCGCTCCTTTGGAGTTCTGCAGCCGGTACTCGAGATGCGGCGCGGGCGAGTTGCCGCTGTTGCCGCACTCGGCAATGACGTCTCCTTGCTTCACCTTTGCTCCGGTTTTTACCTTGATGCTGCTTTGCTTCAAGTGCAGCAACAGCGAGTACTCCTTATTACCATGCGCAATGATGATTCGGTTCCCGCCGGGCATGGCCAACTCAGCCCGCCCGGGAAGGTTGTCCACAAACCTGTCGTTCACCAGCACCACCGTTCCCTCCGCTGGCGCAGTGACCGGTTGGCCGTAGCAGAAGTATTGTTCATTCTTGGTGCCGTCGCCGGTGAAGGTCTGGCCATCTTTCAGGACGGTGAAGACCATCGAGTAGCGGTCGGCATCCCGGTAGGCATCAATGTTCTGGTAAATCTCGCGGCCGCCCTGCATTACAAACCATTCGCCGTTGAATGGCAGCTTGAGCTTGGTCTGCACTTTGTAATCGACATACCGATTGCCCGGCGCCGGCGGTAGGGGGTGGAACTGCAATGTGCTGATCTGGCCCTGCTCGTCAATTGCAATCACAGTAAATACCGGATCTTTGCTCTTGGCGAACTGCGAGTAGCGAGAGTAGACCGTGTTCCTCGACATCAACTCAGGAGCGAAATTTTCGCCCAGCATCTTCTGTTCGCGCCCAACTTTGCCCGCGAGCTCTTTCTCCATCGCAGACACGTTCGCAAGAGTGCCGCCCTTCTTCATCTGCGGGGAGAACGCTGTATACAACTGCGCCGACTGGCCGCTCTCGAAATTGCCGAATAGTTGCCGCAATCGCGACTTGGCCCCAGCACTCATTACTGGATAGCTGCCGGATGACGCGGCCTCGGTGCTGGCCGCAGGTTTCGCGGTTTGTGCGACTAACAGGGTTGGGAACAGCAACATCGCAAGGCAAATTCGCCTACGAAGTTTCATGGTCTACCTCCCCGTCCAACTGGGTTTGCGCTTCTCTAGGAACGCGCTTATGCCCTCGCGGAAGTCATGCGTAGTACGAATGCGTGCATTTTCATCGACTGCAGCCGCAATCTGATGATCGAGCTCGAGATGCGAGTAGGTGCGCAGCAGGCGCTTGGTGGCCAGCAGCGACGCGGGACTGTTGGCTACGAGCGTTGTCGCCAGCTCACGAGCGCGGTCCATCAGATTCTCCCCCGAAACGACTTCATTCACCAGCCCCAGGCGAAACGCCTCTTCGGCAGAGATGATGCGCCCGGTAAGTAGCAAGTCTCGGGCGTGCTTCTCGCCTACCTGGCGCAGCAGAAACGTTGAAACGATTGCCGGCACAAAGCCGATGCGAACCTCGGTGTAGCCGAACTTCGCTTCGGGTGCGGCCAGCGTAAAATCGCAGAGTGTCGCCAGGCCACAGCCGCCGGCCAGGGCGACTCCGTTCACTGCGGCGATGGTTACCTTCGGAAAGTCGTAGAGCACGCGAAACATGTGCGCCATGCGGCCGGAATCGGCCAGGTTCTCTTCTTCGGTATGGCGAGTGATTTCGCGGAGATTGTCGAGATCCATCCCCGAACAAAACGCACTGCCCGCGCCGGTGAGAATCAGAATGTGGGACTCGGATTTGTGGACCTCGTCGAGCGCGTGATGCAGCTCCTCGATCAGGTCATAGCTAATGGCGTTACGCTTGTCGGGGCGGTTCAGCGTGAGCGTCGCGACGGGACCGTCTTTAATGAGAGTTAACGTTAAGTAATGCTGCAGATCGTGCCGGGTCATGGCCTTGGTTCGAAGCTTCCAAATTCACCGGTCGCTTCGGTTCGCATTATCACACCGATAAGGAATTTCGTAACTGACTTCTTTTGAGCCAAGCGCGGAGTGGGCATAATTTCGGCCCCGTTTTGGGAGAATCACATCTTCAGGCCACTAAACATTCGGCCAATCTCGCCGGAGAGCTCGACCAGATTCGCAATCGGTTTGCGGATGGGAAGAGACACATTGCGCTGCTGCAGTGCAGAAAGAACAGTTTCAGTCGGGATGTTGCCCACCAGCACGTCCTGGGCGAATGGGCAACCACCAAGACCACCGATGGCGGAGTCGAATCGGCGGCAACCGGCGTCGTAGGCGGCGAGAACTTTCTCGGCGGCTTCGTTAGGGCGGCTGTGCAGGTGGACACCGATCGCTAAGTTGTCGAAGCGCTCGATCACTGGGCTGACCAGGTCGGCAATCTGTTGCGGCGTGGCGAGGCCAACTGTGTCGGCTAACGAGATGGCCTGCAAGTCCATGTCGGCCAGAAGGCTCACGCCCTCGAGCAGTTCTTCGGTATTCCACAGGTCGCCATATGGATTCCCGAAGGCCATGGAGATGTAGGCGATGGTGTCGAGTCCGCCTTCGTCAGCCTTTTGCTTGACGTTCTCGAGCATCTCGAGATTCTCTTCCGGAGTCTGATTCTGGTTGTTCTTCAGGAACGTCGGAGACAGTGAGTAAGGAAAACCGACGGTCCGGACCGCCTTGGTGGCAATAGCGCGCTCGACGCCCCGTTTGTTGACTACGATTCCGATAATCTCGACGTCATCCGGAGGATCTAGCTCGCTGAGCACGGTTTCGGAGTCGGCCATCTGCGGAACGGCCTTTGGCGAGACGAACGAGACGGCATCGATGTGCTTGAATCCGGCAGCAATGAGGGCCTTGAGGTACTCAACCTTGGTCGCGGTCGGAATCTGGCCAGGGAGACCTTGCCAGGCGTCGCGGGGGCATTCGATAAGTTGGACGAATTCGGGCATAGCAAGGGGCAAGCAACTAGCAACTAGCGACTAGCCTTGGTGGCTGGCAACTGGTAACTGGTTTGCAAGGTAACGCCGCTACGCGCATTAACGTCCTCCGCCGTTTGCCGTAGATCCAGCCCTGTCAACCGTTCGCGGACTCTCATAAGAGCAATGAGCAGCGTTATCAGTCGCCATAGCACAACAGACAGAATCGCCCATGTGTCATACCCGACAAAGTACAGCACTGGTCCTGGACCTTATGTTTGCAACACTCCCACATTCAGCTTCGGCACTTCGGGGTTCAGCGATGCCGCCTCCAGCGCAGTAATTAGCGCTTCTCGGGTATCCATCGGGTCGATCAGCTTGTCGATCCACAGACGCGCCGCGCCGTAGCGCGGATCCATCTGCTCGTCGTAGGTTGCTTTCACTTCGTCGTACAGCTTCTTCTTATCTTCCTCGCTCAGCTTTTTGCCGCCGCGCTCAAGTTGCTTGATTTTGATTTCAACAAGCGTGCTTGCTGCGGAGGCTCCGCTCATCACGGCGTATTTTGCCGTCGGCCAGGCGAAGACGAAGCGCGGATCGTAGGCCTTACCGCACATGGCGTAGTGCCCTGCGCCGAACGATCCGCCGATGATCACCGCAACCTTCGGCACCACCGAATTCGACACCGCATTGACCATCTTCGCGCCTGCACGGATGATGCCGCTCCACTCCGCGTCGCGGCCCACCATGAATCCGTTGACGTCATGCAGAAAGACGAGTGGCACGAGGTTCTGGTTGCAATCCATGATGAAGCGCGCCGCTTTCTCGGCAGACTCGGTATACACCACGCCGCCGAATTCCACCCGCTTGTTGCCGGAGTGGTCCATCTGGTGCACATGCTTCTTCTGGTTGGCAACGATGCCTACGGCGTAGCCGCCAATGCGCGCATAGCCGCAGAGCACCGTTTCGCCGTACTCGGCCTTGTACTCGTCAAATTCGCTGCCATCAACGATCCGCGCGATGATTTCCTTCATTTCGTACTGACGTGCCGGATCGTCATCGAAAATGCCGTAAATCTCCTCAGCCGGATAGAGCGGTTCGCGCGGCGGCTTGCGATCGAAGACGCCAAGCTGGCGGTTGCCCATCTTATCGACCAGCAAGCGAATACGCGCTAGGCAATGCTCATCGTCGGGCTCACGGAAATCGACCGTGCCGCTGATCTGCGCGTGCATCTTCGCGCCGCCCAGCTCTTCGGCGGAGTACTTCGCGCCAATGGCCGCCTGCACGAGCGCTGGTCCGGCAAGAAACAGGCCGCTGCCTTCGGTCATCAGGATGTGGTCGCACATGACGGGAAGGTAGGCTCCACCGGCAACGCACATCCCCATAATCGCCGTGATTTGCGGGATACCCATCGCCGACATGACCGCGTTGTTGCGAAAGACACGGCCAAAATCGTCGGTGTCGGGGAAAACATCTTCTTGCAGCGGCAGAAAAACACCCGCCGAATCCACCAGGTAAATTGTCGGGATGCGGTTATCCATGGCGATGTTCTGGGCGCGAATTACCTTCTTGGCGGTCATCGGAAAGAAGGCGCCAGCCTTCACCGTCGCGTCGTTGACGATCAGCATCACCAACCGGTCCTGCACCCGCGCCAGACCGGTCACGACCCCGGCCGCTGGCGCGCCACCCCATTCTTCATACATGCCCCAGGCAGCGTAGGAGCCCAACTCGAAGAACGTCGACCCCTGATCGATAAACCTGGCAATTCGCTCGCGGGCGGTAAGACGACCCTTCTTGTGTTGGGAATTGATCGCCTTTTCACCACCACCCTGTTGGACTTGTTCCTCGTCCCTGCGCACCCGCGCCACCAACTCGGCCACGGCATGCTGGTTGCGCTCGAAACGGAAAGAGGAGGTGCTTACCTTGCTGACGATCTGAGCGGCGGAGGCTGCAGGGTGCGTGTGCTCTGTCATGGTGAGGTCATCCGCCCGCGAGGCAGACCGATAACGATAAAGCAGCACGGCAACCCTACGCAACGCGGTTGCCTTAGCGGTTCTAGACACGAAAAAGCCAGCAAATCAAAACAATTACAGGTAACCACGCAACAGAAAATCTTGGCTTGGGCGTTATAGTGGATTTCTGCTTGACAATAAATGATAACTTATATAATTTATAGCTTATGAATGGAGGCGGCCTTAATCTCGATGCAGCTTTTTCGGCTTTGGCCGATCCCACACGACGGGCGATTCTAGCCCAACTCGCGCAAGGCGAGGCGACCGTGATGCATTTGGCCAAGCCGTTCGAGATGACACAGCCGGCAATTTCTCAACACTTGAAAGTCCTTGAACGAGCCGGATTGGTGACTCGTCGTAGAGACGGTACGAAGCGGCCTCGCCGGCTCGCAAAGGAGGGTCTTGAGGCCATGGACCAATGGCTTGCCATGCTTAGAAAGGCTCTGGAAACAAACTATAACCGGCTGGACGGCCTTCTGGCCGACATGCAGCAACACAACGCAGGAGAAGAGCAATGAGCAAAATGACGCTTAGGACCGAAGGCGACACCCTTGTCATCGTTACCAGACACTTCGCGGCGCCTCCCGAGGCTCTGTATCGCGCACATACCAACCCGGCGCTGATTCAAAAGTGGATGCTGGGACCGGAGGGATGGACCATGCCGGTCTCTATCAGCGAGCCGAAGCCGGGCGGCAAGATTCGCTATGAATGGGCCAATGGCAAGGGCCAAGGCTTCTATCTCACCGGTGAGTACCTGGAGCTGGAGCCTTACAGCCGGATCGTTCACGTGGAACGAATGCACCTACCCGACCCAACGCCTGACAACCATATAGAAACTACGTTTGAGGCCAATGGAACTGGTACTCTGATGACCATGCGCATGACCCTTCCCAATGCGGAGACACGGGCCGCCATGCTCACAAGCGGCATGGAAAAGGGCATGGAAGCCAGCTACGGGCGGCTGGAAACGATGCTCTAAAACACCTTGCGGCGCTCCCACTGCAGTTCTTTCGCGGGCATGGCGGGAACGCCACAAGATTTGAGGTCTTGGGAACTTCGCACTAGCTTCCTCCCCGCTTTCGCAGAAACGCCGGAATCTCCAGGTCGCTTGCCTCGTAAGTGATGTTCATGCTACTGGCAACGTTATCGATGGTCGGTGGCTCTTCGGAAACGGCATTTGTTCCTTTGACCGCCGCTGCGTATTTGGACTCCGCTTCCATTGCGTACTTCCTAGCGCCGTCTCCCTCTTCCACCACTTCCGCGTGGCGGACGACCTCAGAACCAAGCTCCATGTCGTCCATGGAATCGGGAGCATAGCCGGCATTGCGCGGCCGCTCGCCGATGCGTGGATCGGCAGCCATGCTTGTGGTTGAGGCATTCGACTCAGACTCGCTCATCGGACCTACCTGGTAGGTAGAAGTCGAAGAGGGACGGTGACTCAGCACGGAGCCAACCGTCACATGAGCACGATCGCGGTTGCGAATTGTTTCTTTGAAGCCCGTCGCGATCACAGTGATCTTGACCTCGTCTTTCATCTTTTCGTCGAGCACTGCACCGAAGATGATGTTAGCGTCTTCATGCGCGGCGCTCTGAATAATTGTGGAGGCCTCGTTCACCTCAGCCAGTCGCAGCGAGCTGGAACCGGTCACGTTGATGAGGATGCCGCGAGCACCGTCGATGGCTCCGGCTTCCAACAGCGGTGAGGCGATCGCCGCCTGGGCGGCTGCTGTTGCGCGGTTCTCACCGCGCGCGGTCGCAGTGCCCATCACCGCGTAGCCCATGCCAGCCATGATGGTCTTCACATCGGCGAAGTCGCGGTTGATGATGCCGGGAATGGTAATGATGTCGGAGATGCCCTGAACCGCCTGGCGCAGAATGTCATCGGCCACGCGGAAGGACTCGAAGAAGCCCGCGTCTTTGGCGACTGCAAGCAATTTTTCGTTAGGGATGACGATGGTCGTATCAACCGAGTCTATGAGCTCCTGCAAGCCACGCTCAGCCTGGTTCTGACGACGCTTGCCTTCGAAGGCGAATGGCTTTGTCACTACAGCAACTGTCAAAGCTCCCATTTCGCTGGCAAGCGAGGCGATGATCGGAGCCGCCCCAGTTCCGGTTCCGCCGCCAAGACCTGTGGTGACGAAGACCATATCTGCGCCTTCGAGAGCTTCGATGATCTTGTCGGCGTCTTCCAGCGCGGCCTTGCGGCCGACTTCAGGATTAGCGCCCGCGCCCAGGCCGTTGGTGAGCTTCACGCCGAGCTGGATTTTGACCGGAGCACGCGACAGCTTGAGCGCCTGTAAATCGGTGTTCGCCACCACGAACTCGATGCCTTCGAGGTGGGACTCGATCATCCGGTTGACGGCATTGCCACCACCGCCGCCGACGCCGATCACCTTGATTTTTGCGCTGTTCAGTGTGTCTTCGTTAAAGTGAATGCGAATGTCGCCTGGCTGCTCTTTCTCGTTGAAATTCTCGATCATGGTTACCTCTCGCGGGCTAAAGCCCGCGTGGAAATTCAATTGCCTGCCGTTGCGGGACGGCTAAGCCGCACCCTTTAGAGATCAACCTGGGATGCTGGCCTGCGACTGCCCTCAGGACAGGCTCTAAAGCCCCGCACTTCCCACTACACGCTCCTGCTCACGAACAGGGCCTTCAGCCTGGCGCCAAACCCGCGATCCACGTTCATGCGCGCCTGCCGCGCGCGGTGTCCGTACAGAACCAAACCAATAGCAGTGGCGAATTCCGGCTCCAGCAAGTTGGAAGGCAGCTTGGCAATCGGAACCGGATAACCCAGGCGCGTTGGCCGCCGCAGGATGTCCTCGGCGGTATCGATTAGAGAGTTCAACCGTGAACCGCCGCCTGTGAACACCACCCCTGCTCCAAGCAACTCATAAACGCCGGCCTGGCGAAGGTGCTCGCGCAGCAGTTCCATCAGCTCGCGCGCTCGCGGTTCCAGGATCTCGCCCAGCATGCGCTGCTGCATCAGGCGCGAGGGACGATCGCCAACCGAAGGCACCTCGATTTCGTTGCCTTCGGGAATACGCGTCACCATCGAGCAGCCGAACATCTTCTTGATGTTCTCAGCATCGGGAATCGGAGTGCGAAAGCCGACGGCGACATCGTTTGTAAAGTGATCTCCGCCGACCGGAACCGCTCCGGAGTGAATGACCACGCCTTCGTAGAGAACGATGAGGTCGGTGGAACCGGCACCGATGTCGGCAAGACATACGCCGAGCTCACGTTCATCGGTCTGCAGGACGGAGTCGGCGCAGGCCAAGGCCTCGAACACTGTATCGTCTACGTGTATGCCCGCGCGATTAGCGGCGCTGACGACGTTCTGCGTAGCCGTCGCTCCAGCGGTCACCATGTGCACTCGGACTTCAACTTTCTTGCCCATCAGTCCGGCAGGATCGTGAACGCCGGGTTGCCCGTCCACGATGAACTCCTGCGGCAGCAGGTGAAGTGGCTCGCGGTCCTCGGGCAGTGGAACAGAACGCGCCTTCTCCACCGCCGCACGGACGTCATCGCGGCTGATTTCGCGAGTGCGTCCGCCGAGGACCACACCTCCATGGCTGTTGACGCCACGGATGTGCGATCCGGCGACGCCGACGATGGCGCGCTCTACCGGAGCCTGAGCGACGTTTTCGGCTTCCTCCACCGCCTTCTTAATGGAGTCGACCGCTTTATCGAGGTCGGCAATCACCCCTTTGCGCATGCCGCGGGAATCGGAAATCCCGTGTCCGCGGTAGCGGAGGGCGTACTCGTTGACTTCGGCGACGATGACACAGGTCTTCGCGCTTCCAACATCAATGACCGTAAGCAGGTTTTCTGTCTGACTGCCCATTCGTGTCTCTAGTGCTTCCTGTTCCCCTTCTTCCTGGCCGGAGTTGCATGCTTGGCCGGCGGCACAACCGCCGCTGGCGGTTGTGCTTTCGCCGTCGCAGCGTTAAATCTGCCTTGTTTTGCGCGTGCCGCAGCGGTATCAGGATTCATAATGACCTGGCCGTCGTAACGCAGGTCCACGGAATCGACGTGGGTGAACTGCGTTCGCCACTCCTGCACATGCGCCTCATAGACTCGAAAGCGCGAGAGAAAGTTCGCCGAGCCGAGATGAACCAGCACGGCGCCCTTGGGGTCGTCTACGATCACCTTCACGTCGTCTGGATCCGAGAGATCGACTTCGCTCAACTGCTGCGAGTAGTGCGCGCCGGTTGAGTCGAGCTCCCGAACAAGCTGGTTGTAAATCTTCATGCGGGCTGCGCGCGTGGAGAGCGGCTCGCCGTCGCTCATGCCAACCACGACTGGGAACGAGAGGCTCGTCTGGGTGTCGGGCGGCATTTCCATGATCATTCCGTGCGCATCGAGGAATGCGATGCGCCCGTTGACGTTGACGAATGCGACAGGTACGCGCTCCAGCAACTGGATGCGTAAGCGATTGGGCAGAAGGCGCATGACCGTCGCCGACTCTACCCAGGGAATCGACTCCAACTGCTTCCTCTGATCGGCCAGAGAAAGGAAGAAGATGTTGCGGTCAATGTCGGCACCGAGGGCGTCAAGCACCTGCGAGCGAGTGACATTGTGCATGCCGAGAATCTCGATGTTTTCGCTGGAATCCATGCGGAAGCGCCACGATTGTGTGGCATACCGATAGAGTGTCACGGATGCCAGTCCGATGGCTCCGAGGAGCAGGAGCAGAACCAGCAGCAGCTTGATTCGGTCGGCGGCTTTGCGCGGCAGCACGCCGCGGCGGACGGGGACGCGCTTCTGTCCGCGAAGGAATGGCGACTCGCCCTCCTCATCGAGGTCGAGCATGCGCGCGTCGAGGGGAGACTCTTCATAAGAACGCGAGGGCGCGCGAGGCGCAGGCACCGCCTCGAAGTCCTCTTCCGGCAATGTGGACGTGCTTCGTCGAGCCATGCAGACAAAAATGGCCGACAACTTCGGCTATTTGCCTCACTATATCCGGTTTCGTCGGCAGCAAATCGCAGGTTTTTGCACGATTTCCGGAATCACCAAGAAGGTAAACAGGGCCGCGACAAATTGGGCTTCCGTCGGTCACAATACAGGGTCATGCGAAGCGGAGAATTAGCGCGCCTTGCCGGCGTGAACATCGAGACATTGCGCTTTTACGAGCGCAAGAGATTGCTGCGCGAGCCGTCGCGGAACGCGGCCGGTTATCGCGAGTACAACGAAGGCGACCTGGAGACGGTTCGCTTCATCAAGCAGTGCCAGCATCTTGGATTTACGCTTCGCGAAATCGGACAACTTGAGGAGTTGCATCGCGCCTTCCCGGAGTCTGCCGCCACAGGGAAGCGAAAAATCGCCGAGATGACGAAATTTCTCCGCATGTCGAAGGAGCGGATCGAAGCCATCGACCAACAGATCCAGGCATTGCAGACCATGCGTACCAGTCTTTCGCGGCTGGCACGCGAGTTGCGCCGCAGCAAAGGGATAGTCTGCCCGGCTTCGCGGCAGTAGACCGCGTTTGGCGGCAATTCGTCCCATCTGTCGCAAAGCAGCTTGACCCCGTACCAAAGTACGGGGTTCACAATGGCTAGTGTTGCCCCCAGGAGGGTCGCCAGGGAGGAGATAGAAATGCCCAGTCCTCGCAACACTGGCCGCCGGATCCTGGTTCTGGCCGTTGCAAGTTCATTCACCATCGCCGCCGCGATTACCGTCGGACGCAGAACGATGCGGATGGCGTCGGCCATGGCGGCCGCTGCCGACCGAAATGCGTTCGCCAACTTATCCCCGGGCAGCACGACGCAAGCGGTAGCGGAGATTACTTCCACAAACCAAAAAGGCGACGCGCAGGGCAAATTGCTGGATCGTAAGCGCGAGGACCTCTATCGCCGAACGGTGACGCCGGTGGAAATCCACTACACCAACTCGACGCCGTTCGTTATGGGCAAACGCGAAGACTTGCATGCCAATGCGATTGTCCACGTGAAAGGCAGAGTGCGCGCTGACCACAGCATTGCGGCCGAGCAGATTGTCATCCTCACTGGATACGTGCAGGTGCAGTGAGCCCAGCGATGTGGATTTTCTTCTACGCAGGAGTCGGTGGCTGGCTGGGATTCACTCTGATCGGAGTGACGGCCCTGTTGCCATATCTGCTGCGGCGGTCACGTGTGAGTGCACTTCTGCACACGGTGCCAACGACCGGGCGGCCATACCTCGCACGTATGTGGCCTCATTTCTGGCTGGCCTATACAGCGACTGCGCTTGCCCTCGTACATGCGTGGATTTTCATGACCAGGGCGCCCATGCAGCGTATGAACAGCGCAGGACTCTCGCTTGCGAGCCTTGCCCTGCTCTGGTTATTTCTGCAAATGGCCATCGGTTTGCTGCTGCGACAACGTGACCTGCGCGAACGGAGGCCAATGCGGCAATGGCACTTCTGGTCGATGGTGGGGATTCTCGTTCTAGTGGGTGTTCATGTCTGGCTGAATGGATGAAGGTTTGTTTCGTGAGCAGCAACACGTTCGAGTTCTTCGAGGACCAGCGGACCAAGCTGCGACACGTTTCCGGCGCCCAGTGTCAGGACCAGGTCGCCAGGATCGGTTGACGCAGCGACACTCTCGACCGCTGTTGCGAACGAGGCCACATAGGTCGCATCGCCGCTTCTTGCTTTGGCGATTTTATCCGCCAGCAGCTTTCCGCTAATTCCCTCGATGGGCGCTTCGCTGGCGGCGTAGATATCGAGGACAGCCACAGTATCAGCATCGCCGAATGCGGCCGCGAACTCATCGAGCAACAACTGAGTCCGTGTGTAGCGATGGGGCTGGAAAATGACATGAATACGGCGAAAACCACACTGCCGGGCCGCCGCAAGGGTGGCCCGGATTTCCGTGGGATGGTGGCCGTAATCGTCGATCACCGTGACACCGTTGGCGCGACCCTTGAGCTGAAAACGGCGGTCAACGCCGCGAAAGTTCGCTAGCCCTTCACGGATCTGGTCGATTGGGATATCGAGTCCGAATCCAACCGCGATCGCAGCCGTAGCATTACGTACGTTGTGTTCGCCGGGCACGTGCAGAAGGAACTCGCCCAAGTCGCGGCCGCGATAGTTAACCGTGAATCTGCTGGCGAACACCCCATCATCGCCAACCGCCCCCCGCATTCGCGAGATTAGAAAGTCCGAACCCTCCCGCGCACCATATGTCATGACGCGACGGCGCACGCGTGGCAAGATGCAGCGCAGTGCATCATTGTCCTTGCAGGCGACTACCATACCGTAAAACGGCACCTGATCGAGGAAATGTATAAACGTTTCCTCCACGTCGGCCATGTCTCGATAGCAGTCCATGTGCTCGCGGTCGATGTTCGTCACCACCGAAAGAATGGGCCACAGCTTCAGAAACGAGCGGTCGCTCTCGTCGGCTTCAGCGACGAAATACTGCGACTTGCCCAGACGGGCGTTCGAACCCATGGCATCGACACGGCCGCCGATCACGACAGTCGGGTCTAGGCCTCCCGCCGCCAAAACCGCTGCCACCATCGAAGTTGTGGTGGTCTTGCCGTGCATACCGGCGATGGCGATGCCGTACTTCAAGCGCATGAGTTCGGCCAGCATTTCGGCGCGGGGGATGACCGGTATGTGGTTGGCGTGTGCGGCTGCGACCTCGGGATTGTCGCCAGCAATGGCGGAGCTGGTGACCACGACTTCGGCTCCGGCGAGATTGTCGGCCCGGTGTCCTTCGAAAGTGGTCGCCCCTAAAGACGCAAGACGATGTGTAAGCGCCGAGGCCTTAAGATCGGACCCTGAGACCTTATAACCCATGTTCAGCAGCACCTCGGCGATGCCGCTCATGCCTATGCCTCCGATGCCCACGAAATGGACGCGTTGGATTTTGGCAAACATGATCAGTACCCAGTCGCCGGTTGCCAGTTGTCAGAAAAAGCCGACCGCGCGAATTCGCCGTGGTCTAGCCTACAGCGTGTGCGCCCGTGACGCCAGCAAAGTTGGCCGCCATGGAAGCGATTGTCGCGGCTGCGTCAGGATGAGCAAACTGCCGGGCGGCCGCGCCCATCATGGTGAGCCGGGTTCGCTCCCTCAGGAGCTGGACGATTGCGTTCCCCAGCCGTTCGCGGCCCAATTCTGACTGGGGCAGCAGAAGCGCAGCGCCAGCATGGGAAAGGGCTTCAGCGTTGTGGCGCTGGTGATCATCAGCAGCGGTTGGCAAGGGAACGAAGATGGCAGACTTGCCCGCTGCGGCGACTTCCGCAACCGTGCTTGCACCTGAGCGGCAAAGCAGCAAGTCGGCGCGCGCGAAGGCCGCAGGCATGTCGTCGATGAAAGATGAGACCTCCGCTGAGATGCCGGCGCAGGACACCGCCGCCTGTACCTCTTCGTAATCTTTTTGTCCGGTCTGGTGAATGAGATGAATTTCCGGAATCTGCTGCGCGATTAGGGACAGGGCTTGCATCACGGCGACGTTGATGGCATGGGCGCCCTGACTGCCGCCAAATACAAGTAGAGTTGGTCGTTCTTCCGGAGAACGCGGAGGAATAGAGAAGAAGTCGCGCCGCACTGGAACTCCGGTGACGACGGCATTGGGGAAATACTTCTGAGTTTTGGGAAAGTGCACGGCAGCGGTCTTCACGAAGCGTGCCACCATGCGATTGGCTATACCGGGAACGACGTTCGGCTCGAACGCCATTAATGGAATGCACTTCGCGGCGCCGGCAAGCATTACGGGACCCGATGCATAGCCTCCCACGCCAACGATGACATCGGGACGAAACGTTCCGATCAGACTTACCGATTGCGACAACGCGCGAGGCAAGTCGAAAAATGTTTTCAGGCGTGTGGTCAGGCTCACGCGGTTGAGCGCGCCGACGGTGATCAGCTCGAGGCGGAATCCGGCTGCTGGTACAAGGCGGGTCTCGATCCCCAGTGCTGTACCGACAAAAAGGAGTTCGGCCTCATAGCGGGACTGCAGTTCACCCGCGATGGCAATGGCGGGAATGACGTGCCCACCCGTGCCTCCTCCGGCGATCATGACACGCATGTCAGTTGTTTTGCTGAGTGATGTTCAGCAGGATGCCAACGCTAGCCAGGGTGATGAACAGCGATGAGCCTCCGTAGGAGATGAAGGGCAGGGGGATGCCTTTGGTCGGCATCATACCCAGCACGACGCTGATGTTGATGAGCGCCTGCACCACGACCATGGCTGTAATGCCGGTTGCAAGAAATCGGGCGAACGGGTCTTGGGTCTTCAGAGCCACGCGAATTCCACGCCACAGGAAGATCGCGAACAGGACAACCACCAGCACGGCACCCCAGAGTCCCAGTTCTTCGGCGATGTTGGCGTAGATGAAGTCGGTGTGCGGCTCAGGCAAGTAGAAGAGCTTCTGCTTTCCTTCCATCAAACCGGCACCGGTCAGGCCGCCAGTGCTGACCGCGATCATCGATTGGATAATGTGAAAACCGTGCCCTTGCGGGTCTTTCCAGGGATCGAGAAACGCCACGATGCGATGCCAGCGCCAGGGTACGCGCACAATCAGGACGTACAGCGGTAGCAAGGAAGCCAGAAGACCGTACAGGAGGTAGCGCATCTTCATGCCGGCGATGTAAAGCATAGACGCGGTGATCGCCATGCATGCAACCGCAGTACCGAGGTCTGGCTCCTTCACGATCAGCAGCGCGAGCAGGATGCTGGGCGCGGCTGCAGGCAGTAACACGTGTTTCCAGTCGGAGATCTGCTGCCAGCGCGACTCCAGGAAGTAAGCCAAGTAAAGAATGATAGCCGGCTTGGCTAACTCGGAAGGCTGGAAGGAGAGCGGGCCGGCCTTGATCCAGCGATGGGTGTTATGTGAGTCATGAAAGGCAAATACGGCAACCAGCAGCAAAGTGGTGAGACCTAGAAAAGTGAACACGACGGTAGGCCGCGCATACTGCCGGTAATCGATGTTCATTATCAGCAGCATGGCAGCGATGCCGGCGGCCGCCCAGCCCAACTGACGCAACAGAAAGCTGTAAGACGACCCGAAGCGCGCTTGCGCCATCACTGCCGAGGCACTGAACACCATTACCAATCCGAGGAAAATCAGGAGCAGGACCACTGTGAAGAGCCACTTATCGACGCTGACACGCATTGCCATTAGGGCTTACCTCCAGTGCGATCTCCGGTGGCTGGTTGTAATTCACGTGCCTCGAGCTGCCTGACGAGGTCTTTGAAGACACGTCCGCGATGCTCATAGCTTACAAACTGATCGAAGCTGGCGCAGGCGGGCGCGAGTAAGACGACATCACCTTGCGTGGCGAGCTCGCCGGCGTGGCGGACTGCGTTGTCGATGGTTGCGGAATTTGAGACTGGAACACCCTTAACCTGCGACTCGATCTTCGCCGCTGCCGTTCCTATGGTATAAACGCGCTTCACGCGCTCAGCGAGGAGGGGATTCAGCACACTGTAGTCGCTGCCTTTGTCTTTGCCGCCCAGAATCAGGTGGATGCGGCCGGGGAAAGACTCTAGCGCCTTGATGGTGGCATCGACGTTGGTGGCCTTGGAGTCGTTGTAGTAAGCGACGCCGCGGACCGTAGCCACGTATTCCAGGCGGTGCTCCACGGCTTTGAACTGCCCCACAGCCCGACGGATCTCAGACGGTGCAACCCCCGCCAGCACCCCGGCACAGACTCCGGCGAGCACGTTCTCCACGTTGTGAGCACCTTTCAACCCGATTTCGGAGACGGGCATGACTTCCAGCTCGGCGTTAGTGTCTCGCCAGAAAACCTTCTCGTCCAAAACAAAGGCGCCGCGCTCCACCGGTTGCTGGCGGCTGAACCAGTAGACCGCAGCCTTCGTCTTCTTTGCCATGGCGACGCAGGTGGCGTCGTCGGCATTGAGCACGGCGGAATCGCCGCCGGTCTGGTTCTCGAAGATACGGGCCTTGGCGGCGGCGTACTTCTCGAAAGTGTGGTGACGATCAAGATGGTCGGGCGTTACATTCAGAACGACGGCGATGCGGGGGTGAAAGGTTTCGATCGTCTCCAACTGAAAGCTGCTGACTTCGACGACGATCCAAGTAGCGTCGGTGGCGTCGCCAACGAAGCTGATCGCCGGAGTGCCGATGTTGCCGCCAACCAGCGTTTGCTTGCCGCTTGCCGCAATGATCTCGCCGATCAGGGTCGTAGTTGTAGTCTTGCCGTTGGAGCCGGTAATGGCGACAAACTTTCCCTTCATGTAGCGGGCAGCTAACTCCATTTCGCCAATAACAGGAATTCCTGCCTGTCGCGCCTGCATGAGCTGGGGAACCTCGGAAGGCACACCCGGGCTGATTACGATGAGTTGCTGTTCCTTGAAGGTGCGCTCGCCGTGATATCCGGCCTCTACTTCAATTCCGCGATCGAGCAGCTGCGGAATTTCGTGGTGCAGTTCCTCTTCCGACTTGGTGTCAGAGACAGCGACTCGAGCGCCCTGGTCGGCAAGAAACAGGGCGCTGGCAATGCCCGACTTGCCCATTCCAACGACCAGTACGCGCTTGCCTTTAACATCCATGTGAGGGTGTGCCCGAATGGTCATTGTGCCACGTTTGCCGGACGCTAGCGCAGTTAGAAGAGCAGTTAGAAAACAAGTGTAGCCCCATAGTACACAGCCTCTGAACGCGCGGACTAAAGTCCGCGCGGCGCAATCGAGATAAGAGTGCTCAGCGGCAAGCTTCGACGAGCTCAGAGCAGGCTCTGAAGCCGCGCCCTGACATAGTAGGGCCGAACTCACGCCCCGGGGTTAGCGGAGTTTTAAGGTGGTGAGAGCAAAGAGTGCAAACACCAGGGAAGTGATCCAGAAGCGGACAATCACCTTACTTTCGCTCCAGCCCAGCAACTCGAAATGATGGTGTATCGGCGCCATCTTAAAAATGCGCTTCTTGCGCAACTTGTAGGACCCGACCTGCAGGATAACTGAGAGCGCCTCAATCACAAAGACTCCGCCGATAAAAGGCAGCAGCAGCTCCTGCTTGATGAGCACAGCGACTGTACCAATAGCACCGCCCAGCGCCAGCGAGCCTACGTCACCCATAAACACTTCAGCCGGGTGGGCGTTGTACCAGAGAAATCCGATGGCCGCGCCCACCATGGAGCCGCAGAAAATAGTCAGCTCAGAAACCTGCGGAATCTTGGAAAGCTCCAGGTAGTCGGCAAAGACGGCGTGTCCGCTGACATAGGTGAGGACGGTTAATGCCCCGGCCGCAATCACAGTGCACCCAATCGCTAGGCCGTCGAGACCATCGGTAAGGTTCACTGCATTACTCGAGCCCACGATCACGATCATTACGAACAGCAGAAAGGGCAGGTAAGCCAGCGGCCAAAGATCGGTGTGCAAGAGCCTGCCGATCACCAGGTCGGGCCGAAAATGCTTCAAGAACGGCACGATCAGCCGGGTCGAGTATAGGGAGTAGCGCTGAAGGATGATCAGCGTCAGGCCGATCGCCAGGGCCGTCGCAAACTGGTAGAACAGTTTTGACCGCCCCGTCAGTCCCAGGTTTCGCCGGTGCACGACCTTCAGGTAGTCGTCGGCAAACCCTATTCCCCCGTAGGCGAGTGTGGAGATGACGGCAATCCACACAAAGCGGTTGCTCAAATCGGCCCACAGCAGAGTGGGGACGAGCATCGCGACAACGATGAGGACCCCACCCATGGTCGGCGTGCCCGCCTTGCGCTGGTGCGCCTGCGGGCCGTCTTCGCGAATGTACTGGCCGATCTGAAAGTCGCGCAACCGCTTGACTACCGCCGGACCAATGACCAGTCCCATGAAAAGGGCGGTGAGGCTGGCGAAGGTGGTGCGAAAGGTCAAGTAGCGAAAAATACGAAACGGGCCGATATGCAGTACGACAAAGCCCTTCTGGTAAAGCAGCCAATAGAGCAAATTATTCCCGTCCTTCGATTAACGTCTCGTTTGGCAGATTAATGCGATATGTCCGCAGTCATCGCCATCCACACGTCCAAAGCGCACTCGAGCCGGACTCCCCGAGACGCCTTCAGCAGCACCAGGTCGCCGGGCTTCACATTGTCGTGGAGCCACACTCCCGCTTCTTCTGGAGTGTCAACAAAGGCTCCGGCGACGTGCTCCTCGGCTCCGCCTTCCACGATGTGCCGGGCCAAGCCACGAACGCCGAGCACAAGAGACACACCGGAATTACCCATGTGCCGGCCACATTCGCGGTGCAACTCCTCGGCGCTCGTGCCCAACTCCAGCATCTCGCCGGCTACCACGATGCGGCGCTGCGCCGGCATCGACGCCAACGCGCGAACCATGCTGTCCAGTGCCTTCGGGTTGGAATTGTAGCAATCGTTGATGATGGTCGCTCCGCCGAATTCCACAAGCTGTCCGCGCTTGTCGCCCGCCGATAGCGAAGCCAGCGACTCTGCGGCTTCTCTCAATTCGATTCCGTATTGCAACCCCACGGCGATTCCGGCAAGAGCGTTGTAGATGCTGTGTTCGCCCAACAACGAAAGAGTTGCGCGAACGCTCTCGCCGTTGCTTACTACCTCAAAAACCGACCCCAGCGGTCCGCGGGCTTCGATGTTGCGGGCGCAAACACCTGCCGGTTTCTGCAACCCAAAAGTCACGACCTTGCCGTGAAAGTCTCGCCCAAATTTCGACACGTACGGATCGTCGGCGTTGAGCACGGCAATTCCACCTGCCGGAAGCGACTCGATCAGTTCGTACTTGGCGCGGGCGATGTCGGCAAGGGAGTCGAAGAACTCCAGATGCACCGGCGCTACCAGCGTCACCACACCGCAATCCGGCCGTGCCAGCGCCGTCAGTGCACGAATTTCGCCCGCGTGCGACATCCCTATTTCGATCACGGCAAACTCATGCTCCGGCTCAAGCTTGAGCAGTTGCAGCGGAAGGCCAAAGTGGTTGTTGAGATTGCCCTGCGACTTGAGCACGTTATAGCGGGTCGCAAGAACGTGAGCCACAATTTCTTTCGTGGTGGTCTTGCCGGCCGAGCCGGTAACTCCCACGAGCGGTTTCCCCCATATTAAGCGCACGGCGGCGGCAAGCCGCTGTAAGGCTGTCAGGGGCTCTTCCACAGAGAGAAGTCGCGAACTACCTGCAAACCTTGCAGTCTGCCGGCGCGATACTACAGCGGCAACTGCACCCTTCTCCAGCGCGGCTTCCACATAGTCATGCCCGTTGAGTCGCTCTCCGCGCACAGCAAAGAACAGTTCGCCCGGCTGAATTGTGCGGGAATCGATGGAATAGCCCGAAGCGACCACTTGATCAAAATCGCCGGTCGCCTGCATGAGCTCGGCTGCCCTCGCCAGGCTGAGTTTCATGATGCAACCGGATGCGGAGCTGCGTATCCGGCACGTTGCAGCGCCCTGTGAGCCACTTCCGCGTCGTCAAATGGAACCTCACCGTCCCTGGTCACCTGGTATTTCTCGTGACCTTTGCCGGCGATCAACACCATGTCGCCTGTGTCGGCTTCGTGAATGGCCAACTCGATTGCTTTACGGCGGTCTGGCTCCAGCACATACCGAACACCCGTGCGCTGTAGGCCGGGCAGGGCATCGTTCATGATGGCGGTGGGGTCTTCACTGCGCGGGTTATCGCTGGTCAGAATCACAAAGTCGCTGCCGCTTCCGGCGGCGTCACCCATCAGCGGACGCTTGGCTCGATCACGATCACCGCCACAGCCGAACACGGTGATGATGCGCCCCGGTCCGCCGCGCTGGTGCAGGAAGTCATGGGCGACTGCTGTCAGGTTGCGCAAGGCATCATCGGTGTGAGCGTAGTCCACAATCACCGTGAACGGCTGGCCCAAATCGACTTTTTGAAAACGTCCCGCCACATGCGCAATCTGATCGGCAGCTTCGGAAATCGCGCTCGGTTCCACATGCCGCGAGTACGCTGCCGCGGCAGCGGCCAGCAAGTTGTACACGTTCACCTTCCCCAGCATCGGACTCCAGATGGGAAGCTCACCTTGCGGCGTCACCAATTTGAAGCCTAATCCGTTACTGCTAACCTTCAGGTCTTTGGCATGAAAGTCGCCGCTCGTGAGACCGTAGGTAATCACCTCATGCCGCTTCGCACAAAGCTTTAGCAGCCGCCGGCCGTATTCATTGTCCAGATTGATCACCACCGATTGCGGTGGTTCCACACCCAGCCCGTTGAACAGAATGACCTTCGATTGGAAGTAGCTCTCCATGGTCCCGTGATAGTCGAGATGGTCCTGCGTCAGATTGGTAAAAACGGCCACTTCGAACGGAATTCCAAAGGTTCTCTGCTGCTCCAGCGCGTGCGAAGAAACCTCCAGTACCGCCTCGGTGCATCCGCCATGTACCGCGCGGGCAAAAAGTCGATTCAGTTCCAGCGCCTCGGGAGTGGTGTGCGGGGCTGGGAAGGTCTCATCTCCGATGCGATACTCCACTGTGCCAACTAGCGCAATCTTGCGTCCCGCAGCTCGAAGCATACGGCTGAGGATGAACGAAGTGGTTGTCTTGCCGTTAGTTCCCGTGATGCCGATGTTGCGGAGCTTTTCGGCGGGATGTCGATAGAAATTTGCACTCAGACGCGCCAGCGCACGCCGGCCATGGGGCACTCTGGCCCAAGCGATACCCTCCCGAGGAGGGAGCGAATCGCTAACGATGGCAACGGCTCCATTAGCGATGGCCTGATCGATATAAAAATTCCCGTTCGTGTGCTCGCCTTTCATAGCGACAAAGCACCAACCGGGTTTTACGCACCGGCTGTCATAGTCCAGTCCGACAATGGGCGGGTCGCCTCTTTCGTCCAAATATTCCGCGCCGTGCAGCAACTGTAAGAAGTTCATGGCAGCAAAATTATAGTTCCGCCAGCGAGCGCGGGAGCAGCGGTTTGCGTCGTTGTCCGCAAACGTTTCAAAACGGCACGGCGCGAGTCCAGCGCTTTCTAGTGGCTAAACCTGACCGTCACCTTCTGTCCGGCCAGCAGGTGGGTTCCCGGCGGAGGTGACTGTTGCCGCGCAATGCCACTACCCAAGGCATTGATCTCCAGCCCACTCTGCTGCGCTGTCTCGATCGACGCTCGCAGCGACTTGCCCATAAACGACGGCACTACGATGCCGCTGTCTACGTTGAGTATGACAGTGCCATCTGAAGTCTGGACAGTCCCGGTCACGGTTTCCGCTGGGGGAGCGGTAGCCGATGCCACGGGTTCGCTCGCTACGGCTGCGACGGGTGTTAGTTGCTTGGCTGATCGGATAATGCCTATCGCAGCGCTCTCCGCCGGTGAATTGCTGGCCGTCTCGGTGGCGGTGGCGTCGTCGTTGTCGGTCAGTAACGCGAAGCCCAAACGGTCCGATCCTTCTTCCGCCAGATCATCGTTCTTGGTCGAAGCCAGCAGGATCAGCCGCTGCTGGTTCTTCGGCTCAATGTCGTGCGGCACGTGCATATACTCCAGCACCTGCTGGGCGATGCTTCTGAAGACGGGCGCGGATACCTGTCCGCCCTGGTGCAAGCCCTGCGCAGAGTCGAGAATTACGGCAATCGTGATTGCGGGGTTGTTGACTGGCGCGAAGCCGACGAATGACGCAACGTATTTGGTCTTTGAGTAAGCGCCGGTTGCCGGATCGACCTTTTGCGCTGTACCCGTCTTGCCTGCAACCGTGTATCCATCAAGAATGGCACGGCGCGCGGTGCCGTCGAGCACGACGCTTTCCATCATTTTCTTCATCTTTACCGCAGTCAGGGTGGAGATCACACGATGCTGTTGGGGGGGATGAAACACCACCGGCTTGGGTCCCGCGTTGGGCGGCAACTCACCGGCCACGACACGCGGTGGCGTGTACAGGCCATCGTTCGCGATGGTGGAGACCATGGAAACCACCTGCACGGCGGTAACGCCAATCTCCTGCCCCATGGACATGGAAGCGATCGAGACCTTCGACCAGCGGGTTACGGGCTTCTTAAGTCCGCGGCTTTCACCCGGGAGTTCGATGCCGGTTTGCTTGCCGAAACCGTAGGCACGGATGAACTCGTCGAAGTGCGTATCGCCCAGCTTCATTCCGGTCTTAATAGCCGCCACATCGCTGGAGTGCGCATAAGCCTCCGCAATCGTCATCACGCCCATCTTGTGGGCATCGTGAATCGTCATGCCGAATACGGTGATGGCCCCACCCTGGCAATCCACCATGTCTTCAGGCTTGACGACGCCCTGTTCAATGGCTGCCGAATAGGTGACCGTTTTGAAAACCGAGCCGGGCTCATACACATCGCTGACGGCGCGGTTCTTCAGTGCCTCTTTGGGCACGCTATTGAAGACGTTAGGATTGAACGTAGGCCGGTTCGCCAAAGCCAGGATTTCACCCGTGTGCGGATTCTGAACGACCACCGTTCCAGCCGCAGCGCCAGTATCCTGCATGGCTTGCTCAAGTTCTTTCTCGACGATGTACTGGATGGTGCCGTCGACTGTGAGCACCAGGTTTTGTCCTGGGTCAGGTTGGCGCTCGACGCGTCCAAACCATTTGCGACGTGCGTCCACTTCAATGATCTCGCGGCCGGGAATCCCACGCAGATCATCGTCATAGACCAGCTCTAGACCGCCCAGTCCCTCATCATCCGTTCCGACGTACCCGATGACTTGCGCCGCCAAATCGCGCTTAGGGTAGAAGCGTTTGGGCTCCTTGCGAAAGTAAATGCCTCGCAGATTCAGCGCACGCACCCGTTCACCTGTCTCGGCGTCCACTTTGCGCTTCACCCAGGCGAAGTTCTTTTGTGAGCGCAAGTGCAGCAGCAGTTCCTGCGCATCAAGCCCCAGCACATTTGCGAGAATCTGCGACGTGGTCTCCTGGTCGGGGATTTCGCTGGGAACCGCGAACACCGAGTCCACGTCGATGGACATTGCCAGCTCGGTCCCGTTGCGGTCGTAGATAGTCCCGCGTCGAGGGTCGACGTCAAGTACACGGCCGCGCTGCCGCGAAGCCAGGTTAAGGAAGAACCGGTATTTGACGACTTGCAGGTAAACCAGGCGACCTAGGACGGCGGCTACCCACAAAAACAGCACAGCTCCAAGAATCCATAATCTCCTGGCTGGCGTTTTAGCAGGTGCGCTCGCCCGCATTCCCTCTTGATCCCTTCACACAATCCCGCTTTGCGGAGATTGCAAGTCTCACAGTGTAGTACCCATGCAATGTGGTACTACGCACAGAAGGCGGTCCGTAATCGGCGGACCGCCAGATGAACTTCGCCAACAATACCCGGCTGGGATGCTTCGCCAGCCTGCTTACTGCTGCACCGAAACTACTGAAATTCCGCTGGAGTTCGCGCGCGCCATCACTGGAACCGTAGGATCTCCGTTTCCACTTTCGATGGGTTGGATCTGGCCAGCCACCGGAGGCATCATGCCTAACTTGCGCGCCTCGACCTCAATGCGCTCCAGGTCAGTCAACGAGGATTCCTCCAGCTTGAGTGCGCGATTGCTTTCCACGATCGTGGCATGTTCGGCCTTTGCCTGCTCGATGCGGTATCCGTATTGGATAGCGCTGAGGTGTTGCAGCAGGTAAACCATAACCACCAGAAACAAAAGGCTTAGCATTCCGCCGAAGTACAGCATTTCGCGACGGCGCTTCAGGTCAACCACACGTACCACCCGCGAATTGTCCATGCGCTTGGTGAAATAAATCTCGGGCGTACCCATGAACATGCCACGGGTTTCCGAGAGTTGACTTCCCCAATTGTGGGATTCTTGCATTGTGGGATACATCACGCCTGCCGCCATTGCAATCTCCTGCCAATCCAAGGTCTTCGGAACGACCCAACTGGCGCTTCTCTACTCCCCTCGGCCTTACCTTGTGGGATATCCACATTTCCCACAGTTTTTTCCGCAGAATCTTTGGATCCGGAGGCGGAAACTCCTCATTTTTCGCAATTCTTTAACAAAACTAGATGCGCTCCGCCGCCCGCAGCTTGGCGCTGCGCGAGCGCGGATTGCGATCAATTTCTTCCTCGCCGGCTATAACCGGCTTCTTAGTAATCAGCCGGTACATCCCTTCCCGCGCTCCTTCGCGTAATGCATCCTTCACAATTCGGTCTTCCAACGAGTGGAAGCTGATTACCACCAGTCTGCCGCCCTTCTTCAGCACCTGCGGCGCCGCGCTTGGACTCAGCAGTTTCCGCAGGTCATCGAGTTCACGGTTCACCAGAATTCGGAGCGCCTGAAAGGTACGTGTCGCAGGATGAATTCGCCGTTCAGCCTGGTTCATTGGCCGGGCCGCAGCCGATATCACTGCCGCAAGTTGTGCGGTAGAGCGAATCGGCCGCGCCCGAACAATGGCTCTGGCGATTCTCCGCGACCTCCTTTCCTCACCGAATTCGTAAATCGCATCCGCGAGCTCGCGCTCGTCGAAGCGGTTTACCACTTGTTCGGCAGTCAAACCCAATTGCGGATTCATCCGCATATCCAGGGGCCCTTCCGCCTGAAAACTAAATCCCCGCTCGGCATCCTCAAGCTGCATCGAGCTGACGCCTAGGTCCGCAAGCAACCCATCGGCACTTGCCGGGGACAGGTGTTGCGCCACTTCGGCGAAGCTCGCGTGCACCAGCTCAATCTGCGGCCAATCGTTGGCCAGCTCCAGGGGAGGTCCGGTCAACCGTTCCCGCGCCCGGTCCAGCGCCGCCGGGTCCTTATCGAAGCCAATCAAACGACCCGGTACGCCGAGGCGTTTTGCGATTTCCCAAGCGTGTCCGCCCAAGCCGAGGGTCAAATCGATAATGGTCCCGCCGCGCTGCACGGCCAGGAAATCGATCGTTTCTTGTAAAAGAACCGGTACATGGCCAAACCGCTTGCCGCCCGTCTCGCCATGTTCGCGCCCTGTGGCGCCGCCCGCTCTTGAATCCTCTTTGTCCATTCACTCCCGTTCCGAGACGTTGAATGGATCCCGCTGCCTCACTAAATACCCAGATCGCCCAGGGTTTTCGCATCCTCATCCGTAAAGGGTTCGAGCACCTCTTCGCGAAGTGCGTCGGCATTCTGAACTTCGAGGTACGTCAAACGTCCTGCCACTGAGACTTCGCCCTTCAACCCGGCCGACTCCCGCAAGGTTGCTGGCAGCAGCAGACGCCCTTGGTTGTCGAACTCCACTTCTGACCCGTAATAGCTTGTGCGCTTCAACAGCTTGATCTTCGAAGCGTTGAAAGTGGGCAACGCGATCAGCTTGCGCTCGATCGTCTCCCACTCCTGGATGGGATAAACATTGGCACTCTTGCCATCCCAACTGGTGATGTAGAATTTGCTGCCATACTTCTCGTCGGCCAGACGCTTGTATTCCGCGGGCATTTTGAGCCGCCCCTTGTCGTCCAGCCGGGTTAAGTGCGAGCCACGAAACATAATTGCCGGCGCTTGTGCGCCGGGTGTGAAAATCACCGGGAGTGGAGGAAAACCTGAAAAACCACGCCAAAGGGGAGCTGTTTGCCGCTTTCAGTGCGCCTTTGGTCAACTCAACCAATTCGCTCTAGAAGCCCCCAAGGTGGCCCACAAAGTCCCCTAATACTCCACTTTGTACCACACTCTTGAGTTCGGAGTTTATACCCTTTTGCGACCTTGTCAAGGGGAAAAGTCTTTATTTCTTGTTATTTTTGATGGAATTGCTGGAGGTTCGAGAGAACTCCAACATCGTGTTGTTCGATCAGCAGACCACAATAAGTAGGGTTTTTGATACTTAAGCCAATGCTCAAGTATTCGATGGCCTGTTTCAAAAGTTTTGAGGACTGAAGGCGAGGCGTTATAGTGTCATCCCGCCATGAGTCAGCGCCTGCTCACTGAGCACTGGGTTCCGGTTCCCCTTCCGACACTGTTCGCATTTTTTGCCGATCCGCATAATTTGCCGCGCATCATGCCACCCTCGCGGGCAGCGAAAATCCTCAAGCTCAACCTCGTACCGCCGCGGCTGCTGGAGGGCCAGCGTGCCAAGGGCTTTGAGCGCCTGGCGGGCGCCGGAACGGAAATCCACCTCAAATTTCGCGCCATCCCTCACATCCCAATTCATGAGCGCTGGGTCGCGTTGATCACCGAGTTCTCGTACAACGAGTATTTCAGCGATATACAGAAACAAGGCCCATTCAAATCGTGGCATCATACGCACACGTTTGAAGCCAAGAGCATCGACGGACGCGAAGGCACATTAGTCGGCGATGAAGTCGAGTACGAAATCGGATTTGGAGTGGTAGGGAGCATACTGGAAAAGCTGCTCTTCCAGCGCATGATGAGCTCGATGTTCGAGGATCGCCGGAACGCGCTGGAACGGATTTTCGCGGCAGAATTTGCAGAAGCACAACTCGCGAAAAAATAGCAAAAGCGTACTTTGTTATTCTCTCTCCACTCATGAGCCGTGACAGCGGGAAAACACAGCGCGTTCTGACCTTTCTCCAGCTGGTCGCCGCGACTTACTTTATGGTCGCCGGAGGCCCGTACGGACTGGAAGAACTCGTCGCAAAGACGCGAGTGAAGGAGCCTGATTTGCTGCGGCCCTTCCAGATGCTGGGCCTCGGCCCTATGCTACTCGTAGCCCTGGGCTTTTATCGTGGAGAGTTCCACAGTGCCGCAGGAGACGACTATTTGGTCTGGGCGCTGCTCGGCGGGTTGGTTGTCCTTGGCCCGCTCATCTATGCCTGGACGGTTCGGCGCTCGCGTGCGTAGGCTGCAGCGTCTCTCGTCGAGTAGTTCTGTTGAACGTTCCAAGAGCTGGCCATAACGTTCTTGCTCCAGCTATGCGATATTCTGCCCACATGGACTTGTTCGCCCTCACTCACAAGCTCATCAATATCGAATCGATTACTGGGAACGAAGCCACTATAGGCGCTGCCATCGCCGACGAACTTACGCGATTAGGCTATGAGGTCGAAAGGATGCCTGTCGAAGGCGATCGTTTCAACGTGTGGGCCAGGCACTCGGGTACGCCGCGGCCAGAACTGGTGTTTTCAACCCACATGGACACGGTTCCTCCGCATGTCTCTTCCCGCGAAACGGCCAAGCGGATATATGGACGGGGATCTTGCGATGCGAAGGGCATTATGGTGGCGCAAATTGCGGCAACCGAGAAGCTCAAAGCAGACGACATTCACGCTGGATTACTTTTCCTGGTTGGTGAGGAGCGCGACAGTCAAGGCGCACAGAGGGCAAATTTGGACCCGCGCGGAGCAAAGTTTCTCATCAATGGTGAGCCGACGGAGAACCGGATTGCTCTGGCGTCGAAAGGGACGCTACGGGTAGAGGTGGTTGCGAAAGGCCGCATGGCGCATTCGGCATATCCGCAGCTTGGCGAGTCGGCAATCGAGAAGCTGCTTGATGCGCTGGAGAGGATTCGCAAAATCAATTTGCCTCAGCATCCCAAAGCCGGGCCTTGCACGATGAATATTGGTCTGATCGAAGGAGGACGTGCTCCCAACGTGATTCCGGATCATGCCGCAGCAAACCTGCTCATTCGACTAGTGGGACCGACCAAAGAAATACGGCAGCAGATCGTTGAGGCAGTCGACGGTAAAGCAGAAGCCAACTTTATTCTTGAGATTCCGTTCATGGAGCTTGAAACAGTACCTGACATTGAGACCATGGTCGCGGCATTCACAACCGATATTCCCGCACTGACGAATTGGGGCAAGCCGGTGCTGATTGGGCCCGGTTCGATTCACGTCGCGCACACCGAGGGTGAGTACATCGAAAAGAAACAGTTGCTGGATGCAGTGGAGCTCTACGCGAGGATCGGGCGGCATCTGCTCTCAAAAAATTAGCCAAGATGACTTAGCAAGTCTGCCACTTTGAGCAAAACAGCCACGTTTCACTTGTTCGACCGCGGACTTTCTGGTATGCCAACAAAGGCCGCAATGCGGCAGTTCTATGACATCTGCCGAGAATTCATCCCCTGCCACTAGCACTTCGACCAACCAGAAGAAGATCTATGTCATTGAGCGCGGACACCCGCTGCCGCTGGGCGTGACGCTGCACCGCAGCGGCACCAATTTCTCGATTTTTTCTAAGCACGCAACGAGTTGCTCGCTGTTGCTCATGGAACCTGGAGTACCCGGTGGGCTCATGACGTTCCCGCTCGATCCCCACTCCAATTGCACGGGGCAGGTGTGGCATATCTTCATTGCCGGACTGGATGCGGGTGCACACTACGCATATCGCTTCGACATGCGACCGAATCCCAACCCACAGATCTATCGTTTCAAAGAGTCGAACCTGCTGCTGGATCCTTATGCGCTCGTGTTGTCGGGCGGAGCCGAGTGGGGAACTTATCCAGCAGGAACCAGACCGTTTCGGCTGGGCGTTATCACGGATAATCACTTTGACTGGGAACAGGACCAGCCACTCAACACGCCGCTGGTGGACAGCATCATCTACGAGATGCACGTGCGGAGTTTCACGCGGCACCCTACGTCGGGAGTTGCACATCCCGGAACGTTCGCGGGGCTGATCGAGAAGATCCCGTACTTGAAGTCGTTGGGAGTGACCGCCGTCGAATTGCTTCCGGTCAACGAGTTTGAGGAAAGCGATACAAACCGGGTGAACCCATTCACGGGAGAGCCGCTGAGGAACTTGTGGGGCTATCAGCCGACGGCGTTTTTTGCGCCGAACGCAGCCTACTCGTCGAAGCGCGATGACGGCGACCAGGTGCGCGAGTTCAAGCAACTAGTGAAGGCTATGCACCAGGCGGACATCGAGGTGATTCTCGACATGGTATTCAACCACACTGCCGAAGGAGCGGAAGACGGGCCGACCTGGTCATTCCGAGGCATCGATAATACGACCTACTACATTCTCGATCCGCAGACTGGGCAGTATCTGAATTACTCCGGTTGCGGTAATACCGTGAACGCCAATAACCCGGTAGTGCGCGATTTCATTATCGATTGCCTGCGTTACTGGGTGACGGAGATGCACGTGGATGGCTTCCGCTTCGACCTGGCGTCGATACTGGGGCGCGGGCAGGACGGCTCGGTGTTGAAGAATCCTCCGCTGCTGGAGAGCATGGCGTACGATCCGGTACTTGCTAATACGAAGCTGATTGCGGAGGCCTGGGACGCGGCCGGGCTGTACCAGGTGGGGACATTTCCATCATGGGGACGCTGGGCAGAGTGGAACGGCATCTTTCGCGACGATGTGCGGAAGTTTGTGAAAAGTGATGCGGGGATGACGTCGCCACTTGCGACGCGGTTGCTTGGCAGTCCGGATCTATATGAGACCAGTGCGCGCGAGCCTTATCACAGCATCAATTTTGTGACTTGCCACGATGGTTTCACGCTAACCGACCTGGTTTCCTACAACGAAAAGCACAACCTCGCCAACGGCGAGAACAACCAGGACGGCAACAACGCCAACTTGAGCTGGAATTGCGGCGTGGAGGGACCATCGAACGATCCCACAGTCAATGCGCTGCGCGCGCGCCAGCGCAAGAACTTTGCAGCGATACTTCTGTTCGCACATGGTGTGCCGATGATGCTGTCGGGCGATGAGATGGGACGAACGCAGCAAGGCAACAACAACGCCTACTGCCAAGACAATGAGGTGAGCTGGCTGAACTGGGACATAGCGAAGGAGAATGCCGATCTGCTGCGCTTCTTCCGGCTAATGATTGCGTTTCGCAAGCGCTGCCCGATGCTGCGAAGGGATACGTTTACGCTGGATGCGGGGACTGGGTTTCACGTTACATGGCACGGTGCGAAACGAATGTCGGCTGACTGGAGCCCAGAGTCGCGCTCGGTAGCGATGCAATGGACACAGACACACCTAGATGGCTCGCAAGATGATATGCACTTTATCGCTCATGCACACTGGGAGGACCGCAGGTTCGAATTGCCAGAGATCGACAGGCCGAGGAAGTGGTATCAGCTGGTAGATACCGCGCTACCGTCGCCGCGGGATATTGCGGAGGAGGGCAAGGAGTATTCTTTACGCACGCAGAACTCCTACAACGTGAAGGCGCGCAGTGTGGTGATTCTCGTGGCAAAATGAGGGGCGTCTGGGCCAAGGCGCGAGAGTTCTCCGGCCGGATTGGCCGCGCGTACAGAACCGTCGCCGATGTCGTAGAGCCAGCCACGAATTTCAACTTCGCCGTCAGCAGACGGTCACGCATGCTGGGATGCGTTTTGATGTGCTCGATCTGCGCCAGCACGTTCAACTTGATCATTTTCTGGAGCTGCTCTTCATCGGCCACCCCTCCGAAGACGGCGTAACATGCGGTTTCGCACCGCGAAGCCGTGCCCCATCCAATGGCGGACTCCGGGCATTTCTCCGGATGGAGGAGGCATCCATGACGGCGCAATCGTTGCGGCTGCAGATGATTATTAACGGCGCTTTCAGCGCCAGCACGACGCCGGCAGTAACGCCACCGATGAATTCGACGTACGGCGGCACCATGTTGCCGGATTGCGCTCGATGAAAAGATCTTTTCGGGTTTGGTTTGCGTGAACAGATTCGGCACCATGCGCACCGGTACAATTTAGGACAAGGGCGACAGGCTCTTGCCTTGGCTGCAGGCATCGAACATCTCCCGTTAAGCGGGTTAGATCTTGGACTGGAATTTTGCGACACCTCGCAGTGCACGCCAGCGCCTCCGCTTATTCTGCCTATTCATGAACCAACCCAAACACCGGAGGCACCCCACATCCGGTTTTCGCATCTGTCCGTTGAGTCTCACGAGTGGTTCTACCGAATAGAAGAACCGCAGTCATCCGGTCTCGGCTTCAGTATTGATCACAATCGCGACCGACGCTCCCTGCTAAACTGAACCCTATGACTGACGCCCTGAATGCACTTTCGCGCGCTTCCTCCGCTTACTTGCGCTCGGCCATGCATCAGCCCATTCACTGGCATGAGTGGGGCGAAGAAGCCTTCACCCTGGCAGAGCGCGAAGGAAAGCCGATTCTGCTCGACATTGGGGCGGTGTGGTGTCACTGGTGTCACGTCATGGACCGCGAATCGTACGAGAGCACGGAAACCGCCGAAATCATCAATCGCGAATTCGTTCCGGTAAAGGTGGATCGTGACGAGCGTCCGGATGTTGATAGCCGTTATCAACTGTCGATCTCGGCGATCTCTGGCACCGGTGGCTGGCCGCTGACGGTTTTTCTTACGCCCGATGGAAAGCCATTCTACGGCGGCACGTACTTCCCGCCTGATGATCGCTGGGGCCGTCCGAGCTTCAAGAAAATCCTGCTGGCGATTGCCGAGGCTTATCGCGAGCGCCGAGAAGAAGTCCTGAAATCGGCCGACGAAACCATGCATATGCTGCACCATGCGGAAGGATTCGCTGGACATCATACCGGTTTCTCGCCGCGCATTGTCGGTGTCATGGTGCAGTCGGCTATCGCAAACTTTGACGAGAAGAATGGCGGCTTCGGTGGTGCGCCAAAGTTTTTTCACGCTCCGGCCATTGACCTATTGCTCGACTGGTACGCGCATACCGGCGAAGAGCGCGTTGGCACCGTTATCAAGACCACGCTCACGAAGATGGCGAAGGGCGGTGTTTACGATCAGCTCGGAGGCGGCTTCCATCGCTACTCGGTCGATGAACGCTGGATCGTTCCGCACTTCGAAAAGATGTCGTACGACAACTCGGAGCTGCTGAAGAACTACGTACATGCATACCAGGTGTTCGGCTACGAATCCTACTTGTACATTGCCGGAGACATTGTGCGCTGGATGGACGAGTGGCTGAGCGATCGCGAGCACGGCGGCTTCTACGCTTCGCAGGATGCAGACATCAACCTCAATGACGACGGCGACTACTTCACCTGGACTACGGACGAAGCTCGCGCGGTATTGAGTCCGGATGAATTCCGGGCGATTGCTATGCATTACGACATCGCCGAGCACGGCGAGATGCATCACAATCCGGCGAAGAACGTGCTGTGGATCAGCATGTCGCCGGACGAAATTGCCGCGAAAATGGGGCGTGGCGCGACAGAGGTGCTGGATCTGCTGGCAATTGCCCGCGCCAAGCTCAACGCCGAGCGGCTGAAACGTCCGACGCCATATATCGATAAGACGATTTACACCAATTGGAATGGGCTGTGTATTTCAGCGTATTTGCACTACGCGCGCGTCACGCGTCGCGTGGACGCCAGGCAGTTTGCGCTGCGCTCACTGGATCGGATTTTGGCCGAAGCCTGGGTGACCGAGCGTGGGCTGTCACACGTGATCGCGTACGGTGACCCGGCCGCACAAAAGCGGTTTCTCACTGGATCGCTCGATGATTATGCCTACACCGTCATTGCCTGCCTGGATGCCTACGAAATCACTGGAGCGTTCAGCTATTTTCGGTTTGCCCAGCAGATCGGCGACGAGATGATCAGGCGCTTCGCTGATAACACCAGCGGGGGTTTTTTCGACACCGAGGCCACGTTGGAAGAGAAGCTGCGAATCGGCGTGCTTTCGGCGCGCCGCAAGCCGTTTCAAGACGCTCCTACCCCCGCGGGGAATCCTTGCGCCACAATCGCTCTGCTGCGGCTTTACGCCTACACAAACGACCAGCGCTATCGCGAAAAAGCGGAAGATACGCTGGAGGTTTTCGCCGGAGCGGCGGAGCAATTTGGCATTTACGCGGGAACATACGGGCTGGCAGCATCGTGGCTGGCGCGGCCGTATACTCAAGTTGTGGTGCTCGGCGAGGACGAAAAGGCCGAAGCGCTATTAAATACTGCTTCGGCGCCGTATTCCATCAATTTGTCGGTCGTCCATCTCACCGACAGCGAGGCGGTGGCGCAAAACCTGCCGTCGGCTCTGGCAGAGACCGTCCCGAACTTGCCTGGGCTACAACAAAAGGAGTCGTTCGCCGTGGTGTGTAGTAACCTCACGTGCCGGCCTCCGATTGAGGATCCAAAAGAGCTTTCAGCCGTACTGCGCGATTCTATCGCCCTTGCTCAAGTGCAACCTTAGATAGTCTAGGGAGGGCTATGCCCCATTATTCGCGCAGGGTTCCGCTGCAATTCAGTAGGCTTCGTTCAGTAACTCGATCACGTGCGCCACGCGGGTCTGCATCTTCTTCCGCCGGACGCCGACACGGAACTGCAACATGCAGCCTACATTGGCCGTGGCGATGATGTCTGGGTCGACGCTGGCCACGAAACCCATCTTCTCGTCAAGGATCTTCATCGACATTTCGTTCTGAACTACGTTGTAAACGCCCGCGCTGCCGCAGCAGGAGTCCGGCCGCGGCGAATCTGCCAGTTCGGCGCCGACGTGGCGCAAGAGTTGCCGTGGGGCGCTGCGCACGCCCTGGGCGTGAGCGAGATGGCACGAATCCTGGTAGGTGACCCGCGCGTGCAGTGTACGATTGGGCTCTCGCATCCCGATTGCCGCCAGGTACTCATTAATGTCGCGGGCTTTGGCGGTGAACTCACACGCCCGCTCTCCGTAAGTTGAATCTTCTTCCAGCAAAGCAGCGTACTCTTTCAGGGTCGAACCGCAACCGGCGGCGTTGGTGACGATGGCGTCGAACGGCTGGCCCAGCATGGCATCGATATTGCGTCGTGCCTGGGCGCGAGCGAGGTCCAGATAGCCGGCGTGCAACTGCAGCGCACCGCAGCAGGACTGCCTCTCCGGCACGTGCACCTCGATGCCGTTCTTCGTGAGAACACGAATAGTGGCGCGGTTCAGCTCGACAAATGCCACGCTAGCTATACAGCCGATCAACAAAGCAACCCGTCCGCGACGCTCGCCTTCGGCCGGGAAGACCTTTCCTAAATCCGAGAAGGAGAACTTGCTGTCGATTGGCGGTGACAGCTCATCCAATTCGGCCACACCCATCAGCTTCAACAGCCCAGTGGCTCGTGCCAGGGCCCGCAAGCCCGAGCGCTGATAGAAGCGCAGAGACTTCGCATGCCAGGCGAGCCGGCCGAACGACGTCAGGATGTCGGCGTAAAAGTGTTTGTGCAGCCAGGTCGCCAGCCAGGGCCGCTGATAGTTCTCGGCGATTTGCTCGCGTGCCCGCTCGAGCAAGCTGCCATAGGCCACACCTGAGGGGCAGGCGGTTTGGCAGTTCAAGCATCCGAGGCAGCGGTCTATGTGAGTGACGAAAGAGTCACCCAGCGCAAGGCGGCCCTCAGCCACCTGGATGATCTGGTAGATGCGGCCGCGCGGAGAATCCATCTCGGTTCCAAGCGCGCGATAGGTGGGACACTGATCGAGGCAAAGCCCGCAATGCACGCAGCGCGAGTAAAGGTCCCACAAGTTCGAATGGCGCGGTTCGGCGGCAACTGGAACGGTATTCAAAAGATGTTCCTCCCGCGCAACGTGTTGTTCGGATCGAGGGCTTGCTTGATGGCGCGCATGCTGGCGAGGTTCGTCGGAGGAATCGGCCAGGGATTCACCGCGCCTCTGAGCTTGAGGGTGATTTTGTCTCCAAATACCCTTTCGAGGACGACAATTAGCTTGTGGATCGCGGCTGTGCCCGCTTCTTTGTCCGCAACTCGAACTAAGAGCAGACCAACACCGACACGACCGATCAAGGAGACGTCAACGCCGCTAAGTGCGCTTTGCTTGAGAAGCGTGTCCACTACATCCGGTACTTCGCGCGGCCACACTGAGAGGTAAATCAATTCTGGAGCGCGTGCGTCGTCGCGCCCGTCCCCGGCATAGCCGAAGTTCTGAATAGCGCGCCACATGCGTTGCTCGCTGTCGCCTTCCAATTCACGTGTAATTACCGAACCAAGCTCTTTCTGATATCTCGTCAGAACCGCATCACTGCCGGCCGCGCGCACACACATCACCCAGGTGTCGCTGGTCATCTCAGGGCGCATCAGCTTGCGGGCACCGGGCGAAACCAATTCCAGGCACACGGGCGACAGAGGTGAACGCAGGATCCTGTCGCGGAACTGCAAAGCTTCGTTGGCGGTAGCAAACTCAGCCAGAAACGTCTTCGTCTGGCGCGGCGACGGGAACAGCTTAAAGCTGGCCGACGTGATGACCGCCAATGTCCCGTAGCTGCCGATCAGCAGCTTCATCAGGTCGTAACCCGCGACGTTCTTTACCACACGGCCACCGCCCTTGCCACGACGACCGTCGCCGGTCACGAAACGAACGCCGATGCAGTAGTCGCGCACCGCGCCGTAACCGTGGCGCAATGGCCCGTAAACCGCTGTGGCAAGTAAGCCACCGACTGTGCAACGATCGGGCATGGGAGGATCGCCGGCAAACAGGAGGCGGTCGGCGCCGACCATCAGGTTGAGTTGGGCTACGGTTGCACCCGCGCCGATGCCGACCGTGAGATCACCGTGGTCGTAATGCTCGACCTCGGTGAGGCGGTTAGTGTGGAGCACAATGTCTGTCCGTAGCTCAGCGGCGCTGCGCTCGGTCGATCCGCCGGCCGGGCCGATACTGAGATGGTGCTCGTTGGCAAAGGTGAGCACCTCCGCTACTTCTTCTGTCGAGCCCGGACACACATACACGCCGCCGACCGGGCGTTCGGCAACGTTGTCATGGCCGCAGATGCTGCGCAATTCGCGTGCCACGTCCAGCGATACACCCGGGGCGCTCACATTCCCTCCGCCTGTAATACAGGGTTCGTGGATGGTCCCGACGTCTCGCGACACATGCGTGTGGTCGGAAACAGCTTGCCGGGATTCAACACGGCCGCCGCGTTGAAGGCATTATGCAGGCTTAACATCACGTCGAGATCATCGTCGGTAAAGAGGAGAGGCATGAGGTTGCGCTTCTCCAGGCCGACGCCGTGCTCGCCGGTGATGGAGCCGCCCATCTCGACACAACGCTCGAGGATTTCAGCACCGGCAGCCTGCACCAGCTCGAGTTGGTGCGGGTCGCGAGGATCGAACAGAATCAGCGGGTGAAGATTGCCATCCCCTGCGTGGAAGATGTTTCCGATGCGCAGCCCATACTTTTGGGAGATGCCTTCAATGAACTGCAGCACCGCAGGAATTTTGGTGCGCGGCACTACGCCATCTTGCGAGTAGTAAGATGGCGCCAGGCGTCCTAAAGCGGCGAAGGCGTTCTTGCGGCCTTTCCACAGTAGCCCGCGCTCATTTTCGTCCTTTGCTCGCCGCACCTCTCGTGCCTTTTGCTGGAAGCAGACTTCGCGGACAGCTTCTGCCTGCTCTTCCACCTGCTCAGCGAGACCTTCCAACTCAATCAGCAGCACGGCGCCGGCATCCAGCGGATAGCCGGCATGGCAAGCGGCTTCGACCGCGCGCAGGGTCCATCCGTCCAGCATCTCCAGCGCCGCAGGAGTGATACCCGCAGCCGTGATTGCTGACACGGTTTTTGCGCCGTCGTCAATGGTCTCAAAGATGCCCAGCAGCGTAGCGATGTTTTCCGGACGGCGTAGCAGTCGGACGGTGATTTCGGTAACAATGCCGATTGTTCCTTCTGAGCCGACGAGAAATCCTGTGAGATCGTACCCAGTGCATTCGGCTGCTTTGCCGCCAAAGCGCAGGATCTCGCCGCTTGGCATTACGACAGTGAGACCGGTAACGTGATTCACCGTCACGCCGTAAGCCAATGTATGGGGGCCGCCGGAGTTCTCGGCTACGTTGCCGCCAATGGTGCAGGCTTTCTGGCTGGAAGGGTCGGGCGCGAAATATAGGCCGAGATGTGCCACGCTGTCGGAGAGCTGCTGGTTGACGACTCCGGGCTGCACCACGGCGCGCATGTTTCCGGCATCGACTTCGAGAATGCGGTTCATGCGTGCGAACGCGATGACGACGCCACCCTCGGGAGCTATAGCGCCACCACTCAAGCCCGTACCCGCCCCCCGCGCCACTATTGGAAAACCAGCAGAGCCGGCCAGCTTCATGATTTGCGCAACTTGCCTGGTCTCTTGGGGAAACACAACCGCCGCCGGCGTACACTTGCGCACACCCCCATCGTATTCGTAAAGCATCAGGTCTTCGGGACGGTCGAGAAGGGCGTCTAGCCCGACGATTTTACGGAGTTGCGCAAGTACTGCAGGAGACGGCATAGACGCCACGAGTTTAGCACCGCCAAGGGGAAGGCGCCGTGATGTGACCCAGGTTAGGCAGGCGGCGGGGCGTTGTTAGCCGCAGTAGCCGACGCGCGGCGCTTAACTTACCGAGGTCTGGATGTAGGCGCGCATCATCTCAGCCTCACCTGATTTCTCTTCTAGGGTGTGGCGCATCAGGTCGCGAAGCGAAAGAAATCCCACAAGCGTATTGCCATCGCAAACCGGCAGGTGCCGTACGCCATGGGCGCCATGGGTTTGCATCATGAGCAACGCTTCTTCGCAGGAGGCATCGGGTGCCAGCGTTTGAAGCGTGGTAGTCATTAATTCCGAGATGCGGGTGGTTTTCCGGATCCAGGCCACGGGTCACCAATTTGCTCATGATGTCGCGCTCAAAGAAGATTCCCGCCAGCCGGCTTCCGTCCAGAACTGGGGCCGCACCCACATTAGCCTCCACCATGTACGTGGCCGCCTCTAGTACCGTCTGCTGGGGCTCGACGTAATGAATAGTGCGGTTGATCAGCAAGTCACGGATTGACGCCATGGTGCCTCCGCCGAAGTGGCGCCCTGACTTTGCGGGGAGGATAGACCCTCTAGGGACTGGAGAAAAGCGAAAATCCCGTGGACCTGGGCTCGTGCAGGCTCACGCAAGACATCGTCGTCATCTAACTGCTATCCTCATCGATTGACCCTGAAGCTCCGAGCACCCGAGGAGGGACTGCAGCCCGCATGGCAATCAGCATGGAAGGACGCACGGCCGTAGTGTTTGGCGTAGCCAATAAACGAAGCATCGCCTGGGCCATTGCCCAGCAGATGCAACAGGCCGGAGCGCGTTTGGCCATCACTTATCAGAATGAACGCCTCAAACGGGAAGCTGACGAACTGATTGCCGGCCTTCCGGGTGCCGAAGGGTTTCAGTGCGACGTCTCCAGCGATGACGAGATCGCCGCCTTGTTCGATACCTTAAAGGCCAGGTATGGCAAGCTCGACGCCCTGGTTCACTCCGTTGCATATGCTCCCAGTGATGCTCTGAAGAACGAATTCGTCCAGACCCAGCGCGAGGCCTTCCGTATTGCCCTCGACACCAGCGCGTATTCGCTGGTCGCGCTAGCCCGATCTGCAGCACCGCTAATGACGGATGGCGGCAGCATCATCACCCTCACTTATTACGGGTCGATGCGCGTCGTCCCGAACTACAACGTGATGGGAGTGGCCAAGGCAGCCCTCGAGTGCTGTGTTCGCTATCTGGCCTTCGACCTCGGCAAGCACAATATTCGCGTGAACGCCGTCTCGGCTGGACCTATTAAGACGCTGGCCGCTCGCGGTATCGGCAACCTGGGGGATATGCTCAAGGCTCAGGCTGAGCGCTCTCCCATTCCACGCAATGTGGATGTGAATGAAGTAGCGGCCACGGCGCTATTCTTGGCAAGTCCCGCCGGCAGCGGCATCACCGGGGAGACGGTCTATGTGGATTGCGGCTACAACATCATGGGGTTCTGAAGCAGTGGTCAGTGGCTATTGGTTAGCAGCTACAAGGGCTAGCCTTCGCTCGTTATCCCCGACACGCTCAATCCGAATCTCCGCATCACACTCAGCTACTAGCCGTGGGAACTTCTCGCCCCACTCCAGCAGCACGAGATTGCCCTCGTCGGCGAAGAGTTCATCCAATCCAAGGGTGTTTAGTTCGCGCTGTGTGTCGATACGGTAGAGATCGACGTGGTATAGCGTGACATCGGGCGCGCGGTATTCGTGAATGAGCGTAAAGGTTGGGCTGGTGACTTCGTCTTGGGAAGCCGCATTCAGTCCTTCGGCAATTCCTTTTACCAGCGTGGTTTTCCCTGCTCCCAGATTGCCATGCAGGATAACCATGCGCATCTCGCGCAGTCTGGGAGCCAGTTCGCGCCCAAGGGCAATGGTCTCTTGGGCGGAATGGGTGGTGTACTCGTGAGTCCTCATCCGCTGATGCGCACCACGCTCTCGCCCGACCACTTTGTCGCCCGGCGAAACGCCTTCGGCAATCCGATCAGCAGATCCGTCGCAACCAGCGAATGCTCGCCTATGGTTTCTGCCGCCGCATCGCCCGCCAGTCCGTGGAGGTAGACAGCCGCTATAGCAGCACGCGCAGCGTCGTTCGGCATCTGCGCCAGGATTCCTGCGGTGATACCGGTGAGGATGTCGCCCGTGCCGCCGGTAGCCATGCCAGGATTGCCGGTAGGGTTCACCCACGCCGTGCCGTCCGGCAGCGCAACCACCGTGAGGTTGCCCTTCAACACCAACACTAGCTTGTGCTCGCGCGCGAAGCTGCGCGCCACGCCCAAGCGGTCAGTCTGCACAGCCTTGGTGGAAATTCCAGCCAACCGCGACATCTCGCCGGGATGCGGCGTGAGCACCAGCGCTCGCTGGCTTCCATCGAGGGCTTCCGTCTTGCCATCGAAGGCATT
>Ga0209465_10000020_pt1 | contig 64598 bp, 55 predicted proteins | sample PanSoiPlot1MoBio_FD_188321 | JGI IMG/M metagenome (GOLD analysis project Ga0209465, IMG submission 188321) | Tropical forest soil microbial communities from Panama analyzed to predict greenhouse gas emissions - Panama Soil Plot 1 MoBio (SPAdes)... | ecosystem: Environmental > Terrestrial > Soil...
AACGCCCGAGTGCAGGGGCAAGACCTTCCGGCGGCGGCGCCAGACGGCCCAGCGTTGCGAGCCGGCCTTCCGGGGGCGGCCGGAGCTTCGGTGGGGGCGGTGGACGCGGCGGTTTCGCGGGCGGTGGCGGCGGCTTCCGCGGCGGCGGTGGCGGCGGCTTCCGCGGTGGCGGCGGCGGACGCGGCGGTGGTGGACGTGGGGGCGGTGGGCGACGTTCCGACATCCTGCTCAAGCACGACATCACCCTTCTCGGCCACCTCGATAATGGCCTGGGTCTCTATCGCTTCAGCTACAACGGCAGCGACAAGGCCTATGTCGGCGTGATAGCGCAGGAAGTCCAAGCGGTCGCGCCGCAGGCAGTTACGCGCGGCCACGACGGTTATCTGCGGGTGTTCTACGGCAAGCTCGGCGTGCCGTTCCAGACCTACGATCACTGGATCACGTCGGGGGCCCGGATCCCCGCGGTCGCGAACGGCCGACACTGAATGCCCGATGTAAAAGGGGCTTCGGAGCAGGCCAAACAGGAGGGTGGAAACCATCAACGGCTGGCGCTGTCAGCGGTCCTCAGCGAGGGCAAATGTCCGAGCGCCAAGCCGTCCTCCCTACGATAACTGTGATGCGGGGGGGCATTTGATTTTCCTCAAGGCGCTTGAAGTTGAAGCGCTTATGTACTTTACCAGTCGCGGTCCCGGCTTCCCTCCTCCTACCTCAACGCTGGGGCCGCCCATCTGCACCCTGTCGTCTGGACAGCTTCACCTGTCTAGGTATCCCGTCAAATCAGCTCGCGCAGTCGCGCAATGTCCATGGAGGCAACCATGCTGGGTTTCATTCGTGCAATAACGAGCCGTTCAGCCATTGTGGCCGCGGCCATCATGCTACTGGGCGTCCCCGCGCCCTCTCATGCGGAGACCGGCTCAGTCCGCATCAGTGTCGCCAAGGCCGGGTTTATCGTCGGCGTTGGCGGTGGCAGCGGTGTCCTGCATTTCAAAGGCAGGAATTATCCGTTGAGCGTCAGCGGCATCGGCGTCGGCACGATCGGGGTAGCCGGTGCGGACATGGCGGGCCGGGTCTACAACTTGCGCACACCGGCGGATATTGCGGGGACCTACACGACCGTCTCGGGCAGCATTGCGGTTGCGGGCGGGGTAAAGACCGCCCGACTGCAGAATGCGAACGGCGTCGTCATGGAATTACATGGAACGCAAGCTGGCTTTGAGGTGTCCCTCTCGTTAAGCGGGTTGACCGTGGCGCTGCGCTGACCGCGGCCCGAGGAAGCGATGTAGCGAGTTCCGGGGGGCGATGGACGTGACCCATGCGCCGCGGAACTCGCGAGCAACTGCCAATTTCCTGATCTGGTCTCCAGATTTGACGCCGCCGCGCCCTCTCGCGGCGTCAAATCGGATGCCCAGGCTTGGGAGCGCATTCAGATATTCGAGCCGAGCAATGAAGATCCGTAGTGGAGTATACTAGAACGTTTTTAGACGCTGGTTTTGACCGAAAATTTCTATCAAGTTTACCTGTTCGCATGCTCGATCTTAAGGAATAGATCTCGGGATGTTGTTTGGCCTTCATAATGGCGTTCATTATTATGAGTTCACTCACCGTCGCAACCAGAGGTCACGACAATATCCGGACCCTGCTCATTTGGTGCCCTCCGTCGCAATCTGGTCGGCGAGCTTGCTTTAAAGAAATATACATTCTTCTGTGCGATTTGGCGCTTTGACAAAACTCAATGCCGAATACTGGCCTATCCACCTAATCTTATAGTCTCTCATGGCTCAGCCGGCCAACCTTGCGATTTGGCGCCGGCGAGCACCGCAGAAGGGCGTGGGCGGAGGGTGGCATTTTTCGGGCCTTGGCCGATCAATTTCGAGGCTTCTCACGGAACATTATGCAACTAATGTTCCGGTCTAAAAGTATGAAACAGGGGAGGAAACATATGTCTGAGGCGCGTAATCGCCATCCAGCTCGGATTGATCAACTTTTTGCGGGTCCTGGCGCGCGGGCTGACCAGTGGCGAAATCTGGTCCAATTGGCCGAAGCCTGGTCCAACGGTTCAGGAACCCGGCAAAAGTTTGAGGAAACGCTTGCCGAAATGACGGCGACCGAAGAATTCCACGCTTATCCCGGCTTGCGGCTGATGAGGGCGCTACGCGACCGTGCCGCCGCAAACGACGCGTCTGCGACGGCAGCCCTTGCCCGCCGTATTACCCGCGCTCTGCTTACCCGATCGTTTCGTCAAAGTGCCGGCGATTGGGACACGGATGAAGAAGGCGAGGGCGTGACCGCGGATGTACTGCCGCCCACCCTTGGACGCCCGGACGCGAACCGACCCTATTTCGAGATCTTGATTGTCACCGGTGCGCCGGCCGCGCGTTGGGCCGCTCTCGCCTCGGAATGGCGCAGACTTCGCCGGCCGCTCGATCCGTTCGTCTATGAACCGGTGTTCGTCGGCGGTTTTGAGGACGCATTCTGCGCGACGTTGCTCAATCCGGACCTTGCGGCTGTAGTTATCCACGAAGGCTTCCCCTTCCGTTCACGGCATGATGCGCCGGTCCTGCGAGCGCTCACCGAGGCCGCAGACCAACGTGAAGGCGGAGAAGTCTCCGCATTGCGTTTGGCGCAGGTGCTGAAGCGAGTACGGCCGGAACTCGATCTTTATCTTGTGTCAAACGGAGCAGTCGAGGAGATCGCCGGGGATCCAAAGGCGAGTGCGGTGCGTCGCGTCTTCTATGCGGTGGAGGAACTGCTGGAATTGCACCTTGCGATCCTTGAAGGGGTGCAGGCGCGATACGACACGCCATTTTTTGACAATTTGAAGAAATACGCACAGCGGCCAATCGGTACGTTCCACGCACTGCCGATCGCACGCGGCAAGTCGATCTTCAAATCCGACTGGATCCGCGACATGGGTGAATTCTACGGGCCCACCCTCTTCCTGGCCGAGAGCAGCGCGACCACCGGCGGGCTCGACAGCCTGCTGGAGCCAACAGGCAATATCAAGAAAGCGCAGGAAATGGCCGCGCGCGCGTTTGGCGCGGACCACGTCTTCTTTGTTACCAATGGTACGTCCACGTCAAACAAGATGGCGGTGCAGGCGCTGGTAGGCCCCGGCGACATCGTGATCGTCGATCGCAACTGCCATAAATCCCATCACTATGGACTCGTGCTGGGCGGCGCGCAGCCGCTTTACGTCGAGGCGTTCCCGATGACGGAATACTCGATGTATGGCGCGGTGCCGCTTCGCACGATCAAGCAGGCGCTGTTGAACCTGAAGGCGGAGGGCAGGTTGCATCGCGCCAAGATGGTGGACCTGACGAATTGTACGTTCGATGGCCACATCTACAACACACGGCGGGTGATGGACGAGTGCCTGGCGATCAAGCCAGACCTGATTTTCCTCTGGGACGAGGCATGGTTCGGATTCGCGCGTTTCTCCCCATTCCTCCGGCCGCGCACCGCGATGGGTGCGGCCAACGATATTGAGGCCTGGTTGCATGACCCGAAGTCAGTGGCCGAGTATGAAAAGCAGCGGGCCGAACTCGGCGACAATCCATCAAACGATACTCTGCTGAACGCGCGCCTGATCCCTGATCCACGCAAGGTCAAGCTGCGGGTTTACCAGACGAATTCCACGCACAAGTCGATGTCGGCGCTGCGCCAGGGCTCCATGTTGTTTGTGAAGGACGTGGAATTCCATACTGTCGAAGCGCAATTCCGCGAGGCGGTGTTTACACATGCCTCCACCAGTCCCAACCAGCAGCTGATTGCCAGCCTCGATGTGGCGCGGCGGCAGATGGAACTGGAGGGATACGGCCTTGTGCATAACGCCATCGAAGTCGCACTGGCCGTCCGCCAAGCGGTCGCGGAGCACCCGCTGATCTCGAAGTATTTCACTATTCTTGGTGCCGATAAGATGGTTCCGGCGGAATTTCGCCAGAGTGGTTTCGTCGATTACCTCGACCCCAAGACGAACTGGGCCGTAGCGCGTCAGAGCCTACAAGAGGATGAGTTCTGCCTCGATCCCACCCGAATGACGCTGGTTTGCGGTACCGCAGGCTTTGATGGCACGCAATTCAAAGGAATCCTGGCGAGTCGCTACAACATCCAGCTCAACAAGACGTCGCGGAACTCTGTTCTCCTGCAATCCAATATCAACAACACGCGTAGTGACATCGCGCACCTGATCCGTGTGCTGGTGGAGATCAGCCGCGAAATCGACCAACGCCTGGCCCAGGGAGGACCCAACGTTCGTCAGGAATTCGACGCGCGGGTGAAGAGCCTCATGACCGACGTGCCCGATCTGCCGAACTTCTCACATTTCCATGAAGCGTTCCGCAAGGACGCCGGCAGCCGGACAAATGAAGGCGATATCCGTAGCGGATTCTACGCCGCCTATGATACGGCCGGGTGCGAATACATCCGGCTTCGTGATCCGGAGATCGATCGGCGTCTGAAAGACGGTCCGGATCTCGTCTCGGCCAACTTTGTCATTCCTTATCCACCTGGCTTCCCCATCATGGTGCCGGGCCAGGTGATCACGCAGGAAACGATCGACTTCATGCGCAAGCTCGACGTCAAAGAGATCCATGGTTACGACGCCGCCGAGGGGTTGAAGCTTGTGCGCACCGATGCGCTTGCGAAACGCATCGACGGCGCCGCGAAACGCGCCGCATGAACGTTTTCGCAACGCAAATGCCGCCGGCAGTCCATCGTTATCGTATCGCATGAACGGGTGATGTCATGATCGACTGGTTCGTCAGTACGCTTCGAAGCTATCCGGAAATCGCCATCTTCCTGTCCTTGGCTCTCGGATATTACTTTGGCTCATTCACCTACAAGGGCCTCGGCCTTGGGGCGGTGACCGCGACGCTGATTGCCGCGGTGATCATCGGCCAGATTGGGATCACGGTTTCGGGGCCGCTCAAACCGTTTTTTTTCCTGATGTTCCTGTTCGCCATCGGCTACGCGGTGGGGCCGCAGTTCGTGCGCGGAATCGCGTCCGATGGGCTTCCGCAGGCGATATTTGCCGCGGTGGTTTGCGTGTTCTGTCTTGCGGCCCCCTATATCGGCGCCATGATCGCCGGCTATGACGTCGGCTCGGCTGCGGGACTCTATGCGGGTTCGCAGACGATCTCGGCGTCGATGGGCCTTGCGACCGATGCGATCAACCGCCTCGGTTTATCGCCTGAAGAAACCAAGAAACTGCTGGATGGGATGCCGGTCGCCTACGCCGTCACCTACATCTTCGGCACGGTCGGATCCGCAGTTGTTATTGCCCTATTAGGCCCAGCGCTGCTCGGCATCGATCTCGAGGCCGCCTGCAAGCGCTACGAAGAAAAGCACGGGGGCAAGAAAGAATTGGGCGGTCCGGGTACGGCCTGGCGCAAATTCGATTTGCGCGCATTCCGCGTCCGGGAGGGCGGGCGTGCGGTTGGCAAGACCGTACAAGAAGCTGAGGCGCTGCTTCCCGAGCACCGGGTGTTCATCCAACGCATTCGACGCGGCGACAAGATGATCGATGCGACGTCAGAGACGGTGATCCAGGCCGGGGACGTCGTGGCAGTGGCCGGCCGGCGCGAGGTACTGGTGAACCTGGTCGGTACTGCGGCGGAAGAAGTTGACGATCGCGAGCTGCTCGCAGTGCCAGTGGAGGGTGTCGACGTCTACGTGACCAGCAAGGAAGCCGACGGAAAGACATTGGAGGAGTTGGCGCAATCCCCAGGAGCGCGCGGCGTGTTTCTGCGAAAGATCACCCGCGGAGCGACAGCGACCGACATCCCTATTCTCGCGGAAACGCAGTTGCAGCGGGGCGATATCGTTAGCCTCGTCGGACGTACGCAAGACGTCGCGGCAACGACCAAAGTGCTGGGTCATCCAGACCGGGTGACGGACGTGGCCGATGTGGCCTTTATTGGCGCGGCAATCGCGATCGGCGCGCTGGTCGGCGCGGTGGTCTACAAGATCGGCAGCGTGCCTCTTACCCTGTCGACCTCCGGTGGCGCGTTGATTGCTGGCATCTTCTTCGGGTGGCTGCGCTCGGTGAAACCGACGTTCGGGCGGATTCCGTCCCCCACGGTGTGGTTCATGAATTCGGTCGGCCTGAACGTGTTCATTGCCATCGTCGGCATCGCGTCCGGGCCGGGGTTTGTCGCCGGCCTGCAACAACTCGGCTTCAGCCTGTTCCTCTGGGGCGCCGTTGTTACGACGGTGCCGCTGATACTGGCGATGTACATGGGAAAATACCTGTTCCGCTTTGACGACGCCATTGTGCTGGGGTGCTGCTCCGGCGCGCGCACGACGACGGCCTCGCTCGGCATGGTCAATGACCGTGCCAAAAGTCAGATTCCGGGGCTTGGCTACACGGTGACCTACGCCGTCGGAAACACCCTGCTGACGATCTGGGGAATGGTCATCGTCATGTTGATGACCTAGACGCGAAAGGCGGAAGATCGACCTACGCGACGGGCGCACTGATCCACCGTAATTGTCCTTCTCTGGGCTGAACACCGTTATAATGGGAGCAAGTCATGGCTGACATCCTTACTCTGCGCAAATTCGAGGCTTTGAGTCCCTTCGAGATCAAGGACGAACTGATACGCCTCGCCAAGAAGACATCACGGACCACGCAATCCGCTTTCCTGAATGCTGGCCGCGGCAATCCCAATTGGATCGCCACCACTCCGCGCGAAAGCTTTTTCCTGCTGGGCCAGTTCGCGATTACCGAGAGTAAGCGAGTGATGGAGCATCCTGCCGGGCTCGGCGGCATGCCGGAGGCCAAAGGCATCGCGGCGCGACTTGATAAGTGGCTTAAGACGCAAGCGGATATGCCCGGTGCCGCCTTCCTGCCGGAAATGGTGGCATTTGCAGTCAAGACATTCGGGTTCGACCGCGACGCGTTCGTCCACGAACTCGTCGATTCGATCATTGGCGACAACTATCCGGTGCCCGATCGCATGCTCGTCCACAACGAGCGCATCGTGCAGGAGTACTTGATGTGGGCGATGTGTGGGAGTCCGCGTCCATCAGGCAAGTTCGACCTTTATGCGGTCGAGGGCGGCACGGCCGCGATGTGCTACCTCTTCAAATCGCTAAAAGCCAATCGGCTATTGTTTCCCGGCGACACCATTGCGCTCGGCACGCCGATCTTCACGCCGTACCTTGAGCTGACGCATCTCGAAGACTACGACCTCAAGGTCGTACATATCAAAGCGCCGCAAGAGAATCGTTTCCAATATACGGATGACGAGATCAAGAAGCTCGAAGATCCGACCGTCAAGGCGTTCTTCATTGTCAATCCCGGCAATCCCACCGGGATGGGGACGAGCAGGGAAACCGTCGCCAAGATCGCGAACCTGGTGAAGACCAAGCGTCCGGACCTGATGTTGCTGACTGATGACGTGTATGGAACGTTCGTCGATGATTTCCGCTCCCTGCTCGGCGAGCTCCCGCACAACACGATCGGCGTCTATTCTTACTCGAAGTACTTTGGCTGCACCGGCTGGCGGCTTGGCGTCATAGCGATCCACGAGGACAACATCTTCGATAAGATGATCGCCAAGTTACCGGATAATCACCTGAAGGCGCTGGACAAACGATACGGCCCAATCACGCTCGAACCGCGCAAGTTTAAGTTCATCGATCGCATCGTTGCCGACAGTCGCGATATCGGTCTCAACCACACAGCCGGTCTTTCGCTGCCGCAGCAGGTAATGATGACCATGTTCTCGCTCAGCGAGATGATGGATACAAAAAAGGATTATCAGAAGGCGTGCGTGGAACTTGTCAATCGTCGCGCCTGGTCAATGTTCGAGGGGCTTGGGATCGCCGACAAGCTCAGCCCTAATCCGAACTACGACGCCTATTACGGCCTGATCGACTTCGAGTTCTGGGCGCGCAAGAACATCGGCGATGAAGCCGTCGAATACTTGAAGAAGAACATCCACCCGCTGGATCTCGCCTTCCGCCTGGCGGAGGCGCATGGAATCGTGCTCCTGAACGGCGGCGGGTTCGAGGCGCCTGAATGGTCGATGCGCGTGTCATTGGCGAACCTGCCCGATGAGGCATATGACGACATTGGCCGCGGCGTTCGGACTATCGCGCGCGGCTACCGGGACGCATACGAGGCATCAAAAACTGCCCCGAGGAAGTGAACGGCAAATAAGGGCAACGCGGGGAGGCCACGACACATGGCCTGGGTCCACCACGTTGTCGCGAGTGCGCCCGAAGTCTTCGTCTCCTGGCGATAGCCATTGGGACTTTGCTCGGGCGCGTTCCAAATCCGCGGCATTGGGATTTGGCGCGACAACCGCCTGCCCATCGCAGCCGCGCGGTGAACATGTCGGCGTCGAGTGGTTCAGCCGGCGACGACAAGAACCACGATCGTGCCCCAAGTCGTCAGCAGGATGTTCGCGACCGGATAGGCCGGCGTATAGCCCAGCACGGCGACCGGGCTCCCCGAGCGCTCCTGGATGGCGGCCATCGCCGCCGTCACCGTTTGCGACCCGGTCAAAGCCCCGAGGAGAAGGATCGGGTTCATCCGCAACGCGAAATGGCCAAAGCACAACCCAATGATCTGTGGCAGCATGGTCACCACCATGCCGCCGAACAGGAGCCCGATGCCCGCCTCCCTCAGAGCCGAGAGAAAGATCGGCCCCGCATAGATCCCGGTGAGCCCGACGAAAGCCGCCAGCCCCAGCGACGTCATAAGGTTGACGGCGCCCTCGGGAATCCGCCCAAACAGCGGATAATGCGTGCGGAGATGACCCACCAGAAGTCCGGCGAGCAGCGTGCCGACGCTCGTGCTCAGCGTGATTTTGACGCTTCCGACGGAAAAGGTGACGAGAACGCCAACGACGCCGCCCAGGAAAATCGCCAGTCCCAACACAACGAAATCAGTAGTTGCGCTGGGGGCGACGATGGCGCCGATCTTCGCGGCCGCCCTCTGCACGACGGTCTCCGGGCCAACGATGCGAAGCAAATCGCCGCGCTGCAGCAAGACGCCGGCGGCGACCGGGATCTCCTGACTCCCGCGGCTCATCGATCGTAAGTAGAGGCCACGCGTCCAATCCTCCTTCGACGCGTCCCCGAGATTCGTGCCTGCAAGCTTCGGATTGATCAGGAGGACATCGGCGGTCGTGACCGGAACGTCGAGGAGCTCCTTGTCCTCGACTTCCTCGGCGCGAGGTCCGATCAGCTCGACGATGATCTGGCGCGGCCCGGAAATCGCGATCACGTCGCCCGCCTCGAGCATCATGCCGGGCCCCGCTTCAAGGATGCGTTCTCCTCGGCGGAGTCGGTGGATGAACAGCCGGTGCTCGGGCACGCGCGCCTCTGCAGCAGCGACGGTTAATCCGGCCAGAGGCGATCCCTCAGCCAATCGATAGGCGCGCAGCTCGAATTTCCGCCAGGCCGATGCCAGGCCCGGTTTGGCGCGGGTCATTCCCAATGCCTGCTCGAGCTTGAGTGCCTCCGTCTTCAGGTCGATCTTAAGGAGCGCCGGGGCAATCACTGTGCAGAAGATGATCACGCCGGCATAACCGAAGATGTAGCAGACCGCATCCGCCACGGCGATGTGAGCGACAAAAAGTGCGCGGTCCGCCTCGGGCACGGCCAACCCGTTGACCGCGTCCGTCGCCGTACCCATGGCGGCGCTCTGGGTGAGGCCACCCGACATGAGCCCGGCCGCAAAACCCGGATCCAGCCCCAGCGCCTTGGCAATAAGGATCGAAGCTGCAAGGCCAGTGAGGCACACGACGACGGCCAGCAGCATCGGCTTCAGCCCATCGCGCTTGAGCGCCTGCATAAACTGCGGGCCGACGGAGTAGCCGACCCCGAACAGGAACAGCAGGAACAGGAAGGACTTTGTCATGCTGGAGACGGGCACATGCGCGAACTGCCCGACGAACAGGCCGGCGAAAAGAGCCCCCGTAACCGGGCCGAGGCTGAACGCCCCAATCTTGAAGCTTCCGATCCAGTAGCCGGCGGCGATCACCAGAAACAGCGCGAGCTCCGGGTAGCGGACCAGGAACTGCTCCAGCCAATCTAACATCACGACTTACCTCGTCCGAAGGCTATGACCGGCAGGGCAGGTTCGCCAACGACAGGCGCATCGATCACCGAGGCGCCTCGAGCCCGCCGCCATTGAGCAGCACGATGCTGTGATCCTCGCCTACCGGAAAGCGGACAAACGAAAGCACGACCAATCAGCCCGAAAGGTTACCACATCGGCGCGGGGTGTGGGGCTTGAAATCGGCTGAGGGGGCGAGACCTGCAATGACCTCTTCCGCGCTTCTCCTCGCAGTCGATTGCCCCGCTCGACCGCGGACGGCTGCCAACTCTGCCATCGAAACGATCCATCTTTGACAGACGCCGATTTGTGACAGCGCAAGCTCGAGTTCATCGATCATTGTCGCAGACAGTTATGCCTCCGCGTAGCCAAGATGCGCGATGCCGAAACGATGCAAAAATGTCACAGCCTTAGAAAAATTGGGCGGGACCGCGGAGGTTTCGCGCACTTACTTCGAACGCACCGGATAAAATGAGTATGAGTCGGGCTCCGGTCGTCGTTATGCCGGCAAGGATGATCGTCATAGTGCAGAATTAGTGTTGTGGCGTGAGTATCCGGGAGGGGGTATGTACGAATCCACAAAAACGGCCGTTGCTGCTGCATGGATGGGAGCTTGCGTCGGATGGTTTGCCGCGACCACCCCATCCTGGGCGCAAACGTCGACCAATTCGCAACTCGCACTGCCGTCGCACGATGACATTGCGGAGGAGGAGCGGGAAAGCTGGACTCTGAAGAAGCTTCCACCTCAGCCATACATGAACGAGATTTATTGGCGATTCCCAAGCGACACACCTGCGTTCTTTCGCGATTCCCTGTTGCAGTTCGTCGCCCGCACATATTATTTGACACGCGACAACTTTGATGGATCGAGGTCACAGGCTTGGACAGCCGGCGGCTGGATCGCATTTCGATCAGGTCTTATCGGTGACCTGATTGGAGTGCACGCCGCATACTATACTTCACTACCACTTTTCGCTCCGGGCGATGAAGGCGGCACGAGGCTCTTAAACCCGAACCAAGACTCCCTCGGCATGCTCGGCCAGATCTATGGGCGTGTGCAGATTTATGATCAGGAAATTCGGGCTGGTCGCCAGCTGGTGGACACACCCCTCATCAATCCATCAGACAATCGCATGGTACCCAACACGTTTGGGGGCGCCACTCTGGTTACGCTCCCGGACAAAGATCGAAGCTACGACTACGCGCTCGGTTATCTCTGGGATGTAAAGCAGCGGGATTCGAACGACTTCATTTCCATGTCCGATGCGCTGGCAAGCGCCGACGTCGAGAACCGGGGGGCACCGTTTGCGATGCTCAAGTACCGGCCGTTTTCAGGGCTCTCGACCGTAATCATGGACTACTATGTCCAGGACTTCGTCAATACAGGGTTCGCTCAAGCGGAGTACAATTTCCAACTGCCGAAGGAAGTTCCAAACTGGATCATCGGTGCGAACGTCATCGATCAACGAAGCGTCGGAAACGACCTGCTCACGGGCAGCTCCTTCCAGACCTTTCAGGCCTCTGCCAAGGCGCAGGCGACGTATGCGGGGTGGACGGAGTTCATCGCGGGTTCGATTACCGGGGATGAGTCTAAAATCTTCTCGCCGTTCGGCACCAAGCCCAACTACACCGACATGCAGCAGGTATCGTTCGACAACGCCAATGAAAAGGCCTTTGGCGGCAGCTTGGCCTATGATTTCGGCTATGCGTTCGGCAGGTATGGTCTCTCAGGCGTGAGTGTAGGGGCTTGGTTTACACAAGGCTGGGATGCCATCAATCCCGCCACCAATGTGACAATACCCAATCGGAGCGAGTTGGACCTTTGGATACAATACCGTCCAACCGAAGGGCCGCTGAAAGGTTTCCGCCTGAAGACGCAATATTCGGATGTCTGGCAGCAGGGCGGCGTGCGCACTGTTCAGCCAGAATTTCGGTTCATCATCGACTACACCGTGCTGTTCCGCCCCCCGCTGAGTTAGTGGAGCGCGTCAACTGAATTGAACGGCGGTGAACTGCAGCGATAGCGGGTGCTCGCGACCGCCGAGAAACCGGAGGCTATCGCGGCCAACGCCTGACACCACAGCAGAACGAGAGCGGGCCGGTCAGCGCCGGCCCTTTTGCGTACCCGATGCGGGCCGCGGTCAGCTGGCAGCGAAGACTGAAGAAATGTGACATCGGCGAGCGACCGACACACGCCGCGAAGCTCACGCCTCTAGACAAGATAGCGGCGACGCCTCGAAGGCGGTAAAGCATTCGCGCCGTGCAACGGCGTTTGATATAGTAATTTCGTTGCAATCGGGCGGGGAGTACAAAGAGCGCGTACGAGGCCGCTGTGCAGTGTTTTTTTGTACCCGTCGCACTTTCATTTTTTGCGCGCGCGGTCAAAGTGCGCGCCGTCACAGTGAGAATGTTTAGGAATGTTGCCTCCTGCTTCGTAATTATCTGGTTAGTGGCTGTAGCGGCGACATTGACAACGGCAGTGGCAAGCCCGTTAGCGCGCGCTGTGCTTATTGTCGATGAGTCTGATCCGTCCGGCGGTGCTCCCACGAGCTTCTCTACCACATTGAGAGTGACACTGAGTAATTTCACACCGTACGTCGCGGTGTTCGGCGAGACGCTGGATTTAAGTCGATTTGCCGGTTCGAAGCAGGAAGCCGTTCTGCGCACCTATATTGAACAAAAATACAGTGATGTTCGTTTCGGTATCATTGTGGCTGTGGGCGCGTCGGCCTTTGATCTTGTCACGCGTTGGCGATCCGAACTATGGCCGGACCCGCCTATCGTCTTCGCGGCGATCGACGAGACCACCGCTGGCGAACTCAAATTCGATTCCAATACGACCGGTTTGATTATGGGCCGAAGGATTGAATCGATGGTGAGGGCGGCGCGCATGCTGGTTCCTAACCTCCAGGGCGTAGCTGTGCTGGGCGGCTCGCTCGACAAGGATCCCTACCGACGTGGATACCTGCGAGAGCTTCCAGCATTGGCTGCCGAAATGGAGCTGACCAATTTGACCGGCTTGCCCCTGACCGTGCAGGCGATGCGTGCGGCGGCGCTCCCCGACAAAACCGCGATCCTCTACACGGCGCTTTTCATCGATGACGACGGGACACGGTATTCTTCCCCTGATACGCTGACCGTAATTGCCAGGGTAGCAAACCGGCCGATCGTGACCGATGTTGAGAAACTGGTCGGACTCGGCGCTACGGGTGGGTTCGTTCTCGACAATGTTGCCTACGGCCAGGAAGTAGCTGCCCTGGTCCTCCGCATCCTCGATGGCGCCAGCGTTGCTGCGAATCCAGTAGCGATTAGCGAATTTACCCGCCCCATATTCGATTGGCGCCAACTGCAGCGTTGGAACATCAGCGAAAGTAGGCTTCCACCGGGAAGTGACATACGATTCCGCGAGCCAACGATGTGGGAACTGTACCGGATGCGTATCTTGGCGGCGATCGCTGTGATTCTGGCGCAGGCGGCGTTGATCTTTTGGCTGTTGTACGAACATCGGCGGCGGCGCTCCGCTGAAGCCGCGACGCGACAGACGATGTCCGACCTGCTGCTCGTCAATCGCATGGCCACCGCTGGCGAGTTGACGGCCTCGATCGCTCACGAGGTCAACCAGCCACTGGCGGGTATCGTATCGAATGCGAACGCAGGCATCCGCTGGCTCGCCCGTGCGACTCCCGACATTGACAAGGCGGAAGCGGCGTTAAAGCAGATCGTTGCCGCGGGACATCACGCAAGCGAAGTGGTCGCAAACGTCCGTGCGCTCTTCAAGCGAAGTGCCGAGGAGCGCGTCAATGTCGACATCAACCAGCTCATTCGCCACGCGATATCGCTTGAACGGCGCGACATGGAAGCACACGAGGTGTCGCTCGGGTTGGAGCTGGCGGAAGGGCTTCCCGAAGTCGTTGGCGTTCGCGTCCAGTTGCTTCAGGTCATTTTGAATCTGATAAGGAACGCGGTCGAGGCCATGGACTCTGCTCCTGAGCGAACGCTGCGTATAAAATCCGAACTGGCCAAATCCGACATCTTGGTCTCCGTGGAGGATTCCGGGGCCGGAATCGAGCCGCAGAATCTCGGCCACATCTTCGACCCGCTCTTCACGACCAAGCGGAAGGGACTAGGGATCGGCCTTTCGATCTGCCGATCAATCATCGAGGGCCACGATGGCCGCATGTGGGCGATATCCAAGGTTGGACATGGCTCGATATTTTTTTTCAAGCTGCCGAAGTACAAGGCGGGCGATGACTGGCAGTCCGTCGTGATAAAGTCATGAACAAATGGCGGGCCGCTTCGGGTCGGAGGCGGCCTCGCCGGGTGGCCCATCCGCTCCCGTTGGATGTGGCAGCTCTGTCCCTGGTGAGCGGACGACGGCCCCCGTAAATAACGGTGTCGCCCGAGCCATCCGGCAATTGCTGGCAGCCTATGATCTTGGCTGATCTTGCGGAGAGTGCCCATGCGTTACCAAGCCTTGACGTGTTCAATTGCGCTGGCAACCGGACTGCTGGCGACATCAACGGCCGCGCAGGTGGTCGATTTTAGCAAGTATCCTGATCTCAAGGGTCAATGGGATCGCACCGGCCCCCCGAATAACTGGCGCCAGCTCGGAGGCCCGCCTCCGCTGACGCCCGAATACCAAAAAGTATACGAGGCGAGCATGGCGGACCAGCGCGCCGGCCGGCCCGGCAATTGGCCATCGACCTTCTGCCTGCCGGAGGGCATGCCGGCGATGATGAACCTTTACAATCCAATGGAAATCGTCGTCACGCCGGAGACGACTTACATCCTGATGAGCCACAACAACGATGTGTATCGGCGGATTTATACCGACGGTCGCGATTGGCCTGCGGATGCGGAGCGCACGCTCGTGGGCTACTCGATCGGCAGATGGATCGACGAGAACGGCGACGGCAAGTACACCGCGCTCGAAGTCGAGACCCGATACCTGCGGGGTCCACGCGCCTATGAGGCCTCAGGCATTCCGTTTCACGCGGACAACCAGACCGTCATCAAGGAGCGCTTCTATCTCGACAAGGCCGACCGCAACACGCTTTATGACGAGATCACCGTGATCGATCACGCCCTGACGCGACCCTACACCAAAGTCCAGAAGGCCGTCCGCAAGCCGGATCTTCGCCCGGTGTGGCTGTTGGAGACCTGCCCGGAGGACAACATTTGGGTCAAGATCGGCGACGAGGCCTACGTTGTTAACGTGACCAATGGCAAGCTGATGCCGGCCTATAAGGATCAGCCCCCGCCGGATTTGAGTTACTTCGGGCAATCGCGGAAGTAACGGCACCAGAGGCTCGCCACCGCTGAGGTAGGCTCGCGCATGACTGGTCGCGAGGCTCGAAATGAAACTTTTCGCACAGGGAACCCGCAGCCCAAGTCGGATTTCGTCGGACCTGGGCAAGTTTGTTGGTGAGCAGGTAAAGGCCGACGCCTGGCCTGACCTGGACGCCAGGGAACGCGGAAAGGCAGTTCGGTTTCGCCGCTTTGCGACCCCGGTACATAAAAACGCCGCTACGCCCGCGGCGGCAGGATCGCCGTTGCGTCCACCTCGATGAGGTAAGAGGGATTGGCGAGGCGTGTGATTTGCAGCAGCGTCGAGGCCGGCAGTGCGCCTTTGTTGGCGAAAAAAGATGCGCGCACTTCGCGATAAACATCTGCGTTCTGCTCGATGTCGGTCAGGTAGGTTACGAGCCTCACGACGTTTTCCATGCTGCCGCCGACCGAGGCGAGCGCGGTCTTGATGTTCTCGAACGCCTGCACCGCCTGGGCGCGGAATTCCTTCGCGGCCTTTCCGCTGGCATCGACGCCGGTCTGGCCGGCGACAAAGACGAGACGATGCGGACCGTTGACCTCGACGACCTGGCTGTAAGCTGTCGGTTGCGTCATCCCCGACGGATTGGAATGTCGCACGTTCATCCCTGCCTGCGCCTGTGCCGAACCTGTTGCGGCAGCGGCACTGGCAGCAGCCACCGCCGTCACAGCCGTAACAAAGTCGCGCCGTGATGCGGCCTCCTCGCGGGAGGGAGCAGAATCGTTTTGAGATGTCATGGTCGTGACTCCTTCATGCATGAAGGCGCGCGACGTTGAGCGCCCCAGCAAGCCTAGCCTGAACAACGCCGCGCACAACAGACAATTGGGCCGGCACCTCACAGAACCCGACACGTGTCGAGGATGACCCGTCGCTGCCGTCGCATCCAGCATGTTGGACCACCGTCCGATCGACGTGAATGACCTTGCAGGTTCAGCATTAGGCTTCGGTGTTGCCGCCATTGAATCAGCGGACGTCCACGAACTTTTTTGGGGGATTTAATGATGCCCGATCGGCCTCATGCAGGTCCGGTTGAGTCCATTGACTTTTCGCAATGCGAACTCGACCGCATGCTCCTGTAATCATTCCTTCGTTGGTCCTCTTATGATCCATAAGAGGACGGTAACAGCGTAGGAGGAGCAGAACATGAACACGCGTATGGCATGGAATGTTGTCCTCGCTACCGTTGTCGGCTTTGGTGCATTTTGTACGAGCGATAACTTTTGGACGACAACGAAATCCACGATCTTCATGTCTCAGGCCGAGGCTCGAATCGGCCGTCCCTTGACGCCGTTCAGCGTTGCAGGCGTTGCCCGTCGTACGCACAGACGGGCGGTCGTGGCGGGTACGATTGCAGGCGGAGCACTCGCCTACCCGTATGGGTACGGATATACTTACCCTTACGGATCTGGGTATAGCGACCCATCCTACAGCGACCCATCCTACAGCTACAGCTACCCATCCTACAGCTACCCATCCTACAGCTATCCGTCTTACAGCTACCCGTCTTACAGCTACCCATCCTACAGCTACGGCTATCCATCCTACGGCTACCGATCCTACAGCTACTATCGTCCGTGGGGTTTGGGCCGGTGGTGGTAACGTGTTAAATAGAGCGTAGCTAGCGACGCCCGTAGGACGGCTCGCAGAAGGTCCCGCACCGCGTCATTGACGCCAGCGGGCGTGCGTACAGGTGGTGCGGGCGCACTTTGTGAGCCCGCACATTCAGGCGCATACGGAATTGGCCCGACTCTCTGCCGACTTGGGCAGTCGAGGATGCCCGCAGCCATCAGAGGTACAGTGGTCGTGATGCCGACGGGGTCGCGAAAGCAACCTGTGCCCCCATGCGGGCTCGCCGGGGTTATCAAAAAATAGCGAAAAAGGGAGGGTTGAGCGCCCGCCCTTTCGCTAGCCCAACTTTACTGCCATCTATCACTGCGGCGGGGGGATTTCCTTTTCGACCTGGATCGCAGCGACATCGAGTGAGCCATCGGGCAGCTTCGGGGCGTTGGCCACGAATACTTTCAAGCCTGGCTTGAGATCCGCCTTGGTGCCGGGAACCGTGGTGGCGATGATGGTCTTCGGCGTCACCACAATCTTCTTTTCCTCATCGGATTTGCCGATGACCTTGTACTTCACCGTCAGCATCTGACCGTCGACGCCCGCGACCGATGTCTGCAATGAGCCGTTGGTCATGAAGCTGTTCGGCATCAAGTCCCAATCGGAATGGAAGGAGTTGAAGGGCTGCCCGGCGGGCGCGATGCGCAGTTCGACTGCCTCAAGCGTTCCATCGGGTCGTGGCCGTGAGGTGATAGCGACGTTGGAGTCGGTCTTGACGTCGGCGAGAGAGGCTTTGACGACGCCGCCAATGCGGACGTTGTCCTTGAGCACGAGCTTGAGCTCGGTTCCGTCGCGCGACTTGACCGCCAAGTTGTTGCCGTCGAGCTTCTCAATGGTGCCGCGCACGCGCACATTCTGCGCTTGGGCCGAGATCGAACTCAGCGCGAACGTCGCAGCCAGCATCGCGACAAGGAAAACCTGTGATGTGATTCTCATATCGTTTCTCCCTCATTCAAGTGCGCACGGCCGAAGCTTGCACATCCAACTGTATTACGAACAGTTGCAGATCATCGCTCAGACCAAGACGCGGCACCGTCGCGGTCGGACTGGCAACCTGTCAGCGGCAGCCCCCTCGACGAAGGTCGAAAAGATAGCGGACAACAGGGTTCTTTAGAAGCCATGTGGTGCCGGCGGTGAAAAAAGAGAGTTTCGTTTGAACACGATCGGTCAATTCATGGCGACAGCTTCGGGCCCAACAATGCCCGGTTGACGCCGAAAGGCCGAGAGTCGATGGCTTAGCGCCTCGATGGCAGTTGAAGTGGCCAGCCTCTGGCTCAAGCAGAGTCTGAAAGGACGAAGTCCACAAAGCGCCAAATTCCTGAGCGGGTGGTGGCCAACCTTAACCTTTCTTGGGCGACCAGCCATAGGCCTTGGCGCAGGCGCCGCCCATCAGCATCGCTCGCTCGCCATCGCTCAGGCGGTCAGTCTTAAGGAAGGGTTCGACGGCCTGCTCGTAGTTGACGACTGCGTAGGCGCGAGTCCAGTCCGTGCCCCACAGGCAGCGCTCGAAACCCCAGGCGTCGAACACGCGGGCGAGCGGGGCCCAGATGTCCGGGAAGGGATAAGGTTCCCGGGACAACGTACAGGCGCCGCTCACCTTGATCACCGCATTCTTGCGCTTGGCGAGGTCCAGCACCTTCGGCAGGTCGGCCCACGGCTGCGGTGGGGCGGGCGGCGTACGGGGCTGCAGGATGGCGAGATGGTCGATGATGATTCGGTTATCGGGGTGGCGCTCGATCAACGCCGTGCCCGCGTCCACGTTGCCCCAGCAAAGTATGTTGACCGGAAAGTCGTGCTTTACGGCCGCGCGGAGAATCCGGTCGAGCCCCGGGTCATTCGGCTCGCGCTGCGTCTCCTTCGTCAACATGATGCGGATGCCGACCGCACCCGGAGTCTTCTTCCAGTCGGCGATGACTTCGGCTACAGCCGGATCGTCCGGGTCGACCGGTTTGACGATCGCGAACCGTTCGGGATGAGCCCGTTGCACTTCGACCGCATAACTGGCGTCGTGGCGGTACATGGAAAAGGGGGAGATCAAGATCGCGCCGTCGACGCCCACTTTGTCCATCGCCTGCACCATCTCGTCACCCGTAACGTGATCGGGCCAGTTCGGTGCACTGTGCCAGGGTCGCCTCGGAGTGTTCGCCTCATAGGCGTGGACCTGGGAATCGATGATGGTCATCCAGGAAGCTCCCCTTTTTCTTTCCAGGACTTTGCAGAATCGATCGAAAATAAAGGGTAGGTGGAGCGGGTGAAGGGAATCGAACCCTCGTCATCAGCTTGGAAGGCTGTTGCTCTACCATTGAGCTACACCCGCAACTGGCCGTGAGACAAAGTCGCACACGACACTCCCACAAACGTCTCACGACTCTTCTTTGCTTTGCAAGCTAAATACCTGATTTTACTGGTGGGGGAGGTAGGACTCGAACCTACGAAGCCATGAGGCGGCTGATTTACAGTCAGCTCCCTTTGCCGCTCGGGACACTCCCCCGCCGCGCCGCTTAGGTAAGGCAACACAGGGGCTTAAGCAAGCGTGGTGTCATCTTCCGACGTTTCATTCCGAAACTTTTCTCAGCGCCGCGTTCCGGAAATTCCGTTCCTGCAGCGCTCGGCCGGGGCGATCATCACAATTGCGAAACGCTCGTACACGGCGCCGACCGCTGCTCGCGGCATGTGAACGGCAACTCCCGTGGCGACCCAGACCCGAGCGAGTCCGGACGTCGCTAGGTGAGGGTCGCCGAACTTGCTGCCCCATGAGCCGCAAGCCCCGACACGATAGCACAACCTGCTTTACCTGTTGATCTCGGTGTCACCTGGCCGCTGTCGCCGAGCCAGACGGGCGGCGGCAGTACTCTCGTCCAATTGACCGGCAATCTCATTCCACGATCTTGCAAGTTCTCGCAAGGTCGATTGCACCCATACGGGGCTGGGACGTTTGCAATAGCGAGGCAGCGTCTCGCGTATTCGCGGCAGTCGTTGGAGTCCATTGCTCCCACAGTCTTATCTTTTCAGCCGCCAGCACATGCGGTGACGCGTACGCCTGATGTCGTCGATCGGCGAGTTGTCATCTTGACGCAAGGCTAATGCCCCATAGCGATAAGGAGCGCACGCCGGAACGCGCGGCGGCAGGTGAGTTGACTGCGTCGCGTGCGGCTCTTTCCTCACGGGGCGCCAAGCGTGGCCCCCGCCCCTTCCCTCACGTTCCGAGGGGGCCGGGTGTCCGCGGAACATGTCGCAGACTACTGCCCAACCTTTTGGTGCGCCGGATGCGCAGCAGGTTCATCGCACATGCCTTGCCACGGCAGGCCAGCGGTGATCGCGCCGAGATTCAGCAAACAGCTTGTCTGCTTCAGCGGGCCTTTAAGCGGATGGGGCTTGATTCTACCGCGCCCGTGTTATCTTGGTGCTGGGAAACGGCTGGGGCTGGGGCGCGTAGATGTTCGAAATCTTCGGCATTCCTTCAACGGCGCTGTTTGGCCAGCTCCTGGTGGGGCTGATCAACGGCTCGTTTTACGCGCTGTTGAGCCTCGGGCTCGCGGTCATCTTCGGCATGTTGAACATCATCAATTTCACACATGGTGCTCAATACATGATGGGTGCCTTCGCGGCATTCCTGCTGCTGGACTACTTCGATATCGGCTATTGGCCCGCGCTCGTGCTGGCGCCGGTCATCGTCGGCGCGATCGGTATCGCGATCGAGCGTCTGTTCCTGCAGTGGCTCTATCGGCTCGACCATCTCTACGGCCTGCTGCTCACGTTCGGTCTCGCCCTCATCATCGAGGGCGCGTTCCGCCATCGCTTCGGCTCGTCCGGACTGCCTTATCGCGTGCCGGAGTCCCTGCAGGGGGCGCAGAACCTCGGATTCATGTTCTTACCCAACTACCGCGCCTGGGTGATCGCGGTGTCGGTGGTGGTGTGCTTCGCCACCTGGTTTGTTGTCGAGCGCACCAAGCTCGGCTCCTATCTGCGCGCCGCCACCGAAAATCCGACGCTGGTGCGCGCGTTCGGCATCAACGTTCCGCGCATGATCATGCTGACCTATGGCTTTGGTGTCGCGCTGGCGGCGTTTGCCGGCGTGCTGGCGGCGCCGATCTACAATGTCAGCCCGCAGATGGGCTCCGAGCTGATCATTGTGGTGTTCGCGGTGGTGGTGATCGGCGGCATGGGTTCGATCCTCGGCGCGATCGTCACCGGATTCGGCCTTGGGATCATCGAGGGGCTGACAAAGGTGTTCTTTCCTGAGGCGTCCAATACGGTGATCTTTGTCATCATGGCGGTTGTGCTGCTCATCCGCCCGGCCGGGCTGTTCGGACGAGGGGCCTGACGATGGTGGCCCAGAACGTCACTATCCCAGCCAAGGCGGCGCGGACCAGCACCGTCGTGATCGCCTTCGCCGTCATGATAGCGGTGCTGATCTTGGGGCCGCTCCCGCCGCTCAGCCTTTATCCGGTCGATTTGATGCGAGCGCTGTGCTTCGCGCTGTTCGCCTGCGCGTTCAATCTGCTGATAGGCTACGGCGGGCTGTTGTCATTCGGACATGCGATGTTTTTCGGCTGGGCCTCCTACGTGGCGGCGCATCTCGCCAAAATCGGCACCATCAGTTTTCCCGTTTGGGTCGGCGCATGGACGTGGATCGTGATCCCGCTGCCGCCGCTCACGCCCGAGCTTGCCATTCTGGGCGGCACATTGTTCGCCGGTATCCTCGGCGTGATCGCCGGCAGCCTCGCGATCCGCCGCCAGGGCATCTACTTCGCGATGATCACGCTGGCGCTGGCGCAGATGATGTACTTCTTCGCCCTCCAGGCGAAATTCACCGGCGGTGAGGATGGCATCCAGGCGGTGCCGCGCGGGCAATTGTTCGGCGTCATCGATCTCGCCGATACCATGGCCATGTACGTCTTCGTGGTGGCGGTGTTTGTCGCCGCATTCCTTCTCATCTACCGCATCATTAATTCGCCGTTCGGCGAGGTGCTCAAAGCAATCCGCGAGAACGAGCCGCGCGCCATATCGCTCGGTTACCGGACCGAGCGCTACAAGCTTGTCGCTTTTGTGATGTCGGCGACGCTCGCCGGGCTGGCGGGGGCCACCAAGGCGATCGCCATCGGACTTGCGTCGCTCAGCGACGTGCAGTGGCAGATGTCTGGCGAGGTTGTCCTGATGACGCTGGTCGGAGGTCTCGGCACCATCTTTGGGCCGGTGGTGGGCGCCGCCGCCATAGTCGCAATGCAGACGCAGCTGGTCGGCTTCGGCCAATGGGTGACGATCATTCAGGGCGTCACCTTCGTGTTATGTGTCCTGCTGTTTCGTCGCGGCGTCGTCGGCGAACTGGCCGCGCGACTGCGCATCCGACTGTGAATCGCCCGATCAGAACGGGAGCGGCAGCGGCAGGCGGAACCGGAAATGCCGGCTCCCGCCGTGGCGATGATGCACCCGGCCGTGCCGATCGCGATATGTCGGCGCCGGTGCGGTGGTATCATCAGACGGTCCGACAGCGCTGGTGAGATACGCTTTCTGCGCGTCCGTCAATGTGGCATAAAAATCGTCGAGCGCCGGCTCAACGGTCCGCACTGCCTCCAGCATCGCGGACAGCCGCCGCTCCATGGCCTCGAGACGGCCGGTCGGCGTGCCGGGATCATTCTTCGGACAACTTTCATTCAGGTACTGGATCGCCCGTTGCGAGGCGGTTTTGAGAGCGTTGAACTTGGTGCGTTGTGCTGCGTCAAGAGACAGGGTTTGCTCGATACGATCGGCGCCCCAGGGTCCAAGTCCCGCAGGGCCGGCGCCGCAGGAGAGATCGACCGTGCCCGGACGCAACATCGCCGGTCCCAGGACCGTCGGCTGCGCCTGCGCCGAAGCCCCGCCGCCCTGTGAGGACTGCGCTGCTGCGGGCGTGACCGCGATGACGGATGAGAACACAACCATGCACGGCAGCACTTGCACCAGGCTGAACCGATTTGTCATTTCCGATCCCCCATTCTTCGATTTCGGTAATATGACCGACTGAGGATACAAGGCGTTTGGCGAGTCGGACAATCGCGACGGCTGCACTAAAATAGATGCGCCGCACTCCTGCAAAGAGAGAGCCCGATGACTCGACTGACCGGCACCGAAGCCTTGGTAGTGGATTGGCTTGCCGCCCAGAAGGACGCCATGATCGACCTGTTGCGCGCGCTGGTCGATATCGACAGCGGCAGCTATGACAAAGCTGGTGTCGATGCGGTCGGGGCGCGGGTGCGCGCGTTTCTGGCGGCACACAACGTTGCGTTTTCACTCATTGCCAATGATCGCTTCGGGGACGCGATTCGGGCCCAGGTCGACGTGGCCGGTGGCACCGCAAATGCGCCGGTGCTGCTGCTTGGCCATCGCGACACCGTATTTCCGTCGGGCGAATCAAGCCGACGCCCGTTCCGCATCGTCGACGGCCGCGGCTCGGGACCGGGCTGTTGCGACATGAAGCCTGGGGTCGTCATCAACGCCTTCGTGCTCGCGGCGTTAGCGCGGTTCGCGGCTGCGCCATCGCCGATCGCGGCGCTGTTCACCGCCGACGAAGAAATCGGGTCACCATCTTCCAAGGCCCTGATCAAGGAAATCGCGCGGTCGGCGCGTGCGGTATTCAACAGCGAGCCCGGTCGTCCCGGCGGTGGCATCGTCACCGGACGCAAGGGCGGCAAGTTCATGCGCCTCAACGTCATCGGCAAGGCGGCCCATGCGGGCAACAACCTTGCTGACGGCATTAGTGCGATCGAGGAACTCGCCCGCAAGATCGTCAAGCTGCATGCGCTGACCGATCTGCCAAAAGGCATCAGCTGCAATGTCGGCACCATTGCGGGCGGCCAGACCGTCAATACGGTGGCGCCGCATGCCACGGCCGAACTCGACTTGCGTTTCATCCATCCGGAGGACGGCGCGCGCGCCTTGGCTGCAGTCGAAACCGTCGTTGCCGAAGCCAATGTGCCGGGCGCTCGCGCGAGCCTCGAAATTACCGGCGAGTTCGAGCCGCTGGTTGCGAGCGATGCATCGCAACGCCTGTTCGAGCATTACGCGGCCTGCGCGCGTTCGCTCGGCCAGACCGTTGAAGGCGTATTCGCAGGCGGCTGCGCCGATTCAGGCTTCGCGGCGAGCGTCGGCGCTCCCACCATCTGCGCGGTTGGTCCGATCGGCGGCCGCGTCCACACTCCTGACGAATATCTCGAAGTGGATTCGATCGTGCCGCGTGCCCAGGCGCTGGCGCTGGCGATCATGCGGCTCAACGCGGCGTGACGCGCTATACTGACGTTCAATATGCCGACAACTATTCAGAGCGTCATCAAGATCGGTGATCGCGCATTTTGGCATGATGCCAAGTTTGCGAACGCCGTCTATCACCACTTTTGTCATGGCGGCTAAGATCGTGATCTGTGGTAGGGCGTAGAAGTCGTGCGGGTCGGGCCGCGCGATGCTTTTGTTTCACTCCCGATCGTTCATTTTCGTCTTCCACTACTGTTAAACGCACCATAACCGTGGGCGTCATCTATGTTGACAAGGCGACATTCGCTGGAGGCCCGCGGCTTTCACCTATCGATCTTGCGGTCGTCTGAGGCTCAAGACGTTGAGCCTATCATTTCCCCATTGCGGCGAATCGTGACAGCCGTCAAAACGTCGACCCTGAGCTCAATCTCCGACCGGCGAGTAGGAGTTCGGCTCAGTTACGTAAAGAGTGTGTTCTTTCAGGAAAGGCGTTCCCAATGCTTCAGAAACCTACGCTTCTCATGCTGGCAATCGTGCTGCAGGGCATTGCGTGTCCTCCCGCTTCCGCCGCCGAACGCGAGGACGTGCGCAAAGTCGTCAATCTGGTCACGTCAGTGAAAATGCCCTTTCCGGAAAGTCTTACGAGAAACCGAGCGAAGACCGAACGTGTCTGGCTCGAACGCGGCGGCGCCACGACCGGCTGCATTGGGGTTGAGGACCGTCGGTGGTGTTACGAATACATTCCGCCTGAGGGAAACCGAGCGGAAATGCTCCGCGTTCGCAACGAGCCTCTGCGGGGTGTGTACATCGGCGCCTTGTATTACTACATAGTCGATTTTGACCTCGACGGCCTTCTCGATGTGGGGTCAACGACGGAGATCGATGCGTTCGATCGGCCGCGCCATATCCCCATTGCAAACGTCATTCGATTCTTCCATCGCGGTACACGGCGCGGCGACCAGTTTCAGCCCGACTACCAGAAGATGTACGACGACGGCATCCAGATCGCGCTCAAGTACTTCGGAGAATAGACGTCCAAAACTCCTCTGCATGAGCCGCTTGCGCGGCACGGAGGTTGCGGCATGGCCGGCGATCGATATATCCGGGCTATTCGCTTCCTCTTTCGCATGGCCCCCACCTCATGCCCAGCGCCCTGTTTTCGCCGATCAAGCTCGGCGGCGTCGAACTGGACAATCGTATCGTTGTTTCCCCCATGTGCCAGTATAGTGCCGTCGATGGCTGTGCCACCGACTGGCACCTTGCCCATCTGGGCATGCTGGTGAATTCGGGCGCCGGCCTCGTCATCGTCGAGGCGACCCACGTTGAGCGGCATGGCCGCATCACCCATGGCTGCATGGGGCTTTATTCGGACGACTGCGAAGCGGCCCTCAAGCGCGTCACTGATTTCTGTCGCCGGGCCGGGACCGCGAAGCTCGGCATCCAGCTTGCACATGCAGGGCGAAAGGCATCGGCCCAGCGGCCCTGGGAAAGCGGGGCGCCCCTGAAACCGAACCAGGACCCATGGGAAACCATCGCCCCGTCTGCGCTGCCGTTCGGCCTCGGTTGGCATACCCCGCGCGCCATGGTGGCGGACGACTTTGAGCGCGTGCGCGGCGCCTTCGTGGCAGCGGCGCGCCGCGCCGTTCGTATCGGCTTCGACGCAATCGAACTGCATATGGCCCACGGCTATCTGGCCCACAGCTTTATGTCGCCGATCGCCAATCAGCGCACCGACCAATACGGCGGACCGGCGGAAAACCGCATGCGCTTTCCGCGAGAAATCGCAGAGGCCGTGCGGCAGGTGGTGCCGCGCACCGTCGCGCTTGGTGCCCGCATAACGGGCAGCGACTGGATCGACGGAGGCTGGACGCCAACCGATGCCGTGTTCTGTGCCAAGGCGCTCAAGGCCGCAGGCTTCGACTATGTGGACGTATCTTCCGGCGGCATTTCGTCTGAAGTGCGCACCCCGACCACGCCGGGTTACAACGTCCCGCTGGCCGAACAGGTGCGCGCGATCGGTATCGCGACCCGCACTGTTGGCTTGATCGTGACGGCGCAGCAGGCCGAAGCCATCGTGGCCGAAGGCAAGGCCGACATGGTGGCGCTGGCGCGCGCTGTCCTGGACGATCCCCATTGGGGTTGGCATGCGGCCCGCGCGCTTGGCGCCGACGTCAAGCGACCCAACCAGTATCTGCGTTCCGCTCCGGCGTTGTGGCCCGGCGCCGCGGCGGCGCGTTAATCGTTAACACCGCAACAGGCTTGCCAGCCCCGCGCCGGCAAGCCGTTCAAGATCTGCCGGTACGTCGACGTCCCACAGGCGCGCCGGTTCGCGCCACGACAGGCCAAGCCGGATAAGGCGACGACGCGTTTCCGCCATCACCGACGAGGTGCTCCAGGTCATGCCGTCGAACAGCGCCGGCTCTGGCCGCCGCATGCCGATGAGCCCGTAGCCGCCGTCATCAACGGGCACGATCACGACGTCAACGCCGTCGATGAGCGCCCGCGCCGCAGCGCGCAAGTGCTCGGGCGTAAGCCCCGGGCAGTCGGTGCCGAGAACGATCGCGGGTCCGTGTGCGGCAGTGCTCGCGGACAACATGCGGACTCCGAGATCGCCCTCCGGTTGCACCGCGAGGGCAACCCCGAGCAGCGCCGCAACGGTCTGGAATACAGGATGGTGGCGATCCGGCGTCGCCCACAAGGTGACCGGACCAACGGCGGCTCTTTGTGCGGTGGTCACCACGCGCTCGATGAGCCGCGCCTGGAGGCTTGCGGCCCCGTCCGCTCCCAACACCGGCACCAGCCGTGTCTTGGCAAGACCCGGCAGCGGCGCCTTGGCCAGAATGGCGATCACCACCGATTCAGGATTGGCGTGGGACATAGCCATAGGATCGCGCCAGTCGGACCGGATTTGCCCCAAGAAAATAGACGAATCGCAGCCACCACATGCGCAGAACCGTTCTTACTACGCCATGTTTTTCCCATCGCCGCCCTGAGGTTATGACGGGCGCCGTTATGCACAGCGGTGGCCCGATGCGCTTGAGGCGCTTCGTCATGGCGATGTCCTCCATCAGCGGGAGGTCGGGAAAGCCCGACCCGAATGCTGCCCGCGTGATGAATATCGCCTGGTCGCCGGTCGCGATGCCGGTGATCCGCGAGCGCAGGTTCATCGCTGCGGCGATCACCGGGAACAGCCAGTGCGCTCCGTCGATGTGAACGTCAAATCGTCCCCAGGTATGTCCGCTTGGGGCCAATCCATCGCGAATGAGGATGTCGGCGTCAGGCGGAAGGCGTGTGTCGGCGTGCAGGAACAGCAGTACGTCCCCGCAGGATGCTGCGCCGCCGGCGTTCATCTGGCTACCGCGCCCACGTGGTGCCGCGATGACGATATCGGCCAGCGGGCGGGCAAGGGCGACGGTCGCATCGCTGCTGCCGCCATCCGCAACCACGACCTCGACACCGCGCACTCGCAGCGGCACGAGCGCGGTGAGCGTTTCCACAATGCCCTTCGCCTCGTCGAGCACCGGGATGATGATCGAGAGTTTCATTTGCGAGCGGACCGGAGCGCCTGCGCGATCGTGTAGGCCGGCCCTTCAAGTATGCGCCGCGCGTAGGACAAATGGGCTGGAGTTCCGGCCGGCCAGCGCGCGAGGAAGCGACGAAGGAACTGCCCGTGGTCGTAGGCGACCGGCACCGCATCGATGTGCACGCCGTCGCGCACGATACCATATGCGGGCTGGTGGGGGGAGGGCCTTGTCGCAATCCGCGAGACGAGGCCGTGGTGGGTGCCGGCAAAGTTCGGCATGCCCGCAGCGCCGTTGTTGATCACGGTGAGTCGCCCTTGCGGTAGCGCGGCGTCGTGCAGCAGGGCAAGGCATGTGTGGGTCGAGGCGAATATGTCGATACGCGAGTGAGCCTGCAGATCGGCAAGCATGGCAGGGGCGGCAGCGCTGAGCCTCTCGCTGGTAAAGCCCCAACCTGCCAGCGACGTCGCATCACCATGTACGATACCAACACGCAGGCCGCCGACCTCCGCAACGATGTGCATGGGGAGCCCGGCAAGGCGCGCGCAGGCGGCTGGAGCGCGGCAAGCCACGGTGCGTAATTCGTCCAAAACCCGGTTCGAACGCACCACCACGTCGTCGGCAACGGCGGGCGGATAGGCGCAGCCGCATCCGGCGCCGATGCCGAAGGCGCGGGCCATTTCCGTCTCGACGTTGCCGCGCAGCGCGCGGTGGGGCTCCACTGCGCGTTCGATCGCGTCGAACCAATCGTCACTGGCATCGAACCAATGGAAGTCGCCGTTATAGACGATCGCGACATCGCCGCGCTCGGCCACAGCCAGGCGCTCGATCGCCTGTGCCGCTGGCAGATTGCCATAAAGGCCGCCGGCTACATAGAGAGTTTCGGCGGCAAAATCCGCCCGCCGGGCAAACACGGCAGGATCATACAGATAGTCCAGTGGGCAGATGCGGCCTTCACCTCGCCCCGCTTGCCGCGAGACGTCGCCCCTTCCCGTCCCTGATGCGTAGGATGGGTTGAGCGAAGCGAAACCCATCGGACCATCCGCGCCACCCGATCGATGATGGGGTTCGCTTCGCTCAACCCATCCTACGCGTTCGGGAAAGGTGGAAGCGGGTAGGGGGGCCGTTCCGCGAGTCTGGACTTGCGGAGAGGCCCCTTCACCCCGACCCTGTCCCCGCAAGCGGGGAGAGCGGGAAGAAGTCCTGTGCAATCGGTAAGGCGCCTTCATTCCGCCGCTTCCCTCAGTGCGCCGCCGCAGCTCGAGCCCTGGCCGGCAGTGCAGCCATAGCAGTGACCGGCGACCTGGATGGGATTGCGGTCGAGATCGTCCGTCAACAGGTCTTCGAGCCGACGTCGCGCGCCGTTTGCCCCGGTCAGCGGCAGATCCAGCATCTGGTTGAAATCGCAGTCATAGAGGTACCCGCGCCAATCGACCGACACGAGGTCGCGGCACATGACGCTGTCGAGATTTTCTTCGCGATGAGCCTGGCGCAGCAGTCCCAGGTAACGGTCGAATTCACCCTTGGAAATGAGGGTCGACCCAAACCGTTGAATCGGCATGTTGGCAAGCGTGAACAAGCGATTGAATACGATTCCGAATTTGTCGCCAAGCTCGCGCCGGTAGGCAGACTCCAGCGCCTCCTGGGGCGGCGGCAGCGAGGGACCCTGTGGGTTGTAGACGAGATTGAGGATGAGGCCGCTCCCCTCGCGTCCATAGCCCAGTGCGTTGAAGCGCCGCAGACCTCGGATGGAGCTTTCGAAAACGCCCTTACCGCGTTGCCTGTCCACATTATCGGCGAGATAGCACGGCAGCGAGGCGGTGATTTCAACCTGCTGACAGTGCAGAAATTCCGCGAGGTCTTCCTGGCCCACCACTTCCAGAATGGTGAGATTGCAGCGATCGATCACTCGCACCCCGATGTCGCGCGCGGCACAAACCAATCGGCGAAAATGCGGATTAAGCTCCGGTGCCCCGCCGGTGATGTCGAGCGTCGCGATGCGCCGACGCTTGAGCACCGCGATGACAAGATCGACAGTTTCTCCCGCCATCTCCTCGGTGCGTTGCGGGCTCGCACCGACATGGCAATGCACGCATGATTGGTTGCAGCGATAGCCGACGTTGACCTGCAAGGTATCAACCCGGCGGCGGAAGAGCGGTGGAAATTCAATTTTTTTGAGCAGCGGCCAAGTATCGCGCATCACGTGTCCGGTGGCTGATCGTGCTCACCGTCGGCCAACCCGGCGGTGCACGTGACCGGAAATTCGCACAGACGCCTGCTCAGGTCACGCGGCAGGGATGCAATCGGGCACACAACTTCGCGAGGCCACTTCGTGAATACACGTGAAACGGCCCGTCGGGTGGACGCCGATAGCTATGAATATCCGGGATTTTAGAGCGTATTTCGGTCAGGTTGGAGCACCTGCCACCTCTCTCCCGTCGTGGGCGGCTGTACACTTGTCCCGGAGATCTCGATTACGATTGCTCTATGCCTCAGAATTAGGGGTCGCCTGGACAAGCGTGGCGACGACGCCGGCATGTGATATTCGAGGCGAGCGAAAACCGGTCCACGGCATTTCATGGCCTGACCCACCCACCGTGATTGCCAGATTTGACACGGAAAGTGGATAAATCGGGGCCGGCTGACGCCGGCCCCGTGGGACGCATATCCTCCCTATTCGATGACTTCCACGATACGGCGGGTGCGAGGCTCCACAATGACGGGCACGTCGTTCACGATCGCATATCGGTAGCCCGGCCTCACATGATATTCGCGCGGCACCTCGTAAAGTCTTACGCCTCGTGGGGGCAGTACCGTGCCCACGCGCAGGTCGCCTTGATAGACGAACGAGGGCCGGTGCTCGCGTATCACGTACTCACGAAACCGCGGTCGCTCCTCGACACCGAGGATGGCGCCGACTGTCCCGGTTGCGGCACCTACGGTTCCACCGACGATCGCCCCCAACGGCCCTGCCGCTCTGCCGCCTGCGGCTGCGCCCTCTTCAGCCCCGCGGATGGTTCCTTGCGCGTACGCCGCACATGGCAACGTCGCGACGGCGAAGGCGGCAACTGCGAGGAATTTCATCTTCATGATTCCGCTCCTGTATTTCCTCTCCCCGAAGGCAAAACGCTTCGAAACGCCGCAGGTTCCATGAGAACTGATGCACAGTGGTCGCGTTAACTATGGCCCTCCGCGGTCGGACATCCGATGCGGACGCGGTTCGTATCCGAGAGTCGTAGAATGGGCTTGGCTTGCTGTCCTACCGGCGGGACGGCAGCATGCGTTAGGTCGCTTCGGCGACGCTTACGATATTCCGCCCGGCGCGGGACGTTCGCAGTCGGCTCCTGCATCCTGCCGGAACGGCACAGCGGCGGGCGCACCTTGATTTCGGAGCGCAGCGATGTCCGCTTGGCTTCGACCGCGACGAAAGCTTCGCGTCATCGCGCCTGTCTGGCCGGTCATGGACGATCTATCGCAGGGCATCATGAGCGTCGCGGGTACAGGCCACGCCAACGTCCTCCGTCAGCCGGTTTCGCCAGCTTTTATCACGCGTACGCTAACCAGGCGGTCACCGCAATATTCCCGGATGATTTCATCCTGTTCGCCCACTTCTCCGAGCGCGAATTCGTAATCGGGCGCCACCACGATCAGATTTCGTCCTGTATGAACCGAAATCATTCCGTCATGTTGGGCGGCGATCACCGCCAGTTTCCTGATCTGGCCGTGGTAAGGTTCTTTGCGCCACGCTTCCGGGAAGCCTGGATCGCAGCGAAAATTGAGGCTGTTTCCATCCAGCCCGACCGTGATGACGATCTTCGATCGGTCCGGCTTCCATTCAGGGCCGAACCTCGGATTGATCAGCCATCCGCACAGGAATGTGCGGCATCCGCTGGGACGAGCGGCATAGATGCGACAGCCCGTGCCGCGGATGCAGTGGGTGCACCATACGCCTCGCGGCTTGTCGATTTCCGGGACGTCCACGACTTTACAGCACAGGGTGCAACCGCCGCACGACCGGCCGGGCAGCGGTTCGGTAGGTGCATCCACTCTGTCCATTCCGTCACAACTCGTCAGCGCCGCTGGAGGCACTCGCCTTTCAGTGCGTCGGTGCCTGCGGATCGGCAACGGCCGAACGCGGCGCCATCCGGTCGAAGTCGATGCGTCCGAAAGCCGGGATTTTCACGGCCGGATGCCATGCATCGAGCCCCGCCACGAGGCTGAGCACATTGATCTCGATGCCCTCGACCCGGCCGATCTTGATGCCCAACAGCCCATGCAGGCTCACCTCGACGCCGGTCTGGCTGTCGGTGCGCCCGAACAGCGCGCCGTCGACGCGATAATCCTTGCCGATCGCCTCCGGCGGCAGCGTGATTTCGAATTCAGGGGCCGCACGCAGCACCGTCGCTACGAAGGTGTTGCTGTTGGGGCCGGGCCACATGCGATAATCGCCGTATTCCGTATACGGATAGGCCATGATAGCGGTCTCGATCCTGGGGATCGCGGCGGCGGCACGGGCGCCACGAATATCGGCGACGATCCGCGGCCGGCCGCCGACCCAATAGCCGTCCGGTGGTCGGCCATTGATCCGCAGTGGCCGGCCGAAGCCGGTCACCTCATAGCGGGTATAAGCATCCGCATTGGCGGGCTTCACAACGATCCAGGTATGCACAGCGAAAATGCCGCGCCACCCGGCGGTGCGCGCCGCGAACACCACAATGCGCGCCTCCGGGTCGCTCGCTGCCTCCGGCAGGATGCCGGCACTCGACCACCGCGCGGTCCGCCAATCATGCGGTTCGTCGAACGACCACAGCACTGCTTTGACTGCCACCGGGACCAGGAAAACGACAACCACCGCCAAGCGGACTTTACGGCCGAAGTTTCGCATAGGCTCAGGGCACCTTGAGCAGGGTTGGCAGGCGTTGCAGGGGGCCGATCCACCCGGGCTATTACGATAACGCGGTTGCGATGGTACGCAACTCCGGAATTCGAGTTCGCGCGCGGAAGCTTAGGTACGAACACCTCTTTGCGAGCTCTACCGATTGATATAGTCCAAACCCGCCGCGCCTGCGCGCTGCAACGGGGAGGCCAGAATGGTTGATCCAATCGAAATCAACCGCCGAAATTGGGACGAGCGCGCTGCCATCCACGCGCGTGACACGACCGGCGTCTACATGCTGGACCGCTTTCGTGCGGGCGACGACGGTCTCACATTCGAAGTGGCCGAAATCGGGGACATCGCCGGCAAGCGCATCCTCCATTTGCAATGCCATTTCGGGCTGGACACGCTGCGCCTCGTGCGACGCGGTGCCGTGGCGACCGGGCTCGATTTCTCCGGGGGCGGCGCTCAAGATCGCGCGCGCCCTCGCCGCGGAGACCGGACTGAAGGCCGACTTCGTTCAAGGGACTGTGGATGAAGCTCCGCAGCTCACGCCTGGCCCATTCGATCTCGTCTTTACGACTTGGGGCGCCCTGTGCTGGCTGCCGGACATGAGGGTTTGGGCGAGGGCCGTTGCGTCCGCGCTTGCGCCGGGCGGCGAACTTTACTGCGCGGACGCGCATCCGGGTTTCATGTTGCTGGAGGAAATCGCGGGCAAACTGGTGCCCACATACGATTTCCAAACGCCCGCCGACGAGCCGCTCGAGTTCAACGATCCGACGACCTATGCGGGCGATAAGACCATCATGACGCATAAGTCAACGCGGGAGTGGATACATCCGCTATCCGCGATTCTCGGCGCACTCATCGATGCCGGATTGACGATCGCGATGTTTCGCGAGCACGAGTTGTTGCCGTGGCAAGCTGTGCCGATGTTGGTGCCGGCGCCCGAAGGGCTGTGGCGGCTTCCCGACGGGCATCCCCGTATTCCGTTGTCGTTTTCGCTGAAGGCGAAGAAGGGAGCATGAGCCACGGCCTACGCGGCCGTACACGCAGTCGCCTGCTCGATTTTGATCGGGATCAATGTTGGTCGAATAGACCTTCGTAGAGTGGACGATCGTAGAATGGCGCGTCAGCGGCATTGAAGGTGCCGGTTCTTGGAGTGCCCTTGCTGGTGTTGAATGCGAGCAGTCAAAGCGATTTTGCGGGAGTCTTCGTAACGATTGCAGAGCAGCGGGCCGGCGGACTCGTGGTAATTGCCGATCCGCTCTTTGGCGCCCAGCGCGATCAAATCATTGCACTGGCGGCTCGCCGCGCGGTGCCCCGCGATTTATCAGTCACGCGAGGACGTAGCGGCTGGCGGGCTTAAGAGCTACGGAGCCAGTAATGACGACAGATATCGCTTGGCTGGCGTCTACGCCGGCCGCATTCTGAAAGGCGAACAACCTGCTGACCTGCCTGTCTACCAAGCAACGCGATTCAAACTGCCGATCAATCTCAAGGCCGCCAAGGCGATTGGGCTCCAAATTCGGCCGATACTGCTCGCTGTGGCCGACGACGTGATTGAATAGCAGCTTGTAGAGCAGGTAAGGCACAAAAACCGACTTCATCGTTGCGACTTGCTGCTCCGCTCTTTCCATGGGCTGACGTTAGCAGCCGCCATTTCCGTTGCCATTCGTTCATCGATGCCTACAACCCTGCTTTGGTGCCGCCGCGCTGCTGCCAGCGAAACCATCCCGACCAGGATCGCTTCGCCTGCGCGCACGAGGTCGTTGAGGCGTGCAGCGCGTCGGGTTCCCGTTCGCTGCTTTTCGGCGCGCTGTTTTGCGGGACGGCGCCTTTTGTAACGTCTGTTTTGGAGACGCCTCTTGGGCCGCCTCGTCAGGCCGATCGGCGGCAAATGGACGAAGATCACGAATCTCGGGCCGCCCGGTCGGGCGGTGGCCTCGAGCGCGCGCCAATAGATGTAATTGCACAGATATGTGCCGGCGTTGCGCGAGGGCGCCGCGGTTACGCCGGCCGCGCGTGCGGCTTTCACCAGGCGCGCGGTGGGGAGAGGATTACGTAACGCGTCCCGGTGGGGCGCGATTATGTGCTGGGGCGGACGATAGCCCCCCGCATCCGGAAGCAGCGCGATACGATTACGCGCCCGCTCCTCGATCCGTACCCGGTGAGTGCGGGCAGCGACGCCGAACATTATGATGATGTCGGGCTTTTCCCGCGCCAGCAGAGCAGGCAGTTCGCCGTCGACCGCATCATAGCGGGTCGCGAACACATGGGCGACGCGCCGCATTTCAGTGAATGCCGGGCGGCGGCAGCTCGCGAGGCGCGTCGCCACCGGGCCGCTCGGATTGACGGGCGAGCCCGGAAAGCGGCCAAAACCGGTGATGAGGATGGTGCGCAACGGTTACAGCTCCAGGATCGCAACGATCTCGTCGACCGCGAGCGCTGGCGAAAGGGTGCCGTCGGCGACCGCGTGCTCCAATTGTGGGAGCTTCGCCTTCAGTTTTGGGTCGGATGCAAGGCGCCGGCGCAGTCGGTCTTCCAGCAGCGCCCACATCCATTTGATCTGCTGCTCGCGCCGGCGCGCCGCAAATGCGCCGGTTGCCATAAGGCGGCGATGATGGTCGAGAACGTGGTCCCACAGCTGTGGCACACCGGCCCCCGTGAGCGCCGAGTAGATGACCACCGGCGGCTGCCATTCCACGAGCCGCGGCGTGAGAATGTGCAGCGCCGCGGCGTATTCGGCCGCCGTCACTTTAGCGCGGGCGAGATTGTCGCCGTCCGCCTTGTTGATGGCGATCATGTCGGCGAGCTCGACTAGCCCTTTCTTGAGGCCCTGCAGTTCGTCCCCGGCGCCGGGCAACATCAGGGCGAGGAAAAAATCCGTCATGTCGGCGACGGCAGTTTCTGATTGGCCGGCCCCGACGGTCTCGACCAGGACGACGTCATAGCCCGCCGCCTCGCAGATCAGCAGGGTCTCGCGGGTCTTTGCGGCGACACCGCCGAGCGTGCCGGTGGCCGGCGAGGGGCGGATGAACGCATGATCGTCGGTGGCAAGCTGCGCCATGCGCGTCTTGTCCGCAAGGATCGAGCCGCCGGTGCGGGCGGAGGACGGATCGACCGCCAGGACCGCCACTTTGTGCCTGAGCCCAGTGAGATGTCTGCCGAGCGCGTCGATGGTCGTTGATTTGCCAACCCCGGGTGCCCCGGTGATACCGACGCGATGCGCCGCGCCGGTATGTGGCAGAAGGCTTTGCACCAGTTGGTGCGCTGCTCGTTGATGATCGCGGTGCTTCGATTCGATGAGCGTGATGGCACGCGCCAGCACGGCGCGCTCACCGGCTCGGATGCCGCGGATCAATGGAGCGATGTCGACGGAGGCCGGTGCGGAGGCGCGGGTCTTCATAAGACCTCATTAGCCGAGCCGCCCATCCACGTCATCCGCTCGCGGGCCGCATTGCCGCCACACCGGTACCACCAACATGAAATCCGTGCATGGTTGGAGCAGTTTGCCACAGCTGAAAAAATTTGAATTAAATATCAGGTCTTTGTGTATGGTTAATCATATGTGAACTTTGGCTACCATCGGCGCGACTAACGCGTATTATGGCACCTTTAGGGACGCGGGGAGGATAGCTGATGCGGACCAAGGCGCTGGTCGCTGCAACCCTGATCACCTCAACTCAGACAATCTACGGCACCGCCATTTGCCGTGCCGCGGACATACTTTGGGAGGTGGAGAATCCCTATCGCTTTTTCAAGCGCACCTCATCGTTCGAGGTGCAGGAGAAAGCCTTCAACGCTGTGCGCGGCGCGCCCGGTCAGCCGCTGCCGACCAATATACTGTGGAGGGTCGAGCGGCGCCTCAACGATCCCGACTGCAAGGATTCATCGACCCCGACCAATTGCCTCGCCACCGCCCGCCCGGGGTTTGAAAGGAGCCGGCTCGGCTGGGCGGCGCAGACCGTCGATCTCAATTGCTATGACCGCAACGCGCGGCCGCGCCGCTACACGGTGATGTGCGATCGGCAGTATTCATGGGGTACCGTGAAGGAGGACTACGTCCTTCCCGATGCCCATACTGTCGTGATGCAGATCGCGCCGGAGCACCTGGCGACTGCCGGGACCGGCGAATGCGTGTGGTCCTGGCAGCCAAGGAAGGCTGGCCTGCCGGGCGAAACCAGGAAGCAGGCCTGTAACGCTAAGCTCGTCATCAAGCGGGTGCCGTTCTCGCTCGACCGGGCCGCGTCAGGCGTTTCCGTCAAGGTGCAGATGCCGAGTGGAACCACGCTGGCCGATCCGAATGTGAGCGTTGAGGATGTGTTCGTGGTCGCCATGGGCGACAGCTTTGCGTCGGGTGAGAGCAATCCGGATCGCCCGGTGACCTTCAGCAATTCGCGCGAAATGGTCTACGACCCCGTCAATGCCGTCGACCATCAGGCTTATCGTGCGATCGACCAGAAGGGTTGGAAATACGGTGTGACCGGGAGCGACGGCGGTATCAATCCCAAGGCGCTGCCGAAGCGTGTCATGGAGGACGAGGAAAAAGGGACCGTCTTCAAGCTGTCGTCGCGGGAATTCCAGGAGGGGTTCGATCGCCGCGGCGCGCAGTGGCTGAGCCCCGATTGCCACCGTTCCCAATATGGCTATCCGTTTCGGGTCAGCATCGGGCTCGCGCTCGAAAACCGCCACCGCGCCGTGACCTTCGTTAGTCTTGCATGCTCGGGCGCCGACATCGTCGAGGGGCTGTTCGCGGACCGCGATGCGCGTGAGCAGATTTCGGGCTCGAATGCTCAGAAGAAGGTCGTCGCTCAGTTCGATCAATTGAGTGACTTGATCTGCAAATCCGGCGCCGCGGGCCGCAGCCGCACGGTGTCATACCGCCTGCCTGTATACACGTCGGGCTCGACCAGCATCGGCGAGCAGGTCTTCACCAAGCAATGGTGCCCGCCGGAAAGCCGCAAGCGGCCGATCGATGTCTTCCTCCTCTCCGTCGGCGGCAATGATGTGGGCTTCGGATCGTTGGTCGCCTATGCGATGACTGAAAGCGCAGGCGATCTCGCGCCGATCGTCGGCCTGGTCGGTCACGAGCTGCGGTTTGCGCCTTCGGTATCGCAGGTTTATCTGCGCGTGCTCGACCGGCGCATGCGGGCCGTCAAGGAAGCCCTGAACGATGGTTTCGGGATCGATCCCTCCCGCGTGCTGCAGAACGCCTATGAGCCGATTCAGTTCGACGAGAGCGGCAATGTATGCGGCGGGCAGCCGACGCTGGGCCTGGACGTGCATCCCAAGCTTCGCTACAGCCGTGAGCGCACCCAGGAAGTCTCCAATTTCGTACGCGAGTTGCAGGGACGGCTTGAGTGCATCACCGACGGTCGCAAGGCGGGTTGCCCAACCGGCCTCGCTACCGGAGCCGGCACCGGCTTCCGCCTCATCACCGACCACGTCGCGGAATTTGCCAGACGCGGCGTGTGCGCCCGCGATCCTCAGAAGCTGCTGGTGGATCAGGCTAACATGAACGTGCCGCGTCTGTCGCATCTGGCCGACCAGTGGGTGCCGTATTCGCCGGCCGCCGCATTGCCCTATGCGCATCACTGGCGGCTCGCCCGTAACCCGAACGACACGTTCCTCGCCGCCAACACGCATCGCGAAGGCATCTCTGCCTTCGACGATCTGCAGCCGGTCTATGCGGCGCTCTACAGCGGCGCCTTCCATCCGACCGCAGAAGGCCACGTGATCGTCGCCGACCATGTGCTGCGCCATGTCAACGAGCTTCTGGAAAAGCGATCGCTGGCGCAGAATTGAGTTTCCTGGGAGCGCGGGCGTCCCCCGCCTGGCAAAAGAGCGGGCGAGACGCCCGCGGTCCCAGGGGTGGAGGATCGATGGATAACGATCGCAGCGAAGGAGATCTGATGAGCCGTCGGACCGTTATAGGCGCGGCCGCCGCCGTCGTTTCGACCGGCGCCGCTGCACAGCAGGGCGCATCGCGGCAAAAGGGACCCCTCGTCTGGCTCGATATGGATCAGAACGAGCTTGACGATGCCTACGACCAATCGGTCTACGCACCAAATCGCGATCAGATGAACAGGCGCCGTGCCAGCATAAGCGAACTCGTCCGTGAGCGCCTCGGTGCGCCCATGCGAATGGCCTATGGGTCCACCTCGCATGAGATGCTCGACATTTATCCGACCCGGAATGAAACGGCCCCGGTCGTGGTGTTCATTCACGGCGGCGCCTGGCGGGGCGGTCATGCCAGGGACTCAGCCTACGGGGCCGAGCCGTTCGTGCACGCCGGCGCGCATTTCGTGGTGCTCGATTTCATCAACGTGATCGAGAGCGGCGGTGACCTGACGCCGATGATTGAACAAGTGCGCCGCGGTGTCGCCTGGACTGCGAAGAACGCCGCGAGTTTCGGCGGTGACGGCAATCGCATTTACGTTACGGGCCATTCCTCCGGCGCCCATCTGGGCGGCTGCGTGCTAATTACCGACTGGGAGAAGGATTTCGGCCTGCCGCGCGACGCCGTAAAGGGCGCGACGCTTTGCTCCGGCATGTACGATCTCAAGCCGGTGCGACTGTCGAAGCGGTCGGATTATGTGAAGTTCACGGATGCCGTGGAAGACGCACTCAGCACCCAGCGGCATTTCGATCGTATCAATTGTCCGGTTACGCTGCTGTACGGAACCCTGGAAACGCCCGAATTCCAGCGCCAGACCAGGGAGTTTGCTGCTGCCCTCAAGACCGCAGGCAAGCCGGTCCGGCTCATCGTGTCTGGAGGCTACAATCATTACGAGATCGGCGAAACGCTCAATAATCCCTATGGCCCGTTCGGCCGCGCCGCGCTTGAACTGATGCACCTCGATTAGGAAAATCAGAGTTAAGCCCGGAGAGCTGCTTCCTGCTCATCGTCGCTGCGCAGCCGCACTGTGCGGGTCAACGTCGTGCCGCACTGCACACAACCGTGGGTAATATCTTCAAGATCGTGCGACTCGACGCTGCCGCTAAACTGCGCGGGCGTAACGGACGTGATCGCCATCCGATGGCCGCAATGCGGGCACGGCAGGAGGAAGCTCGGCAGGTGCGATGGGGCTGCGCCCTTAAAAGACAAGAAAGCACTCCCGAGATGTCTCGGTTCGACCAAAGTCATTTTCCCGACCGATGTGGATAAGAGTCAAGAAAAATTTGTGCGCCGCACATAAAATGTCGCATTGCGACACGACTTAGAATTCCTTGTTTACCAGACCTTGCATGAATGCGGCGGAGCTATCAGAGGCTGCGTTGAGAGGTGCCAAATCACGGCGCAGAAACCGGTCCTCCGGCAGCCGGCAGTTGGCATTGGCGCCGCCGCGAGAGGCTTGCGGATTTTACGCAGTGCACCCAAAGCGACGGAAGGGGCCCACATCGCCTGATTTTCTCCAGCAAACTCAGTGGCATCAGCCTGCTGTTTTCCACGGTAGCCGAAGCTCGTGACAGGACCGCGCGAAGAACCTAACGAACATTATCGCGAATGAATTGGTAACGGAACCTGTCACCGTCTGCCTCGATCAATCCGGTCGTCGGATGCGGAAAATGGATTGGCAGGACAAAAGTACCCGTTCCGGCGACCTTGCCGAGGAATCGTCGCCGCGATTGGGCGGCCTGCGTTCGATCCCAGTCGAAGATGGTCGACCAATCCGGCTCGCGGCATTGCAGGGCATGATGCATGAGGTCACCAATGACGACGGCATGCTGTCCGCGTGAACGGATATTGACGCAGCAATGGCACGGCGAGTGGCCGGGCGTAGGAGTGAGCCACAGCGTGTCGTCGAGTTGAAAATCGTCATCCACCAGAAGGGCCTGCCCGGCGTCGACCACCGGCTCGCAGTTGTAGCGCCATACATTGCCGGGCGGCATGTCGCCGCGCTTCGTTGCTTCCTCCCATGCGGCATATTCACGTTTATGGAAGACATATTTCGCCTTCGGGAAGGTCGGCACCCAGCGGCCGTTGCGCAGTATGGTATTCCAGCCGCAATGGTCGATGTGCAGGTGCGTGCAGAACACGTAATCGATGTCGTCGAATGAGAGCCCGGCGCTGCGGAATCCGTCGAGCCAGGGTTGCTTCGGGAAATCCATTGGCGGCGCGTAGCCCTTGTCCTCGCCGGTGCAGGTATCCACCAGGATCGTGTGCTTCGGCGTGCGCAGGACGTAGGTCTGGTAGGTGATCACCAGGCATCCCGACACAGGATCGAACACCTCTGGATCGAGTTCGGCGAGATGCCGTCGTCCGACATCAGAGGCATAGGCGGGAAACATGTCCTCCGGCCGCCGCCACGGCCCGTCCCGCTCGATGATGCTGTTAATGGTCACGTCGCCGATCCTAAGTGTCCGCATTTCGCTCGTTTCCTCCCCGTTGTAAGCCCGCCGGAGCGGTGATCCGAATTCCAGTTATTTTTCCACCGCTTTGCGGAACATCAAAGCTTCCCGCAACGTTTTCTATCTTTATGATACTAATAAGCAATCGGGTGAGTGCTCATGGGCAAGATCAACATTCCGCACGACGCAATCATATTCGTTGGCGATGGCCGCAAGGCGCTGTTTCTTCGCAATGCCGGCGACGAGAAATTTCCCAATCTCAAGACCGAGCAGGTTTTCGTCGGCGACAATCCGGCGACCCACGATCAGGGTACCGATAAACCGGGTCGAGTTTATGCGAGTGCCGCCGCTGGGGGGCGGCGTGCCGCAGTAGAACCCACCGACTGGCACGAACTTGAAGAGCATCGCTTCGCCCGGATGGTAGCTGAAGCTTTTCAAAAGCTGGTGCGCGAGCGCAAAGTGAAGGCGGCCGTCATTGCGGCGCCGCCGCGTACCCTGGCTGAATTACGCCAGGCATTCCACGAAGACGTGAAAGCCCGCATAATTGCGGAAATCGACAAAGACTTCACCCGGCATCCCGTCTACGAGATCGAGAAGCGTTTGATCGGGTGATTATGCACGCCGGCAAATCTTAAGAACAGATTCCGGTCAGGTTGAAGATGCCGTCGTGGCCGGGCTTGTCCCGGCCACCCCGATTATTCTTGCTATGTGACCTGAAATTCGGGGTCGCCGGACAAGCCCGGCGACGACGCCAGCCCATGATTCAAACGATCAGAATCCGCACCAGCTTGGGCTTCCCTGTCCTCAACGCAGGCCGTGCTTGCCGAGCACCTTTACGGTGCTTGCCTGCGGTCCCTTATCGCCCATCTCCTCGAAAAACGTGACGCGCGTGCCTGGCGCAACCCCGCGGGAGTCGCCGTTGAGGACGCTGTTCTTGTGGAAATAGATCTCGCGGCCATCCTCCGTCTCCAGAAAGCCGAAACCGCCGGCGTCGTCGAAGCGTTTCACGGTCGCAATCGGCGGGCCGTCGTGGGCCTTGACCTGACCCCGCATACGCCGCGCATGGTCCTGCAGGCGGCGCCGCGCCCGCTTGAATGCGTCATTGAGCGCCACGATTGGATCTGCGAGGCGATCGTCGGCCTTCTCCGAGCGGCCGATGTCGACCTCGCGGCCCTGCGGCAGGGAGAGCCGTATCGTGATCTCGCAGGCGCCCCCGGTGCGATGTCGCTCACTTGGCGCCCTGATGACGACGCGACACGCAGTGATGCGGCCAAACCGCTGCTCCAACACGGCAATGTGCTTTGACACGCAGGCGCGTAATTTTTCGTTTCCCTTCAGGCCCTGGAAGTCGATCTCTACCGGGGTTTGCATTTTGATCTCCAAGTTTCTTCCGCACTGCGGTTGCGTCGTTTTAGCCATCTCGCCCGGCGTTGCACCAACGCCGCCGTGCGCCCCTATCAATCGAATCTAGGTACCGCATAGCGACCATACAAACCAGACAGGAAAACTCCCGATGCAGCGATTAAAGAAGCATTGCGGTCCATGTTCGCGGGGAGCATATGAATAATGATGAGGCGATCGACGCGATGACGGCATTGCACGCTGGAACCGCCGGCTCGCATGAAGGAGGCCGACATGGCTGAAGCTCCGGCTGGCTTTTCGATCAGGATCGAAGACACGCGGCCTGCGACCCGTGGCGTTGGGTGGCGAGCAGGCATGGCGGTGTTAATTGCGACTGCGCTTTTCGCTGGCGCGGGTGTCGCCCTCCGCCCGGACGTGGCGCCACCTGCAACCGCCCAGGTCCGTGTGCGGCCGGTTGGTTTTGCCGATGTGGTTGATAAGGTAAAGCCTGCAGTCATCTCGGTTCGCGTCAAGATCGACGCCGGCAAGCGCAATAGGGAAGCTTCGCCTTTCCCCAAGGATTCGCCGTTGGACCGCTTCTTCCGCCGTTACGGCCAGCCGGACGCGCCCGATTCCGGGCCGAGCCCACGCGGCCGCAACGTTGTAACCGGTCAGGGCTCGGGCTTTTTCATTTCCGCGGATGGGTACGCGGTGACGAATTTCCACGTCGTCGAAAAGGTCGACAATGTCGAGGTTACACTCGATGACGGCCGCGTCCTTACCGCAAGGGTGATCGGCACCGATCAACGATCCGATATTGCCCTGGTCAAAGTGGATGGCGCCAGCAATCTGCCGTTCGTAAAGTTCGCCGACACGCCTCCGCGGATCGGCGATTGGGTTCTCGCAGTCGGTAATCCGTTCGGCCTTGGCGGATCAGTGACCGCGGGTATCGTTTCGGCACGCGGCCGCGACATCGGCGCGGGGCCCTATGACGACTTTCTTCAGATAGACGCCGCGGTTAATCGCGGCAATTCCGGCGGTCCAACGTTTGATGTCGACGGCAACGTGGTCGGCGTCAACACCGCCATCGTATCGCCCACCGGCGGCTCGGTCGGCATTGCATTTGCAGTCCCTGCCGATACCGTAAAGGCAGTGGTGGCGCAACTCAGGGACAAGGGCAAGGTAACGCGTGGCTGGATCGGGGTGCAGATCCAGGAGGTGACGCCCGACCTGGCAGAAGATCTCGGGCTGAAGGCGGCGCGCGGCGCGCTGGTGGCCGAGCCGCAGCCGGGCGCTCCCGCCGCGAAGGCGGGCATCGAGTCCGGTGATGTTATTGTCTCGGTCAACGGCAAGCCGGCCCACGACTCTCGCGAAGTTGCGAGAATCATCAGTGGGCTGTCGCCGGGAACGAGTGCGACGATCGGTGTGATCCGCAAAGGCGAGGAGAAAAGTTTCAATATCGTGCTTGGAAATCTGCCGGATCAACGCGAAGCAAACCTCAATCCCGAAACACCCAGGCAAAAAGGCACCAGCGTGCCGCGACTCGGCGCCTCGGTGGCGCCCACGGCCGACGGTGTCCTCGTCACCAGTGTGGATTCGGGCGGACTTGCGGCTGAGCAGGGGATAAGGCCCGGAGACGTGATCCTACAGGCCGGCGGCAAGAGAATTGCAACTGCCGTAGAACTTCGCAACGCGATTGAGGCGGCCCAGAAGACCGGGAAGCACACGGTGGTGATGCGCGTGAAATCCACCGATGGGATAAAGTTCGTTGCGGTCCCGGTCAGCCGCGGCTGAGACCGTGGAGGCCTATCGCTTTAGCCTCCAGCCGGTGTATCCTCCGCCCGGTCTACACCCTTGGGAGGATTTAGATGAACACGATGCGGATATTGACGACCGCGGCATTTGCCGCGGCGATTGCAGTCACGAGCGTCTGGGCGCAGCAGCCCCAGACGCAACGCGTGCGCGGCACCATCGACAAGATCGAGGGTAATACGCTCTATCTCAAGGCGCCCGCCGGCGGCGCTCCCATTACGCTGAAGCTCACCGACAATGCAGTCGTGGTTGGCGTGCTGAAGGGGACTGTCGCCGACATCAAGGAAGGTTCGTATATCGGCAGCGGAGCCATGCCTCAACCGGACGGTACTCAAAAGGCGGTCGAGGTGCATATCTTTGCGGAGTCGCAGCGGGGGACGGGCGACGGGCATCGGGGGAACTGGGACGGCACTCCCTACGGCGCCGGCATCGGCACCATGACCAATGGCGCCGCAGGCCAGGCCGTCAGCAGCGTCGACGGCCCAGTCATCACGGTGAAATACAAGGACGGCGAGAAGAAGATCATCGTCGGGCCGAACGTTCCGATTGTTCGCTATGAAGTCGGCGACAAGAGCGAGCTCAAGCCGGGTGCCGCCGTCAGCGTCGTAGCCGCCACCAAGAATCCGGACGGAACGTTTAGCGCCGCGCGCGTCAATGTCGGCCGCGAAGGCGTCGTGCCGATGTGAGCGTACCGCTTAAACCGTCCTTCCCACGTCGCCCGCGGGCTTGACCCGCGGGTCCATCTTTTTGATGGATGCGCGGGTCAAGCCCGCGCATGACGACCATATGAATTAAATCGGCGCGGAACCGGCTTAATATCGCGACTCTAACACTTCATTCCGTTCCGATATCATGCCCCACGGAAAGCGGGGCACCCAGTAACCACGATGCGGCGAATGGAAAAAGGGTATTCCCTGGCTCATTCGCGGATTGCTGGATCGCCCGCTTTTCGCGGGCGGCGACATTAACAGCAATCAAGTAGTTGAAACGAGACACTAATGCCAGGGCTCCATTGCGCTCCGGCGCAGCAAGGGGCCGGCATCCGCAGAGGCGATGAAATTGAGAAACGCCCTCGCAACTTCCTTTTGCTTCGAAACCGTGAGGACAGCGGCCGAGAAGCGGACGGTGTCCTGCAGTTCTTTGGGCAGAGGTCCGATGTAATCGGCGCCTTCGACAGGGATGATGACGTTGATCTGCTGCAGCCCGATTTCAACTTCACCTTTCGCCACCGCCTCGGCAACCGGAAGCCCGTTGATGAACTTGGTCTTGGGTTTCAACTGATCCGCAATGCCGAGCTTCTCCATCACCTTGGCCGCAATGATGCCGCTGCCGCCCTGCGAATAGCCAATCGACTTGGCGTTGACCATCGCGTTCTTGAATGCGTCGACGGTGCTGATGTCGGGCCTTGACGCGCCAGTCTTTACGGCAACGCCCACTCCGGCCCGGGCGAAATTGGTCTTGGTGCCAGCCACCATTTTGCCTTGCTTGATGAAGTTATCGACCTGCTCGGGCTGCAGCGCCGCAATGTCGGCCGGCGCACCGGAATTGATCTTCTCGTTCATCGCGGCGGCCTGCTCGAATCTAACGATCACCGCATGACCGGTCAGTTTCTCGTAGGCTGGCGCGAGATCGCTCACGCCGGATATCACGCCCATACCCGCCAACACCGTGATTTCGACTGCCTGCACCGGCACTGCGAACGAAACGACCAGCAGTCCCAAAACGCCTGCGAGGCCTGCGGGGATCGACCAACTCCTCATGATGTTCCTCCAATTGTTTTTCCTTATGACTTCGTAGCCCGGATTGAGCGCAGCGAAATCCGGGAATGGACTTGCCAATGCTGATAGGCCGCCCCCCGGATTTCGCTTCGCTCCATCCGGGCTACATCTCCTTGCTCACATCGGCCTGTTGACTTCGTCGGGCGCACCCGTTGGCACCGGATAACGGTCAACCACGAACAGCATGGTGAGACCGGTGTATTGGCCCATGAGGGCGACCAGCTCGACAATGCCGCGCTCACCGACGAGCGCCTTCATAGCCTTGAAACTGGCATCGCTCACCTGCCGCGTGCTCAAGAGCTGCGTGGTGAAATCGTACATGGTCGCCTCGTCCGGCGACATGTCTACTGGCCTCTCGCCGGCCGCCAGGGAGGCAATGAAGGCGGGGCTGAGGCCGGCGTCCAGCGCCTGCTGACGGTGCGAGTACCACACGTATTGGCCGCCCCAGTACCGCGCGGTCAGCATGATGGCGATTTCCTTGAGCTTGCGCGGTGTCGGCGCTCTGAAACGCAGATAATCGCTCAGCGGGCGCGACAGTTCCGCCATTTCGGGGCTGCGCAAATAGATGTTGAAGGGGCCGTTTTCCGGCTTGCGTCCGCCGGCGATTTCCCTGTCGGCGAAAGCCCGCTGTTCGGGGGTAAGCTCGGCGTAGCTCAGCGGCTTGAAGCGGTTGCCGCGTGTGTTGAACTCCGGCGCCGCCGCGGCCACAACGGCTGCTCCGACCACCGCGCCGAGGGCGCCGGCAATCAACAGCTTTCCGACCAGATTTGCCGCCACGGCAGTTCCTCCCGGGTTTTCCGGCAAGCCTATGCGAAGCCGGTCGGTCCCGCCAGCGCATAATGTGCGCAGGAATTCGGGTGTCGATCGGCGTTCAGGATTGTCGACGCGTCATTCCGCGTCCCGAGCGCAGGGAGGGACCGGAATCCATACCTCTCCATCCAGTGGTTATGGATTCCGGGATCGCCATCTGACGGTGGCGCCGCGGAATGACTGCCTTGATGGGTCGCAGTTAACCCAGGCTGGCATCAGACCGCTATCCGACGGCCCTCCTTTTCGCTCAACGCCGGCGCGAGGTGATGCTCGATCAGGAGCGGTGGCGGCACCGCGATCCGCGCAAGGTCCAGCATGTGGGCGTGATGGGTGAACAGCAACACCTGGCCCGATGCGGCAATCGCCGCCAGCGTCCGCAGCGCGGCTTGGGCGCGGTTGTTATCCAGGTTGAGCAGCAAGTCGTCAGCAACGAACGGAAGTGGCTCGTGCGTCGCGTTGTGTTCCTGCACGACGGCAAGACGCAGCGCCACGTATAGCGTGTCGACGGTGCCGTCGCTGAGAGCGTCGATTTCGAGGCTGCGATTTGCATCTTCCGCGATGAGGATCGGTTCACCTTTTTCATTGATGTCGGCGCGCAGGCCCATGTACGCGCCATCGGTCAATTCCGCGAACAGACCCTTGGCACGCATGAGAATGGGGCCCTGGTTGCGGTCGCGGTAGATATCAATCGCCTTACGCAAAAGTGTCTCCTGGACCGTGAGGTCGACATAAGCTTCGACCGCATCGGCGATTTCCGCTTCGACGGCTGCGGCTTCCTGCATGAGGTCGGCGGCCTGATTTTGCGCCAGTAGGTTGTCGAAGTCGGCTTGCAGCGCCGCGCGATCGGTTAGGAGCTTGTCGATCTCGCTCTCGGCGTTCTCACGATCTGCCTTCAGGCTGAGAATGTCGCCAGCAATCTGATCCGAGGCAACATCGTCACATTCCTCAAACAGAGCCGCGAAATCACGTCCACCGCCGCTTTCCCGAACGCGCGTCTCGATCTTCGCGCGCGCCAACAGGGCGCCTTGTTTCTCCATCGACTTGCGTTCGATTTCCGCCAATTCGTCGGCACCGGCGCAGCCAGCCTGCGCGCACAGGGTATCAAGCGCCGCCTCGCTGCGATGAAGCTTATCGTTGAGGCGATCGCGGTTGGTCCTCTTATCCTCTAATTGCTCCGCAAGGCTCCTGAGTTCCCTCTCGGCATCGCGCGCCGCGTCGAGGCGGTCCTTCAACCATCGGCAAGTTTCCACCGCCGGCCTTCTTGGGACGCCGGATAAGGTCTCGGTGATCGTGGCAACAGCGTCGCGGAACGCATCCCGATCGTGCCTCATCGCCTCGATGCGGTGGGTCAGTCCATCAATATTGGACTTGACGATATCAAGTTCATTTATAACATCCAAGGTCGCAGAGGCCCCCTCGATCGTCTGATCGGGTGGCAGCCCGGCCTCCGTAAGCGCAGCCCCCCAGTCCACTTTCCACCTATCGATACGAGTTCTAAGCTTCTCTGCCGCCTCATCCGCGTCGGTCTTGCGCGCCAATTGTCCGCGCACGGCCTCTGCGGCTTTCTCGTGCAGTGTCTTGGCTTCGGCCGCGTCGTGGATGATGCTCCGTGCTTGATCTCGCAGGGCATCCAGTCCGTCGTCATCCGCGCTGGAGCTGAATCCAGCCAACGCAACGGCCAGCGCTTGTTGCGCCTCGCGCTCCTTTTCCACAAGGTCCGAGATCGCGTCGCGCTCTCCTTCAAGATCATCCGCCTGCGCGATCGCGCTGGCGCGTCTGGCGAGCCATTCCCTCATTTCGGTGGGCAACTGCACTGTGATGAAGCGGGCGGGCCAGAGGGACCGCCATTCCGACAGGATGACGTCGCGTTCGGCGCCAACGGTGTCCAAGGTCGCCTTTGCGTCGGTCCTTTCGGCTTCCAGGTCGGCTTTCTGACGTCGGCGAACCGACAGCTCAGTCGACTCCCGGATATGGGCCCGCATGACATCAACGGACCGGTCGGCCTCACGAACGTGCCGTTCATAGGTGTCGGCAATCCGGCCGTCGGGCGCGAAGCGATGTGCAAGTTCCTCCAAGCCGGAGTGGCGATCGATGTACACACCACGCACGAGCGCCCAACCCTGGTCGCGCGCCTTACGAACGGCCGTCAAGTCATCTTCGGTGGCAACGCCGCCGGCCGTTTTCAGCGCGGCGATCCGCCGGTCGGCGTCGGCGATCTCGGCATCAAGTCGCGCGCAGGTGTCGCGCACGGCTTGCATCTGCCGGTCCGCCGCCGCGAGCAATTCGGTATAACGTGTAACCGCTTGTTCCGGCGGGACCGCGAGTTCCCGTAACGCGGATACCCGATCGGTTCCTAGACCCAGGCCGATGATGGTCTCGCTCAGCGCCTTCGTCTTTCTCTCAAGTGCACGGGTTCGTTTAGCAACCTCGGCGCTGATATCGCCAAGCTTGTCGGCTGCCGCAAGCGCCCGGGAAAGATCGCCAACCGGGCTGGGCTTAGGAAGTTGCACGGCGCGGTCGCGTGCCTTGTTCAGGGCGCGGCCTGCCGCTTCCGCATTGTCCTGAGCCGTTACCAATTGAGCGACAAGCTTTATGCCGGCATCCGCGAGCGCCTGGATCGCCTTTCGCCGGAGCGCCGATGGCAGCATGTCGGCCAAATTTCCTGAACCGCCGTTGAGCTCGGCCTTGCGCAGCAGGTCTCTCACAACCGCAAAAAGCTGCGCCCGTTCCGCTTCCCGTTTCGGACTGTCGGTTTCGTAGCCCTCAATGACAGGGCGCCTCTGGGCGAGTCTATCGATCTCCTCGCTGCGGGCCAAAATGGTCTCGTCAAGCGCAATTGCCGCAATGCGGCGCTCCAGTTTCTCAACTGCAGCAGACGTAACAACGATGTCGTCGCGGGCGGCGTCGAGATCGGTCTGGGTTTTGACGCGCCGCTGCGCAAACTCGGGCGGCAGGATCGGCACGTCCTCGAGAGCCTCGATCCGCTGTGTCAGCGCCTGATGCTCGGCTCGCAATGGTAGATTTTTTTCGACGCGCTGCAGCCGGACAATTTCTGATTCGATAGTGTTGCGCCGGTTGCGCATCTCCCGGAGTTTCGTATCCAGCTCTTGGACGCACTTCTCGCGGATCCGGTAGTCGGCGGGCGACACAATACGCCGTCGCGCCTCCTTGCGCAGGTCGATGAGCTGGGCGATGGCCTGGTTCAGCTTTGGTTTGGAGCCCCCGGCGAGAAACAAGGCCGCGCGTTCGGCTTTCAGCTTGTCGAGCACGGCCTTGAGGCCCGCGATGCCCGATCCGGCCTCTGCGAGGCTGAAGCCAAGGGATCCGCCGTCGGCGAGCAGGGCCTTGGCGTGCTCGTGCAGCCGACGGTGATCGAGTGCGAACACCTTTTCGAACACGTCTCGAGATACGCCACCGAGAAAACTCTCGATCGCGCCCTCATCGAGGGGCGATCCGTCGGCGGCGGCAAGCGCGTGCTTGCCACGGCGCTTGCGCACGACCGACAACCGACGGCTATCGCTGGCAAGGAGGTCTATGCCGATCGCGATATCCTTGGCATCATGCCTGAAGCCGTCGACGACATCATGAGGGTAGCCAAACAACACGCTGGAAAGGGCCCGCAGGGTTGTGCTCTTTCCCGCTTCGTTGTTGCCGTAGATAAGGTGGAGGCCCGGTGCCGTCCCGAAGTCCAGCGAATGGCCCGTAAAGTGGCCGTACGCACGCAGGTGGAGCCCGGTGACGCGCATCACCCATCCTCCTCGCCGGCAAGACGGGCGGCGAGTTGCGGTTCGAGCCTGTTCAGAACTTCCCTGCACAGACCCGGAGTTTCGATCAGTTTCAGACAGGGGAGCTCTTTCAATTCCCCCGGCAGTTTGGTTCGCAATGATTCGAGCTCTTTCGTCAACAGCGGCCCCAGCAGCGCAGGGTTGCCGGCGATTTCCTGCATGATGCTGACGAGATCGTGGGTCTGCTCATTCGGGATTGCGTCAATCCGCTCACCGAGCGGAGTAGTGTTGTTGACGATCTTTTCGATCCACAGGTCATCGCCGGCGATCTCGCCTGCGAGTTCGAGCGCCGTTTGCCGCAGGCGGTGCGGTCGGCGCTCAATGTGCGGGTGAAGCGATGTGCGGCCGGCGAGTATCACGCGAACGGCGCCGGGGCGCCCGTCACTGTCTCGACAGGCCCGGGTCAAGGCCCCCCGTACACTTTCGACCAGTTCGGCCTCGACGTGCCGGCCCTCCAGATCGACCTCCACCCGATGCCAGCGGACCACGTCGAGGGGAACGAAATCGGCCGACAACGTCCGGCCGGCGTCGTCGACCTCCACCAGGAACGAGCCCTTGGGGCCGGTCTCTCTGGTATGCCGGCCCTGGAGATTTCCGGGGAAGATCACGAATGGATCGTGGGCAAGAACGGCGTGCTTATGGATATGGCCGAGCGCCCAGTAGTCGTAGCCGCGGGTGGTCAATTCCTCCAAGGTGCATGGCGCATACGCGTCGTGGTCTGCGGTTCCGGCGAGCGAGGTGTGCAGGAGGCCGATGTTGTAGTAGCCGCGCAGCGATGCCGGATAGGACGATGCGAGATTTTCAGTGATCGGCCCGGGTCTGAAGCTCTGGCCATGGACCGCAACGCGCACCGGCAGATCGTCGAACGTAACCGTCTCCGGCTTTCGCTCGCCGAGCATGCGGGTGTTTTCCGGCAGCGACAGGGCACTGGTGATCTTGTTGTCGGCGTCATGATTGCCTTTGATGATCACGACGCGAATCCGCTTCTGCTCCAGCCGCCTCAGCTGGTTGCGAAGGAACACGGCGATCTGCATGTTCGGACAATCGTGGTCGTAGAGGTCGCCGGCGAGCACCAGCAGGGCGACCTCTTGATCGATGCACAGATCGATCAAATGCTCGAAAGCTTCGCGCGTGGCGCGCCGGAGCCGCTCGACCTGGCGGGTATCCTGACGCGACAGTTCGCGGAGCGGGCTGTCCAGGTGGAGATCCGCGGCGTGAACAAATTTCATTGCACTTGCCGTCTGGCTTGCGCCTTGGCCCGAATCGGGGCACTTCATGCTAAGGCAGCACTAGCAGCCACCCGGCTCCGACCCAAGCGACGTCGCCAGCGGACTGTGGATCGATACAGTGAAAACGAATCGGAGCTGGGGGGATTCCCTGCCCCGATGCGAGCCCGTGCGTTAACAACGGGATTATCTGCCCCGGCGAGTCGAATTCCCTGCCCCGCCGGCCCAGGGAATTTGCTGCAAATCACTGGAAATGCCATGTGAAACCACTCTGGAACCTGCGAATTTGCAATGATCCGAAAACCCTGCCCAATTCCCTGCCGGCAGGGAATTCAGCGGCCGACCGGTAAATACAAGCTGCGCCACAAAAGCGCTGGGTCGGTCGAGAGCGGAGGCCGCTATTGGCTTTTCCGAATGCGCGAACCTCGCCTATTTCAATGACAGGTTCGGTTCTGATATCGTGGCTCTCCAAAATCAAACTCCGGAGGAGCGCGCATGGATCGCAGATCGATCTTCAAAATCAGCGTTGCGGCGTTGGCGGTTGCCCCGCTGTTCGGCCGCAAAGCACGTGCCGCGGCCGAGAAGAAGCAGCACAAGCTCGCAATCCATGTTGACCAGAATGATCCCGCTGTGATGCGGCTGGCGCTTGGAAATTCGCGTAACGCCTACGAATTATACGCCTCGATGGCCGAGGAGATCGCGATCGAGATCGTCTGCTACGGCCCGGGGCTTCACATGCTGCGCGACGATACGTCGCCGGTGAAGGACGAAATCCGGGCAACTCGGGCGAGGGTGCCGCAGCTCGCTTTCACCGCCTGCAACAACACCAAGCGCGCCATGGAGAAGGCCGAAGGCAAGGCCATCCCGATCATCCAGGAAGCGGTGATCGTTCCAGCTGGCGTGGTGCGGCTGGTGGAATTGCAGGAGCAGGGGTTCAAGTACCTCAAGCCATGAATGTCAAGCCATGAATGGTTGAGCGACGCGAGACCCATCGTGGGAAACGCATGCGCGTTTTGGCGGCGTATGTGGCTGGTCGGGCGACAAGTCTGCAGAAGTCAATCCGCCTCGTCGAACAGATCAGAGCCGGCCTTTGCCAGGCGCAGCGAGATCGGATCTCTCCATTCGACTCCCATCTCGACGAGCGTGTTGCCGATCGTGCGGCCCGCTTCGGCGTACGGCGCAGTGTCCAAGGCGCGCCTCAGAAATGGTAACAGGGCATCCACATAGGCCGCCAGAGAATAGGTCCTCTTCGCCCACTGAAGGGCGGCCACGGCCCGAGCGTCGGCTGCCGGCCGATCGGCCGCGATTTGCTCCAAGGCGGTACGGACTGGCCGGGGATCATCGTCGCAGGATACCTTCCAAGCAAGCTCTGACGGAACCCGCGAATAGGAACCGAAGTCAGGAATAATCAGCGGTCGTCCGGCATAGAGTCCTCTAATCAGTGACGCTGAGCCACCTTCGAGGACCGGAAAACGCAGGCAACAAATCGCATCGGCATCCGTCAGATGGCAGGCGAGTTCGTGGTCAGGAATCCAGCCATTGTAAAACTCGCAATCGACGCCCAGCTTTGAAGCAAGATTGGCGAGCAAAACCTTATGCTTTGGAGCGATCTGACCAACGAGACGGTACAACGCCCGTTTCCCCAGGCGATCCGACGAAGCGATCGCACGGATAACGCGGGACGCCTGCTTGTTTAGATTGATCACGCCAAAAGTAACGATCAGAAAACGGTCGGCGTGGGCACGCGCACACTCGATCGGTTCATCCGACGCTTGACATAATGGAAGCTCTGCCACTGGACCTGGACAGGAGTCCTCGAGTGCACGGATATAGTGGGGCCCATGTCCAACCGCTGCGAGCGCGAGGGAAGCTAAAAACCGGAGAGGCCGGAAATCTATTTCCGGGCGCTCAGGCCCTTCGGCTGCGCCCGTTCCAAACCGGACATTCCATTGGTCGACGGGATATCCGACGTTGCGTAGTCCATTTATCAAGTTGACGACCGAGGCATCGTGAAAAATTGCCACACTGGGTCGCTGCAGCATCAAATCCAGCGCATGATAGTGAAATGGAAAATGATCACCGATATTGACCACGCAAAGATCGAATCGGCGTCGCAACGTGGCGTCATCAAAATGATCGGCGGAATGCAGCGCTAGCTTTGTCGGCAATACATCGAATTTCGCCCCCTCGCCCGTTTCAGTCCTCAGAATTTCAATCTTGGCTCCCCGGAGCGACAGTTCCACGCACAGGTCACGGCTGTATTTCGCAATCGCCGATCGGACGTTGAACGGCGTCGCCCATCCGATGCGCACTAACGCCTCCCCGCTAACAACTTATCGATGGTTGTCGGCCAGTTGATGCCTCGGGAACGCCATTGCTCGTGCCCGGCCTGCCCCATTTTTCTGGCCCGCTCCGGATTCTCAAGAAGGTATGCCAGCGCCTGGGCGAACGCCTTTGCGTCTGGCTGTGCGACGCAGCCGGAATGTTCGTGTTCCACCAAGTGCAGGACGCCCCCGGAATCACTGGTCGTCGCTACCGGCTTGCAACACTGAAAGCTCTCCATGGCAACGTAACTGACAGAGTCCTCGTCGACCGGCGCATAGGCAACGCAACGCGAACGGCCGACAAGTTCGGCAAGTTCACGCCTCGGAATAAGGCGAAGATCGAGTTTCACCCTGTCTTCGATATTCCACTCGGCAATGATCCGGCGCAGACGCGTCGCGTCTTCCTCACTGTCAGGTGGCCCGGCCACGATCAGCCGTGTATCGCGCGGCAGGTATCGCATGGCATCGACGATCAGCCACTGACGTTTCATGCCATTTACTCGACCAGGAGCAATGATGTATCCATTGTCGTTCACATTCGAAAACAGTTCGGGATCGTTCAGTGGCGGATGAAGGACCTCGGAATCAAAGCCGTTATATCGTTTGAGGCGACTGGCAGTGACCTTTGAGTTGACATAGATCTTTGTTCGGCTTGAGAAGCAGGTATTGTCATTCTCAATGATCAGTCGCCGCACTTGTCTGCCGCGATCTGTATCCGGAATATTCGACTGCTTTGCGTCCCACAGATCATAAGCTTGGCGATATTGATGCAGAAGCCAGAAAACCTTATTCTCGAACGGAACAAGATACGCCGGAAACTTAAGCGCAATCACGAGGTCGACATTTCGCAAACGCAGTGATTTGCAAATGAACATCTCGTCCACCAGCCGTTCGTACGGCTCAAACTTGAACGGAATTCGAAAGGCTTCCGCCTCTAGGCCCCGCAGTCGCAGATTGACCACGAGGTGGTGCGTTAGCTCTTCGGCGCCGCCCCAGACAAAGGGCGCCATGTTCGTCAGAACCAGGACCTTCACCCGGTCAATCTCCTTACCACGTCGGCCCAGCTTATTTTCAGCTCATCGACGCGCGCGCGCGCACCGCTCCCGAGCTCACCTGCATGTTTTCTGTTGCTCCAGAGCCGGTCAAAGGCCTCCGCGAGTGATCGCGGATCAGCAGCCGTTATGACTCCGCAAACCCCGTCCGACACGAATTCCCGAACGCCACCGGCATCCGAGGTTGTGATAGTGCACTTTGAAGCCAAAGCGGCTTCGACCGTCGGGTATCCATAGCTGTCTTCATCAAGGGGCACATACGCTGCAGCCAGCGCCGATGATAGCAACGAAATCTTTTCCGACTCGGATATCCACCTATAATCGAGCGTTACACGATTGGCCAACCGATGCTGCATCACGGTTTTACGCAGCAAGTGGACATACTTTTCTTCTTCGCCGCTGCTCATTCCCGCGATGTGCAGTCTAACCGGTGTCTTTACATATTTCATCGCTTCGACGGCTAGATGCTGGCGCTTGTGATGTTCGAATCGGCAAATCATTACAACTGAATCGCTGTATCCGACGCTGAAGTAACGTTCCGGCTGCATAACCGGAGGATACAGTACCTCCGAGTCTATGCCGTTGAATTGTTTGAGCCGCCGTCCGACAACCGCCGAATTGGTGTAGACCTTGCGGGCCTCGTTCAACGCCTTGGTATCGGCCGCCATCAGCGTGCGGCGGAAAGATTTCCAGTATTCCGTATTCGGCACGGCACAGTATTCCGTCTGCCACAGGTCATAAAACGCGCGAAAGTGGTGGATGAACCAAACGATCTTGTTGTGGTGCGGAATGACATGCGCAGGGGGACGAAACGTAATGATGCGGTCGCAACTGTCGTTCAGATCGATCAGTCTGAAAGCGAGCATTTGTTGAAAAAGGGTTTCGGGATCGTCGGTCTGTGGAATCCAAATGGTCTCCACTTGATGGCCCGCCTCGATGAGTTTGGGAGCCAGCCAATCGACGATAAATCGGCCGCCACCCTGGATTAACGGGACTGCGGAGGAAACCAAGCCAATTCTCATGGAGCGTTTATCTCAGGAATTTTTGAATGCGCTGGCCCGGGGGTGCACCTTCGATCTCGACGGCTTCTTGATCAGCCCTAACGCAAGATTTTCGTTACGCGGGATGCCAGTGCGCGCAAGCGTCTGCCCGCGCGCCGCAATTCTTTGACGGGCCGCGTGAGTTGCGCCTTAATTTTGATGCTCCACGGAGTTCGAACGGCAGCACGCGCCTGCAAGAACTCGGCGGCGAGGACGCCCGGTGAAATGAAATCACCCTTGGCATTTTTGGGCTTTCCCTGACCTTCCGTTGAGCTTAACAGGATGTCCTCCTGACTGACAGCCGCGAAAACGGCAACTCTGAAATGATCTCCCGCGCGATCTTAAGCGAGGATTTCCCCAAGCACTGAGCAGATGTAATCCAGATCTGCCTCCGTCAGTCCACCATGAGTCGGAAGGTTTATGCCGCGCGCGGCACATTGCTCGGAATTCGGAAAAGCGCCAGCGCCATATTCGCGATAGGGCGGCATTGTATGCAGGGGATAGAATACCGGACGAGTCTCGATGCTGCAATCTTCAAGACGTCGCATGACGGCGTCGCGGCCTATAGTTGCTCGGTCGGTCAGCATGATGGTGAACATCCACCAGGCGTGATCTGCCCAATCCTCCGCGGTCGGCAACACGATGCGCGGAGCAAGTGCACCCAGCCGCTTCCGATATCCGGCCGCAACAGCCTTCCGTAGGCCCAGGTGCTGTTCGATTCGCTCCATCTGCGCGACGCCGATCGCCGCCACGATGTTAGGCATCCGATAATTGAATCCGACGATGGGAAAAAAGTATCTGCGTTCTGGGTCCATGCCCTGGCCGCGATAGGTCCGCAACAGTTTGGCCAGAGTGTCGTCGTTGGTTGTCACGGCGCCACCTTCACCAGTCGTCACAATCTTGTTGCCATAGAAGCTGAATGTAGCGCATGTGCCGATGCCACCAACTTGTTGGCCTCGATAGCGCGCTCCGATCGCTTCGGCCGCATCCTCAATGACCGCTAAGCCGTGCTGCACTGCAAGCTTCATGATCGGCGCCATGTCGGCAGGATGACCATACAGATGAACTGGGATTACCGCCCTGGTGCGTGAAGTGATCCGTGCCGCGACGGCTGTCGGATCGAGATTTAACGTCAGCGGATCACAATCCACGAAGACCGGTGTGGCGTTGCAGTAGCGAACAGCATTTGCCGTGGCGACATACGTCAAGGTCGGCACGATGACTTCGTCACCAGGTCCGATGCCGAGCGCAACAAGCGATAAATGCAATGCCGCCGTGCCATTGCATGTCGCAACGGCATGCCGCACGCCACAATAGTCCGCTAGCGCCCGTTCAAATTCGTCAACGAAGCGTCCGATCGATGAGATTCGTGTAGAGTGCAGGCACTCCATCACGTATTCGAGTTCCCGTCCGTCCAGAATGGGTTGCGCTACCGAGATTCGTCGATGCTCCGTAGCAACATCGGGAGGCTGGGATGCGTGACTAACGCGGCTCGCCATTGCGCATGACCTTTGCTGGGACACCCCATGCGGTTGCGCCAGCCGGTATGTCTCGAATGACACATGAGCCGGCGCCAATGATGGCCCTCTCGCCAATCGTTACATTCGGGATCACGGAAGCTGCGGCGCCAATAAAAGCAAGGCGGTCGATTTTCACATTACCGGTCAGGACCGCGCCAGGCGCCAAATGGACCGCTTCACCGACAACGCAGTCGTGGTCCACGGACGCATGCGTGTTGATGATCACGTGAGAGCCGATGCGAGATTCCGCATTGATAACGGCGCCTGCCATTACAACAACTCCGGCACCCAACTGAACGGAAGGTGCCAACGTCGCCGCTGGGCTGACAACGGTGACAAGGTTAAATCCTAGCTCGATCAGATGCATTCCCAAGTCCCGACGGCGCCCGTTATCCCCAACCGCGACGACCGCATTGACAATGCCTTGCTGCCTTAGCTTCGGTAAATCGTTATCGCAACCGAGCAACGGAATGTCGGATCGGGTTGGCCTTCTCGCGTCATGCGCAATGAACCCTGCTACGTTGTAGTCACCCCGGGCACGAACAAGATCAGTCACGACCTTCGCGTGTCCGCCACATCCAACAATGAGGAGTTGCCGCATGGGGATAGCTTCATCACGCCCGCGTTGCGTGTGAGAGTGCGTTACTACTAGATTGGAACATGTCCAGACTCAAGCGTGATCGGGACTTATGAATGACCTCGGTCAGCATGATCATGACCGGCGACGTGAACCTGATGAATGTCGCCGATCCGGGCGTGCCCTTCGTAAGGGTCGCGGACGAGTTTCGCAAAGCCGATGTGGTGTTTAGCAATCTCGAGTGCTGCCTCTATGGGCCGCCGCCCGGGCACTCGGTGGCCAATGAGGGGTTTTTTGCCGATCCCAAGTCCGGCAAGGCGCTGACGCTCGCCGGCATCCAGGTGGTCGGCGTCGCCAATAACGTGCATTACGGGGAAGCCGCTATTCTGTCTTCCATCGCGCGGCTGGATGAACTCGGCGTGTTGCATACCGGCGCCGGCGCCAACCTCGCGGCCGCACGGGCGCCGGTCGTTATCGAGCGGGCGGGCGTCCGCTGCGGCTTTCTGCAGCGCAGTTCGGTCTACTGGCCGACCAACCATGAAGCCCAGAATGATGCTGCCGGCATCGCGGTGATCCGCGGCCACACGGCGTATCAAGTGCCGGTGTTCAAGACGCGCATTGGCGTGCCGCCGCCCAATCGGCCCGGCGTTGCGCCCGAAATCATCACGTGGGCCGATGCCGACTATCTGGGCTGGTTTTGCGATGACATTGCGGCGCTGCGTCCCCGCGTGGACGTACTGGTGGCGTCGTGCCATTGGGGGCTCGGCAAGGAGGTGCTGCAGTACATGAAGGAAATCGCCTACGCGGCAATCGACGCGGGCGCCGATATCGTCGTGGGCCACGGTCCGCATTATTCGTTGCCCGTCGAAGTCTACAAGGGACGGCCGATCTTCTACGGGCTCGGCAGCTTCTCCTTTCACACCGGCCACGGCGGTCGTCGGCACGATAGCTGGGTCGGCATGATGGCGCGCATTACGGCAGGCGAGGGCGGCGTTGAATCCGCGACGTTCCAGTTCGTGCGCCATAACGATCGCAACGAGACCTACCTGTGCCGGCTCGCCGACGAAGGCGAGACGCTCGCCGAGATTATCAAGGCCAGCGAGCCGTTTGGCGCCAGGTTGACGCCGGAAGGAGATCACGTGCGGGTAGGGCTGTAGCCCGGATGGAGCCGCAGCGTAATCCGGAATCACCCGCGCCATTTGCCTCGGCCGCCCCGGATTTCGGGACCGCCAAGGCGGTCCCCTCCATCCAGGCTACGCATGATACGAATGCCCGCCCGAGCCCCTTCCATCGACCACAGGAGAACGCCGATGCTGAAACTTCCCGGCCACTCGCGCTACGCCTACTCGCCGATCGTCAAGCGGCCGGACTACACGTGGCCCGATGGCAAGCGTCTCGCCTTCTACGTGGCGCTCAATATCGAGCATTTCGCCTTTCAGGCGGGCCTCGGCATGGACCCGGTGCGCAGCGGCCAGCAGACGACACGCAACTTCGCCTGGCGTGACTACGGCAACCGCATCGGCAACTGGCGCCTGTTCGAAATCCTCGATGAGCTGAAGCTGCCGGCGACGATCCTGCTCAACAGCGCGGTCTGCTACAACTATCCGGACATCGTTGAAAAGATCAAAGCGCGCGGCGACGATGTGGTCGGCCATGGCCGTACCAATGCAGAGCTCCTGCGCGGCATGTGGGAAGACGACGAGCGGCGCGCGATTACAGAATGCACCGAGATCATCGAGAAGCACGTTGGCGTGCGGCCGACCGGATGGATGGGGCCCGGGGCGATGGAGTCCACCGTCACGCCCGATCTGCTCAAGGAAGCCGGCTACACCCATTTGTTGGACTGGCCGTTCGACGATCAGCCGATCTGGATGCAGACCCGCGCCGGGCCGCTGCTTTCGGTGCCCTATCCGATGGAACTGAACGATGCCGGTACGCTCGCTCATCGCGACCACACCGGCCGCGAATTCGCCGACATGATCGTGGACCAGTTCGAGGAAATGCTTGAGCAGTCGGAGCGCCAGCCCCTGGTCTTCGCACTGTCGCTACACGGCTTCATCGTTGGCCAGCCATTCCGCCTCCGCCCGCTGCGCAAGGCAATCCGACATTGCGTCGAGCACGAGGACAAGGATCGTGTCTGGTACACCCGCGCCGGCGACATCGCGAAGTATTGCATCGCGATGCCGAAGGGGATCATTCCGGGGAGTTGAATCCGGGGGGCGGATGGATTGAACGAATGTGAAACGCGTTGCTCCCTCTCCGCACTTGCGGGGAGAGGGATGGGGGGCCTCTCCGCGAGTCCGAGCTTGTGGAGAGTCCCCATCACCCGCCCCTTCCCTAACCCTCCCCCGCAAGCGGGGAGGGAAGGATGGGGGCGACCTCTCCCCACAAGCGGGAGAGGTAAAGAAACCATCGCAACTTCATATCGACGAGCGCCCCAGTCGCCCTCTCACGGGCTCACCTTGGTTGAAACCAACGCGGTCTCTTCGGGCGGCGGCAGCCCGAGCAATTTCGCCGGGTTGATCTTGTACATCAGGTCAAGTTCACGTTGCGTGATGCCGTGGGCGCGCAGTCCACGAGCGGCCAGGGCCAGGCAGTCGGTGGGGTAGACGTTGCCGGTCTGGCCGCAGTCCGTCGAGATGATGATGTGCTCGGCGCCGATCTTGCGGATCAGGGCGGCCGCCGCGGTGCGTCCGGCTTCGTTCTTGTAGATGTTCGAGGCCGTGACCTCGATAAAGGCGCCGAGCTTCGCGACTTCCGGCAATTGCGAAATATCACCCGGATGAGTCAGGAGCACGTTCAGGCCTTGCTGGCGGCCTTCCCGCGCCAGCAGGAGATGCTCCTCGGGCGTCGCGTGCCCGGTCGCCAGCACCATGCGACCGTTACTGTCCACGGTCCTGATCTTGGCGAGCACACCGATCAAGTGCTTCACTTCGGGCAGCAGTTCGCCGTTCTTCGACACCGGGATGTAGGGCGGGGTGCCTTCCGGCATCATCAGCATCCAGGGCCGGGTCCGCTCGAGATTTGCCCGATCCATGCTGCCCGGACGCGTGGTTGCCGTGATGGAGTCGCGGGTCGGCATTTCGAAGATGCGGCCCCAGCCGCCCTTGATTTGGGAGTAGTGCTCAAGCGCCGCGACGTTAACGCCTCCCGTGGAGTAGTTCGACGCCATCCGGCCGAATACCTCGAAGCCCGGCGCCACATGCTTGCGCACCAGATAGGCGGCGCCCGCCGATCCGGCGTCCTGATGCGTCTTATATACGAAGCCGCGCATGCCGCGAGATTTCGCGAGCGGGGGAGCATCGAAGACGTCGATCGCCCGTATCACTCCGCCGGCTCCAGGTGCATCCGGATCGAGATGCACATGAACGTCGATGGCGCCCACCAGCGCCGGATCGGCGAGGCCGAGATCGACCGGTCCGCGCATCGGATCGACCTTCCAATCGTCAAGCTCGGCGGCTTTGGTCACCTGCTCCTGACCGCGGCTCGTGCTGGGAGTCCCTGCGAGTACGAACGCCGGAATCGCGAATGCGACGAGCCGCAATATTCTGAACATGCGCGAACTTTCTTTGAAACTCTTCATCACGATCCTCCCTGTTTCGGCTTTGCGTTGGCCGACAATCCTAGAGCGCATTGCGGTCATATTGAACCACCTCTCCGGAGTCATGGCTCGGCTTGTCCCGGTCATCCACGCTTTGCTTGCTGAGGCTCGGCTAGAAAGACCCCGATCGCCGCGACAAGCGCGGGCACAACGGTGGACAGGTGATTCGTTTTACCGGAATGCGCTGTAGCAAGCCGCGGCCCGAATGCTGATCCTATGCAGGCGCGGCGGACCGGCTTATACAAGCGGCCGCGGAACGCGAACTCCCATTCCACCTCAACAGCGAGAATAGCATGGCCCAGCAGGCAATTTTTGGTCCCTTCTTTACCATGATGTTTCTCACGCTGATTGTTTGGGTCTACATGTACGTCCGCCGCATCAGTTTCATCCACAGCAACAAGCTCCGTCCAGACGATCTTGCGGCGGCAGGCGCGCTCGCGCGGCTGTCACCGCCCGCCCTATCCAATCCGTCGGACAACCTGAAAAATCTGTTCGAGATGCCGGTGCTGTTCTATGCACTCGCGCTTTATCTCTTCGCCACAAATCAGGTTGACGCCACTTACGTTTATGGCGGGTGGATTTTCGCGGGGTTTCGCGTTCTGCACAGCGCGGTCCATTGCACGTTCAATCGCGTCATCCTGCGGTTCTATCTTTATCTCATCTCCACCATCGCGCTGTGGTTCATGGCGATCCGCGCGGCATTAGCTCATATCGGCGCGTAACGTGACGGAGCTTGCCTGGCTAAAAACTGCTGAGATGCGTGGATTTCTCTGCTACGCCTGTCAAAATGACAGCGCACCATTTGACGCTGGGTCACTTCACCTTGGTCAATTCAAACCGCACATTGCTCTCGAACTGGTTCGTGGTTTCTTTGCCCGAATGCGGGTCATATTGGCTCTGGCCTGGCTTGCGCAGGTGGCGCGTCAACAGCAGGCCATGCACGCCGCCCTCCATGTCCTTCTCGCAGCGCTGCTTGATGAAAATACCGCTGACCGGCGTCTCGCCGGGCTCTGCCGGAAGGTCCTCGCAATGCCAGTCTTCGCGGCCGAACCGCGCATTGAGGAAGTTACGCAGCAGATAGGCCTCATCGCGGTCGCCACTCGGATCGCGCGGGTCGGTGACGATGCGGATGCCGCGCACCACGCCATCGTCGCTGATCAAAGCCGACACGTTGATCGGAAAACCGTAGGTTTTGGTGCCGACATACTGCTCCATCTGGGCGGTGAGATTGTTGGCCCTGGCCCAATATTCCAACTCGTCGTCATAGCGGAAATACACTTCGCGTAACCCGCTCGGCTCAGGCCGGCAGCGGCGGTAGTCATTCCAGCCTGTCAGCGGTGTCGAGGGCGGTCCACCATTGGTGCCGCAGGCGTAATCGACATAATCGTCCGGCTGATCCGTAACCTTGGTGCCAAGCTGGATGTCCCACACCTCGTGCCTGACCGGCCGCTCACCGGCCGCTTGGGCGAGGGCCGATCCCGTCGTGATTGCCAAGAGGGCACTGATGAGCATTACAGCCGCGATCAGTCCCGCAGCCTTTACCTCTCCCCGCTTGCGGGGAGAGGTCGGAATGAGCGCATCCTTCGCGCTCATTCCGGGTGAGGGGGCCTCTCCACAAGTCTGAGCTTGTGTGGCGAGTCTGAGCTTGGGGAAAGGCCGCCTCACCCCGACCCTCTCCCCGCAAGCGGGGAGAGGGAGAGGAGGCGCCGCGTTCAATGGAATTGTCCCCTTCATCACTCGGTTCGGATCCGCAAAGTTTTGGCGTAGCAGACTTCCATGGCGCGAGCTGCACGATGCCGCCACGAGCGAACCGCGCGCTTTGGCGGCGCATAGAAACGTGCCATCATATTGGGCGATGAAACGGAATTAAAGGCCATGTCGCGTTCTCTTTTCTTCGTATCGTCCCGCGCAGTGCTGGCGAGTGCGCTGCTCGTGCTCGGCATTGTGGCGTCGCGGGCGGACGGCGAGGCCGATTTCCTTGCCGGCAAAACCAAATCCTGCGTCAAGTGCGTGCTCGAAAAGGCCCAGCTGAAGCGACGCGATCTTGCCGGCGTTGATTTCTCCGGCGCGAACCTTACCCGTGCGGTGTTCCACCGCAGCCGGCTGATCGGCGCCAAGTTTGGCGACGCCGAACTCGCGGGTGCCAACCTCAACAAGACGGATCTCAAGAACGCCTCGTTCACCAACGCCAATGTGCAGGGCGGAATGTTTTACGAATCGGACTTGAGCGTCGCCAACCTTACCGGGGCCAACCTCATGGAGGCGAAGATGGGCAAAGCGCGGCTGATAAGGACAATCTTCGACAGCGCCAAGCTCACCGAGGCGATCCTTACCGGTGCCCGGCTGGACGATGCCTCACTCAAGGGCGCCGAACTCCAGCGCGCCAACCTCATCGGCGTGACGCTGCGCCGCGCCAATCTGGAAGGCGCCAACCTGGAGGATTCCGGCCTCATCGATGCGGTGATGCGCGAGGCCAACCTGAAGGGCGCAAACCTCTCAGGCGCCGACCTGTTCGGCGCCGATCTCACCGGTGCTGATCTCACCGGCGCCGATCTTTCAGAATCGCGATTGTCGCGCGCTATCCTGACCGACGCCAAGGTCGACGGCGTGAATTTCAAGGGCGCGCTGATGCCGGACGGGAGCACGCACGAATAGCCCGGCACGAACATGATTGACGACATCCTGCGCAACAACGTCAAGGAGAAGCTCGCCCGCGGCGAAGTGGTAGCATCTATGACGGT